>WNGB01006718.1_pt1 | contig 16820 bp, 19 predicted proteins | sample 5400681 | NCBI WGS metagenome assembly WNGB01 (sample SAMN13153367, study PRJNA577476) | soil metagenome | isolation source: 115 cm soil or saprolite under grassland replicate 2 | place: USA:California | collected 2016-06-15 | reverse complement strand
TCCGTGCACCACGATGGCGACGTATTCGGCGATGGGATTGGGAAAGGCTTCGCGAATGAGCTGCGACGCGCGCGCCGATTCCGATCGGGAGACCGCGGTTCCGCGAACGGCAAGGACGCGCTGTACGTGTGCGGCCTTGGGGACGAAGAGCAGCCCGAGCATCGCCCACGCAGCCAGGACCCAGCCGCGCCAGCGCACGAGCTGCTTGGCGGGTAGCGCGATCACCTATGATCCAAACACATGCGGGCCACAATCATAGAGACGTGCAGAGTGCAAAGCTAGCGGCGCGGCATCCGGTTCTCGCATATTGCGCGCATGGTGGAACGCCGGCTCACAGGAATGATCACCGCTGCTGCGGTGTTGATCGTCCTGTTCATCGTGTGGGATCTGTTTCGTCCGAAGTCGCACCGGGTGGATCCGTCAGACGCCGGCCCCGTCACCGTGGATTCTTCCGTATCGGTCGCGCCACCCGCCTTTCCGCCGCCGCCGATCCAGCCGCCGACGACGACGACGCAGGGTGCAGCCGTACCGGCGGCCCCCGGCGGCCGCGAGCCGTCGTACATCGAGCTCCTGGCGCGATCGGAAACCCGGCGCCGCATTCGCTCCAGCGGCTCCAGCACCTACCTCGGCGAGATGCTCGAGGCGAGTGGCGACTCGATGCTACGGCGCTGGGAGAATCGGACGACGTCGCCCATTCGCGTGTGGTTCGCCCCTACCCACGCCGCGAATTTCCAGCCGGCGTTCCGCGATGTGATCCGGGCGGCGTTCGGCCAATGGACGGCGGCGGGCGTGCCGGTTCGCTTCGATTTCGACGGTGACTCGACGAACGCGGAGGTCACGGTGAAGTGGCGCATCCAGTTCGAGATTGAGCGCACCGGCCAGACCGACGTCACCTGGGACGAGAACGGGCACATCCAGGGCGCGGTCCTGACGCTTGCGACGTTCGATCCCAAGGGTGAGCCGATGACTGTGGATGACGTGCGCGTCGTGGCCACACACGAGGTCGGCCACGTGCTTGGCCTCGATCATTCGAAGGATTCAACGGACATCATGTATCCGACGGCCAAGGTGAGAGACCTGTCGGATCGTGACACGCGGACGGTGCTGCTGCTGTATCAGCTGACGCCGGGGAGTTTGCGCTGAGCCCACGCCACATCACGTCGTTCCTGCACCACGCCGCCCCCCCACCTGCCGCCTCTCTCGCGCAGGCTCTCGACACGCGCGTGCGCGAAGCGGAGCTGATCGAAACACTGGAGGCGGGTGCCGTGCGCTGCTTCGCCTGCGGCCACCGCTGCCTGGTGAAACCCGGCCGCCGCGGCATCTGCAAGGTGCGATTCAATAAGGAAGGGACGCTGTTCGCACCGGCCGGCTACGTCGCGGCATTGCAGTGCGACCCGACGGAAAAGAAGCCGTTCTTCCACTGCCTGCCCGGCAGCGACACCCTGACGTTCGGCATGCTCGGCTGCGATTTCCATTGCGGCTATTGCCAGAACTGGCTCACCTCGCAGGCGCTGCGCGACGACACGGCGGGGGTCATGCCCAGCGATGTGACGCCCGACGATCTCGTCGCCCTGGCCCACCGCCAGGGCGCGCGCATGGTGGGATCGTCGTACAACGAGCCGCTGATCACCGCCGAATGGGCGGTCGACGTTTTCAAGGCCGCCCGGCCCGCGGGGTTGAAGACCGCGTTCATCTCCAACGGCAACGCGACGCCCGAGGTCCTCGACTACATCCGCCCATGGACCGACTGCTACAAGATCGATCTCAAGGCGATGGACGATCGGCGCTATCGCGAGCTCGGGGGCGTGCTGCAGCACGTCCTGGACGCCATCCGCATGGTGCACGAACGGGGCTTCTGGCTCGAGATCGTGACGCTGATCGTGCCGGGGTTCAATGACGACGACGTCCAGCTCACCCGCGCGGCCGAAATGGTCGCGGGCGTGTCGCCGGAAATCCCGTGGCACGTCACCGCATTTCACAAGGATTACAAGATGACCGACCCCGACGATACGCCGGCGGCGACGTTGATTCGCGCCTGCGAGATCGGGGCGCGCGCCGGGCTGCGATTCGTGTACGCCGGCAATCTCCCGGGCCGAGTGGGACGCTGGGAGCACACCTATTGCCCCGACTGCGGGGATCTGCTGATCGAGCGTCACGGCTACGTCATCAAGCGGCAGCGCGTCGGGAGCGACGGGCGCTGTCCCTCCTGCAGCCGGCGGATTCCAGGCGTTTGGTCGTAGCGCTGCTGCTGTTGGTAATGCTCTTGGGTGGATTGGAACCACGGCTGACGCCGGGGCGTCGCCCCGGGGTTAGCCGAGCTCAAGACCCCACGTTCACCGCCGAGACGTTCGACCCGCTGGTCCTCGAAGGCATCCGATCGCGCGTCTATCCGGGCGCCGCACTCGTCATCGGCACGCGCGACAGCATCCTGTTTGCAACAGCGTACGGTCGGTTCAGCTGGAGCCCGAAGAGCGCCGTGGTGAGCGTCGACAGCACGTTGTGGGATCTCGCTTCGCTCACCAAGGTCGTCGCGACGACGCCCGCGCTGATGCTGCTCGTCGAGCGTGGGCGGGTCGACTTGGACTCACCCGTCGTTCGTTACGTCCCTGAGTTCAACAGCCCGGGCACCGGCGCGATCACGGTTCGACGTCTGCTGACGCACACGTCGGGGTTGCGTGGGACGCTGCCCTTGAAGGACGCCCCGGACAGCGCAACGGCGCTGCTCATGGTGCTCATGACCGTGCCGGTAGTGCCGCCGGGAACGCGCATGGTGTATTCCGACCTCAATGCGATTCTGTTGGGCGAGATCGTGCGTCGCGTAGCCGGTCTGCCGCTCGACGCTTTCGTGACGCGCGAAGTGTACGCACCGCTCGGTCTCGATCAACACATGCTGTTTCGGCCACCGCAGCGGCTCGAGCGCCGCATCGCGCCGACGGGACTATGGCATGGACATCCGATCGCAGGTGTCGTGAACGATCCGAACGCGGCGAAGCTGGGCGGAGTGGCAGGGCACGCCGGTGTGTTCGCGACGGCGCGCGGCCTCGCGCGCTTCGCGCAATTCATGCTGGGTGAGGGTGTGCTGCCGGGTGGACGGCGAATTCTCAAACGCGAAACAGTGCACGCGTGGACCGAGATCGCCGTCCCGGCGCGTCGCGGCGCGAGCGCGCGTACGTTGGGATGGGAAGCGTTGCCGACAGGAGAGGACGTCTCGAGCGCCGGCATGCTGTTCGGCCCGCACAGCTACGGTCACACCGGTTGGACCGGCACATCACTGTGGATCGATCCCGATCGCGGCCTGTTCGTTCTGCTGCTGACAAATCGGTCGTATGCGCAGGCCGGTGGCACACGCGGGACGTTTACGGCGCTGAAGGAAGTCCGGGGCCGTGTCGCCGATGCCGCCGCCCGCGCCGCCGATGCCCGCCGTCGCTGAACCCAAGCGGCCGACGCTGATCTATGACGGCGAATGCGGCATGTGCCGGCAGGCCGTCGAGTTGCTGCGCCGCTGGGATCGGGAACACGTGCTCCACTTCGTGCCGTTCCAGGACGAAGCCGCGGTCGCAAGGTTCAGGATCGCGCTGCCGGCGCTGGCCGCGGCGATGCATCTGATTCTGCCAGACGGTCGCGTCTACCCGGGGGCCGATGCGGTCCCGGAGCTGCTCCGGCTCCTTCCCGGAAAGCGCTGGCTGGCGCCGCTATTTCGCATTCCGGGCGTACCGCCCATCGCCCGTCGAGTCTATGCCTGGATCGCGGTGCGCCGGCGCTGTCTGGTGCGCGGTATCCCAGGTCGCTAGGTTCGCCAGGAGGAGGAAACGCTACACGTGACGACTGCTGTGCTCAGTGCCGATGCGGTTCACCAAGCGTTGCGCCAGGTCAAAGACCCCGAGCTCGACATGAACATCGTCGACCTCGGGTTGGTCTATGACGTGGAAGTCGATGACGGCCTGGTGCGCATCAACATGACGTTGACCTCGCCGGGATGCCCGGCGGGACCGATGATCACGAACGACATCTACAAGGTCGTGCGGGCGATGGAAGGCGTGAAAGACGTCGACATCGATATCGTGTGGGAGCCCTACTGGACGCCGGACCGGATCGACCCGAAGATCCGCGCGATGATGGGGTTCTAGCGCAGCGCCTCGAGCAGCGCGTTGCCGAGCGCGTCGATTTGCCAGCGCCGCACTTCGGCGAGCTGCTCGAGCTCCGCACGATTCACCGGCCGCGCCCGCACGACCGCTTCCAGCGTCGTTCTGCCGCACAACACCCCCGGCTCCAGTCCCAACTCGGCGGCGACGCGGTTACGCACCGCTTTGACCTTGTCCAGACGTGCATCAAAGCCGGAATCTTTTTGCGGCCGGGGGCGTCGCTCGAGGCGCGGGAGCTCGCTCTCATTCAGCGCTTTCGCCCGTGCCACGGCATCGAGCAAGGCATCGCCGTGACGGCGCGCCAGCGAGCTGGGCAGCTCGCGGACGTGTGACAGGTCGACCCGCGTCGCGGGAAGCGCCCGGCTGACTCCCAACAAGGAGTCGTTCCCGATGATCCGGAACGGCGCCTTGTCCTCGCGCTCGGCGACAGTATCCCGCCAGCGATGCAACAGTCGTAGCGCCGCCAGACTACGCGGCGTCAGTCCTTTCGCGCCTTTGAGCTTGAGGTAGGCCTCGTCCTCCCCGCTGGTCGACGGACCCCCAGTCCAGCGGAGAGCCTCGAGCTGCGTGAACTCCTCCATCGCCCAGGCGAGCCGTCCCAACGCCGTGAGTCGCTGCTCCAGCGCATCGCGCAGCGCGAGCAGGTACTGCGTGTCGGCAGCGGCGTAGGCCAGCATCGGCGGGGTGAGCGGCCGCAGCGACCAGTCCGCTTTCTGGTGCTCCTTGTCGAGCTTCACACCGGCGTATTTCTCGAGCAACGCGGCCAGCCCGATCGCGGGCTCGCCCGCCAGCTGCGCCGCGATACGCGTGTCGAACAGCCGCACCGCGCGGAAGCTGTAGTCGCGGTCCAGCACACGCAGATCGTAATCGGCGTCATGAAAGACCTTCTCGACGTGCGGGTCGGTGAGTAAGCCGCCGAACGGCGCCAGGTCGGTGATGGCGAGCGGATCGATGAGCGCGGTCTGGGTGGGGCTCGAGACCTGGAGCAGGTAAATGCGGTCGCGGTAGCGATGGAAGCTCGCCGCTTCGGTGTCGACAGCGACCCGCGACTCCTTGCGCACGGCGGCGATGAGCGCCGCCAGGGCCTGAGGCGTGTCGACGTAGCGGGCCGGCGCCGTCACTCCTCCTTCCCTAGCGCCTCCAGCCCGGCGGCAATCTCTTCCAGCGCCTTGGCCAACGTCCTGTAGAATTCCGGATCGGGAGCCTGAGGGGCTCCGCCCAGCGGATCGCCCGCGCATTTGCGGGCGGCTCGCGCCGCATGACGTATGTAATCGGTGGCAACTCGCATGGGTCGCTCCGCAGCGTTGGTCACAAAGATACGCGACGCCTTCGCGCCGTGCTGTCTCGGCGCGTGGCCGACGCCGCTCGAGGCGCAGCCGGGACTGGCGCGGGCGCTCGGGCTCGGGGCCCTCTGGCTCAAGCGGGAGGATCGAGCCGGCGGCAACAAAGTCCGCGGTCTCGAGTTTCTGCTCGCCGGCGCTCCGCCGAGCTCCGTCTTCGTGACGATCGGCGGCTCGGGATCGAGCCATTGCCTTGCGACGGCGACGCATGCCAGGGCGCAGGGTCACTGGACCGCCGTCGCGCTATTCCCACAACCGGAGACAGCGGCGAGCCGCGCGGTCGCCGCGGCGACCGCCGCGGCCGCCAACCTGGTCGTGCGCGCGTCCTCGCTGGCGACGCTGCCGTGGGCGACGGTGCGCGCGTGGCGGGCGGCGCATAGTCTGGGGCGGGGAACGCCGCGCTGGATTCCGGGAGGCGGTGCGGATCCGCGCGCCGTGATCGGACACCTCCTGGCGGCGCTCGAGCTCGGTGCGCAGCTCGACGCGCCGCCCGACGTGATCGTCGTGCCTTTAGGTACGGGAGGGACCGCGGCCGGCATTGCGCTCGGCGTCGCGTGGCTGGGGTGGTCGACCGAAGTCGTCGCGGTGCGAGTCGCGCCGCGCATCGTCGCCAATCGCTGGCGCACGTTGCGGCTCGCGCGGAGCACGGCGGCGCTGTTACGGCAGGCGGGCATCGAGCTCAGCGTGCCGCCCCCGCCCCCCGGTTCGGCGATTCGCGTTCGCGTGGTCGATGCAATGGGAAGAGGGTACGGCCATCCCACGCCGGAAGGGGAGCGGGCGCGCGCGCTCGCCGCAGAGCACGGAGTCAAACTCGAGCCGGCGTACGGCGCGAAAGCCTTCAGCCTTTTCCTGCAACGGGCGACGTGGAACCTGCAACGGGCAGTATTCTGGCATACGTTCGCCTGGCCATGACGGCCGTTCTCTTCATTCACGGATTTCCCTTCGATCATTTCCTGTGGCGACATCAAGTCGCCGCGTTGTCGCGGTGGCGCTGCATCGCGCCGGATCTGCCGGGCGCCGGTACGTCGCGCGGCTTCGATTCGCCCGATGAATACTCGATGTCCCGCTACGCGACGTATCTCGTTGGGATCCTCGATCAACTGAAGCTTCGGGAAGCGGTGATCTGTGGTCTGTCGATGGGTGGCTACATCGCGTTCGAGTTGCTGCGTCGTTTTCCCGAGCGCGTGCGCGCGGCGATTTTGTGTAACACGAAGGCCGCGGCGGATACGCCGGACGTAAAACGTGGCCGGGATGCGGTCGCAGCGAAAGCTCAGAAGGAGGGTGCCCACGCCGTTGCCGCTGATCTCGTCCCGCAGCTCATCGCCCGTGCGACACGCGACCGGCAGCCCGAGGTCGTGCGAGAGGTGACCGAGATGATCGAGCGGCAGCCTGTGTCCGGAATTGTCGGCGCGCTGCGAGCGCTACGCGAGCGGCCCGATTCGACGCCGCTCCTCGCAGCAATTCGAGTTCCGGTTCTGGTTGTCGCTGGAGACGATGATCAGATTGCGCCGGCCGCGGGAATGCAGGAAATGGCGCGCAGTATCCCCGGAGCCAGGTTCGCGCTCGTTCCAAATGCCGGGCACGTCGCGCCGCTCGAGCAGCCGATCACCGTGAGCTCGGCGCTCGCTGATTTCTTGGCGAAGCTGTAGCTAGGAGCCCTTGCGCTGCGGTTTTCCTGGCGGGTTCTCACCTTGGAAGACATCACGGTTCTTCGCGATGTAGTCCTTCCACTGCGGTGGCACGTCCTCTTCGGGGAAGATCGCCGTCACCGGGCACTCGGGCTCGCACGCGCCGCAATCGATGCACTCGTCCGGATGGATGTAGAGCATGTCCGGGCCTTCGTAGATGCAATCCACCGGGCAGACATCGACGCAGGACCGGTCTTTGACGTTGATGCACGGCTCGGCGATGATGTACGTCATTCCATCTCCCAAGTGCTCAATCGAGGGCGTTCAGGACGGCGAATGGCAAACCTAGACTGACGGTTAGCTCAGTCAAGGGACCGGTGGGTATCTCAGATACTCGTAGGTATCTATCGTAGGACACTCAATGGGATATGAATCGCCGTGAGCGCGGTCAGGGCGGCAACTAGGACGACGTACTCCCACAATGTGCGACGGTCAGGTTCTTCGACGGCTTCCTTCCCCAACAGGGTCAGGGCGGCCGCGATAAGGAGAACTAGCAGCAGGAGGTTGCTGCTCCATATCCAGGCGAGTCCGATCGCGCCGGCAGCGATCCAACGCTGACCGTGAGTGAGCGCCCTGAATCCGTGAGCGCCATCGAGTTGCCAAACGGGAATCAGGTTGAACAGGTTGAGTCCCGCGCCCATCCTCGCGAGTGCGCCCCAGGCCGGAAGGTTCGTAATCTGAAAGATCCCATAACAAGCGAGCGCCGTGGCGAGTCCCCAGACCGGACCGGCGAGACCGACGCGCGCTTGGGCCACCACGTCGGTTGGGTAATGCCGACTACGAATGATGGCGCCGATTCCCGGTAGGAACATCGGCGCCGTCGCCGGGATGCCGTAACGACGCAGCATGGCGACGTGTCCCATTTCGTGAATGTAGATCGAGACGACCAGTCCCACCGCGAACTTCCAACCGAACGTCTGCCAGTAGGCGCCCAGTGAGATGAGCATCGAGAACAGCGTGCCGGCCTTTGTGAAACCGAGCAGCAGCAGTTTGCCCTTTGTCAGGAGGAACGCGATTACGATCTTGAACTTCCAGAGAAACAGCGCGATGGCGCCGAGTACTCCTGCGCGCTTCGTCCAGGGGGGCCGTTCAGTTTTCGTGGGACCTTGGCGGCTCAACTCCGCGATGCGCTCGGCGATGACTGCGTGCTGGCGGCTCGTGGCCGGCAGCAGGTCGAGCGCAGTACGCCACGCGACGAGGGCTTCGGTGAAGCGACCGGCCCTCGCGTGCTCTTGGGCTTCCGCGGCTAACCGTCTTAGGTCGTCCGAATAGCGTAGCCACCCACAGGAAGGGCAGGCGAGGAGCGCCGCGGCGACTTCCGTCCCGCAGCTCGGGCACGCTACCGCTACGTCTGACGCGTCTATGCTGGCGCGCCCGTCATCGAGACCCGGTGCGGTCCCGAAACTTTAAGCTCCGCTCGGCGATTCAGTTTCCACGCCTCATACAGCGCAAACCCGATGATCAGTACGCCCAGCAGGTTCTGGATGCCGGCCAGGAACGGCGTGGCGTAAAGGACCGCGAGCAACACAACAACGCCAATGACAAAACCCAGCGGGCCGATTTTGGAAGCGGTGGTCGAGCCGGTCGAGGTCGAGGCTGCGGTGGTCGAATCAACGACTGGGAGTGTCTTGTCGGTTGGCGGCGTTGCTTTTGTGACTTGCGCGCCGTGCTCGCGCACCTCTTGGATAATGAACGGTACGTAAGAGGAGACGATCGCCGTGTAGGTGAGAAAGATCGCCAGTGTCTGATAACGCCAGCCGCCACGGCCGTTGGAGCCCTTGCGCACCGCGCCACCGATGACGAACCCGACGACGACGGCCAGGATTCCCCACTGGCTGTCCGTTGCTTTGAGGACCACGTACCACACGATCGAGCAGGCGATCATCGCCAAAACCCCGAGGGCGAGTGCCTTGCCGAAGCGACCGGCGGAGCCACCGCGATTCCACTCGGCCTCGACGGAGCGCCGGCATTTCTCGCACACGATGTGGCCGTTGACGACGTAGTAAGTGTCCGACAACACGCTGCCGCAGGCCTTGCAGGTCATCGTCCCGCTCAGTCCAGCTGCCCCCGGAGTTGGCTCGGCACGGTCGAACTGGAGATTGTCCGGCATGATTCGGCTCCGTAGGAGTGGCCGTCGCACTATTGTACGCGATCCAATCTTGCGCAATAGGTGCCGATGAGTATCCTAGATACCCGTGGGAATCATTCACCAGCGACGCAAGGCGGAAACGCGGTCCCTGCTGGTTGCGGCCGGTCTGGAGTTGTTCGCCGAGCGCGGCTTCGAATTGGCGACGCTCGACGAAGTCGCCCTCGCCGCAGGGTTCACCAAGGGGGCTATCTACCGGCACTTCCCTTCGAAAGGGGCCTTCCTGCTGGCGCTGTTTGAGCAGTATGCGGCCGTCGCCCGTGCGGGCTCCGGCGCGCGCCAGGCTCCCTGGTTCATTCCGCTCACCGTCCAATTTGCCGCGCTGGCCACACGCGATCCACTGCTGCGGCGCCGCCTGGCCATCGTCCTCTCCGAAGCGCCCGACGGTGCGACAGCGGAAGGTCAGCTGCTCAAGGCATTGGCACGCCTATGGCCCGCTTGATCGACCTGAGTCACGAGATCGAGCACGGGATGGTGACCTACCGCGGTCTTCCCGCGCCGGCCATCAGCGACTGGCTGTCGCGTGACGCCTCGAGTGCCCGCTACGCGCCGGGCACGACCTTTCAGATCGGCAAAATCGACCTGCTCGCGAACACCGGGACGTACATCGACGCGCCCTTTCATCGTTATGACGGCGGCCACGACGTGGCCGGCTACGCGCTGGAGGACGTCGCGGATCTGCCTGGCATCGTGGTTCGGGCAAGTGCGCGGGACGCTCGAGCCATCGACGCGTCGCGATTTGCCCGGCTGGAGATGAAGGGGAGGGCGGTGCTGGTGCATACGGGGTGGGATGCGCACTGGCGCACCGACACGTACTCCGCCGGTCAGCATCCATTCCTCACTCGTGATGCCGCCGAGCATCTCGTGAAGGCGGGCGCGGCACTCGTGGGCATCGATTCCCTCAACATCGACGACGATAAGGACGGAGCGCGTCCCGCCCACACGATTCTCCTGGGCGGTGGCGTGGCGATCGTCGAGCACATGACCAACCTGGCCGCGCTGCCCGATTCCGATTTCCGCTTTTTTGCAGTGCCGCCAAGGGTGAAAGGGATCGGGAGTTTTCCGGTGCGCGCCTTCGCGCGCGTCGATCGTTAGGACCGGCTAGTTCGCAATCGCCCGCACCACGTGCGTCAGCCCGTGCACCACGCGCGCCATGCGGTCGTAGTCCAGTTTGTCGGGAGTGTCCTGCGGAGTGTGGTAGAACGGATTCCGATAGGGCGCCGTGTCGGTGATCATGATCGCGTGATAGCCCTCCCTCCAGAACGACCAATGATCCGACCACCACACGCCGGGCACCCATGAAGGCGCGGCGGCACCTTGCGTCGGCAGCGTGGCGTGCGCGCGAAATGCCGCGATCGCGCGATGCAGCAGCGAACGCGATCTCAGGTTCGAGACGAAGCCGATGAAATCACCGACGTCGGGATACGCGAGATTCAGCGGGAACGGATAGCGCTGGCTGCCTTGCTCCGTGTCGTAGTATCCAATCGATTCAATCGACAGCATTGCCACGATCTGATCGTTGCGCTCTCGCGCCGCGGTCGCGTAGTGCCGGCTCCCCATGTCCGCGGTCGGAAACGACGGCGGCTCTTCGTTGGGAAAGAACACAAACCGCACGGTGCGCGACTGCCGCTCCTGCGCGAAGATCCGCGCCAGCGCGAGCACACCCGCCACGCCGCTCGCGTTGTCGTCGGCGCCCGGGGCTTCTTCGGCGGTGTCGTAATGCGCGCCGAGGACCACGACCTCCTGCGGCCTGCTGGTGCCGCGCAGCGTCGCCTCGAGATTGCGAAAGTCGCGATTGTCCGCCGAGAACTCGTGCGAGACCACCTCGTAGCCCAGGCCTCGCAGCGTCCGCTCGATGTACGCCGCCGCACGCTGCACGTTTGCGTACGCCTCGTCACTGCGCACGCCGATGTCGTGCGCCAGGGTCCGGACGTGTGTCTCGAGTCCCGTACGCAGCCGATCCTGGTTGGGAGTGAGCGGTGGCAGCGGTCCGCTGAACGCGGGGCCGGGCATGCGCACCGTGAAGAGCCAGATGATAAGGAAGAGCAGCGGCAGAATGCCGGCGAGCGCGATCATCCGGATAAACCCCCCGATGCGCATTGACACAGTTTCGTCACTGCGCTATATCACGGTCAATGCAGCGTACTTCTTCGCAGCACCGGCATCACCACGGTCACTCGGTCCACGGGGGATAGCCGGAGGCGTGTAGCATAGTCAGTCATCACCGACGCCGGCCCCCCAGGGCCGGCGTCGTGCTTTTTGGGCGGCGTCGCGCGACTGGGGGCTCCGGTTCGGCCAAACACGGAGCAGACAGATGTCGATATTCCGCCTGGGCCTTCCCAAAGGCCGCATGGAGCAAGGGGTACTCACCCTCCTCGCCGACGCAGGAATTCGGGTGCGCCCGAGTGCCCGCGGTTATCGCCCCGACGTTTCCCTGCCGGGCGTCGAGGCGAAGATGCTGAAGCCCCAGAACATCGTGGAGATGCTGGCCCTCGGCAGCCGCGACATCGGCTTCGCCGGGGCCGACTGGGTGGCGGAGCTCGAGGCGGACGTCGTCGAGTTGCTCGACACGGGGCTCGATCCGGTGCAGCTCGTGGCGGCCGCTCCGCTCGGATTGCTCGAGGCCGGCCGGCTCCCCTCACGGCGTCTGATCGTCGCGTCCGAGTACCAGCGGCTTACCCTGGGCTGGATCCGCAAGAGCGGTGTCTGCGCGGAGTACGTCCGGTCGTATGGTGCCACGGAAGTCTTCCCGCCGGAAGACGCGGACGTGATTGTCGACAACACCGCGACTGGTGCGACGCTGGAGGCAAACGGCCTCGGCATAGTCGATGTGTTGATGCGCTCATCCACCCGCCTGTACGCGCACCGCGCTGCGCTCGACGATCCCAGCCGGCGCCGCCGCATCGACGATCTCGTCTTGCTGATCAACTCCGTGCTCGAAGCCCGGCGTCGCGTGATGCTGGAGGTGAACGCCTCGGCGGCCTGTCTCGACGCGGTAGTGGGCGTATTGCCGTCGATGCGACAAGCGACAGTATCCCGGCTATTTGGCGACAGTGGATATGCAGTGAAGGCCGCCGTGCCGCGAGAGCTCCTCCCGCAAGTGATCCCCGCGGTGAAAGCAGCCGGTGGTACCGATGTCGTCGTCTCCGCCCTTTCGCAGATCGTGCCGTGACTGCGTTTCTCCGCCTCGACAGCAATGAGGGTCCTCCGCCACCGACTGCTCTCCTCGCGGAGCTGGCGGCCCTGGCCCCGGAGCTACTGCGCCGATACCCCGATGCCACTGCCGTCGAGGCGGCGCTTGCTGCCCGGCTGGGCGTGAGCCCGGAGCGCGTCGTCGTTACCGCCGGCGCGGACGAGGCGCTCGACCGCATCTGCCGCGCATATGCGGGTCCCGATCGCCCGGTGCTGCTTCCCGAGCCGACCTTCGACATGCTGGAGCGCTTCGCTCGGCTCGCGGGTGCTCCGCTGGTGCGGGTGCCGTGGATCACCGATGCGTTCCCGATCGACGAGCTTCTCGCTCGCGTCGACAACCGCCTGGGTGTCGTGGTGATCGTGTCGCCCAACAATCCGACCGGCGGCGTGGCATCGCAGGATGAGGTGCGACGAATCGCCGCCGCAGCCCCTGAGCCCATCGTCCTTGTCGATCAGGCCTACGTCGAGTACGCCGACGAGGACATCAGCCGGGCGGTGCTCGACCTCGCGAATGTGGTCGTCGTCCGCACGATGTCGAAGGCCTGGGGGCTGGCAGGGTGCCGCGTCGGCTACGCCGTCGGCAGCGCGAGTGTGATCGCCGTGCTGCGCGCCGCGGGCGGGCCATATCCCGTCGCGGGGCCGTCGCTCGCTCTCGCGCTGTCACAATTGCGTCGTGGCGAGGCAGCGTTGCGCGCTCACGTGACCCAGGTTCGCGGCGAGCGAGCCCTGCTGCGTGAGTTCCTCTGCGCGCGTGGCGTGGATGCACGTCAATCGCAGGCAAACTTCGTCCTCGCCGACTTCGGACAGCGGGCGGCGTTCGTCCGTGACGGACTCAGCGCAGTGGGAATTCTCGTGCGTCACTTCCCCGGTCGTGCGGGACTCGAGACGAGTCTGCGGATAACGCTCCCCGGCGATCCGGTCGACTTCGCGCGTCTCACCGCGGCGCTGCAGGCCCTCCTTGACTAACCGGACGGCGAGCGTGGAGCGGGCCACGCGGGAGACATCGATTCGCGCGCAGCTCGTCGTCGACGGGTCGGGCCAGACGGAAGTCCGCACCGGCATCGGCTTTCTCGATCATTTGCTGGAATCGCTCGGGCGGCATGCGCGGTTCGATCTCACGCTCCAGACCGGCGGCGACCTGCACGTCGACGACCATCACACGGCCGAGGATGCCGCGCTCGTGTTGGGCGAGGCGCTCGATCGCGCGTTGGGCGAGCGGCATGGGATTGCGCGGTTCGGCTGGGCCTATGCGCCACTCGATGAAGCGCTGGCCCGCGCAGTCGCGGATCTGTCCGGCCGCGCATTTGCCGACGTGTCGCTTGGTCTCCGCCGGGAATCGATTGGCGGGCTCGCGTGTGAGAATGTGCCTCACGTCTTGCGCTCGCTTGCTGCTGCGGGTCGGCTCACTCTCCATGTCGAAGTGCTCAAAGGGGAGAACGACCACCATCGCGCGGAAGCCGCGTTCAAGGCCGTCGCGCTGGCCCTGCGGCAGGCCGTCGGGCGCACGCCGTTCGACGACGTGCCGTCCACCAAGGGAACGCTGGGGACGCCGCGTGAGTGATGTCGTGATCGTAGACTCGGGCGTCGCGAATCTCGCGTCGATCGCCGGCGCGTTCCGCCGGCTCGGCGCAGCGGTCGACGTCACCGCCGATCCCGCAGTCGCACGCGCAGCGGCGCGTCTGGTCCTCCCTGGGGTAGGGGCGTTTGGCGCAGGGATGGCGGCACTGCGGTCGCAAGGCTTGGGCAGCGCCATTCGTGATGTCGGATCGCGTGGAACACCGCTGCTGGGCGTTTGTCTCGGCATGCAGATGCTGTGTGACGCGAGTGAGGAGACACCGGGCGTCGAGGGGCTCGGTGTTGTCACTGGAACGTGTCGCCGGTTGCCATCGCATGTGCGAATCCCTCACCTAGGATGGAACAGCGTGGTGCCAGAACCACGAGCGCGGTTCGTGTCGGCCGGTGTGGCGGCGTTCGCGAACTCCTACGCCCTGCGCGAGAGCCCGGCCGGCTGGACGCCGGCCTGGTCCACGCACGGCGTTCCCTTCATCGCCGCCCTCGAGCGCGGGTCGCACCTCGTGTGCCAATTCCATCCCGAGCTGTCAGGCGCCTACGGCGCGGCGTTGCTGGAACGCTGGCTGTCGGGTCAGAGCGCGCCCTCTAGGCCCGCGGTGAACGGATCATCGGGCCTGTTGCGGCGCATCATTCCGTGTCTCGACGTGAAGGACGGCCGTGTGGTGAAAGGCATCCGGTTCCAGAACCTGCGCGACGCCGGCGACCCAGCCGAGCAGGCCGCGCTGTACGAAGCGCAGGGCGCCGACGAAATCGTGATCCTCGACGTCGTCGCCGCCGCCGCCGGGCGTGGCACGCAGGTCGAGACGGTGCGGCGAGTGCGTGCGGCGCTGCGCATTCCACTGACCGTGGGCGGCGGAGTCCGCACGGTGGAGGATGCACGCCGGCTCCTCTCCGCCGGCGCCGATAAGGTGAGCGTCAACACGGCCGCGGTGCGGCGGCCCGCGCTGTTGACCGAGCTGGGGCAGGCATTCGGCTGCCAATGCGTGGTCCTGGCGATCGACGCGCGGCGCGCGGCCGAGCGCTGGGAGGTTTTGGTGATCGGCGGCCGCGAGACCGCGCGACCCGACGCGGTGGCCTGGGCTCGGGAGGGCGAACAGCTCGGCGCGGGGGAGATCCTGCTCACGAGCTGGGATCGCGACGGAACGCGGGCGGGGCACGATATCGAGCTGCTGCGCGCCGTGGCGGACGCTGTGCGGCTCCCCGTCATCGCCTCCGGCGGCGTCGGAACGCGGGCGCACGTGGCCGCCGCCTTTGCGGCCGGCGCGGACGCGGTGCTCGCTGCATCGGTCTTTCACGACGGCGACGACACGGTGGACGGCATCAAGGCGGACCTCGCGGGCCAGGGAATTCGGGTGCGGCGATGATCGTACCGAGCATCGACATCATGGGTGGACGCGCGGTACAGCTGCGGCGCGGAAAGGAGTTCGTCCTCGACGGCGGTGACCCGATCGCGCGGTTGGAGGAGTTCTCCGTCGCGGGCGAAGTGGCCGTCGTGGACCTGGATGCCGCCCTCGGCCGGGGTTCGAACGCCGATCTGGTCCGGGATCTCGTGCGTCGAGCGCCGTGCCGTGTGGGCGGAGGCATCCGCGATCTCGACAGCGCGCGGCGCTGGCTCGACGCCGGCGCCGTTCAGGTCATGATCGGCACGGCGGCGACACCGGAGTTCTGCGGCGCCCTGCCGCGCGAGCGCGTGATCGCCGCTGTCGACGCCGAGCGCGGCAAGATCGTCGTGGACGGTTGGCGCACGAAGACCGGCGTTTCCGTGCTCGAGCGCGTGCGCGAGCTCGCGCCGACCGTCGGCGGCTTCCTCTTCACGCAGGTCGAAAAGGAAGGCGCGATGGGCGGGTTTGACGGCGCTGCCGTCGAATCCGTCGTGCGTGCCGCGGCGGGAGCGGGGGCACGTGTAACTGCCGCGGGTGGAATCACCACCGCAACGGACATTGCGGAGCTCGATCGCATCGGAGCCGATGCGCAGGTCGGCATGGCGCTGTATACCGGCAGGCTGTCACTGGGCGACGCCGTCGCCGCGCCGCTCGTGCCCTCACCCCCTGACCCCCTCTCCCCTTCGCCTGTCGGCTCAGGGCAGGCTCTGTCGGGAGAGGGGGGACGAAGAGTGTGGCCCACCGTCGTCTGCGATGAGACAGGCCGCACGCTCGGTCTTGTGTGGAGCACGCGGGAATCGCTGGCGCGGGCCGTGGCCGAGCGTCGCGGGATCTACTGGTCCCGCTCGCGCCAATCGATGTGGGTGAAAGGGGCGACGTCGGGAAACTCGCAGCAACTCGTGCGTGTGGATCTCGACTGCGATCGCGACGCGCTGCGTTTTACGGTGCGTCAGGCGGGCGCGGGCTTCTGTCATCTGAATCGCCCGTCGTGCTGGAACTCCGAGTTCGATCTGGTCGATCTCGAGCGCACGCTCGCGGACCGGATGCTGCGGCCCCTAAATGGATCGGGAACCTCGCAATTGCTGGCCGACCCCGCGCTGCTGGCGGCGAAGCTGCGCGAAGAAGCGGACGAGCTGGCGCGGGCGCAGTCATCCGAGGATGTCGTGCGGGAGACGGCGGATGTCTTCTACATGGCGCTCGTGGCGTTGGTGCGTGGAGGCGGGACGTTGGACGACGTGCGCGCCGAGCTGGCGCGCCGTCATGGCGCAGTCAGCAGACGGCCAATGGCCAGGAAGACTCCCGCATGCTAAGCCGTCGCTCTGTCGCCGAGCTGGTGCGGAGTCGTACGGCTGCCGTGC
>WNGB01013175.1_pt1 | contig 16821 bp, 18 predicted proteins | sample 5400681 | NCBI WGS metagenome assembly WNGB01 (sample SAMN13153367, study PRJNA577476) | soil metagenome | isolation source: 115 cm soil or saprolite under grassland replicate 2 | place: USA:California | collected 2016-06-15 | reverse complement strand
CCATCTGCGTCACCTTGCTCCAGGGCGTCATCTCCGGCGGCGTGACGTTCTTCCAGGACTTCCCGCCGTCGCGGGTGACGTGGATCAGGCCGTCGTCGGTCCCGACCCAGATCGTGGCCGCGTCTTTGGGAGAAGGGGCGATCGAGTAGATGACGCCCCGGTGCTTCGCGGTGTCCTTGTCTGCGAGGTGTCCGAGGTTGGGCGGCGTTCCCGGGTCTTCGCGCGTCAAGTCCGGGCTGATCGTTTCCCAGGTCTCGCCGCCGTTGGAAGTCTTCCACAGAACCTGGGAGGCGAAGAAAAGAACGCGGGGATCGGCAGGAGAGAAGAGGACCGGCGCCGTGCGGTCGAAGCGGTAGCTTGTCCCCCGCAGCGGGACCGGACCCACGTTCTGTATCTGCCCGGTCGCCTCATCGTAACGCGTGAGCTTGCCTCCATAGATGACGCCGGGGTGAAGAGGATCGGGCGCGACATAGCCGTATTCCTCGACGCCGGCGGGGTGAAACTCGCGGAACGTGATCGCGCCGTCGTTGCCGCGGCTGGCGACCCCCGCCGACCCGCTCTCCTGCTGGCCGCCGTAGACCCGGTAGGGAAAGCGGTTGTCGGTCGAGACGCGAAAGAACTGCGCGGTCGGCTGGTTGTACCAGGAGCTCCACGTCTCTCCGCCGTTGACGGTGATCGTCGCGCCCTGGTCCGCCCCGAGGAGGATGACCCGCGGGTTCTCGGGGTTGATCCAGATCCGGTGGTAGTCGTCGCCCCCCGGCGCGCCCTTGATGGCGGTGAAGTTCCTGCCGCCGTCCGTCGAGCGGTAGGTCGAGATATTGCCCGAGTAGACGATGTCCGAGTTCTTCGGGTCCACCTTCACCTCCGCGAAGTCGGAGCCGCGCCCCGAAACCCGGTTCTCGGAATTGACGCGCTTCCAGCTCTCACCCGCGTCTTCGGAGCGGAAGAGGCCTCCCGCGCCCCTGCTCGCCTCGACGGCCGCGTACATCCGCTTTCCGTCGCTGGGAGCGACGGCGATGCCGATCCTCCCGAGGCCTTCCTCGGCCGCCGGCAGCCCCTTCGACAGGTGCCGCCAGTTCGTCCCGCCGTCGGTGGACACGAAGAGTCCGTTCCCGGCGGCCTTGTACTCGTTGCCGTACTCCCAGGGTCCCTGCCGCGCCGACCAGAGAACGGCATAGATCTTCCGCGGATCACCGGGATCGAAGGCGAGATCCACCGCTCCGGTGTCCTCGTCCTTGAAGAGGACCTTCTGCCAGGTCTCTCCTCCATCCAACGAGCGAAAGACGCCGCGCTCCGCGTTGGGACCATAAGGGTGTCCGAGGACCGCCACGAACAGGCGCTTCGAGTCGCGCGGGTCCACGAGGATCGCGGCGATCTGCCGGCCGTCGGAGAGGCCCAGGTGGTGCCAGGTCTTTCCCGCGTCCGAGGACTTGTAGACGCCGTCGCCCACGGAGAGGTCGGGACGCTGCAGGCCTTCGCCGCTTCCCACGTAGATCACGCTGGGGTCCGAGGGCGCGACCGCGAGCGCTCCGATCGAACCGGTCGGCTGGTCGTCGAAGATCGGGGTCCAGACCCGTCCGTAGTCCGTGCTCTTCCAGACGCCGCCGTTGTTCGGGGCCATGTAGAAGATGTTCTGCTGTCCGGGAACTCCACTGACGGCCACCGTGCGGCCTCCCCGGAACGGCCCGATCATCCGCCAGCGCATCTCGGAATAGAGGCGGGCATCGAACGGTTGCCCCGAAGCGATGGACGAGAGAGCGGCGAGGAGAAGACACTGAGCGAACACGATTCGGCGCGCCGTCATCATGTCTGGACCCTCCGAAGGCGAAGAATCGATCTCGCCCGAAGGAGATGTTAGACTGAGATCTCGCGCCAAGGAGCGCCGCATGAGAAAGCCGCCACTGGCAGTCTCGCTGCTTCTCCTCCTGCTCCCGCTGGCCGCTTGCGCGCACCAGAGCGCCGGTTACGCGCCGGCATACCTCGGCTACGACGACTGCGACTTCGACTCCGACTGCTACGGCGGCTTGGGGCGAACGAATTACTCCTGCGTCTTTGTGGACAATCCCGCGATGCCCGCCCGTCTGGCAGTCATCGTCTCCCCGCAGCATCACACTCCACGGGTCGTCATTCGCGGAGATTGGGTGCCGACGGACTCCTCGGGGAGCGCAGGCGCTCCGCCTCAGGCCATCGTCGCTCCCGCGCCGGTCTCCCGGGAACCCGTCATCCTTCCTTCTCCTCCCGCCGAGGGAAGGACTCCCAGAACGCCCAATTGATTATTCGGCCCCGCAGTCGAGGCAGATCGTGATGGCGGATCAGCGCGTCGCTACGGCAGGGCGCGTTGTCGCGGCGCGCCTGATCGGGGTTGCCGCGGACGTCATACAGATCGTCTTGTTTCCGCTCTTCGCGGCGGGTGCCGCCTCTCCCTGGAACGACGCGCTCGATCTGCTCGTGGCCCTCGCGATGATCTGGCTCGTCGGGTGGCACTGGGCCTTCTTGCCGTCGCTTTTCGCCGAGCTCGTGCCGGGTCTCGACCTCGTTCCAACCTGGACGGCGGCAGTTTTTTTCGCGACCCGCGCAAAGGCTCGTCCTCCGGCGCCAGCCGGAAAGGCGAACGACTTCATCGAGGCCCAGGTCGTCTCTCGCGAAAAGTTGTGAGGGCGCCTTGATCCCTAGGAGCCCATCCGGGTAACCGTCTTCTCGGAGCGAGCGCGCAGCGCGGGATCAGGCGGGCGATCGAGGCCGCATCCGGGCGAGTCGCTCGCCACTGCGCCCAAAGGCGCAGATCCCGCGCAAGCGCGAGCGACGTGCTACCGGGCCGGGAGCTTTGTCTCCAGGTCCTTCAGGCGCTTTTCGATCTCTTCGAGTCTGTCCTGAAAGCGGTCGAGGTTCCCGGGATGGCCTCGGAAAACCCAGGCGCGGCGCCCGAGGTCACGGCCGATGTCTCGTCCAATCTCACGCCCGAGGTCGCGGCCCAGATCGCCGAGATCGATCTCGGCGCCGCGCTCCTCGATTCTGACCGAGAGTTGTTTGACCGCGCGGTCGCGGGAGACCTCGACCTTCAGCGTCTCGCCGGACTTCATGCCCCGCACGACATGGATCAGGTCACGGCCGGACTCGACACGCTCGCCGTCGGCGCGGGTGACGATGTCGCCGACCCTGATCCCGGCTTTCGCCGCAGGGCTTTCACTCTCGACTCCGGCGACGAGGACACCGGCGTCCTTCGGAGCCCCAAAGTGCGCCCGTAGCTCGGGCGTCATCTCGAGGAGGTGAATCCCGAGGTACCCCTGCCGGGCGCGCCGCGGTAATCGCCAGACGAACGGCTCGTCGCCGTCGGAGGAGAATACGCCGCCGTCGTTGATGATGATTCTCTTCTCCTTCTTTTCGGATTTCTCCGTCGGCTCGTCGCCGGAGGGAACCGCGGCGGCGCAGGCCGCAATCAGAAGAAGGGCCAGCGGCATTGCCTTCATCGCGGTTGAGTTCATTCCAGATACTCCTTTCGGAGAGGGAGACGGTCCTCCACCCGAAAGGTTTCTGGCTGGACGATTTCGTTCCCGTCTGTCAGTTCCGCGAGCTCCATGAGATTCGCGTCCACGCGCCGGCGGACGCCGTGTTCCAGGCGGTCAAGTCGGTCACGGCGAGGGAAATCCGGTTCTTCCGCCTCCTGACCTGGATTCGATCGCCGCGACTGTCGCGCTCCGGCCGCGAAGATATCCTGGCCGCGCCGGCGCAAAAGCCTCTGCTCGACGTGGCTCTGCGTTCGGGGTTTCTATTACTGGCAGAGGACACGGGAAAAGAGATTGTTTTTGGAACGATCCTCTGCGGCCGGCCGCCCGGGCTTCCCGATCCCCGGCCCCGGAGCTTTACGGCGCTCAACCGGCCGGGGCTCTGCAAGGTCGCGATGAACTTCCGCCTCCACAAAGAACCCGGCGGCTGGGTGCGTCTCTCGACGGAGACGCGCGTCTTCGCGCTCGGTTCATCCGCCCGGAGGGGTTTCGCGATCTACTGGCGCCTGATTTACCCGGGAAGCGCGCTCATCCGGTGCATGTGGCTGGAAGCCATCCGCCGGCGGGCCGAGGACGCGCGGAGACCCTGCATCGAAGGGCTGAAAGCCGTCACCCGTCCCGTCAATCAGGCGCGAATCCATCATCCGGCGCGCCCGTGCCCATCAGGAGCGGGGGAGGACCGGGACTGAGCGCTCCGGCGCAGGCACCAGGAGATCTCCTCGCGGGTCAGGAATGACGTGATGATGACCGAAGAAGGAGGGGAGTCGAGGGCGGCAAGCGCGCGCTCGACGATCACCCCGAGGAGCGTCCTCGGAAGAGAGGCGATCCGCAGCAGGCTGCCGAGCCCATTGACCTCCATGTACCGCCGCGAGAGGAAAGCGATCGGCTTCAAGGCCCGAAGAATGGCCTCGACATCGGCCGCGCTCCGCACGCGAGCTTCCAGCGGCTCTTCCGCTTCGCACCCGTCGAAGACGTTCGAGACACGTATCGCAATCGCGTCCTCGCGCTTCTGGATGTCCACATACCAGAGCCGTTTCATGTCCAGACTCTTCAGGCGTCCCGGTCCCGGCGTCCGGGACGCCCGCTACACCCCCCGCTCAGGTCGGAATCGGGCCGTAGACGTCGCGCAACAACACGGCGGATAGAGTCGTTCTCACGTCACCCTCCTTTTGCCCGTTGCCGGGCGTTTCGTTGGAAGCGGTTCGCTATGACCCGCTTCCTGCCTATGAAGTGGCGAAAAGAGGGCGTTTTTGTTGCGGGGACGAAAAAATATTTTTGGAAGCCGGGGAGGAGGAGAGCCTCGGAAGCAGGCTGTGGCGGGGCCGACCCCCGAATCCGGGTGGACGGGCTGTTTAGCCGGCCTTCATCTCGAGGCGTTCACGTAGCATCTGGCCGGCAGATCGCCGCAGGGCGGCAACCTCCTCGAGATTCGGGTCGCTGCCCGAGAGCACGGCCTCCAGTTGGCGCACGATCGCGGGATCGAGCGCGTTGTGGCGCGCAACCTCGGTCCGGAAAATCTCGAAGCGCTGGGCGGCGCGCGCAGGCTGTCCGCACAAGGCCCAGCTCTCGATCTCGTACAAAGCCGCGGTCAGGGCGTTAGCGGTGTTCCCGACCTCCCGGAAGAGTCGTGAGGTCTGGAGAAAGGCGAGGGCCGCCCCGCGGTAGTTTCCGGCCTGGAAGAGAACCAGGCCGAGACCGTTTCGGATGTAAGCGACCCAGGCGGCGTGCCGGTCGCGCGAAACCGATCGCAGGGCCCTCGCGTACTCCCGGCGCGCCTCGTCGAGCCGTCCCTGTCTGGCCAGGCACGCTCCGACGGCGTTGACGGCTCCCACATAGTTGCTCCACAGCTCGCTCTTCTGGAAAACCGGAACTGCGCTCTGGAACACTTCGAGGGCCTCATTCTCCTTGCCGAGCTTGGACAGCGAGATGCCTTCGGCGACGCGAGCGCGAGCGACGTGTTCCTCGAGTTCCAGTTCCTCGAATGTCGCCCGGGCCCGTCGGGCCAGCGAAAGGCCCGCGGCCGGGTCGCCCGCGAATGCGCGGCGCTGTGATTCACAGAGTTCCACGATGGCGAGACTCAGGTCGTCCCCCGTGGATTCGCCGAAGCCACGGTAGGCCTGCTCGAGGTGCCCCCGGGCCTGCTCGAGCTCGCCTGTCCAGTTGCGCCCCTGCCCCGCGAGCAGGTGTGCCTGCGCTGCGACAGTCCTCAAGGGCAGGATCCGCTCGGCCGGCGTCATGGGATCCCCCGCCACTTCCCCCTGGAGGCGGTCGAGCGCGGCGAGGGCGAGTCCGAGCGCGCGCATGGGGCTCTCCGCGATCTCGAGTCCCGCTTCCTGCATGGAATAGAGGAGCGCGAATCGGAACGTCAGGTCGGAGAGAGACGAGCCGGACAGGAAAGAATCCAGCTCTTTCCCGGAGCCCTTCGCGGTCTCGAGGATGCGGATGACCTCCGAGCGGGCCGCCTCCGAGGCCTCGAGAGCGAGGATCGTGAGACTCTCGCCTTCCCGCGTGGGCGCCGAGGCGCGCGGACGCGGGAGCGTCTCCGGCCTCCGCGCGAAGGGATCGGCGGGATCGAGGTCGCCTGACCGGGTGAGGTCACCCGTGATCGCTCTCAATTGCTCGTCGAGCTCCTCCATCGCGCCGACCGCCGCCTCGCATCGCGCGCAGACATGAAGATGATCGTCCGCGGTTTCCCGCTCCTGGCCGTCCAAGTCCGACGCGGCGTACCTCAGCAGCGTGAACTCGTCGAGATGAGGACTCATGTTGCCAGACATGCTCGGAGTCTCCTCAGGCAGCCGTTAATTCTACTCCAGACGCCGGAATACGGGAGAGGGATTGCCTGCGCCGTCTCTTGAAGGCTCCTTCCTTCGACGTAGTAGGCGAGAAGAATCTTGCGGCAGGAGGAGGAGATTGTTTCCAGCAGCTCCTTGAGCTGGATCCTTCTGTGCGTTGTCTCGAGCGCGGCGACATCGCAGGCTGCCTCGGGCGGTTCCTTCGCGGTAGCGAACACCTTGGTGTGCGCGCGCCGGGCCTGGATGAAACGGCAGCATCGCAGATGAAAAACCTTGAAGGTAAAACCATGCGGACTTCGGACCGCGGTCCGCTGCCGCAGGAGTTCCAGCGCGGTTTCCTGGAGCAGGTCCTGCGCGTCATCGGACTCGATTCCGAATCGGGAACGGGCATAGGCGAGGAGCCGTGACCGCTGTTCGGTGTCGAGCAGTACGGCTTGCACGATTTCGCGTGAGCCCGGAGGGGAGGCTTCCGATTCCATCGAGTTCTCTGGTCCTCAGTCTCTATCCTATTGTGCCAGGCGGTGGCTTGTCACTTTGTGGCAGGCGACACCCGGAAGGTCGCCGTTCGTTGTCAGAATTCTCATTTCCTGGAGAAAAGCCCCTGCGGCGTCAATAAGTTGCGGTCATCTCACGGTGGCGCGCCCGTTGCTCCTCCACCGCACGTGAGCGTGACGAGTATCACGGCGCGATTGCCGCGCGTCGAGGATCGGCTTCTTCTGCACAACAAGCAGATGATCGAGAGTCTGCCCTTCGCGTTGCTCGTTTGCGACGCTCGGACTCTGAGGATCGTCGAGCACAACGCCGCCGCCTCAGCCTTTTTCGGCGAGGTCCTGGCGTCATCACAGCCCTCGCCCAGTCTTGTCGGGCTTGGAGCGGGCGATTTCTTTCCAGACTTCGCGGAGACGCTCAAACGGCTGCTGCGCCGCGCCGTCGAGACCCAGGAAACCTGCAGCGCCGACGAGCTCCGCCTCCTTTCTCCCGGCGGCGAGCGCTTCGTCGCGGTCACCGTGCAGCCCATGGGGGTGGACGAAGCCGTGACGTACCTGATGGTTTCGGTTCTGGAGGTCACCCAGAAGGTGGCGGCCAGCGAGAGGCAGCAGTACCTTCAACGGATGGAGAGCGTGGGGACCCTCGCGGGCGGCCTCGCGCACGATGTCAACAACATTCTCTTCGCCATCGTTGGCCATGCGTACCTGCTGCGAGCGCGCAACGAGATGCCGCCGGAGGCGCTCGAAGAGCTCGACCAGATCGATGCCGCGATCGCCCGCGCCCGGACGCTGACGGCCAAGCTGCTGACGTTCGCGCGGGGCGGATGTCCTGAGCGAGGACCCGTGCAGGTCAACGAGACCGTGACCGAAACGCTCCGGCTGCTCTCCGGCTCGCTCGGGACGGACGTGACCCTCGAGGTCTCGCTCGATCCCGATCTGCCGCTGATTCTCGCCGACAGCGGCGGCCTGCAGCAGATCCTGATGAACTTCTGCGTCAACGCGCGCGATGCGATGGAAGGCCGGGGGCGGCTGTGGATTCGAACGGCGCAGGAGGGCGGTTCGGTGCTGCTCGAGGTGCGCGACAGCGGCCCTGGCATCCCCGAGGCGATCCGTTCCCGAATCTTCGAACCCTTCTTCACGACCAAGAGAGGGCAGGGAACGGGACTCGGGCTTTCCGTCGTTTACGGTCTGGTCAAGAACTACGGCGGCACCGTGACCGCCGACAACGCGCGCGGCAGCGGCGCGCGATTTACTGTCCGCCTGCCGGCCCTAAGAGACTGACGCGCTTTCGCGCGTCAGGTTCCAAATTCCAGAATCCAAATTCCAAGGCTTATTCTTTACTCCTCCTGGAATCTGGAATCTGGAATCTGGAATCTGGAATCTGAGTTCAACGCGCGAGGAGCACCGTAATGCTGTGGTCCTCCGGACTCGCGGTGACGGCGTCCGCGCGGCCGTTTCCATCGAAGTCGGCGAGCAAGACGCGCCAGGACCTCCCTGTTCCCGGCACCGTGACCGTGCGGGAGGGGGAAAGCCCGTCGGAGCCGCCGAAGGCGACGGTCAGGTCGCGACTCGCCGCATTGACGATGACCGCGTCGGCGATTCCATCGCCATCCACGTCGCCCACCGCCACGTTCCCCGGAGCCCGTCCGGCGGTGATCCTGGAACCGAGGCGAAAGTTCCCACGGCCGTCTCCCAGGAGAAAGGTCAGCGCGTCGCTGCTCGGATCCGACATCTGCCCCGAATAGTTCTCGACGATGATGTCCGGTTTTCCGTCTCCGTTGATGTCCGCTACCGCGACGGAGAAGGGGGAGGGTCCCGCGGGAATCGGCGCGCGCTCAGAGCCTCGAAAGTTCCCGCGGCCGTCGCCCAAGAGAATCGTAACTGCGCGCTCGGCCATGTTGGGAACGACGATGTCGGGCTTGCCGTCCCCGTCGAGGTCAGCCACCCGCAGGTTGCGGTAGGGCTTGCGGCCGGCCTCGATGGAGACTCCGGGCAGAGCGAAACCGCCCTTCCCGTCGCCGGCAAGCAGCGTCAACCGGTTCTCTCCCCAGCTGTCGATGACGAGGTCGAGGAATCCGTCGCCGTTGACGTCGCTGGAATCGACCGTGTGCGGGTGGGGGCGGCTCCTCACGGAAAACGGAGATCCGGGAGCCGCACGGAAGCCGCCGTTCCCGTCTCCCAGGAGCAGCATGACACTCGGAACACCGTGATTCGCGATCGCCAGGTCGAGTTTTCCGTCCCGATTGAAGTCGGCGGCCGCGATCTCCGTGGGATCGGGGCCCGCGGGGTAGGACCCGCCCTGCCGCAATCCGCCGTGGCCGTCCCCGAGAAAGACCAGGACATCATTGGCGCCGTCGCTGGCCACGGCGAGATCCAGCTTGCCGTCGCGGTTGAAGTCTGCGGCGGCCAGCGCTCCCGGACTCCGTTTCTCGGCGAGGGCAATGACGCGAGTCTCCCGAAAGGGATTCGACCGGCGGGACCCGGAGGCGGCAATGGCCAGCAGACACGGCAGCAGGACCAGGATTCGTCTCATGTTCGTAAGGACGCCGCGCCGTTCTCGAGTGTTAGCATTCGGCCGCAGGCATTCGCTTCGCGAAGCCCCTCACCCCGACCCTCTCCCGCCGGGAGAGGGAGAAGAGCGGCGGCCGAGAGAGTTAAAACCGGGGCTACGCTCCCGCCTCCTTGTAATCTCTCGCAACGCCGCCTACACCCTTTTTCCGCACCCTGCTAGCATTGAGTCATGAGAATTTCCTCTGCAAGACCGCTGCTGCTGGCGCTGGCCGCCGCTTCGGCGTTCCTCGGCGTGGGCTCCTCGGAGCCGCGCCCGGCCGTCCCATTCATCGCAGACGACTATCCGGGAGCCCTGGCGCAGGCCCGCGCGAAGAAGCTTCCGATTTTCGTCGAAGCCTGGGCGCCCTGGTGACACACGTGCCGGTCGATGAGGGCCTTCGTCTTCACGGACAAGGCGCTCGCGCGGCACGCCGGACAGTTCGTCTGGCTCTCGATTGACACGGAAAAGCCCGGCAACGCTTCGTTCCTGACGAAGTTCCCCGTCGAAGCGTGGCCCTCCTTCTACGTTCTGGATTCGAGCTCCGAGAGAGCCGCGCTGCGATGGGTCGGGAGCGCCACAGTCGGCCAGCTCAGGAAGATCCTGGACGACGGGCGCCAGGCTGTGCGGGGCCTGGAGAAGGGCGTCGAGGAGGTCCTCGTGCGCGCCGATCGCTTCTACGGCGAGGGGAAAAATGCCGAAGCGGTCCGGGATTACCGCGAGGCGCTTTCCGTCGCCCCGAAAGACTGGCCGCGTTACGGCCGCGCGGTCGAGTCGCTCCTCTTCGCTCTGCAGAGAATTCACGACGACAAGGGATGCGCCGAGACGGCTCGCGAGGCGTTTCCGAAACTGCGCCGGACCTCCTCGGCCGCCAACGTCGCCGCGAGCGGTCTCGACTGTGCCCTCAAGCTCAAGCCCGAGGACCCGGCGCGCGTGGAGCTTGTCTCCGCGCTCGCGGCGGATTCCCGGGAAGTCCTCTCGAAACGCCGGCCCGACATCGCGGCGGATGACATCTCATCCGTCTACGAGATGCTCGCGGATGAGCGGGAGGCCGCAAAGGATGAGGAGGGCAGGAAGAAAGTGCTGTCGGAGCGGGCCGCGTTTCTGGAGGGAGAAGCGGCGCGGGCGAAGAGTCCCGAGGCGCGCGCCGTCTTCGATTCCCACCGGGTCTCGACCTACCTGGCGCTCGGTCAGCCCGAGCGCGCCATCCCGATGCTCGAAGCCTCCGAGCGGGATCTTCCCGAGGATTACAACCCTCCGGCGCGCCTGGCGGTCGCCTACAAGGCCATGAAGAAGTACGACGAGGCCCTGAACGCCTCCGACCGCGCGCTGTCCAGGGCGTACGGCCCCAGAAAGATCGGGATCCTCCAGACAAGAGCCGACATTTTCGCGGCCAGAGGCGACACCCAGGCCGCGCGCAAGACGATGGAGGAGACTCTCCAGTACGCGGAATCGCTATCCGCGGGTCAGCGTTCGGACCGGACCATCGCCGCTCTGAAGAAGAAGCTCGAGGTGATGCGACAAGGCGGGGCAGCAGGCCCCTGACGCCGCGATCGGAGACCCCGTCGGATCGTTGGTGTCCAATAAGGCTAGCCCGGATAATTCACGGACACCCAGCCGAAACACGTGCATCTCATTGAGAGATGAATGGGCTGTTGCGCCGATATTGCGTTTCCCGCGAGAGATTTTTCGTCGGGACGAGGAAGACCGACGACGGCGATGCCGGGGGCATCGCAGAGGAGGTCTGACGAAGTATCCGGCGGAAAAGATCCGCGGGACGGCTGGAGTCGTTCGTGAATTATGCGGGCTAGAACCGAAGCAGGGTCGTGAAGCTTGCCGAGATGCCGGGGGCCAGGACGAAACGGGGATCGGAGCTGGCGTAGTACTCCTGGTTCAGGAGATTGCGAACGTAGGCCTGTAACTCCAGCCACCGCGAGACCCGGAAGCCGCCGCCGAGATCCACGATCGCATACCCGGGAGCCTCGATCTCGTTGGGGCCGGGCCGGCCGTCGTGGGCGTAGGCGGCGGCGCGCAGCTGCACGAATCCGGGTCCGAAGCTCTTGCGCGCCTGCAGTGAGACCGATTCCGACGGAATGTCGTCCAAGGGCGCGTCGTCGTCGAGGGTGATGCCGCGCTCAATCTGCGCGGCGAGAGCGAGAGAGACTCCGGAGCCCAGGTCCGCCTGGGCTTCGATCTCGACCCCCCGCAGACGTGCGCGGCCGCGGTTTCGGAAGAAGAAGAAGTCCGTCAGCGTCTGGTAGCGCTCGATCAGGTCGGAGATCCGGTACTCGTAGCCATAGAGCGCCAGCCGGTAGCCGGCCGCCGAATGGCGCAGTGCCAGGTCGTACTGAAGGCTGGTCTCGGGTACGAGGTCGGGATTGCCGGTGATGAAGCCGCGGCCCGACGGCCCCCGGAAGTAGCGGTCGGAGAGGGTCGGGTCGCGAAAACCGCGCGACACCTGCGCGGTGGCCGAGAAGCCCCCGAACGATCCGGCCGTCAGCGAGAAGTTGCCCGAGAAAGCGCCGTCGGAGGTCTCCCGGTCGCCGAAGTACCCTCTGGAATTGCGCGTCTTGACCGAGTCGCCGCGGGCGCCGAGCCCCGCAGTCAGCTTCGGCGCGATCTTCGATTCGGCGAAGAGATAGACGGCTCCGTCGGTCCGTCTCGCGTCGTCCACCGAAACGTTCACGGTCTGGGCGGGAACGGGATGAGGCGGGTTCTGGTAGTTCAACCCGATGTCGAGGGCGTGCAGATCGAAACGGCCGTTCACATCGAGCCCGACCTCGACGCGGGCCGGACCCACATACCGCTCGGCGAACGCTCGAACCTGGAAGTCGCGCGCCGACACGTCAGCCCGCTCGACGGTCCGTGGCGTTGATGCGAACCGATCCTGGTCCGTGACCTGCGAATACGAGCCCAGGAACGCGTTGATCCCCATGCGCGTGAAGCCGCCGAAGGGATCGGCGTCGTAGGAGAGGGTGAAGCGGCTCGAGTCCTCGGTGGGGTAGAAGAAGCGGACGGTCTGCGAGTTGTTTCGGGGGCGCTCGATGTCGCGGCCGTAGTCGCCGTCCCAACCGGCCGTGAGGAGGCCGGGCCCGACACGGTGGCCCGCCCGGACGAGGAGTCCCGAATCGCGCCAGCCGGAATTGAAGACATCGCCCTGCGGGCTCTTCCAGTCTTCGTACTCCCGGTAGTGGCCAAGCACGAGGAACCCGCCTTCGGGGCCAAAGCTCCCGGAGACCTCGGCACCCGCCCGGCCGCCGGGCGTTCCGACGGAGGCGGTGCCGGTCGCGCGGAAGCGCAGCGGCCCTCCCGGCTCGAAGCTGCGGGTCCGGGCGGAGATCACACCGCCGAACGCGTCGGAGCCGTAGGCCACGGATCCGGGCCCGCGAGACACCTCGACGGCGTCGAGAGCGAACGGATCGAGGAACGTGGCGCTGGGTCCGACCCGCCGCTCGGAACTCACGCGCGCGCCGTCGAGCAGAAACAGGGTTCGTCCCCGGGCGAGTCCCCGCACTGCGGGGACCGCCGCCTGGCCTTCCGACACCTGCGAGACTCCCGCGACGTTCTCCAGGGCTTGCATGAGGTGGGCGGGCTGGCGCATCTCGAGGTCCGCCCGCGGCACGAGGGCGGTCCCCGCGGCGGGCGCGTTCTCGATCGTGGTAGCGGCCCCCGTCACCGTTACGCTCTCGGAGATGACCGGGCCGACTTCGATCTTCACCGGGCCGCTCTCCGGGATCGTCTCGACGCGAACCGGACGCGTGTAGCGGCCTCCCGGGAGAACGATCAAGACCTCGAAGGGAGGCGCGGGGGCCGGTTTCCACTCGAAACGGCCGGCGGCGTCGGTCCGCTGGATCCCGGCGAAGCCGAGGATCGAGACTTCCGCACCCACCGCGGGCGCGCCTCCGGGAAGCACGATGAGCCCTTCAAACGCGAAGCCGCACGCCGCCGGAAACAATGTGGCGGCGGCGGCGAGGCACGCGGCCCGCCGAAACATGCTTCCCACCCTCGAGAGCGAAGCTCTGCGGGACGGAGGTCGCTCAGGTTTATTTCGGTGCCTGCCGACGAGATTTCCAGACATGGACCCCTCCTTTTTTGCTCGAGAGCCCGGCGTACCGGGACGGGTTCGGCGGAGAAGGGAGGAGCTACTCGCGCCGGGGCATGTCGGTAGGAATGTGGGGCAGGCAGGAGTGGTGCAAGGGCCGCTCAGACCGGACGGCAGCGCCGAACGCCACGGTGCGGAGCGTGAACCTCTCCGCCGCGATAGTTCGCGGCCGCCGGGGTGCGGCGGCCCTTGCGTTGCGGCCGGCGGCTGCGGCGGCCAGACCGGATTCCTCGAGGATGCCCGGATCCGGCAGCGACGCGCTCTGACCGTCTTCAAGAGCGTCGAGCGTGCGCCACTCGCCGCGCACGAAAGGCGTCGGTTCGACACGGGTGTCAGCGCCGACCTCGATGGCGAACTCCTCGCTGACGAGCAGGATCTCCTCGTCCGCGGGCTCACCAGAATCTCCCACGCGCAGAGCCAGGCGCGCGCGCAGCGAGAGCAGGGCCGGCACGCGCCAGGACTGGGCGCGCGTCGCGGGGCTCAAATCGCGCGTGACGCGGATGGGAAACGTCCTGCCCCCGTCCAGGGAGAGCACCAGCTCCATTTCGTCAAACTCTTCGTCGTGGCCCGCCGGAAGCGACCACGAGAGGCTGACACTCGATCCGGCGGTGAGGGCATCGCGGCCGGGCGGCCAGGAGAACCCGGACGTTGTGGCGGGGGAGGGCGCCGCCGCGAGGACGGCTACCGCGCCGAGGAAAACGAGTCTTCGCGCCTGAGCGAGCCGGAGCATCAGTCTAATTCCCCGGTTTGAGGGTGGCGAGCCAGCGCTCGAACGCCTCCCGGTCCTCACCCTTCAGGCGGCGCAGAGCGCCTGCCGAATGGGAGGCAAGGACGCGCGGGTTATCGAACGGCAGGCGGTCGTACATCTTTCCGCCGGGCTCGTGACACGGAGCGCAGTGCGCCTTGAGCACCGGCCGGACGACGCTGACGAAGAGGTCGGGGGCCTCCACGGGCGCCGGGAGCGGCGAGGGCGTGGGGATCGCCGTCGGCGCGGCGGCGACCGGCGATGGCGCGGCCGTGGTCGCCCTCGACGGGGACTTCGCGCAGTCCCGCGTGTGGAGGAGGGTCGCCGCCAGAGGCAGGGCCAGGACGGCCGTCGGGAACCGCGTCATCAGATTCTCATACGGATGGACAGAGCCAGAGATTCCATCTTAGATTCCGGGCGATCGACAGGCGGGGCGGCGGACCGCCCCGCCCGTTCGTTTACTTGATGCCGAGCAGCTCGACCTCGAAAAGGAGCGTCGCGTTGGGCGGGATGACCTTGCCGGCCCCGCGCGCGCCGTAGCCGAGCGCGGGCGGGATGAGCAGGTTGCGCTTTCCGCCGACCTTCATCGTCGCAACTCCTTCGTCCCATCCCTTGATGACCATTCCCTGGCCAATCGCGAACTCGAAGGGCTGGCCCCGGTCCACCGAGCTGTCGAACTTGGCGCCCTTGGCGCCGTTTTCCCAGAGCCAGCCGGTGTAGTGCATCACGCAGGTCTGGCCGGTCTTGGGCTGGGCTCCGGTGCCCACCTTCGTGTCCTCGTACTGGAGACCGCTCGGCGTCTTCTGCATCTTCGACTCGCCTTTCTTTTCCTTTTCGCCGCCGGCCTTCGCCTTCTCGTCGCCGGACGCGGGAAGCGCCGCGAGAGTGATCGCCGCGATGGCTACCACGAGAAACGATGCTGTCCTCTTCATCGGTTCGGTTTCCTTTCAAGCAAATCGGGCCTTCCCATTAAGGCGCGCTGGCCGCATTATGACCGAGGGGAATTTCCCTCTCCACCCGCGAAGCGGGGGGAGAGGGTCAGGGTGAGGGGGAGGGGACGCCCCTCACCCCATCCCTCTCCCGCCGGGAGAGGGCGAAGGCGCGAGGAGAGAGACGTGGAAGAAAGCGAATATCTCAAGGAGGCCGTCCGCCAATTGCGAGGCTTGAAGAAGGTGGCCGATAAAGCCCTCGCGCAAACGCAGCCGGCTGACTTTTTCGCCACGCTCGACCAGGAATCCAACAGCATCGCGCTCATCGTTAAGCACCTGGCGGGCAACATGCGATCGCGCTGGACCGATTTTCTGACGAGCGACGGAGAGAAGGAGGACCGGCATCGAGACTCCGAATTCGTGCTGGAGCCGGGCGACACGCGCGCGAACCTCGAACATCGCTGGCACGAAGGGTGGAGTCTTCTCTTCTCGGCGGTCGAGCCTCTCGCAGCGGAGGACCTGCGCAAGTCCGTGAGGATCCGGGGCGAGTCTCTCTCGGTTCTCCGGGCGATCAATCTGCAGATTGGCCACTACGCCTACCATATTGGGCAGCTCGTGCTGCTGGCGAAACACCTCGCGGGGAGCCGGTGGGAATCGCTCTCCATCCCGCGGGGAAAATCCGAGGAATTCAATGCGCGGCGGCGGGAGGGGCGTTAGCAGCCTGCTACAGACCATTGTCCGAGAGACCATCGTCCTAGAGACAACCGGGGAACGCCTGGGGCAGAATAGAGGGAACAGATTCGAAGAGTTCGAATCGAAGTCCGTTGGGGGGCGGAGGAGGCATGGTGAGACAGGAAAAGCAGGATCACCAACCGGAACCCTGGATGCAGGACGGCCGTTACATCCTGGATGCCGGCGGTTGGACGCTGGCGAGCACACGCTTCCCGGCCGATGCACGACGCATCGTCGCCGCGATCAATGCCGTGCAGGGAATACCGACCGACGCGCTGGAATCGTGGTTCGTCAACGTGCTCGGCGAGCCGGCGGGGGTGGCCGTGGCGGCAGGGGACCAGCCGGAGTCCTCCCCGTCGGAGGCCCCTCCGGACAATCGGCGTGTCAGCGAGCGGCGTCGTGGAGAGCGGCGCGCGACGCGCCCGCATATCCGTATTCTCGGCGGACCCGGACTTGCCGAGGATCAGGGCGAGGGACAGAGCCGCTGAGATAGCGGGGCGACCACACGGTCGTTCTGTGAGTGGACGGGGGAGTGCCGAGGAGCTGACACTCAGCGGGCCGCGCGGCCCTCGCGGCAGGCCGGCCGCGTGGAGGGCGGCGAAAGACTGAATCAGGAATGGAACCTTCGGATTTTCTCTTCGACGGTCCCGAGGACGCCTCGATCACCTTCGTTCTGGCCCACGGGGCCGGGGCGCCGATGAATTCCACGTTCATGAACATGGTCGCGCGCGGCGTGGCCGGAGGCGGGATCCGCGTGGCGCGCTTCGAATTCCCTTACATGCGGGAGCAGCCGCAGGGCGGCTCGCGGCGCGCGCCCGATACCGGGGCGGTCTTGAAACAGACCTGGCTTGCGGCGATCGCTCATCTGGGCGGCGCGGGGCGGCTCGTGATCGGAGGCAAGTCGCTCGGCGGTCGCATCGCGAGCATGGTGGCGGACGAAGCGGGAGTCCGCGGGCTCGTGTGCCTGGGCTACCCCTTCCAC
>WNGB01013973.1_pt1 | contig 16828 bp, 8 predicted proteins | sample 5400681 | NCBI WGS metagenome assembly WNGB01 (sample SAMN13153367, study PRJNA577476) | soil metagenome | isolation source: 115 cm soil or saprolite under grassland replicate 2 | place: USA:California | collected 2016-06-15 | reverse complement strand
ACGGCACGTCCCCGGCGATGACGACCATCGGGATCGAATCGAGCGCGGCGTTTGCGACGCCGGTGCACGCGTTGGTGAGGCCCGGACCGAGATGGGTCAGCAGCACCCCGGGCTTGCCGGACGCGCGCGCGTAGCCATCTGCGGCATGCGCCGCCACCTGCTCGTGGCGCGTCGAGACGAACCGGATGCGGCTCCTGCCGAGCGCGTCGAGGAATGCGATGTTGGTGTGGCCGCACAAGCCAAAAATGACCTCGACGCCCAGTCGCTCGAGATACTCGGCAAGCAAGTACGATGAGATCCGCGTCTCGATGCCCGTCGCTGTGGTCGTGGCTACTGTGCTCATATCACTCCAAAGGATTTCCGTCGACGATGGCCGTTGTCAGCCTTCCCACGCGCCAGGGATTATGCGCTTGCGGTCTGCCTGTCGCGCGCGTGTAACCGTAACGCCACCGTAACAACGTATTTGTTGGACCGACGCAGTGCTAGGGTTCGCTCGTCGGACTATCCGAGACGAGTGTGAATCCATGCGCGGCGTCGTCTTTCTCGGGGATCGAGAACTCGCGCTCAAGGACTTTCCTGATCCCACGCCGGGGTCGGGCGAGGTGGTCGTCGCCATGAAAGCCTCGGGCATGTGTGGCAGCGACCTGAAGCACTACCGCGCCGTCGGATCGGACCCACGACGACATGTCATCGCCGGCCATGAGCCATGCGGTGTGGTTGCGGCTGTTGGGGCCGGCGTGTCGGCGGACTTTGCGCCGATTGGTGCGCGGGTCATGGTTCACCACTACAAGGGTTGTGGCCGCTGCAAGCATTGCCGCGTTGGTTGGTCGCAGCTCTGTCGAGACGGCATGACGGTCTACGGCATCACGGGAGATGGTGGTCACGCACATTTCATGAGGGTGCCCGCCTCCACGCTGGTCCCGTTGCCCGACGCCCTCTCTTTTGAAGAGGGTGCGGCCATTTCCTGCGGGACTGGCACCGCCTACGCCGCGCTGAGTCGTATCGATGTCTCCGGGCGCGACACATTGGCAGTGTTCGGCCAGGGAGCGGTTGGACTCTCAGCGACGATGCTCGGTCGTGCGATGGGCGCCCGGGTTATTGCCGTTGACGTTTCTGCCGAAAGGCTCGAGCTGGCGAAGCGTCTCGGGGCAGAGGCGATCATCAACTCGAGTGAGACCGATCCAGTCGCCGCCATTCACGATCTGACGAATGGTGAGGGAGCGACAACGACGATGGACTGTGCTGGCGTGCCCGACGCGCGCGTGGCCGCCGTACGGAGCGCTGGCACATGGGGCCGCGTCGCATTCGTCGGCGAAGGCGGAACAACCGCCTTCGACGTCAGCCAGCACCTGTTGCGTCGTCAGTTGACCATTCACGCATCGTGGACGTTCAGCGTCACGGGGCAGGCGGAGTGCGCGCGCTTCATTGTGGACAGGAAAGTGCCGCTCAAGAATCTTGTGACGCATCGGTTCAATCTCAACGAGGCGGAAGCTGCGTACAGACTGTTTGACACGCAGACCACGGGCAAAGCCGTTCTTGTCTTCTGCTGATGGGCCACGGGCGCGACTGTGATTTACGGAGGCCAGGTTTTGGACGCACATAGATTTCCAGACAGATTGGAGGGCCGCCGTGGCCGTCAATGAACCCGCGGTCGTCGCCTTAAAGACTCTCAACGGAGGCATACCTATGCGGTGCTGGCGTATCCGCGTGATTGGCCTCGTCGCGATCGCGTTAACAATCGCGCCGAGTACGTTCGCTCAAACCGTTGCGGTGGCTCAACTCTCCGGCACCGTAAACGATGAATCGAACGCCGCCCTTCCCGGCGTCGATGTTACCGTTACGCAAACCAGTACCGGGATGACGCGTTCCGTCGTGACGGGCTCGCGCGGGGAATACGTCTTTACGAACCTGCCCGTTGGCCCGTACACCCTCGGCGCGAAATTGACGGGGTTCAGCTCATTTGAGCAAACGGGCATCGTCCTCGCCGTCGGCGACAGTCGCACGGTCAATGTCTCGATGAAGATTGGCGCGCTTGAGGAAACCGTCACCGTCGTGGGTCAATCTGCGTTGGTCGACACAGCGAATACCGGTGTGGGCACTCTGGTGGCGCTGGATCAAGTCGTCGGATTGCCGTTGAACGGTCGACAGGCAAACCAGCTCGTGTTGCTGTCGGGTGCGGCCGTCGAGCAGCCCAATGGCCTGACAAGCAATCGCCAGTATCCCAATGCCGTCGCCATCTCTGTCGCGGGCGGCACCGGCAACAGCACGCTGTTTCTTGTCGATGGCGGGTACAACAACGACTCGGGGAATAACACCGGCAACGCGATGCCGTTCCCGGATGCGCTGCAGGAATTCCGCACCGAGACCGGTGTGCGACCGGCGCGCTACGGCATGTATACCGGCGCGACGGTGAACGCCGTCACTCGCTCAGGGTCGAATCAAGTGCACGGAACTGTATTCGACTTTGCCCGTCACCATGCATTCAACGCCATTCCGTACTTCAATCAAAAGGAGCACAGTGGGAGCGGCCAGGACGACGGCCTCAAACGGAATCAGGCAGGAGGCACAATCGGAGGACCATTGATGAAGGACAGATTGTTTTTCTTCGGTGGGGTGCAGATCACGAACCAGGCGATTTCACCGCAGACAGTCAATCAGATCGTGCCAACTCAGGAAGTCCTGCGCGGAGATTTCAACAAGGTGATGTCCGCGGCGTGCCGCGGGGGTACCGCACGGCAGCTGGGATTTCCGTTCGTCAACAATCAGGTTGATCCGTCGCTGTTCAGCCCGTTCGCACTCAAACTGCTAAAATTCATCCCTGTCGCTGATCCTGCGTACGATCCGGACGGATGTGGCCGTTATCCGCTCGCGATTCCAAATAACAGCGTCGAACAGCAGGTCATAGGGCGCGCGGACTTTCAGCTCACGAAAAACGCGCGTGTGTTCGGGCGCTACTTCTTCACCAACTACAACCACGAGCCGGGCTTCGACAGCAACACGAACCCAAATCTGCTGTACGCGAGTGGCAACGGTCTCGGTATCAAGAGCCACATGCATACGATCGCGGGTGGGTGGGATCAGGTGATCACGCCGCATCTGTTCAGTGCGATGCGCCTATCCCTGGCGGATACGACAGCTCTTCGAGTCCAAGGCAACGGCCTGCCTACGTTTACCACGTTGGGCGTCAACGTCTTTCAATATACGAAGGGCGATGGTCAGAACTTCTTCAATGGCGCCACCGGAGGGTGGTCGGGCAACGCGTTTCCCGGCACGTTCTACACGACGACACCCTCTATCTCCGAGGATATCGATTGGACAAAAGGAACGCACTCCCTGTCCGTCGGTGGAGTCTGGACACGGCCCTTCTTCGACGGCGATGGTCCATTCCAGTCGAACGGCATCATGACGTTCAGCGGTCTGATGACGCGTGGCGCCAACGCGCAATCTCAGGTGCCGATGGCCGACTTCCTGCTCGGCCTGCCGGCGTCATTCAGCCAAGGTGGCAGTCAGATCGTCGCCGAGAAGCAGCATTATGTTGGTGTCTACGCGCAAGACGTGTGGCGCGCGAACTCTCGCGTCACCATTAACTACGGACTGCGCTGGGAACCGTTCTTCGCAGCGAGAGATCAGAATCATTTCAACATGGCGTTTGTCCGAGGAGATTTTGACCAGGGCATCCACAGCCGCGTATTCCCGAGCGCGCCGGCCGGGCTCGTGTTCCCCGGCGACCCCGGATTTCCAACCAACGGCGCGAACACCACGAATCTTTTGAAACAGTTCGCGCCCAGACTCGGTGTCGCCTGGAACCCGAATGGCAACGATGTCCAGAGCATTCGCGCGGCTGTTGGTCGATTCTACGATTCGCCGAAGTTGTGGCAGTACGGACACCACATGTTGAACGCGCCCTACGGCAACACCGTCGTTGCGCTTCCGCCGACGTCATGTGCGCCGCCAAACGCGAATGGGTGCCCGGTCAATTTGTTGAATCCCTGGGCGAATACACCCGGCGGTGATCCGCTCGCCGCAATCAACTATCCCCACCAGGGCGATTCGGTGCAGCTGCCGCCGTCGAACGTCAGGTTCCCGCTGAATGGCGACTACGTCAGCATGCCGATCGATGCTGATGTCATGCGCGTGACGCAATGGAATGTGTCGTACCAGCGGCAGTTCTGGGGACGCGTGCTGATTGACGTGACATACATGGGGAACCGCACGAACGGTATTTGGCTTGGCTACGAGGAAAACCCCTCGGTGTATATCCCTGGCAATTGCGCTGCCGGACAGTACGGACTGACGGCGGCGGGTCCGTGCTCGAATAGTTCCGCCGTGAACCTTCGTGCTCGCCGTCTGTTGACGCTGCTCAATCCCACCGAAGGCCAGTATTACGGCTCGGTGGCGCAAACAGCGGGCGGAACCGGTCACTATCACGGCGTCAAATTCACCATCGAAAAGCGATTGAGCGATGGATGGAGCATGTCGGCGAACTACACGCGGAGCAAGTGCATCAACCAGGGCGAGCCCGGAACTGATATCGTCAACATCTTCCCCGATCCGAAAGATCCGTCGACGAATGAAGGTCCATGCATTGCCGATCGCCCGCACCTGTTGAACATGTCCACGGTGCTGATGAGCCGCGGCATGGGCAGCGGTTTCCTGCGCCTCTTTACGCGAGACTGGCAGCTCGGCATGGTCTTTCAGGCGCGTAGCGGCTCGCCGTTGACGCCATCGACGACGGGCGATTCAGCGCTGACAAGTTTGGCCGCAACCGAACGACCGGTCATCGTCGCTGGAGTTGATCCGACTCTTGCAGAACCTACCTTCAACAGTGGCGGCACCGCGCTACAGTGGTTCAACATGGCGGCGTTTGCCCAGAACACCCCTGGTCTCTGGGGCAACGTGCCGAGAGGCTACTTACGTGGGCCCGGATATTGGAACGTCGACATGGCGCTCTCACGAAACGTCACGGTTGCCACACGCCGATTCGAGCTTCGGATGGAAGTGTTTAACGTCTTCAACCATGTGAACTGGGGTAACCCGAACGTCACGCTCGGCGCAACCAATTCCGGCGCCGTGACGACAACAAATGGCGACATGCGCATCATGCAATTCGCCATCAAGCACAACTTCTAACGTTCGGGGGATTGTGAGATGCGACTCGTCCGTCGCGGATGCACGCTGGCACTGCTGACGCTCTTATGTCAACATCCGGAAGCACAAGTTGCGTCCGCGCCGTCGGCCGACCTTCCGCTCGTTGGCATCGCTGGCATAACCTTCCGCACAAGTGATCTTGGCAAGGCCCGGCGGTACTACCAGGGCGTGCTCGGTCTCGCCGAGGCGTTCACGACCACGGATTCAGCGGGACGAGTCGCGTCGGTCTTCTTCAAGGTCAACGACGAGCAGTACATCGAGGTCGTGCCCGGCTTGGCTCCGGGCACGATCAGCCGTGAAGTGCGGGTCATGTTCCAGAGCTCCGATCTGGCCCGGTTGCGTGACGTCTATGCCGCGCGTGGCGTGAATCCGACGTCGATCAGTCGTGGAGCTGATGGCAACCCTGTGTTCCGAGTCATCGGTCCCGACGATGCGCAACTCGATTTCGTGCAATACGTCGACGGGTCGAAACAGACCCTCGCCCGCGGCAAGTTTCTCGATCCGCGCCGCATCTCCACTCACCTCCAGCACGTCGGCATCTACACGAAGAATCGCGACTCCGTCGTGCCGTTTTATCAGGACAAATTGGGGTTTGCGCGTGGACGGGATCTGCCGGGCACTCGTGGTGATTACATCGAAACTCCCAGCTCTGATCGCAATCTCGAGACGAAGTTTCCACCGTTGGATCCAAATAACGCGTCGACTCGTTCTCAATACGAACGTGAAGTAATGGGTGCCGTTCAGCACCTGGGACTCGAAGTCGCGGACATGCGCGCGACTCGCGATATGGTGCAGGAGCGGGGCGGCTTCACCGATTTGCAGGTGCGGGCGCATGTCGGCAACAACCGACACTGGCTCGTGCACCTCTTTGACCCCGATGGCTCGCGGACCGAGATCGTGGAAACAGCGCTTCAGGACAAACTGCCTCCGATGACGGTGATGGCGCCGGGACGCGCCGTCGCACCGCCAATTGTGCCGACGAAGCCCGGCGAGATCCCGTGGCCATCGGCAGCTGCGCCGCCGCCGAACCAACAGCGCCCGGGTGGGCAGGGGAGCGGTCGTTACGTCGAAGCGTCAGCTCTCGACTTCAACGATCACGCAGGTTGGATCCAGATGTTCGACGGCACTACGCTGAAAGGATGGGACGGACCAGCCGATCTGTGGCACGTCGAAAACGGCATGATCGTGGTGCGAGCGAAAGCCGACCCACCGACAGGACCGACGTACCTGCTCTGGCAGAGTAGCGAGCCGAAAGACTTCGAATTCAAGTGCGAGCTGAAGCTCGAAGGCGCCGGCGCGAACAGCGGGGTGCAGTTCCGCGCCGTAAAGCTCGGCGAGGTTCCTGGCAATCCGCGCTCGAAATGGGAGACGCGGGGTTACCAAGCCGACCTCGATAACGCGAATGCTAATACCGGCGCGCTCATCGAGTGCTGTGCGGGCCCACGTCGCGGTGTGCCCCCGAGACCGGATCGCGCTTTTCGCGGTCAGGTGGTGCGGACGGCGGTGGGCGAGGGTCAGCAGCCATCGCTGCTCGCCACGATTGGTGATCCCGACGCGTTGAAAGCGTTATGGAGAGTCGGCGACTGGAACCAGATTCACGTCATCGCTCGTGGCCGAACGATGTTGTATTTCATCAACGGCCAATTGATGTCGGTTCTGATCGACGATCACCCCACCATGTTCGTCGATCACGGAGTGCTCTCAATCCAACTAGAAGGCCGCGGCGACAACGTCGCCTCATTTCGAAATCTCTGGTTGAAGAACCTGCAATGAAATGTTCATCGTTCACGCTCGTCATCTTATTCGCCCTCGTCATCTCAGGAACCCCCAGCGGTCAACAGCCGACCGATCAGTGGCCGAGCTACCAGCACAATTCAGACTTCTCGCCGCTCACACAGATTACGCCGGCGAACGTGAAGAACCTGGCGCCGGCGTGGACGTTCAACTACGGCGCAGGATCGAGCAACGCTGGATTCGTCGGACTCGATTATCGCTTCGAAGTGCAGCCGCTGCTCATCGGCGGCGTGATGTACATCTCGACCCCGGCATCGCAAACTGATGCGGCTCTGAAATCGACCGTAACGGCACTCGAACCAGAAACAGGGAAGGTGATCTGGCAATACACCTCACCGAAGCGAATCCACGGTCGGGGGCTCGCGTACTGGCCAGGAAACGGTTCTGTTGGACCGCGCCTCTACTTCGGGACCGACCTGGGCTACCTCAGAGCGGTCGACATGAAGACCGGCCAGGCTGTTTCAACTTTCGGCGACAACGGTGAGGTCGACGTCTACAGCGGCGTCGTTTCGCCCGAAGTCGGAGAGAGCAGGCGCAGCACCTTCACCGTTCCGAATCCAGTCGCGGTGTACAAGAACCTGCTGATCGCCGGCGCGCGGCCCGGCGAACTAGGTCCGCCGCAGCCACGCGGGGACATTCGCGCGTGGGACGCGGTGACCGGAAAACTGGTGTGGGACTTCCACGTCATCCCTCAGGCGGGCGAAGCAAACTTCGGTACGTGGCCGCTGAATGCGATCAAGGACCGCAGCGGCGCCAACATGTGGTCGACGATGACCGTCGATGAGCGGCGCGGAATCGTGTTCGCCGGTCTCGGTGACGCCAATCGTCCGGGACCCGAGGGGATGAACCTGTACACGGGTTGTCTCGTGGCGTTGGATGCGAACACGGGCAAGTTGAAATGGTTTCACCAATTGGTCCACCACGACATCTGGGATTTCGACATGCCGACACCACCGCTGTTGATTGACGTTCGCCGCAACGGCCGCGTCATTCCGGCGGTACTGGAGACCGGAAAGATGAACCTCGTGTTCATCTTCAACCGCGACACGGGCGAGCCGCTGTATGGGATGGACGAACGTAGAGTGCCCCAGAGCGACGATCCCGCAACGTTCACATGGCCCACGCAACCGTTCCCGCAGAAGCCGGGTCCAATCGGTCGAGTGGGAATCACCCGAAAAGACATCAACAAGATCACGCCAGAGGTCGAGAAATTCTGTACCGAGTTCTGGGATACCAACAATCTTCAGCCATCCGAGGCGTATCAGGTGGCCTTGAGGAAGGGGCCCACGGTCACCTTTCCGTCACCCGTAGGCGGACCCAACTGGGGACCGCTCTCATACAACCCGCAGCTGGGATACGTGTTTATCAACCTTCACAACAGCGGTGTCTATCGTGCCGCCGGTGCGGCCGCTCGTGGCTCTGGAGGCGACGAGCAACCAGCCGGCGCACCGCCAGCAGGTCGAGGCCGCGGCGGCCAGCCAGGCAGGGGAGGACCAAACGGGCGCGTCGGCGGACCGTTTTCGTACGTGTTGAAAAATGGCGCGACGATTCCCTGCTGGGCGCCGCCGTACGGAGAACTTGTCGCCCTAGATGTCAACACGGGTGAAATTGCCTGGCACTCAACGCTGGGGATTCAGGAATCGCTCGCTGAACTTGGCGATGCCGCAGTGAAATCCGGTACGCGCAACATCGGCGGCAGCATCGCGACAGCCAGCGGCCTGGTGTTCATCGGCGCGACCAATGACTCCAGGTTCCGAGCTTTTGATGCGAAGAGCGGCGCTGAGTTGTGGAGCGCGAAATTGCCCGCAAGCGCACATTCCACCCCGGTCACGTATATGGGCAAAGACGGCGTGCAGTACGTTGTCGTCGCCGCGGGCGGCGGAACAGCAATCGGCGGCGGGCTGCCGACATCGGACTCACTCGTTGCATTCAAGTTGGGGACATCCGCCAGCCAATGATAGCGATCGCGAGGGCATTCGATGATGCGACGTCGCTGCTCGATGCGGCGCTCAACGTCGACCAATCGTCCTCTCGGTAGCTCTGGAGATCAGCATGCGTCGAATTCTCGCCCTCTCCAGTCTTGCCTTCGGAATCGCGCTGTCGATTGGGCATCTCGACGCGCAGAAGACACCGGAGGCGGCAACCAAGGCACCAGCGGATCAGTGGCCGAACTATCAACACAATTCCAACTTCTCGCTGCTAACGCAGATCACACCTGAAAACGTTGGCCGATTGACAAAAGCGTGGACGTTCAATTACGGCGCCGGCACGGTCGAGAGCGTCCCATTCGTCTCGCTCGACTACCGGTTCCAGGTGCAGCCACTCGTCATCAACGACGTGATGTATTTCTCAACGCCGGCCTCAGAACGCGACCCGAACCTCCAATCGACCGTGACGGCTCTAGAGCCGGAAAATGGCCAAGTCATTTGGCAGTACAAGTCGCCGCGGCGAATTCACGGCCGTGGTCTCGCGTACTGGAAAGGTAGCAATACGCTCGGCCCTCGTCTCTTCTTCGCGACGGACAAGGGCTATCTGATGGGGCTCGACATCAAGACCGGTAAACTCGCCGATGGATTCGGAAAGGGCGGCGAAGTCGATGTGTACGTGGGCGTCACGTCTCCAGCCGTTCCGGAAAACCGGCGGGACACGTTCACCGTTCCTAATCCGGTAACGGTCTACAAGAATCTTTTGATCTCCGGCGCGCGGCCCGGCGAACTGCCGCCGCCGCAACCGCGCGGTGACATCCGCGCGTGGGATGCGGCGACCGGAAAGCTCGTGTGGTCGTTTCACACCGTTCCGTGGCCGGGCGAGCCACACCACGAGGATTGGGCCGGCGACGCGTGGAAGGATCGAAGCGGCTGCAACGTCTGGTCGAATCTCACGGCCGACGAGTCCACGGGTCTGGTGTTCGGCGCGACAGGCGACGCAAACCGCGCAGTCCACGGCAGCAATCTGTACTGCAATTCGATCGTCGCGCTCGACGCGCAGACTGGCAAATTGAAATGGTTCCACCAGCTCGTTCATCACGACGCATCGGACTGGGACATGCCGACGCCGCCAATTCTCGTCGACGTGAAGATCAACGGTCGCCCGGTTCCCGCGGTATTGCAAACGGGCAAGCTGCACTTTGTGTACATGTTCGACCGTGTCACAGGAAAGCCGCTGTACGAGTTTGTCGAGAAACCCGTCCACCGCAGCGGCACGCCTGACGACGAGAACTGGCCCACGCAGCCGATCCCGGTGAAGACACCGCCGACGGGTCGACTGGGCATGACTCGCGCCGACATCAACAAAATGACGCCGGAAATCGAGAAGTTCTGCACCGACTTCTGGGATCAAAACCACATCGTACCGAGCGGACCGTTCGATCGGCCGTCGCAGGACCAGGCGATGGTCACCTTCGGCGCACCGGTTGGCGGCTGGGGACCGTTGTCATTCAATCCGCAACTTGGGTACGTCTTTTTGAACGTGACGAATTCCGGCAACTATCACCCTGCGGGCGCACCCGTCGCTCGCGGCTTTGGTCTGGGTAACGCCGGTGAGGATGCGCCTCCCGCCGCCGGACGAGGCGGTGGTCGTGCGGGTGGTGGCGCTGGTGGCGGGCGCGGTGGACTCGTTGCAGTCGACATGAACTCGGGAGAGATCGCGTGGAGCGTGCCGCTTGGCATCAACGAGGAATTAGCAGAACTCGGCGAGGTCGGGCTGAAGAGCGGCATTCGGAACATCGGCGGCAGTATCGCAACGGCGAGCGGTCTGGTGTTCATCGGTGCGACCGTCGATCGGCGCTTCCGCGCCTTCGACGCGAAGACGGGGAAGGAGCTCTGGGTCACTGAACTTCCCGCCAACGGCAATGCGACGCCCATCACGTACATGGGCAAAGACGGCGTTCAGTACGTCGTCATCGCCGCTGGTGGCGGCGGCCCCGCGGCGCGCGGGATGGCGGTATCCGACGCAGTCGTGGCGTTCAAACTGGGGCCCGCGCAAGGGCGCGGTGCCGGCGGCGGTCGTGGCGGCGCCGGCGGACAGGGTCGAGGCGGTGGAGCGGGACAACCCGATCCATGGCCCGGACAGAAACACCTGCTCGCCGTCGCTGACGTGCTGACGGGGTTCCACCACGATTCGATCTCACACGCGCTTGCGACAGTCGAACAGATCGGTCGCAAGTCCGGCGCCTTTATGACGATGATCCGCACCGATTCGCAGTTGATCACGAAGGGACAGGTTCCCGGACAGGGCCGGTACGAAGGCCGCGGCGTGAACGCGCGGACGCTCGGCTACTACGATGCCATTTTCATGCTGCCGAGCGGCTTCGGCACGCTCAGCGATCAGCAGAAAGCCGATCTCCTGGCCTTCGTTCGCGACGAGGGTAAGGGACTGATCGTTGGGCATGCGACCGGCGTTGCGTTTACGAACTGGCCCGAATTCGGCGAAATGGTAGGCGGGTACATGGACGGCGAGTTCAATGCGAACGCCAGGATCATTGTCGAAGATCCGAAATTCCCCGGCGCGATGGCGTTCGGCGGATCCACGTTCATGTTCAACGACCAGCATCCCGTGTTCAAGACACCGTACTCCCGCGACCAGGTCCACGTCATCATGCGCCTCGACCCCGAGTCCCTCGACGCCACGAACCGTGCTCGGCGTCCTGACGGCGACTTTCCGGTCGTGTGGGCGCGCCAATACGGAAAGGGCCGTGTGTACAACGTGGGTTGGGGACACCCCGACTCGACCTGGGACGATCCGCACTTTCAGACAATGATGCTCGAGGGGATCAAATGGGCGATGGGTGTCACAACCGCTGATGTCACGCCCCGGCCACTCGCGAAATCACCGGCAGCTCAGGATGCGCCGCAGGCAGGATTAGTGCAGTCAGCAGCGAAGGATCCCCTTCCCGAAGACGTCGGAAAGAGCACCGTGCTCAAGCTCTGTGGCGAGTGCCATGCTGTGGAGCAAGCGGTATCGGTTAAAGGTACCGAGAAGGACTGGCGCGACGTTGTGGACCTGATGATCGATCGCGGTGCCAACGGTTCGCCCGAGGAATTTCAGACTGTCATCAAGTATCTGTCGAAGCATTTCGGACCGAAGCACTGAGGCAGGCACATGTCGCATACGCAGCATTCGCGGCGGAACGTACTGAAACTCCTCGGCGCTGCGCCGTTCATCGCGAGTCACGCGGGCGCGCCGGCGACCAGCGTGCAGCCTGCGGTGCCGCCAGCTCGAGCGAAACTATGCCTGGTCTCGCGCCATCTGCAGTATCTGCAGTGGACCAACATGGAAGAAGCCGTCTCCGTCGCGGCCGAAGCCGGTTGCAAAGCCATCGCGTGGACGGTGCGACAAGGCGCGCACATGCTTCCCGCCAACGTCGAGCGCGATCTGCCGAAGGCAGTGGAGCTTGCGCACAAAGCCGGTCTCGACACGCCAATGCTCATCACGGCGCTCAACGAAGGCAAGTCCGAGCGCGCCGAGGCGGTTCTCGACACCATGCGCGGCGTCGGCATTCGTTACTATCGGGCCGCGCCATTTCGGTACGACTATTCAGCGGATCTCGCGCAACAGATCGAAGCTCTCAAGCCTCGCATCGCCGGTCTCGTCCGCCTGAACGAGAAGTACGGCACGACCGCCATGTACCACACGCATTCGGCGTATGGAAACATCGGCGGCGGAGTGTGGGATCTGTGGCTGGCCGTTAAAGATTTCAATCCGCAGTTTGTCGGTTTGAACTACGACCTCGGTCACGCGACGATTCGCGGCGGTACCGGCTGGATCGAGACGAGCCACATCGCGCACAAGTTCGTCCATGGACTCTCCGTGAAAGACTTTCGTTGGGTCAAGAGCAGCGGTTCTGCAACGGGATCCCGCGGTCGACGCGGGGGGCCACCGGCCGATCGATCGCCGCGACCGCCGTGGTCGCCAGAAATGGTCCCAGGCGGTGAGGGCATGGTCGATTTCTCAGGCATGCTTTCGTACTTCAAGTCGGTCGGTTTTGCCGGTCCGGTCGAGTTGTACCAGGAATATCAGGTCAACGTGCCGGGTGTTGCTGAGCCCGTAAACATGTTGGGCACGGATTTCGGCAGATGGAAGCTCGAGATGCCGAAAGCCCAATACGTGTCGCTGCTGAAGCGCGACGTCACCTTTTACACGAACGCGCTGACCGAAAGCGGTCTGCTGTAGCGCGACCGTACCCACCAACGGCTCGTCGGAACTTCTAAGAGCCTCGATGGAGACACACATGGAACCGTGGCGCACGGCGATTTCGGATTCAGACGACGCGCATGTGTGGATTCGAGGACACGACCTCGCGTCGCTGATGACCGGTGCGACGTTTGCCGACGTCGTGTTCCTCCTCCACGCCGGACGGTTGCCGACGTCGGCGGAGCGTCGCGTCATGGACGCTATCCTGATTTCCATCGCCGACCACGGTCCAGGCGCGCCGTCAGCGATGGCGGCGCGTACCGTGGCCAGCGGGAACCGCCAGGCGCCAGAGGCGGCCGTTGCCGCCGGGATTCTCGCGATTGGCGATGCGCACGCCGGTGCCGGCTTCGATTGCATGGCGCTGATCGTGGACGGCTTGGGCCGCGTTCAGCGCGAGGGAATTTCGATCGATGCCGCTGCGAAACAGATCGTTGACGAGGCGGTCGCTGCCGGACGGCGGCTGCCTGGATTTGGCCACCGCACGCATAGCCGGGACCCTCGAACGCTAATCCTGTTCGATCTCGCTGAGAAGTCGGGCCTGGCCGGCGATGGCGTGCGGTTCATCGGTGCGCTCGAATCCGCTATCGCCGCGAGGATCAAGCCGCTACCGGCCAACGTCGATGGCGCGTTCGCGGGTGTGCTGCACGATCTTGGGTTTCCCCCGCTGATGGCGAAGCTGATCTTCATGATTGGCCGTGTTGCCGGCCTCACCGCGCAGGTGACCGAAGAGTACACGCGTGAGAAGCCGATGCGGATCAAGATGCCGGTCGTGTACGACGGCTCGCCTCCGGTCGAACCGGGGGAGCCGACAGGTCGATGACCGACGCTCTGAAGCCGCGATTCGACGGGCCGTGGATCGTTGCCGCCTGCTTCATCACGTTTGGGATCGCGAGCGGCTTCCCGTACTACAACATCGCGTTCTTCTACGACTACATGCGCGACGACCACGGCTGGTCGCCGCAGATCCTCACGTTTGGCGCGCCGCTCGCCGTGATGCTGACGATCTGGGCCGGTCCACTCATCGTCCCTCGCGTCAGCCCGCGGAAACTGATCGTGTTCGGCACCGGGATGATCTTCCTTGCGTTTCAGTGGTTCGCTCATATGGGCGCGTCGCGCTTCGGGTATTACGGTGCCTGGTGCCTCTGGATGCTGGGGTACTTCACCGCGGGTCCGATCCCGCATCAGATCATCCTGTCGAACTGGTACCGGCGCCGCCGCGGCCGCGCGATGGGTATCGCGTACGTCGGAGGCGCCGCGTTCGGCGCGATTGGCAACTGGGTCGACCCGTGGCTCGTGCGCACGCTCGGCTACCGTCCCGCCCTTTCCATTCTCGGCGCCGTGCTGCTGCTGGCCTGGCCCTTCGCGATCTTCATCCTGAAGGATCGGCCCGAGGACGTCGACCAGACGCCGGATGGAGAGCCGCCCGTCCCCGTCAGCGAACTCGAGCGCGACGCGGCGACCTACGGTTTCCTCACGCGCCAGCCTGCGTTCTGGCTGTTGCTCGTGGGCAGCGCCGCGTCGATCGGCTCGATTGCGGCCGTCAACTTCCTCATGAAGTTTGTCCTCGAGGAGCAGGGCTTCCACGATCAGGCAGCGCGCAACGCGATTTGGAGCACCGCCTCGTCGATGTCGCTGATGGCTGCAATTGCTGGCCGACTGGTCGTCGGGTACCTCGCCGATCGCTGGCCGCGCAAGTACCTGATGATCGCGACCTACGTGCTCGTAGCGGCCGCGATCCCGCTGCTGTTTCTCGTGACGCCCGAACAGCCGCAGTTCGCGTATGTGTTCGCCGTCGTGTTCGGGTTCGCGATGGGTGCCGATTACATGCTCATCCCGCTGATGGCCGCGGATCTGTTCGGCTTGCCCTCACTCGCTCGCGCGATGGCGGCGATTCTGCCCAGCGACACGGTCACTCAGTACTGGTGTCCGAACCTGATCGCGGCGCTCGCCGCGGCGTGGGCCGGCTACGGATCGGCGCTCTGGGTGGCGTGCGCGATTGCCGCAGTCGGGGCGGCGGCCGTGTCGCTGCTGCAACGACCGGCGACCGGACCAATGGTCGCGGCTACGCGCATCGTGGCCGTGCCGAAGGGCTGAAGTGGATCGATGAAGGGAGCGTTAGATTGATGACCGGAGCGATGTACATCGCCGAGTGCCTGAAGCAGGAAGGCGTTACGAAAGTGTTCGGGCAGTGCGGCCACACGAATTACGCATTGATCGATGCGTGTCACCGACTCGGAATTCAATACGTGTCTTTCCGTCACGAGCAGATGGCAGCGCACGCCGCCGACGCCTACTTCCGTGTGTCGCACAAGCTCGCCGTTCTCAATGTACATCTGTCGCCGGGCCTCACGAACGCCCTTACTGGTGTCGTGACGGCCGCCGCCGACTCGACGCCGATGCTGGTGTTCGCGGGCAACACGCAGTCGTACCACCACGCGCGGGAGCCGCATCAGGGCATCCGATTTCACGCCGACGCATCGCAGGGCGATATCTACCGGCCATTCTGCAAGCGCGTGTGGCGCGTCGATGACGTGAACCTCTTGCCGGACGTCATGCCGCGCGCGCTGAATGTCGCGCAGACCGGACGCCCCGGGGCGGTCCTGATTGACGTGCCGATGGACGTCTTCTCGGCGAAGACTTCTTCTCCGGTTGTGACCGTGGCGCGTCGTCCCGAGTACGTTCGGTGCGTCGGCCCGCACGACGGCATCGCTGAAGCCGCGGAGGTGCTCGCGACGGCTACCAAGCCGATCATCTTCGCGGGGAACGGTGTGCTCCTGTCCGAAGCGACGGAAGAACTGCGTGAGCTGGCGGAACTCGCCGACGTGCCGGTCGCGACCACTCTGATGGGAAAAGGCGCGTTTCCGGAAGATCACCCGCTGGCACTCGGGATGGCGGGCATCTGGGGCACGCGCGCGGCGAACGAGACGACGCGCGAAGCCGACGTCGTTTTCGCGGTCGGCACGGGCTTCGGCGAGGCCGACTGCAGCTCGTGGAAGCCGGGGATCACGTTCACCATCCCACCCGCGCGCGTTATTCAAATCGATATCGACCCACAGGAGATTGGCAAAATCTACCCGGTCACAGTCGGCATTGTCGGTGACGCGAAGGCGACGCTGCGCGAGCTGATCGTGCAGCTGAATAACCGTCCGCCGTCCACGCGCGAGGCCGCCGCCGCACGGGTCGCGCAGCGCAAGCGCGACTGGGCAAAGGAGGTCGCGGACACGCAGACCGACGAGGGCAAGCCGATCCATCCGGCGCGCTTGCTGAAGCAGCTGTCGGAGGCCGCGCCGCAAGACGCGATCTTCGTCACCGACGTTGGTTGGAATAAGAACGGGGCTGGCCAGCAGATTCTCAGCCGTACCCCACGCTCGTTCATTACCAGCGGCGGCCTGGCGACCATGGGTTTCTCGCCGGCGGCAGCAATCGGAGCGAAGCTGGGCGCGCCCGATCGAATGGTGATTGGCCTCGTCGGCGACGGCGGACTGCTGTCCGTCGTCGGAGCGCTCACGACCGCGGTCGAACTTGGCATTCCGGTCGTCTGGGTGCTATTCAACAATTTCTGTTTCGCGACGATTCGAAGCGTCGGCACCACATACTTCAAGAACACGTACGGGACCGAATTTACGACGCCGGACGGCGCACCGTACAACCCCGACTTCGTGCAGCTCGCGCAATCGTTCGGCATGCAGGGCGC
>WNGB01017160.1_pt1 | contig 16834 bp, 18 predicted proteins | sample 5400681 | NCBI WGS metagenome assembly WNGB01 (sample SAMN13153367, study PRJNA577476) | soil metagenome | isolation source: 115 cm soil or saprolite under grassland replicate 2 | place: USA:California | collected 2016-06-15 | reverse complement strand
TGTTCGCATGGCGCGGCACACCAATCTCAACACGACCCGGAACGACTGGGCCGATTTCGCGCGTTGGTGCGTCGCACACGGCGACGTCGCGATGCCCGCCGCGCCCGCTTCGATCGTCGAGTACATCGCCGAGCTCGGCCGCGGCAACCAGGCGGCGTCGGTGCCACGTCGCGTCAACGCGATCGGCGACTGGCACCGGGTATCGGGACTGGCGTCGCCGACGGAAGACGATCGCGTACGAGTCGCAGTGACGCGAGCGGTCTGGCAACAGCGAAAGGGGCCCGCGACCACGTTGCCGCTGGACGCGACGGAGCTCGCGACCATCCTCGGCGCACTTCCCGGAGGGCTCGTCGGCGCGCGGGATCGCGCCCTGCTCCTCGTCGGATTCGTCGCCGGGCTGCGTCCGTCCGAGATCGTGTCGCTCGATGTGTCCGACCTCGTCGTCGTCGACGAAGGCCTTGCTATCAGCTTGATGCGTGGCCGCATCGTGATCCCGTACGGGACCGAGCCGGACCTGTGCCCGGTGCAGGCGTGGCAGGAGTGGCTCGCCGAGGCCGGGCTCACCGCCGGCCCCGCGTTCCGTTCCGTCGATCGGACGGGGCGCCTGGGTCTGACCCGGTTGGGCGAGAAGGCGATCACGCGCATGGTCCAGCGCGCGGCCGAGCGCGCCGGCCTCCAGGATTCGCGCTACTCGGCGCTCTCGCTCCGACTCGGGATGCTGGCGTCCAACTCCGGGGCCGCCAGATCTTGATGCGTCTCTCGTGCGCGATATGTGCGCATGAGGGACGCATCGGTTGAGGTTCACGGCGCCTCGGCGGCTATGCGTTCGTGCGCAATCCGCCCCAGGCGACGACCGGGCCGGCGGCGTCGACGAGGCGGCGCGTGAGGGACGTGTCGACCGGCACGTCGACGATGGTCACGCCCGGCTCGCGCACCGCCGCCTGGAGCTGTTCGAGGTGGTCGTCGGCGCGGCGAACGGGGCCGCCTGCACTCCACACGTCGACGACGAACGCCACCGCAAGCTCGGTCGCCAGCTCGAGCACGGCGAGCGTCGTGTGGTCGAGGGTCTCGGTGTTCACCGCGATCGCCGGAACACCGCGCAGGCTCGCGACCAGGGCGAGGGCGGCGGCCACACCGCGGACCACTGTCGCCGGCACGAGCACGGTGCCCGGCTCGGTGGTGGGGAACGTGCGCGCCACCCATACGCCGGCCACACCGGGGTCGGCGGTGACAACCCCGCCGGCCGGGAGCGCGGCGCGCACATCGGCAACCGCGCGCGCCGGATGCAGCGGCACCCGCTGGTCGACGAACCCGGGCTGCGCGATCGCCGACAGGCGGGCGTACAGGTCGTTGGGGCGGATCGGGTCGGATGCCGGCCGCACGCGTTGTGCGAGGTGTCCCAGCTGGCCCGGCGACACTTCCACGACTGGAGCCAGCTCGAATCGCTCGCGCGGCGACTCGTCGGCGTCGATCCCGGTCGCCAGGATCGCGTCGTAGCTCGCGAAGTCGAGTAGCTCGAAGTCGCGGGCTTGGAGGCCGCACGTCCCCATGTGGTGCGGGCTGTCCCACGTGAGCACTCCCTTGGCGCCCCACGTATTCGCCACTGGAACGTTCGCGGCCGTTGCGAGCGCGCGCAGCCCGTCGACGGACCCCGTGCGCACGACGCCCGGTCCCGCCAGCACGACCATGTTCGCCGGGAGCTCGCCCGCGACCGCGTCGGTGACGGGTGCAGCAGGCTGGAGGTCCGGCTCGAGTCCGAGCGAGTACGCCAGCCCCGCCGGCACCGGGAGCCTGTCGAATTGTCCCGCCACGGATTCAACGTCCGCCCCGGCGGCCGCATCACGAAGCAACTCCCCGACGGTCTCCATGCGGCCATCGTCGCACGGAGCCGCGTTCGCGGCGCCGGATACAGTCGCTCCTCCATGCCGGAGCGGAACCTGTACCTTCACGAGCTGATCGACATCGTGGGCGAAGGCGCGATGCGGTACATGGAGCACACGGTCGGGTTCAACGCCGACGCCGCCTCCGATCGCGGGCTCGAGCTGGTCGGCACCTGGTACACGATGGGCTCGACCGGGCGGTGGCCGCAGGTTGTCAACCTGTGGGAGTGCGTCGACGGCTGGTCGGGCTGGCGGCGACTCATGGAGGCCACGAACCTGCGGCGCACGCAGAACCCCGATCTCAACGAATGGTGGAAGGAAGCGCTGAAGACGCGTAGCGGCGGCTTTGATCGGCTCCTTGGCGCGGCGCCCGGTTGTCCGTCACTCGCGGAGTTGCGCGGCGAGGAGGTCACCGGCTCGGTGTTCGTGCACGAGCTGTCCGAAGTGCGCCCCGGAGCCGCACTCGACTATCTCGCGGTGGTGCGCGAGTGCCGCGCCCCCCTCCTGGAGGCGTACGGCCATGCGCTCGTCGGCCTCTACGAGGTCCTGATGACCGACGTCGAGGTGATCACGATCTGGGCCGCCGATCCCGCCGGCCACGAGGCGATGATGCGCGTCGCCGCCTCCGGTGACGACGAGCGGTTCGCCCGCTGGCACGAGCAAGCCCGGGCGGCGGGCCGGACCCGATGGCGGGAGGAGCTCATGACTCCCCATCCGAGCAGCGTCCTGTCGCGGGGGGACTCGCTGTGAGCCCCGCGCCCGCGTCCGGGCCGCTCACCGGACTGCGGGTCATCGAGAGCTCCCTGCTCGGGCCGGGCGAGCTCGCGAGCTTCCTCGCCGACCTCGGCGCCGACGTCATCAAGGTCGAGCCGCCGCAGGGCGACTACGTGCGCAGCATGACGTGGCCGATCGTCGAGGGCGAGTCCCTGCTCCACCTGCACATCCACCGCGGCAAGCGCAGCATCACGCTCGACTTGCGCGAGCCCGACGCCGTTGCCGTCTACACGGATCTGGCGCGCAACGCCGACGCGGTCGTGGAGGCCATGCGACCAGGAGCGCTCGAGCGCCGCGGCCTCGGATACGACCAGTTGCGGGAGGTGAACCCCAAGATCGTGTTCTGCACGATCTCGGGCTACGGCATGACCGGGCCGTACCGAGATCTCCCCGCGCACGGCATCGCGTTCGACACGTGGGCGGGGGTGGTGAACCCCGAATACGACGACGAGGGAATGTGCGTAATGCCGGAGCATCCGTCGATCGGCATCCACGCCGGCCCGCTGCTCGGCGCGTTCGCGGTCCTCGCCGGGGTCACCAGAGCGCGAGCGACGGGGAAGGGATGCCAGGTCGAGGTCGCGCAGTCAGACGCCGCCGCCTACATGGACTGGTACCGCATCGAGACGTGGCGCGCGTACGAGCGGCCCGAGTCGGAGGTCACGGGCAACGCGAGCGACGACTACGAGCGCCGCGCGCCCGGCACGGCCGGGATGCGCGAGGGCGTTCGGTATCAGATCTACGAGTCGAAGGACGGGCACGTCCTCTTCATGGCGTCGGAGCAGGCGTTCTGGCGCAACTTCTGTGAGGGAGTCGACCGGATGGACCTGTTCGAGCGGTGGCCCGGGAGGCACCACGCCGACCACGCCCGCAACAACCGGGAGCTGCAGCGGGAGCTCACCGAGATCTTCCGTTCCCACAGCACGGAGCACTGGATCGCGTTCGGCAACGAGGTCAACACCCCGATCGCGCCCGTGAACTCGGCGCGCTCGATCGCCGACGATCCGCAGTTCCGCGACCGTTTCCCGTGGATCCCGGCGTCGCGGCTCGGCGCAGACGAGATCCCGCTTCCGGTCCATGTCGTCGGCGAGGAGCTGCCAGAGCCGACGAGGGCACCGACCGTCGGCCAGCACACCGACGAAGTGCTCGCCGACGTCCTCGGCTACGACCACGCTCGAATCGCGCAGCTGCGCGACGCGGGCGCGCTGGGATGACGTCAGTGCCCGGTGGCTGGCCCGAGCACCTGCGCGTCGGGGCGGTCCGCGTCGCACGCTCGAGCGTCAACTACGACGCGACGATCGAGTTCTACCGAGACCTCGTCGGCCTCCCCGTCGTCGGCGAGTTCCGTGACAGCTACGGCGAGGACGGGACGATCTTCGGCTTGCCCGGAGCGCCGACACACCTCGAGATCGTTCGTTCTCACGATCCCGCGTCGCCAGCCGACGACCTCGACCTTCTCGTCTTCTATCTGTCCGACGAAGCCGCGGTCGAAGACGCGACGAAGGAGCTGCTCGCCCACGGCGTTCGCCCCGAACGCGAGCAACACCCGTACTGGGAGGACAACGGCGGCACCACGTTTCGCGACCCTGACGGGCGCGGCGTCGTGTACGTGTCCTGGGTGTTCGGACGGGACCCGGAACCGTCGGAGAGCGGCCACCAGACGCCGCCGAGTTCCTGACGGCGCGTCAGATCCGGGCCGCGCCGGAAGCTAGCCTGAACAACCGTGCCCTCTTCACCTGCGACGACCGCGCCGACGGCGGTCGCGCTCGACGGCCGGCCGCTCGGGAAGCGGGGCGCGGCAACCCGCCGGCGGTTGCTCGACGCCACGGCGCGACTGCTCGAAAGCGACGGCGTGCGCGACCTCCGCGTGGTCGACATCGCGCGCGAGGTCGGGACCTCCCCGGCCACCTTCTACCAGTACTTCCGTGACGTCGAAGAGGCCGTCTTGGCGCTGACCGCGGAGGTGGGGGAGGAGCTCGCTCCCGTCGACCAGCTGCTGTGCCGGTCGTGGACGGGCGCGCCGGGGCTCGACACCGCACGCGAGATGGTCGACGCGTTCATCCGGTACTGGGACGAGCACCGGGCGGTGCTCCGCACCCGCAACCTCGCCGCGCAAGAAGGCGACCTGCGTTTCCGCCGCGTCCGGAACAACTCGTTGCGGCCGATCACCGACCACCTGGCGTCCACGGTCACGGACTCGCAGGAAGCGGGCCGTGTGAGCACTGAGATCTCGCCGATGGCCGCGGCGGCAGCGCTCGTCGCGCTGCTCGAGCGCATGGCCGCGTTCCACCGGGACCTCGAGACGCTCGGGATCACACGTGCCGACGTGGTCGAGACCACCGCCCGGATCGTGCACCAGACCGTCACCGGCGGGAAGGGGTAGGGATCTCACCACCCCTGCACGTCGTCTTCCTCTGTACCGGCAACGCGGCCCGCTCGGTCATGGCGGGCGCGTTCCTGGAGGACCGCGTACCGGAGCTTCGTGTCATCACGGCCGGCACGCACGTGGTCGAGGGCATGCCGATGAGCTGGCGCACCCGAGACGCGATCGCCGAGCTCGGCGTGGAACGAACCATGCACCGGAGCCACCAGCTCACCGACGCCGACGTCAGCTCGGCCGACGTCGTGATCTGCCTGGCCGCCGAGCACGCCGGCTATATGCGGCGCATCCACCCCGAAGCCGCCGCGAAGACGGTCACGCTGAAGCGTCTGGTGCGCGACCTCCCGGCTGCGGCAGGTTCCTCGTTCGCCGAGCGGCTCGCCGCGCTCGATCTGGCCGGCGCCGACTTCGACCCGTCGGAGGACGTCGACGACCCCGCCGGGGGCGACCTCCCAGTGTTCCGGTCCTGCGCGCGCGAGATCGAAGGCCTCGTCGATCAGCTCGCCCCGCTCCTGGAGCTCGACGACGCCGTCGGCGAGGAGATCGCGTAGCGCTACGACGCCGCGAGTGCCGCGCGGGAGGCCGACGGGTACGCGGTCACCTCGAGCTCGCGACCGAACAGCTTCTCGAACAGGTCTCGCTTGCGACGAGCGCCCCATTGCTCGAGCTCCGTGTCGCGATCACTGGTCAAGCGGATCATGACGAGTGACGGTCCGACGTGTACGTCGATGGCGTCGACGGCCTGGCTTCGGCTCCGGTCGAGGCCGTCGGCGACGCGCAACAGCGCGGTCAGCTTCCGTAGTCGTTCTTCCCCGCCGGGGCCGACCGTTCCGACCTCGTCGGTCTCGCGCGGCTCACCGCGGCGGTGCCACCGCGCCATGCCGGCCAGCATCGCAACCTCCTCGGGCGTGAAGCCGCGCAGCCTGCCGTGCTGGATCAGGTACGCAGCATGACGGTGATGCCCTTCGTGCGCGACGTGCTCGCCGATGTCGTGGAGGAGGGCGGCGTACTCGAGCAGCTCCCGGTCGTCGGCGCCGAGCCCGTGCAGGTCCTCGGTCTGGTCGAACAGCTCGAGCGCGAGGCGGGCGACCTGCCGGGAGTGATCCTCGGGGAAGCTGCATCGGCGCGCCAGGCTGTTGATCGACGCGCGGCGGATGGCTCGCGGATCGTCGGTCCAGTCGGCGGCGTCGTGGTGGCCGATGACGTCGAGCAGGATTCCTTCGCGCAGCGACCATTCGCTGACGGTCATCGCGTCGAAGCCGAACACGTCCATGGCGGAGGCCAGGAACATCGAGCCGGCGACGATCAGGTCGACGCGCCTCGGCTCGAGCCCGTCCATGCGCCGTCGCTCCGACGTCTTCGACGACACGATGTCGTCGTGCAGCCCCAGGAACTCGTCGCGGGTGAACGAGAGCTGGTTGAGCGAGACGGGAAGTTGCACGTCGCGTCGAGCCGCGACCATGCGGGCGAGGTCCTCGAGCGTGCCGCTGCTGCCGACCACGAGCTTCGGTTCGAACGGGCGTACCTGCTGTGCGATCGAGCCGAGCGCGGTCGTCAGGTGATCGCGCAGCGCTCGCCGGTCAGACTTGGAGATCGGGTCGGAGTCCACGAACTCGGCGGTGAGACGGGCGACACCGAGGTTCTCGCTCGTCGCCCACGACAGGCCCGACGCCGCGCCCACCATCACCTCGAGGCTTCCGCCGCCGAGGTCGAAGCACAGCGCAGGCGCCGGCTGCAGGACCACGCTGGCCCGGATCGCACCGAAGATCAGTCGAGCCTCCGTGAGGCCGTTGATCACCTCGACCGCGACGCCGGCTTCCCGTTCGATGCGGTCCACCAGCTCGTCGCCGTTCGCGGCGAGGCGGATCGCACTCGTCGCGCAGGCGACGATTTCGGTGGCGCCGGCGGCGTCGGCGAGCATCCGCATCGTGCGTACCGTGCTCACCGCGAGGTCGGCGGCGGCCGACGGGATCCGACGCTCCCGGCTCACGTGGTCGCCGAGGCGCAGCATCTCCTTCTCGCGAGCGAGCGGAGTGAAGCTCCCGTCGGGATGGACGTCGGCGATCAACAGGTGGAAGGAGTTCGTGCCGAGGTCGAGCGCCGCGATGCGCATCGACGCCGACTGTAACGGCGACCCGGATCGGCACCGCGCACGTGGCGCGCGACCGGTTTCTCTGACGCCGCCGTCAGCCTGACGGGGCCTCAGGTACGATCGCCGCAGGTCCGCAAGCGGGGGGTCGAGGTATGAGCGACGTGATGGCCGAAGCGCGGATGCTCATCGACGGCAAGCTCGTCGAGGCGGCATCGGGCGCCACGTACGGCAACGTGAACCCCGCGACCGAAGAGGTCCCACGAACGCCGCTTTCCGCCAGCGGTGCCTCCAGCAGCTCAAGGACGCTCTCGACAAAGAGAAGGAGACGCTGCGACCCCAGCTCGTGACCGAGGTCGGCACGCCGATCATGCTCACCTACGCGGTGCAGCAGGACACTTGCATCGAGGACATGCAGTGGGAGATCGACCTGATCGACCGCTACGAGTGGGAGCGCGAGCTTCCGGTCCACGAGTTCATGGGCATGCAGAGCTCGCGCAAGGTCGTGCACGAGCCCGTCGGCGTCGTCGGCGCGATCACGCCGTGGAACTTCCCGTTCATGCTCAACCTGTCCAAGATCACGCCTGCGCTCGCGGCCGGCAACACGGTGGTGCTCAAACCGGCGCCCGACACGCCGTGGAGCGCGACCTTCATCGGTCGAATCGCCGCCGAGCAGACCGACATCCCGCCCGGAGTGCTGAACGTGGTCACGTCCGGCGACGCGGCGACCGTGGGCGAGTTACTGACGACGGACCCCAGGGTCGAGATGATCAGCTTCACGGGCTCGACTGCGACCGGGAAACGCATCATGGCCAACGGCGCGCAGACCCTGAAGAAGGTGTTCCTCGAGCTGGGCGGCAAGTCCGCCAACGTGATCCTCGACGACGCCGACATCGGAGCAGCGGTTCCGTCGGGATCGATGATCTGCATGCACGGCGGGCAGGGGTGCGCGATCACGACCCGCATGCTCCTGCCGAAGTCGCGCTACGACGAAGCGGTCGACCTGCTGAAGGCGGCATTCGAGAACGTCCCGTACGGGGACCCGACCGACCCGGGCAACATCATGGGACCGTTGGTGAACGCGCGGCAGCGTGACCGGGTGCTCGGTTACATCGAGAAGGGCAAGGCGGAGGGCGCAACGCTCCTCGTCGGCGGCGGCCGTCCGAAGCACCTCGAGAAGGGGTACTACGTCGAGCCCACGCTCTTCGTGGACGTCGACCCGGACGCGACCATCGCGCAGGAAGAGATCTTCGGCCCCGTGCTGTGCGTGCTGAAGTACGACGGCGACGACGACGCGGTCCGCATCGCCAACGACTCCATGTACGGTTTGTCGGGATCGGTGACCAGCGCGTCGATCGACCGTGCCGAGGCCGTCGCCCGCCGCATCCGCACCGGCACGGTGTCGGTGAACGGCGGCATGTGGTTCGGTCCCGACTCGCCGTTCGGCGGCTACCGGCAGAGCGGCAACGGACGCGAGCACGGCATCGAAGGATTCGAGGAGTACCTCGAGACGAAGACGCTGGGTCTCCCGGCGCCCGCGTAGGAGGGGTTCCATGACGACCAAGGACGAGACCGAGGCGCTCATACGGGCAGCCGACTACCTGCCGAAGTTCGACACCGTCGACGCCCAGCGATTGCACCGCAAGCAGCGGCTCGCGGCGGCGTTCCGACTCTTCGGCAAGTTCGGGTTCGACGAGGGCGTCGCCGGCCACATCACGGCGCGCGACCCGGAGCGGCTCGACCACTTCTGGGTCAACCCGTTCGGCATGAACTTCAGCCACATCCGGGTCTCCGACCTGATCCTCGTGAACGACAAGGGCGAGGTCGTCGAAGGGGACTACGGCGTGAACACCGCTGCGTTCGTGATCCACTCGCAGGTGCACGCGGCGCGGCCCGACGTGATCGCCGCCGCCCACGCCCACTCGATCTACGGCAAGTCCTGGTCGGCGCTCGGTCGGCTCCTCGATCCGATCACCCAGGACGTCTGCGCGTTCTACGAGGACCACGGGCTCTTCGACGACTACACCGGCGTCGTCATCGACCTCGAGGAGGGCAAGCGGCTGGCGCACGCCCTCGGCGACAGCAAGGCCGTCATCCTGCGCAACCACGGGCTCCTGACCGTGGGCCACTCCGTGGACGAGGCGGCCTGGTGGTTCATCACGATGGAACGCTCCTGCCAGGCCCAGCTGCTGGCCGAAGCGGCAGGCGACCCGGTGCTGATCGATCCGGGCATGGCGAAGCTCACGGCGAAGCAGGTCGGCTCGCACCCGTCGGGGTATGTGAGCTTTCAGCCTCTGTACGAGAAGATTGTGCGGGAGCAGCCCGACCTCCTCGATTGACGGGAACTCATGCGGCAGGTCGTTGCACTGTTGGGTGTCGCAGCGCTGGTCGCGATCTTGCTCGCCGCTTGCGGGGGCGGCGGCGCCGAGAGCGAGGAAGTCGGCGCCGAGAAGGCCGCGTGCAACAACGCCCCGGACTTCTCTCTCGGGCCGTCGTCACGCGCCCCGGCTCCCGTCGCCTACCGGCCGGCGGCGTTGCCACCCGAGCCGGTGGGCGAGCTCCTCCCCAAGGCGAAGTTCGTCGTCGAAGCGGACGTCGCGCGCGTGCTATACCAGGGCGACACACCGGACCGCGACAGCGACCGGGAGAACGTCGCGGGCCCGATCCCGCCCGCGCGGTGCCAAGTCGTCCGGTTCGACATCACGCACGTTGTGAGCGGCGGAGATCCGGGATCGTCGCTCACGGTCGTCAAGCCGCTCGCGCCGTACGTCCTGAAGGCGGGGCAGGCGACGGCCGGCGAGGCGTTCCTCGTCCAGGGTGGCGACCCGTTCCCGATCATCCTGGGCCGGTACGGCCCGTACCCGATCGGTGACGTCGAGGCCGAGCTGGGGTCTTCCGGGTCGCCGTCGCAAGCTCCGGCTCCTGCGACGACGGTCGGCTAAGCCGCCGTCGCCGCGCGACCGGCCAGTAGCCTCACTAGACATGGGCAGGCGCGACTACGAGATGGAAGACGCGGTCAAGGCCGTCGACGGCAGGATCGGAGAGCCGATCGTACGGGCGCTGCTGGTCGGTTCGGCGGGCAGCAGCGAAGGAACGCTCGGGGGCGCGCTGAAGGGCCTGTTCGGTCGGTCCCGTCGGAGGGCCGGGCTGCACTCGCGCAACGCGCTCGTGCTCACCCCGACCTCGATCCGCGTGTTCGCGTGCGACGCACACGGATGGCCGCCGCGAGCGAACGACGAAGTCGGCGCGTGGCCGGTCGGATCGGTACGCGTGTCGGCCGAGGCGGCCGAGAAGTGGTCGGCGTTCTCCGCCAGCCACAGCGGCTCGCAGACGAACCGCTTCTACGACATCACACTCACGCCGGCGGAGGCAGACGAGCCGATCGTCGTCCAGTGCCCCCGCACCGACTCGGCGCGGGCGACCATCCAGGCGCTCGAGGACGCAACCGGGAGCAAGCCGTCGCGTATCACGGCTCGCCGGCGGAAGAAGCAGCAGCGCGAACAGGCCGAGAGCGCGGAAGCGTCTGACGCCGAGGCGGCCGACTAGCCCGTTGTCCGAGCATCCGAACGCGCTTCTGATCCGCCGCTTCTATGCCGCCGCGACATCTCCCGAGTTCGAGACTCACGTGCCCGCGTTCTTTCGCGAGGACGTTGTTTGGCACGTGTCAGGCCATCACCCACTCGCAGGTGAGTTCACGGGAGCGCCGGCTGTCCTGAACGCGATGCGAAGCTACGCCGCGCACAGTGACGGCACGCTGATGCTGGAGACGCGGTCGGTGTTCGCCGACGATGATCATGCCATTGCCGTGCATTGGGCGACGGCGCAGCGGGCCAACGTCGAATATGCGGCCCACGAGATCGATGTCTTCCACATCCTCGAAGGGCGGATCGCCGAATTCTGGTCATTCTCCGAGGATCAGCGCGCGACGGATGCGCTCTGGTCTTAGCTAGCCGAGCGCGCCTCGGCTGCGCAGGTACTCGATGGTGCCCTGCTGGAAGCCGTCGGGGTCGGCGATCTTCCCCGCGACCACGTCCTGGAACCACTCGGGCACATAGATCTCGAACCTGCCCGAGTCGAGCTGGTCGACGACCGGCTGCACGATCGCCTCGACGGGAAGCGCCATGCTCATGTCGGCGATCGGCTCCTCGTTGTCGGGGAGCCGGAAGAGCTCGGTATCGATGATGGCGGGGTTGACGACGTGCACCTTGACCCCGGTATCGGCGAGGTCGACCGCCATCGCCTCCGACCATGCCGTGAGCGCGGCCTTCGAGGCCGCGTACGCAGCTTCCGTTCCGGGTCCCAGGCGTGCCGCGATGGACGAGATGTTGACGATCCGGCCGCTCCGGTCGATCAGCTCGGGCAGGAGCGCCAGCGTCAGGCGGATGGGCGAGAGGTAGTTGACGGCCATGACGGCGTCGACGACATCGGGTGACAGCTCGGTCACCCGGCGTCGCTTCGGGATGCCGGCGTTGTTCACGAGCACGTCGATCCCGCCGAGGTCGTTGTCGGCACGACGGGCGAAAGCCTCGACGTCGTCGAGCCGCGACAGGTCGACGGTCCACGATTGGGACTCGGGCGAATGCTTGCGCAGGCGTTCGAGCACGTCGCGCAAGCGGTCCTCGCGCCGCGCGCAGATGCCGACGACCGCGCCGCGTTCGGCGAAGCCCTCGGCAAGCGCGGCGCCGATCCCGGAGGACGCGCCGGTGACCAACACCTTCTTGTTTGCGAGTGAGTAGCTCGTGCCAGGCAGCATAGGGGCGCTGTAGGGTGCCACGCCGTGCCCCTCGAGCCGTCCGCCGCACTGCTGACGGACCGCGTCGCGGTGGTGACGGGCGCCGCGGTCGGCATCGGCGAAGCCATCGCGCTCACGTTCGCCAACTTCGGGGCCGATCTCGCGATCTGCGATCGCGACGTCCCGAACCTCGACGGCACCGCGGACGCGATCGAAGCGTCCGGCCGTCGCGTCGTCGCCGCCGAAGTGGACGTGCGGGAGAGCGACCAGGTCAACGGTTTCCTCGGCGTCGTCGGCGAGCAGTTCGAGCGCGTCGACATCCTCGTCAACAACGCGGGCGGAGGGTTCCACGCCGCCTTCCTCGACGTGAACACCAAAGGGCAGGACGCTCTCGTGCGAGAGAACTTCCTGAGCGTCACGAACTTCGTCCGTGGTGTCGTCCCGCTCGTGCCCGAGGCCGGCGGGTCGATCGTGAACCTCACGTCCATCGAGGCTCACCGCGCCGGGCCCGGCTACGCCGTCTACTCGGCGATGAAGGCGGCGGTGGCGAGCCTCACCAAGAGCCTCGCCCTCGAGCTGGGGGAGCGGATGATCAGGGTCAACTGCATCGCGCCCGACGTGATCCCGACGCCGGGGATCGGCGTCGATCTCCCGATGAACACGCCGCTGACGCGGCGGGGTCACGTCGACGACGTCGCCGCGGCGGCGGTCTACCTCGCCAGCGACCTCGGACGGTTCGTCACCGGTATCACGATCCACGTCGACGGCGGCAACCTCGCCGCCGGCGGGTGGCGCCGCGCCGGCGACGGGAGCTTCAGCACGTGAAGTTCGGGATCGCGCTCGGCGCGCTCAACGCGCACTTCCACGCCGACGTCACCGACGAGGCCGAGCGCCTCGGGTACGAGTCGGTGTGGCTCCCTGAGCATCTGGTGCTCCCGACACGCATGAGCCGGTCGCCGCACCCGGGGGAGGAGCATCCGCCCGTCCCGCCCACGACGCCCGTCTTCGACGCGTTCACCTACCTCGGGTACCTCGCGGGCCGGACCAAGCACCTCCGGCTCGGCACGCATGTGTACAACCTCGGGCTGCGCCACCCGTTCACGTCGGCGCGATCGGTCCAGACGCTCGACGTCGTCTCCGGGGGGCGGGTGGAGTTCGGGATCGGTGCCAGCTGGCTCGAGGAGGAGTGGCGCGCCATCGGGCTCGACTTCGCGTCACGAGGCCGGCGGGTCGACGAAGCGATCGACGTGTGCAAGCGCCTGTGGACGGAGCCGGAGGTCGCGTACGACGGCGAGTTCTTCCGTTTCGACGCGGTGGCGTTCGAGCCCAAGCCCGTCCAGCAGCCCTGGCCGCCGATCCTCGTCGGGGGCGAGAGCCCGGCGGCTCTCCGGCGCGCTGCTCGCGCCGGCGACGGCTGGATCGGCATGGGACACACGCCCGACACCGCGGCGAAGCAGATCGCTCGGCTGCACGAGCTGCGCCGCGAGTACGACCGCCGCGACGCCCCGTTCGAGGTCTGTCTTGGCGGCGCGGTCACGAACCCGGCGGACGTCGCGCAATGGGAGGAGCTGGGTGTCACCCGGCTCGTCGTGTCGCCGTGGCGGCGCTCGCCGGAGTCGATCGAGGGAGTGCGCCGGTTCGCCGAGCTCGTGGGGCTCGAGCGACGAGAGTAGAGGGAGCACAAAAAAGTGATCCTCAAGATCCTGCTGCTGGCGGGTTTCTATATCCTGCTCGGGCCGATCGTGCTCATCGCGATCCCCGTCTACGTGATCTTGTGGATCGTGCTCCGCCCGTTCCGCACCGGCGCGGCGATCCTGCGGTTCTTCAAGAACCTGATCCTGCTGCCGGTGCGGATCGTGGCGAAGATCCTCTGACAGCTCTGCCGCGCCGAACGCGAACCTCAGGTGAGCAGGGCGGTCGTGTCGATCACGACCAGTACCACCAGGAACGCGATGACGCAGCTGTTGAGGACCATGAGCGGCACGCGCCAGGGGTGATTGCTCGCACGCCAGCGCCGGATGCTGAGGATGTTGAACAGGATCGCCACGAGACCGACGGTGAGCCCGACGGCCGGGCCGACGCCACCGGCGATGCCGAGCACCGGCAGCACCCAGGGGAACACGATGTACGTGAGGAGGCAGCGTGTGCCCGAGATGACGATCGAGAGGCTGAACAGACGCGCCGCCTCGGACTGCTCGGTCTCGGCGGGATGCGCCGGCGCGGTGGAGGTGCGTGTGGTCACGGCGTCACTTTGTGCGCTGATGGGCACCAGACTGCCGCACCCGGCGGGGTGCGTGCGCATCAGGCGCCGGCGGCTCCCGCCAGGCGTCCCTCACACACGATGGCACCGGATTGGTCGGCGAGGGTGACGGCGACCGGATGCTCGACGGCCGAGGCGCTCCCGGTCCAGGTGTGACGGCTTCGACGGCGCCTTCGACGGCCAGCAGTTCACCTGGCACGTGGCCACGGTCGGCAACGCCCCCTCGACGCCGCCGTCGACCAGCGGGTCGGGCGGCTCGGGCTCGTCGGGCTACTGACCGCGTAAGAGAGCGTCCGGATGACGTGCGAAGTCGCGAATGCTGCCCCGGCTGCGGAACGCGACCGGCATGACCGACGGCTGCATCGTGTAGCACACGGGGCCCATCATCGGGCCGAGCTCGTCGGCCGAGTCGTACGCCTCGAGGTCGATGCCCCGGCCCATGCCGATCTCGCAGGCACGACGCAGCACGATCGCGGCTTCGGCGTCATCCGGGCCCAGGTGGTCGTCGGCCCAGCGGAAGAAGCCCCCGCGCCATGGCGCCTCGTCGTACGGGTTGGACGCGACGAGCTGGCGGTGGCCTTCGGCGGTGGAGAGCGTCCACTCGAGCAGAAGGTGGCCGTCGCGCCAGAGGCGTGGGGTGGTAAGGCCGTCGAGCGTCGGCGGGAGCTCGGCGTCGTACTGCCGGCGCTCGATGCCGCGGGCGGCGTGGCTGACGCAGAGTCCGGCCAGGTCGAACTGGTGCGTGCAGTTCATGCGGGGATCGGCCACCTGCGCGACGGTTGTGCAGCGCGGCGACAGTTCCATGCCCTCGATCGGGCGCAGATGGTCGGCGGCGTCGGGACACGTGCTCCAGGGCCACCGCCGGGACCGGGCCTCGACGCCCGCCACGCGTCGTCCGTCGTGACGGAGCGTCACCTCGAAATGATGGAAGTCGTCCTCGAGCGCACCCTCCACGACCCCGGGCCCCGTCGCGGTCATCCGGATCCGCCGCCGGTACGGTCCGCCGGGGTCACCCATGCGGACGACCGGTGCGTCGCCGTCGCTCACGCGCTCCGGTTCCTCCCGCCCGGGTATCCGCCCCCGCCGAACTGGGCGTCGAGCGCGTCGTAGTCGACGGTGAAGCCCTGGCGGGGGAGCTTCTCGACGAACTCCACCGTGCGCGGCTTCTTGTACGACGCGATGCGCGCACGACAGTGCTCGACGATCTCTTCGGCGGTCGCGGTCTCGCCCTCCTTGAGGACGACGATCGCCTTGACGCTCTGGGTCCACCGCTCGTCGGGAACGCCGATGACCGCGCACTCCGCGACCGCCGCGTGCTTGGCGATGCAGCCTTCGACCTCGGCCGGGTAGATGTTCTCGGCGGCGGACTTGATCATGCGCGTCGCGGGCCCGATGAACGTGATGGTCCCGTCGGCCTCGCGCCGGCCGAGATCGGTGGTGTGGTGCCATCCACCCCGTTGGCGGTGGGCGTTCTCCTCGGGTCGGTTCCAGTAACCGTTCATCACCGTGGGGCCACGGGCGACGATCTCGCCGGTCTCCCCGGGAGCCACCTCGTTCCCGTCGGGGTCGACGATGCGGACCTGCACCACCGGCGACGGCCGGCCGTGCGTGCCGATCGCCTCCGCGGCGAGCGTGTTGAACGTCAACATGCCCATGACCTCGGTCTGGCCGTAGCCCCCGGGGTTGCGCGCCCACGGGCTTTCGTCGATGGTGACCATCTCGTTCCAGTCGCGCTTGGCGCGGAACGCGCGCAGGCTCTTCAGGTCGTACCGGTGGTCCTTGTTGACCTCGAGCATCTGCTGCAGCGTCGGGCCGACGATGAACGCGCCGGTGCACCGCTCGGCCTCAATGAGCCGGCACAGTTCCTCGGCGTCGACTCGCCGCGTGAACACGTTGGTGCCGCCGGCGACGATCGTCGCCAGTGTGGTCATGAGCGTCGCGATGTGGAACAGCGGACCGCAGTTCAGGTACACGTAGTCAGCGTTGATGTCGGCGATGCGGCTCATCACCGCACCCTGCGTGAGGAGCGCGGTGTGGCTGAGCATCGCCCCGTTGGGCCGGCCGCTGAACGCAGCGGTGTACATGAGGAGGACGGGCGTTGCCGGGTCGACGTCGACGCCCGGGTCGTCGGCCGCGCCGCCCTCCAGGAATGCCTCGTACGTCCCGTCACCGACGGTGTCGTGCTGGAGCCACAACGCCGACGAGCCCGCGAGCTCCCGTGCGCCGCGTACTGCGTCACCGATCTCCTCGTTCTGCCAGATGACGACCTTGGCGTCGACGTCGTCGACGATGAAGGCCAGCTCGTCGGCGCTCTGCCGCCAGTTCGCAGGGCAGAACATGGCGCCGAGCTTGGCCGCCGCCGTCAGGCCCTCGAGGACGCGGAACGAGTTCTGCCCCAGCCACAGGATCCGGTCGCCGGGTCCGACGCCGGCATTGGCGAGCGCGTTCGCGAGCCGGCTCGCGCGGTCGTCGAGCTCCGTGTACGTGAGACGGACGTCGCGGCCGAAGTCGCCGTCCACGACTGCGGTCTGCCTCGGCCAGCTCCGCCGGTGCTCGCGCACCACATCGGCGAAGGTCAACCCGTGCAGGACGTCCACCGCGGCAGTCTCGCGCAGGGAGAGCCGAGAGCTGACGCCGGTGTCAGCTGCGGCCGGCGGCGAGTATCCTGCCGCCGCGTGAGCGCGACCGGCGTGATCGACTGCGACCAACACCTCTACGAGTC
>WNGB01008745.1_pt1 | contig 16836 bp, 5 predicted proteins | sample 5400681 | NCBI WGS metagenome assembly WNGB01 (sample SAMN13153367, study PRJNA577476) | soil metagenome | isolation source: 115 cm soil or saprolite under grassland replicate 2 | place: USA:California | collected 2016-06-15 | reverse complement strand
ATGGCTTTCCGACGCTCGACGTGACGCTTTGCTTACTCATGGAAATACCTCGTGATGGATCGGTTTTAGGGAAATTGTAGCCGTCGGCTGTTCGGGATGTACTGGCACAAAACTGTTCGGGATGTATTGGCACTTGCCCCCTCAACCGAAGGCGTTTGGAAAAGGAGACTCCCCATGAGACGCTTGCTCGGCGCGGGCCTCGTCCTGGCGACGCTGGTGCTGTCGGCGCTCGCCGGCCAATCGCAGCCGCCGTCGGCAGGTGACCCCAAGTCCCCGCGCACCCCTCCAGGCGAACCCGCCAAGGTCGGGCCCCCGGATAACGCCGCCAAACGCCCCGCGCTCGACAAGCTCAAACTCCCTCCCGGCGCCATTCTGATCTTCAGCGATGACCTCAAGGATGCCTTGAAGCTCTCGCCGCGGATGTTTCTGCTGACGCCCGAGCAATACCAGGAGATGGCGGACCGTCTCAGCCAGGCCGAACAGCAACCGAAGGCCGAACGCCCCGGCGAATGCCGCCTGAAGGCGACCGTCGAGGGGGACTTCGTGCAGGTGCAGGCGGAGTTCGCCGGCCTGACGCGCAAGCCGCGCACGAACGTCTGGCTCGGCCTGCGCGGCGCCCGACTCACCCACGCCAAGATCAAGTCAGGCGAACTCGCCCAGCCCGTCCGCGAAATTCGCTGGAACAAGGAATTCAGTCAACAGGCGCCCTCGGGAACCAAGCAGAAACGCTTCGAGGACGTCCCCCTGACGCACTTGTCAAACCTCGTCCTGTCCTGGCGGGAGCCGATCACCCAACCCGACGCGGCACCGCTGCTGACCTCCAAGGGACAGGTGATTGTGAAGGTCGAGGATCAGTACGTTGTCACCACCGCCGAGTTGACCCTGACCGACCTGCGGGGAAAGGCGAGGTTCTGGAAACTGTGGCTTCCCTGGGGAGCAAAGGTTAAGGTTACCCCGCCCGAAGACGTGACCGCCACGGTTTCGTCGCAGGAAGGCCATCAGCGCACCCTCACGCTGAGCCAGCCTACCGTCGATCCCATCAAACTGACGGTCACGGTCCAGTATCCCCGCTCGCCGGTGCTTCGTCTGCCCATCGGCCCCTTCGCCGTCGTCGATGCCTTCCGTCAGGGAGGGACCATCGAGGTACGCGCGACCCCGACCGCCCTCCGCGGCCATCGGCTGCAATACGTGCTGGGTAGTGATACCGATCCTGCACCGGGCAGCCACGGGCCGGACGTGCTCGGCGTCTTTCGCTACTCGAACATGTCCGTCCCGCTCAAACTGGTCAACAAGCTGCCCGTGTCGGGGACGGCACCGCTGGAAATCGAGATCAAGCCCGCGACCGGCCACGTCGAAACGTCGCTCGAGCACCGGCTGCACGTCGGCCCCCAACACGGGCCGCCCGCAATGCCCGCCGCCGGTGGGGTGCAGGTGCAGGTGACGACGAAGATCAAGATCCACGCCCGCCCGCCAGGCGACTCGGCCGATTTCCTCGAACTCCAGCTCCCACGCTCGCGTCCCGACCTCCTGGCCCTGCTGGCGCGGCCGCACCCGCTCGCCTTGCCCCTGGCACGGCCGTACCCACTCACTTTTCCCGATGGGGTGCCCTGGACGACGCTGGCGTTTGCCGCTGCGGAGACCGAGTGGCAGGTCGATGGCGCGGAACTGTATTATCCCAACGAGGCCAGCCAGTTCAACCGCCGCCCGCGCATCAAGTTGTCGTCGCCCAAGGAAGCCACCATCACGTTGACCGGCAGCTGGATCTTGCCCGCCGGCACAACCAGCGTGCGGTTGGACCTGCCGCGGCCGGTCAACGCCAAGGAGAGCCGCACCAAGGTCGTCGTGGAGGCCGACGATAGTCTCGAACTGCTTGTCCAGGATTTGGGGTTGGAAATTCCCGTCCCCAAGCGGCACCAGTACAACTACGCCACGGATACCGCTCCCACAGCCGCCGACCTGGCCTGGCGACCGTATCGCCCCGAGGTGCCGGTGACCATCGAGGCGGACGTCACCTTTCACGAGCGCGACGCCCAGGTCGAGCAGCGGCTTACTTTCCAGTTTCCCGAGCGCAAGACCACGGAGACACCCGCTGGCGATGTGCTGCGGCTGAGCGTCCCGCCCGCGGTTCGCTTGCATGGCGTCGAGAAATCGAGTACCTGGAAACTGCTGAGTCGCGACGCAGCGAAGGGACTGGCGCTGGTCCGCGTCCCCGCCAACCCGAACCGCGAGCCCCTGGTGCTCCACTACAGTTTTCCGCTCCCCGCCCAGGGCGGCGCCGATCGCAAGGACGGTAAGGGGAAGAAGGATGCGGACGAGGATGAGTCGCGGCCGTTTGAGGTGCCGCTGCCCTGGCCCGAACAGGCGACGAAGGCGCGCAGCAAAGTGCGGCTGTGGAGTGACCCCGGCATGCTTCCCCGTCTCGCCGCTGTGGATGTTGGCGACGGAGCCTGGCGCGACCGCGGCACCGAGGTCGTCCGCGGCAAGGGATTGCCGACCCGCGTGCTGCTCGCCGACGGCCGCAAGCCGACCCTGCTGCTGCGCCTGGATCGTTCGCCGTCGCTGCTGGCAGCCGTGGTCGTCGATCGGGCTTTGGTCCAGGTCAAGGTCGAGGACGATGGCTTGGAGGTGTACGTGGTCCGGTTTCGGCTGAGCAAGGTCCACACGCAGGGCATCGACATTCGGCTGCCGGCGCTGGCCGCTGTCCACTCGCTGAAGGCAAAGATCAATGGCGAGGAGAGTAAGCCATCCATCCGCGATGGCAAGGCTCACGTCCCAATTCCCGCCAAACTCGTCGGTCAGCCCGTGGAACTGGAGCTTGCCTACCAGCTGCCACGCAACCAGCCCGAGCCCGAGGGACTGTGGCAAACCATCCTGCACCCCCCGGAGATCCTGGGCAACGTCTTCCTCGGCCGGGTCCGCTGGCAGGTGACCGTGCCGGAGGGTTGGGTGCCGGTGACCGCTGGGGCGGACATTCACCTTGAGCAAAGTTGGGGATGGCACGGCTGGCTGCCCGCGCCGGAGCCCTCCCAGGACATCGGGCAACTGGAAGAGTGGCTGACGGAGCAGCCAAACCGTTCGACTGTGCTGCCGAGCCTGGTCTGTTCCCGCACCACGTTGGAGCCACTGCGGCTGCTCCGCATGCCGCGCCAGGCGTGGTTCCTGGCCTGCTCCGGGGTGTTGCTGCTTGTGTGCTTGGGGCTGTATTTCGCGCCGCTGTCGCACTATGGCTTCTGGATGATCGCGGCTCTGCTGGGGCTGGGTGTGGTGGCGGCCGGCGTGTTGTGGCCGGCGGTGCTGCCGACGGTGCTCTACGGCTGCCAGCCGGGGGCGTTGGTGCTGGCGGTGCTGCTCGGCTTCCAGTGGATGCTGCAGCAGCGCTATCGCCGTCAGGTGGTGTTCCTGCCGGGCTTCAAGCGTCTCAAGCCCGGATCGTCGTTGGTGCGCAGCGGCCGCCCGCGCGAGCCATCGACGGTGGACGCCCCGGCAGCCTCCTCGGCCTCGGCCGGACAGGGCTCGTCGCAACGGAAGGGAACTTAGGTTGGCAGAGCGAGAACCCCTCCCCCCAGCCCCCTCCCCGCAACGGAGAGGGGGAGAAGAAGAGATGTGTTTGGCTGGCTCCCCCTCTCCTCGCAGGGGAGGGGGTCGGGGGGAGGGGTTCTCGCTCCGCCTCTCACAGAGGCGATTCTCCATGAGCCACTCCGTACGTCTGGCCGCTCTCGCCCTCGTCGGCGCCCTGCTGCCTCTCCTCGCCGCCGCCGACGAGCCGACCGAGGCCGACCCGCTCCCGTTGCGCCGCGTCCTGATCCCGCCCGCGCGGGTCGCGGCCGAACTTGAGCGCGCACGCCAGGGCATCCTGGTCAAGTTGCCGCGTGCCGAGTTCGAGGCGCGCGTCCGCCAGGCGGCACGGACGGGCGAACCCGCGGAGAATGTCCCGCGCCTGGTACGGGCCGCCTACACCGCCCGTCTGAAAGAGACCGCGCTCGTCGGCGGCGGCGACTGGACCATCGTCAACCCGACGGCCGGCTCCGCCGTCTTGCCGCTGCCCGACTTCAACCTCGCCCTGAGCAAGATCACCCTCGATGACCCGACAGCCCTCACCGTGCTCGGCGACCTCGACGGCAAGACGCTCGGCTTGCTGGCGACACGGACCGGCAAGCAGTCGGTGTTCTTCGACTGGTCCCTGCAAGGCAGCCAGGCCGGCCCGGAACTGCACTTCGATCTGCAGGTGCCCGCCAGCCCGATCGCCTCGCTGGAACTGACGGTGCCAGCAGATCGTACGGTGGCGGTGTCGCGCGGCGTCGCTCTCATCTCAGGACCGCACGAGACCGCCGAGAAGGATCAGCGCGAATGGCGCCTCCAGTTTGCGGGGCGAACGCGCGTGGAGTTCGTCGTCCGCCCTCTCGGCGCCGCCGGCCGCCTGCCACCGCTGCTGCTCGCCCAGCTGACCACCACGCAGCAACTCGCCCCCCAGTCCCTGCAAGCGCGCTACGAGTTCCAGGTCGAGGCGCTGCACGGCGGCGTCCGCAAACTGACCTTCGATTACGACCCGCCGCTGGAGCCTTACGACGTCACCACCGACCGGGCCGAGCTGCAGGGCTGGAGCCTTGACCGCAAGAATCGCACGCTGACCGTCCAGCTGGGCGAATCGGAAGAGTCCCTGCGCCTCACCGTGCTCTGTGAAGCCCCGCTCTTTCAGGATAAAAAAGATCGTGTGTGGATCAGTCCTGGCATCCGCCTGCGCGAAGCTGCGGCACATAGTGAGACACTCCTGCTGCAAGCGAACGCGGATGTCCGCCTGGAGAATTGGAGCGCGGGTCTTTTTCGCCTCATCAAGAGCGGTGTCGCTCCCGACGGCGGCCAGTTGCTCACCCTGGTTGACGGCGGTGCCCCGGCGCGGTATGCCGAACGGCCAAGCGCAGCCCTCAAGGTGCATGGCGCCGACGTGTCCGCCCGGCAACGGACGTGGTGGCAGGTCGGCCCCGGCGGCTCGACCTTGACCGTCGAGGTGACTTACGAGGTGGCGAGCGGCACCCTCATGAAACTGCCGCTGCGGACGACGGCGGAGTGGGCAAATCCTCCCTGGGAGGTGGAAGAGGTGCGGCTGGAGCCAAAAGGGTTGCTCGGTCCGTGGTCGCCCACGCTGAGCAAGGGCATGCTCGTCGTCGAACTGCAGCAGGCCCTGACCGCCGGCGAGCGCGCGACCCTGACCGTGAAGTTGCGCTCGCCGCGGGAACGTGTCGTCCCGGGCAGTGACTCGTTGCTCCCGCTCCCCTTTCCGGATCTGGAACCGCTCAACGTCCGCCTGCGCGAAGGCATGCTGGCGATCGACGTCGATCCGCGCTACCAGGCTTCCGTCCTGAAGGCGTCGCACGAACTCACGCCCCCCGAGAAAGGCGGCCCCTGGGGAGATGTCCTTCCGAACTATGCCTATCTCTTTAAGGGCAAGAGTGTCACCGGCCAGCTACGCCTGACGCTGCATCGGCCGCGCGCGAGCGCTCGCAGCAGCACCGAGGTCTCGCTGGCGCCCGACCGCGGAACCCTCTTCGTCCGTCTGCAACTCGAACCCGCGGTCGGCAGCCCGACCTCCGTTGACGTGGAGTTGTCTGCGCCGACCGCCGGGCTCGCGAAATGGCGCTCCGAGGGCGCGCCGAACCTGATCCGGGAGGCGCAGCGCCAGGTTCACATTGAGACCGCACAGCGCGTGCTTGCGCTGGGCCCGTGGAACCCGCCGGAGATCGCCGCCCTCCTCGCCGCGGCACCGGTGAGGGAGCACTGGCATCTGACGTTTGCCCGGCCGCTGACACAGCGGGAGACGATCATCCTGGAAGCGGCCTTACCTGCCCCGCTCGGTGCCGCTGGCGAGGCGCGGGGGGAGCGACGCTGGGACGTGCCGCTTCTGACGGTCCGCGGCGCTGATCGCATGGAGGGCGAGGTCGCACTGCACCTGCTTGGCCTGGACCTGCTGCGCGCCGACGCCGAGGCGGTCCAGGAGTCCAACAGGAACACGGCGCCTGCAGGGGGCGGCCGGAATGCGGTGCCGAGCCGGCAAGAGTCGTGGCGCTTCTTTCGCTATGGCCGGGCCCTTTTCCCCGGACGGTTGCCGGCGCTGCGCGTGAGCGGCAAGGTGCTGGGGGCCGACGCAGCGCTGCGGCTGGACCGCTCGCCGCGCGAGGTGTGTGATCGCAGCCGGCTGACGACCTACGTCGAGCCGCGCGGCCGGCTGCTGCACCATTACCGCTTCCGCCTATGGAACTGGCGGCAGACTACCCTTCCCGTGCTGCTCCCCCCGGGCATGAAGTTGCTGGCCGCCAAGGCCGAGGGCCGCTGGCTCGACCACCTCGAGCAGCGCCTGACGCCGGAGGGCCGCACCGAGGTCTCCTTGCCCGTGGCGTCCGGTACGGCGCCGCACCGTTTCGAGTTGGTCTACGCTGCTGACGATGTCTGGCCCAGCTGGGCACCCTGGGCCCGACTGACCGCGCCGGTGCCGGAACTGCCCGTTCTGCCGACCTCGTTTTACCGTACCTGGCGATTGCCGCCCGGTGTAACGCCCTTGACCGCGAGCGTTCGCCGTCTCCCTGACCCACTCGGGCCACACGACCCCGAGTCGTGGTGGGCCCCGGTGCGTCACGCCTGGCGCGCGGGGCATCCCTGGCTGACAACGGTGGCCCCCGAGCTATTTCCCGACGGATCCATCGGCGCGCAACAGCAGTTCCTCGCCGACGCGGAGGACGCGCTGCGGCAGGGCCGGCCAGCCGGCAAGCCCTGGCGCTTTGGCGAAGCCCTGGAGCGACTGACTTTCAGACACCTCAAGCAGAGTGCTATTGTCGTTGATGCGGCGGCCCTGCGCGCCGAGGGGATCCGTCCCTCCTTGGATTTTTTGCCGGCGGCACGCGCTGCGCGCCCCGGCACACAAACCTGCCTCTTTGAGGGCCTCGGGTTGGCGTACTTCTCGTGTCGCCCGGCGACGCTGCTGACCACGCGCCGTCAGGTGATCTCGTGGCAGGCGGTCGGGGTCGAGGAGCCGGCTGGCGGCGCGCTGGATCAAGCGTTGGCGGAAGCGGTCGCGTACGGTCGCGACAGTTCCGGCCGGTTCCAGTCCGTGGCCTACTGGCTGGCGCGGCAGGAGTCCGGCGAGGGCGCGCCGCCGCCGCTCGATTCCGCCTACGGGCCGCCGCTGCCGGGAGCCGACAGTTTCGGAGCCACCTGGACGGAGTGGGAGAGCGTGGCCGGCACTGGCGCCGACGACGTCCTGCTGCTTGTTCGGCAAGGCGGCGTGCGGGCGCTGGGGCTGACCCTCGCCGGGCTGTTCTGCCTGCTGGCGTGGCGTTCGCGGCTGTCGCTGCCGCGGCGCTGGCGGGCACGCCTGTTGACGCTCTGGGTGGCTGCGGCGGGCCTGGCGCTCTTCTGGCTGCCGCCGGCCCTGGCCGACGCCGCCTGGTGGCCTGCGCTGGCGGGCTGCGCTGCGGCGCTCGTCGCCTATCTGGCGCCGGGCAAGCAGGCCGGCGAGGCACGCTCCGACAGGAGCAACCACAGCCGCAGCGGGCAACTGCTCCTGGCGGGGACTGCGTCCGCTATCCTGGCCCTGCTCCTGATCGTCCCATCGACAGCGGCACACGCCTTCCAGGCGGCGCAGGAGCCGTACCTCGTGCTGCTCCTGCCGGCCGAACCGCCTGAGGCGGAGAGCGTCCTGGTGTCGCCGGACTTGCTGAAGAAGCTGGACGAACTGAGTCGCCGCGCTAAGCCGCTGCCGCGTGGGCCGGTCCTGCTCAGTGCTGAGTACACGGGGCAAATCGTCCACGATCGGGCGGAAATCACGGCCAAATTTCAGGTGTATTGTCCTGCCGACGACGGCGTGCTGACGGTGCCGCTCGGGGGCGTCGAGTTGCGAACCGGTTCGATGTGGGCGGGCCAGCGTGTCTACCCTGACGTGGCTCCGACAGGTCAGCCCGGCTACACCGTCCGCCTCCAGCGCAGCGGGCCGCACCCGATCAACACGTTGCGGCTGTCGTTCAGTGTGCGGCTGCCCGCCACGAGCGATGCCCGCGAGTTGCGTTTCACCATCCCGCGCCTGCCACAGAGCCAGCTGATCCTGAGTCTACCCGCAAAGACACAAACGGCGCAGGTGGCCAGTGGCCTCGGCAGGCAGACGTTCCAAACGGTGGACGGTCCGCGGCTGGAGGCAGACGTCGGCCGCACGGGGGCAGTCCTGGTGCGCTGGCACGGCCAGCCACCGAAGAACCCGCCGCAGCAGGTACTGGAGCTTCAAGAATACTATTTTTGGGATCTACATAGTCCCTCCAGCCCGCTGACGGCAGTGTGGCGCTACACCGTGAAGGCGGGTTCGGTTTCCTCGTTCCTTGTCAATCTCCCGCAGGGGGTGGAGGTGCGCAGCGTGGACGTGGCCCAGGTGGGAGTTGCCCCGACGGGCAGCCCGCCCGCCCGCCTCAAGGGGATGCAGTTGTTGCCGGCAGGCCCTCGGCGGATCAAGGTGGATCTGTACGCTCCCGCGACCGGCGAGGTGCAGATGACGCTGGGCCTGGTGCCGCGCCTCGCGGTGCGGCCGGGGGAGCTGAAACTGCGGCTGCCGACACCGCCGGGGAACGTAAAAGTGCTCAAGAGTTTGCTGGCTTATCGCGTCGAGGGGTTAGGCTCCTCGGGCAAGCCGCTGAACCTGGACGTGGCACCCATCGAGCCGAAAATGTTCGTGCAAGCGTGGCAGGGGCTGGGCATGCGCACGGCGGTCCAGCCGACGCATGCGTACACCGGTGCCCGCGGGAAGGGCCAGGCGGCAGTGGAACTGACCCTGGTCCCGCTGCGCGTCGTGGCGGGGCAGGAGGTGACCTGGCACGTCCATCCGCAGCATGCCGACTTCGAGGCCGTGCTGCAGGCGAAAGCTGCTGCGAATTTGCTACTTTTGGAGTGGGATATACCGCCGCAGGTGAGTGTGTCCCGGGTACTCGGCGAGGCCGGCACGCGGGTGCGTTCCTGGTCGGTGAGCGGCGGTCGCCTCCAGGTGTGGCTGGCACAGCCGGTCGAGAAGGCTGCGGTGCGGGTGGAGGGCTGGACCGCTTATCCGCGCTCACCGGCCAAGCGGGAGGGCCGCTTTGTGCTTCCTTGCCTGCGGCTGCTGTCGGCGGAAGCGTCGCCCAACGTCGTTCGTGTAGCGGCGTCCCCGGAACTGCTGATCGCGCCAGAGCGTGAGACGCAGTTCCAGGGCCTGCGCCGCCTGCCGGAACGCGACGGGGAACTGCCGCTGAGTTACCTGGTGGCAGAGCCTTCCTACCGCGGCGAGTTCGTGTTCCGCGATAGTCCCGTGGTTCCGCAAGTGCGCAGCCTCACGTCCGCCGAGGTTCGCGACGGCACCCTGACTTGCACGGCCTACCTCGACCTGCGCGTGCCTTACGGTGAGTTGCGAACGGTGACGGTGCGGGTGCGCAACTGGGCAGAGGCGGTGCGGCTGGACGCGCCGGGGGCGGTGCAGGGGCGTGAGCAGCGTGGGGCAGGCGGCGAGCGCAGCTGGGTGCTGCCACTGCCGCCGGGCATGACGCGGCAGTATGCGGTCCGCGTCATCCTGACGGCGCCGCTCCAAGCAGGCGACCGGCGGGCCATGCCGGAGGTAAGCGTGGACGGCAGCGGCAGTCGCGAACGCTGGCTGGCGGTCCTCGGGCCGGGCGTGCGGGCCGAGGGGGTGCAAGGGCTGGCCCCGGTCAAGGCTCCCGTGGCCGAGTTGCAGCCCTGGCCGGCGGAGGCGGAGCGTGTTCGTCGTGAGGGGGCCGCCTGGAAAGTGACCGGCAAGCAAGGCGGCTTGCTGCTGACGCAGCGGCCCACCGAGGCGGCTCCCTCGGTGCAGGTGCTCTACGTCGAGCAGCACGCGGCCGTCACCGACCTGCGCCAGTGGGCCCACCAGGCAACGTACTGGCTCACTGCGGGCAGCGCTACCGACCTGGAAGTGATCTTACCGCGCGGCGCGCGTGTGGCGGCGGCCGCAGTGGACGGGGTGCCGGTGTCGCCGCGTCCGGCGGAGCGCGGCATGCTGCTGCTGCCGCTGTCCGGGGCCGAGACCGTGCGCGTGCTCCGGCTGCGCTGGCTGTTCGAGGACGGCGTCGAGCTACTGGAGGCGCCGAACCTGGAAATGCCGCGTTTCAAGGAATCGCCCGAGGCGCCGATGCTCTGGCGGGTGGACGTGCCGGCGGGCTATCGGTTTGGCCGGGGCGACCCGGAGGCTCAAGGACGTCCTGTCGGCACCGCTGCAGCGGAGTTGGGCCGGGCAGACGCCCAGTTGCGAATCAGTGCCCTGCTGGCGGAGCGGTTGCGCGCGGCCCCCTCGGACGCGACGCGCGCTCAGCTGCTGGCGGCTCAGCAGGCGTTCTTCCGCCACTGGAACCGAGCGGCGAACTTGCTCACCTTGCCGGGGCCAGCGGTTGCTGGGGCTGGGCCGGCGCGGCAGAGTCTCCCCGACTGGCTGCGCGACCTGCGCCAGCACAATGCCCAACTCGGCCGCGGCACGGAGGTGGAGCGCATCCGCGCACTCGCCGAGCGGCAACCGGGTGGGGCGGGCACGGAGGAAGCGCCGGCGTTGTTCGCGCTCCCGGAACGCGGCCTGCCGACGTACTGGTTTGCAACGGTCTCGGGGGAGTCGCCGCGGTTACAGTTGGCTGCGCTGACGAACGACCGTCGTGGTGACGCCATCCTGTCAACGGAACTGCTAGGTGTGGTCCTGGTGGGCGGCTGGATCATTGCCTACCTGCCGGCCCTGCTGATGTGGCTGCGGCGACTACTGCCCGAGCAACTCGCCCTGCTGGCCTGGTTGGGCTGGTCCGCGTTCGGCTTCAGCCTGCTCGGCGGCTTGCTCCTCGTAACAGCGGTGTGCGCCCGCGTCGTGCTGCTCGGTTCCTGGGTGGGTCGATGGCTTCGGCCGGCGCGGCCCGAATCGGCCTCGGGGAGCAACTTGACGCCGGCGTGAGATGAGGGTGCCAAGCGAGGAAGTCGGCCCCGCCCGGCTCGCAGGCCCTCCAGCGGCGGTCCGCAAGAGCTGAAACGAAAAACGCCCCGGTGACCGTTGCTGGCCACCGGGGCGTTCTCATCAGAGCACCGCTCAGCTGGCGGTGGAGCCGATGGTGGTGCCAACGCTGGTGAAGGTCTTGTTGGCGTTGCTGCCCAGGGCCGTGATGGCCGTGATGCACACCACGATGATCAGGGCCAGCATGACGGCGTATTCGACCGCCGTGGGGCCATCTTCACGCTGCAGGAAATTGGCCACCTTCTGCATGAACTTACGCATACCCTTGCTCCCTTCGGTAGCCTGGCAATCCCCCGCTTCCCCAGCGGTGGACCCACGGCTTTGCGCCCCCGCCTCACGACGGGTTTGCCGTTTCGAGGATGTTTCGCCCCATCACGATTTGGGGCCTTCGCAACAAAAGTAGGTCGGAAACGCCGCCCGGTCAAAGCGAAAAACCGGAAAAAGTGGATCGTGGTAAGTGGTCGCGCTGTTGTGGCACGGTCGAGCTGTTGTGGCACGGTCTCCTGACCGTGCCACTTGCGCTGACCGAAGGTCTCCTCTGGGCTCCAGACATTCAGGGAGACCTGCGGTCAGCAGAGTGGCACGGTCAGGAGACCGTGCCACAACAGCTCACCACTCACCACTCACCACTCACCATCACGCGAACAACATTCCCGCGTAGCCAACCACGCGGCTCGGGTCGCCTGTCACGTCTGCCGTCGTCGCGTAACCGACACGCTCGGCGGTCTTGAGTCCGCCCAGTCGCCGCAGTGTCTCCAGCACGATCACCGCCGGCAGCATGCCACACATGGTGATGTGATGCCGCCTTACCGTCTGGTACAGTTCCACCGGATCGAGTCGATCCAGCGCGGCCAGGGCCAGTTCGTCGAGGCGACGGTTCTCGGCATCGCTGGCGAAGTGGTTCATGTCACTGGAGATGAGCAGCAACGGCCGCTCCTCGCGCCGGCCCAGCACTTCCGCCAACCCATCGGCAAAGCGGCGGCAGCCGTCCATGCCGGCGTGGCCGATGGCAATGCCGACGACGCGACTGTGCGGCGCGAGTCTCGCCAGCAATGGCAATTCCACCTCGATCGCGTGTTCCTGCTGATGGGCCGCCGCGTCCAGCGCCAGGCCCGGAATCGCCCGCGCCAGCTCCTGGGCCAGTTCGGGGTCAGAGGCGATCGTCGCGCCCGGCAGCGACCATTGCTCGTGCGGGGCGACGGCCCACTCCATCCCCAGCGTTGTGTGCTTCGGCCCGAGCACGAGGATCGTCCGCGGGATGGCAAGGCGGCGCAGCACGGCGGCCGCGATCCGGCCCGAGAAGCGCAGCCCCGCGTGCGGCACCATCGCCGCAGGCCAGACCTCTGCACCGCGTGTACTGCCCAGCATCTCATCGACCATTCGCGCGAGCACTGCCGGGTCGCGCTCGTAGAAGGTGCCGGCCACCGCGGGGGGACGCACCGCCGGCCCCGCCACTGGCCGCGGCATCGTGGACAGCACCAGACGCTCCTCGGTCGTGTCCACCTCCAGGCTGAACACCGACGTCATCCCGGGGTCGCTCACCTCCACCCGCGCCGCGGCCTCGGCCAGCGTCTCCGCTGCCGTCCGGCCGGAGTCGAGGATCAATCCGGAGCGACTGCGTTCGACCACCAGGATCGCTCGCCGGCAGCCATCGACACCGCGCAAATCCGGCTCGGCCGCGCTGCCGTGCATGGCGGGGTTGTAAAGCACCGTGATCCCCACCGAAAGGGTGGCAGCGTCGGCATCGCTCAGGCCGCGCGCGGCCAGCGCCTGGGCCGCCTGCCGCGTCAACTGAAACAGCATGCCCTGCAGCGCCACCGACGGCCGCAACGGAAAAGGGATATGGCCCATCTGCAAAGGCTCAGGATCACCCAGATGCGCGACCGTCAGCACTAACCCACTGACGTTGCCGTCGGGGGCGCCGGCGAAGGTGTAGGGGGTAGCGGCACCGATGAGCATGGCGGCCAGGTTGTTGCGGCTAAAGGCGGCATACGCCGCCACCTGTTCCCGTGACAGGAACGGCGCCGGAGTGGCCCCGGCCTCTTCGCCATTCAAAACGGGGCCGCGAATGCTGGCGCCCTCGAAGGTGCTCAGGACGGTGTCGTCGTCCTTCCAGCGGCTGGGGTGAACGCCGGCCTTGAGGCAGACCTGCTCCAAAAAGGTGCGCGCATCCCAGTCGTGTTCGAGGGCGACGCCGGGCAGCAGCAGGCCGCGGCTCTGGCCGCTGCGCACGATCAGGCCATGCTTGCCGCCGGTGATGACGACCGCGGCGCGCTCCTCGCCGCGGACGTGGATCGGTTGCGGATTGAACAGGAGCCACACTTCCAGGTCGAGATAAGGCAGTTCCGTCGGCGAGACGGGCGGGAAGCGAACGTCTTCGAGGGCGGTGCGCGTGACGGCATCGCTGAGGGTTTCGCGCAGCGGCGCGGGACGTTCGAGCAGACCGCCGCAGCAGCCCCGCAGGTGTTTGCCGCGTTTCAGGCTGACGAACGTCCCCGAGACAAGCCGGGAGGCTGTCTCCTCGGCGAGCGCCACGGTCGCCTGCTGGTCGGCGACGACGCCGCGCAGCATCCGCGCGGTGGCGGCGTGAATTTGCTGATGCTGCTCTGGGGTGAAGTCTAGTTGCTGCGGATGAGAAGAGGGGGCGGCGATCCGTGTTTGCAGAATGGCGGTCATGATAGTTCCTCCCTGGAAGCACCTCAGCGAATGGCACGCGGCAGCCGCAGGCCGTACATGGACAGGTCGCCGGTCCGCACCTCGCTCGCGGCGGCCGGCCAGACACCCGGAATTTGGGCGCCACAGCCCGGACAGCACCCCTCGGGCGTCAGGTGGTACGAGCGCACCAGGAAACCGTAACGCTCGATCAATGTCATGGCGCAGCTCGGGCAGCGGGTGTTCTCCCACTCCCCGACCTGGCCGGGGCGGTTGCCGGCGTAGACGAAACGCAGCCCCTCCTCGGTGCCGATCTCGGCGGCGCGGATGAGTTGGCGATTGTCGGTATCGGGCGGATCGGTCATCTTGTAGTCCTTGTGGAAGCCCGTCACGTGCCAGGGGATGTCGCGGCTGACGCTGGCGAGGAAGCGAGCCGCCTCACGCAGTTCGCTCTCGCTGTCGTTGAAGCCCGGCACGACGAGCGTCACCACTTCCAGCCAGATGCCGCGTTCGTGGATCATGCGGATCGTTTTCGTGACACTTTCCAGCGGACAGCCGAGCGTGCGATAATGGCGATCGTCGAAGCCTTTGAGATCGACCTTGTAAGCCTTGATCCAGGGACGGAGGTAGTCGAGCACCTCGGGCGTGGCGTTGCCGTTGGAGACGAAAGCACAAGTGAGTCCGGCGGCGACGGCCCGCTGGAACACGGCGACGGCCCATTCGGCGGTGATCAGCGGCTCGTTGTAGCTGGAGACGACCAGACGCGAGCCTTCGCGGTGGGCGACCTCAACGAGCTGGTCGGGAGTGAAGGGTCGTGCCGGGGCGTTGGCGGAATAATCACGCAGGGCTTGCGACGAAATCCAGTTTTGGCAGTTCGAGGCCACAATGAAATGGGGGAGGTAAGTGTGGTCCTCCTCCACTTCAAGGTTGTAAACGGATCCCTCAAAGGCTTGCCGTTGTGTGTGCCGAATCGGAATGTAGCGGTAGGTATCATCTTGCCAGCAGCGGCGTTTGTCCTCATCTTCGTACCAGCGAACGTGATACACTCGCGCCGAACGGTGAATGGAACGGCCCTCCAACATTCCTGGACCGGACTCATACTCCCGCAAGGAGGGGACCGCTCCCACTCGGAGCGCGAGCCACGCCACACCGTGGGCCAACTCGACCGAGACAGTGGCAGTATCTGTCAACCCATTCTCTTGCTTTGAGCCGTCCCCTGTCGCATAGGCCCGCAGGAAGGCGCGTACCACCTCTGGCCGTGGCGCATCCTCTCCGCACAGACCCTCGAAAAGCAGACCGAGCGAGGATTTGTAACTCACTACAGCACAAGTCGTCTCCCTATGTTGAATCGCTGCCTTGACCCCAAAGAGGTCGAGCAACAGCTGGACGACGCGCTGCGCCAAATGTTCCTCATGGGGTCCGAACGAGAAGGTCAGCATGGCCGAATTCGCTCGGCGCTCCCGATCTTGCCACACGCATCCTTCGGCGCAGTAGTAGCCGAGTAACTCAGCGACTCGCTCATCTACTGGCACCTCTTTCGGGATACCGGGGGCATGCTCATTAAAGAGGCGCACCGACCGTCCCTCGACCAACACGCGGCCCTGATACCGCAACAACTCTTCTGGAGTCGAGAGCCCGCTCCTCAGTCGCTTCACAATGGCACGCACGCGGGCGCAGCTGTCCCCGAGGCGAGACGCAATCATCGGGACGCTGTACCCCTTTGCATCGAAACTCAGAACCCCGCGCAAGAATTCCTCTGACCACTGACGCTTCATCCGTGTCGGGTCAGTCAACGGAGCAATCCATTCCGCTGTATTCAGTGCGACATCGCGACTCGGAAACGTCTTCGGAATTGCGAGGCACCAATCGCGCGACAGGACGCCAGCCTGGACAAAGGTCGGTTGCTGAGGGGGAGCACCGTGTTTGGGGCGCGGAATGGCGAGGAGCCGATGATCCGGGGTACACGTCAGAGGCGGGCAGAATGCCGGAACGAGTTGAACCAATTCGCCTGTGTAAGAGTGCCGGAAGATGGCTCGAACGGCGCGAGGTTGCCCTGTGTGGGAAAAGACTTGCAGGTTATCCACCCAGGCAACGTCACCGTCCGGATTCTTGAGAACGCGCGATGCCTGTGCAAAGAGCGTTTCCAAGGTTGCGACACCGCGCGTTGTCGGGACTCGGGTAGTGCCAAGGAAGCAGTACGAGCAGTGCAGATCGCAACCGAGCATGCCGAACGTCAGCGCGTCCGAGCCGGGGTAGACGTGAAAGAACGGCTTCTTCTCGACGGGATCGCTCTGCAGGCCGGCGACGTAGCCCCACGGCACCAGTAACTCGCCGTCCTTGACGAAGCGCACCTTGCAGATGCCGCGTCGATCCTCGCCGATCAGGCAGCGATGGCCGCACGCGACGCAACGGATGTTCTCGTCCTCGCGATGCCACAACTCCCCAACGGTGGTGAGTTGATCAAGGACGTATGCCTGAGCCAAATTCGCAACTTGCGGTTTCTTCATGATGACGACTGACCGGGTGTGCGGGCGACGCCGTGACGATGGGATCAGTATAACGCAAACGTCGCCGGCATTGGGGAACGAGTGCAAGAGTTCCGTTGCTCTTGTTCGTAGTACCGCCTTCAGGGGGAACACGTCTTCCGCCTGAAGGCGGTACTACGAGCAGGACCTCGCTTGTCCCCGCACTACGGCGGGCCCTGCATCCCGGGGATCGGCAGGCCGGGCGGCTCCGAGAAATCTCGGGCCAAGCCGACGACGCCCGTCAGCACGAACAGCAAGCCCACCAGCAGCACCACGAGCGGACCAACACTCTTGCGCTGCACGATGGGGTAAACGAAGACTGCCAACGGCAAAAAGGCGAGCGTCAGCCACCAATCGCCATCGTCGCCGGCCACGCGCGGCCGCACCTTCATCCCACCTGCTCCCCAGACCAGCATGCCAACGGTGATCGGCACCAGGAACAGGCTCGGAGCACGCAGCATCAGCACCAGCAGCACCAGCCAGACCACGCCCAGCCCGATCAAGCCGAAGTAAAAGCTGTCCAATCCGGGGATCAGCTGGGCACCCTGGCGCGTCTTCCGCTTCTTGATGGTGCCGTGGCCCGCGCCTGGCACGGGACCGGCGACCGGCGTGACTGTCACGATCGGCACGAGCGGCTCT
>WNGB01019592.1_pt1 | contig 16837 bp, 22 predicted proteins | sample 5400681 | NCBI WGS metagenome assembly WNGB01 (sample SAMN13153367, study PRJNA577476) | soil metagenome | isolation source: 115 cm soil or saprolite under grassland replicate 2 | place: USA:California | collected 2016-06-15 | reverse complement strand
CGAAACGGCAACGTCTGCGACCGGGCCAAAGCGTCCAGTACCTCGCGTTGCCCGTCGGATACCTCCAGCGCGTCAGCGGCACGTCCCATGACTACATACTACACATATGTAATGCTATTTGCGAGACACAACACTAGAGGCACCTTGCCGTCATCGCCGGAGCAGGAGGACGCGGCGTCGTTGCTACGCCGGGCGTGGTCGTTGCGGGAGGAGTGCTTTGGAGGTGTCGCATGAGCACGCTCACCTCGCTGGCCCGGGCCCTCGCATTTGAGACTGGCCGGGCGGTGCCGATAGCCGCCCGGCGGCATGCGCACGTGAGCGATCGGCCGCTGGTCTTCGTGCCGTTGTGCCTGGCCGGTGAGGCGAACGCGCCACTAGCCTGCCTGGTTGGCTCGCAAGCATCCTCACCTCGGTTGTTGGTGGTGCCGCAGCCGCGCAACCGGGATCTGCGCTTCGCCTTCGCGGCCTCGCTTGCTTCGGTGGTCTTGGACTACGTGGACTGCTTCGCTGCGTCCACAGAGCTCGTCAATGGCCGCAACGTTGCCACCGACGCGCCGCAGCTGCTCGTGGCGAACCCGTCGGCCGTGGCGTTCACGCGGCTGCTGGGTCGGTCAACTCGGCTACGGCGCACCGAGGGGGAGTACGCGGTTGAGCCATCGGTGCCGTTGCTCGGGCGGTGGCTCACGTACTTCGCGGAGCGGAACGAGCATCCCGGCTCGTCGGCGATGCTTGCGATGACCTCAGTGCTTGCCGCCAATTGGGCAACTGGGCAGAGCACGTTGGAAGACGCGAATCTCGCCGCGTTGGTCGGATGGATCGACCCACCTCCCGGACTGTCCGGGCCTGAGGCCGCGGCTCTGGCGGAAGACCCGGTGCGCTGTCCGCCGGCTGGACCGGCGACTGATCCGACCTTCGACAACGAGGTGCTCGCACCATTGATTCGCTCGTACGACCATGCGGTCGACGATGCCGGGCGGGCCCGCGCGGCTGCGGCGCTGGGAACCGCCTTGCACGGGCAGCTGGAACTTACGTGGCGGCTGATGTGGCTCGGAGTCTCGCTGCTTCAGGCCCTGCCCGCAGCTCAGTCGGTGTCGAGGCGATGGTTGCAGGACCGCCGCGAGTTCACCGACCGGATGGAGTACTGGCGAGATGGCGGCCTGCCACAGGGGCGAACGGACCAGGCGGTGGCGGCTGCCCGCCGGCTCGGCTATCTGGAACGTGAACAGGACGAGTTGATTGTGGACCGCGCCTTCGACGACGAGCTGGCGATGGCGGAGTTCCGGCTCGGCGGTGAGGCGTTCGCTGGGTTCGTGGTACGTCGCGATGCGACCCGGCTGGACACTTCCGGCCCGCGTCGAAAGCTCCGCCCGCACGTCGTCGTCTCGACATCCGACCGGCTCCGGCTGGAGCAGGGTGTCGTGGTGCGAACCGCCTCCCGGCCGAAGCAGGAAGCGCGCATCCTCGATATCTCCTACCTGGGACCCACAATCGAGGTGCGGCTGGAGCTCGCCGGCGGAATGGGGCGGTCACTGACCCCGGCGCCGGGGTCAGTGCCCGAGCTGGCAGAACGCCTGTGTTACAGCACCCTCGCAAGGGATTCCGGGCGCCTGCCGCCGTTCCCCAGCGTTGAGGAAACGCCGTGGACGCACGGTGGGCCCCCACCGGTCTATCTGCCTACTGATGACGATGCCGTGGAGGCGTGGGCATGAAGGCGCTCGCTGGGAAAGGCGGCACGTCCGTAGGCTCGGCAGGCCACGACGCTGAGCGCGTCATGGTCGCCGTCCTGACCAGCCTTCGCAGCGGGGCGCGGCCAGGGGTGGTGGTCGACTCGCCACCCGGTGCCGGAAAGTCCACCCTCGTCGTGCGTGCGGCGCTGGCGCTTGCTGCCGAGGGGCGGCAGGTCATGGTCGTCGCCCAGACGAACGAGCAAGTCGACGACCTGGTGTGCAGGCTGGCAATGGCCGGTCCACAGTTGGTCGGTCGACTGTCCCCCACCGACCATGTCCTCTCGCCTCGCGTCGCCGAGCACCCGACCGTGCTGATCCGGTCATCGGCCGCGGACATGTCTTCGGCGGCCATACTCGTCGGGACCGCAGCGAAATGGGCGTACACGGCGGACGGCCAGTGGCCGTGGGCGATCATCGACGAGGCCTACCAGATGCGCTCGGACATGCTGCTGCGGATCGCACCGCGATTCGAGCGGGCGCTCTTCGTTGGCGACCCCGGACAGCTCGACCCGTTCTCCACCATCGAAACCAACCGATGGACTGGACTGACCTGGGATCCCATGCAGAGTGCGGTCTCGGTCCTGCTGCGTCACAACCCGGACATCGTCCAGCACCACCTGCCGGTGTCGTGGCGGCTGCCGGCAACAGCGGCGCCAGTCGTGTCGGAGGCGTTCTATCCGTTCACACCGTTCGCGTCGGGCACGACTCCGGCCGACCGGCAGCTGCTACTGCAGACCGCGGCGATCGGCGGCGCAGCGGTCGATCGGGCGCTCACGATGGCGACCGAGACTGGATGGTCGTTGTACGAGCTGCCGGCGCGTCATGCGCCGCGCACCGACGATCAGGCAGCCGCCGCCTGCGTCGAGCTGGCGCTGCGGCTGCTGGAGCGCGGCGCGGTGGCCGTATCCGCCGATCTCGCCCCGGAGGGTAGACCTGTGACCCCCGCTCGGATCGCGATCGGTACGGCGCATCGCGACCAGGCGGCCGCCATCCGATCGATCCTGGCCGGTCGGGCTGCGGGGATCACCGTAGATACCGCCAACCGGCTACAGGGACGCGAGTACGACGTGACGATCGTGCTCCACCCGCTGTCCGGGCGGCTGGACGCGACCGCGTTCCACCTTGAGGCGGGCCGGCTCTGTGTCCTGACCTCGAGGCATCGGCACGCGTGCATCGTGGTTGCGCGGGCCGGAATCCAGGAACTGCTGGACGCCCACCCGTCGACCGAGCCGGTGCACCTCAACGTTCCGGTCAAGTTCCCCGACGGCTGGGAAGCCAACCAGTCAATCCTGACCCACCTAAATGCCCGGAGGGTGCTTGGCGGGATGACCGCGGCGAAATAGAGCTTCGGCGAGCAGCTTGGTGACGGTCCAGCACAGATGAGGAGCGGTGATGCCGACCTTTGACGAGTTCTTCCTTCAAGCGACCGGGCATCCGCCGTATGGGTACCAACAGCGGCTGGCACTTGATGGCCTGCCGCCGGTGCTGCAGGCGCCGACCGGCACGGGCAAGACCGGGGTGATTTTGGCCTGGCTGTGGCGGCGTCTGCATGGGCCGGACCCGACTGCGACCCCGCGCCGGCTGGTCTTCGCGTTGCCGCAGCGCACGCTGGTTGAGCAGGTCGGCTTGACATGGACCGGCCGACGATCGTGGTGGGCACGGTTGACTCGCTGGTGAGCAAGGCCCTCAACCGGGGCTACGGCATTTCCCGGCCGACGTACCCGATTGACTTCGCTCTGGTAACAAATGGCGCGCACTGGGTGGTCGACGAGATTCAACTATGCCCCGAGTCGACAACGACGCTGCGCCAGCTGGCCGCCTTCGTCGATGCCAGCCGGGCAGGATCGTGGGCGACCGCGGAGCCGCTCGGGCTGACCTGCATGTCGGCAACTGTTTCGCCGGTCCTGCTGGACACAGTGGACAATCCCATGCCGCCGACGTCGGATGTGCTGAGGATAGAACCGCACGAGCGGATCGGCACTCTGGCCCGCCGGCTGGACGCGCGGCGTACCATCCGTGGCCTGGACGGTGAACCGGGCGACCGCCGGAGCCTGGCCGCAGCGGTTCGGGAGCAGCATCGTCCGGGCACCTTGACCCTGGTTGTGGCCAACACGGTGGACACCGCACGCGAGGTGTACAGCGCTTTGCGGGACATGCCGGCCGAGCTGACGCTGCTGCATTCACGCTTCCGCGGTGTTGAGCGGGAGGCGCTGATCCGGCGCCTCACAGACGAGCCGGGCGAGGTCGACCATGTCGTGGTCGCCACCCAGGTTGTCGAGGCTGGCGTGGATATCAACGCGTCGGTACTGATCACCGAGGCGGCGCCCTGGCCTTCGGTGGTTCAGCGGGCGGGCCGGTGCAACCGAACCGGCGAGGTGGTCAACGCGCAACTGTGGTGGCTTCCGCCGGCAACACCGGCACCATATGAGAAGGCCGACGTCACCGCGGCAGCAGCCGCGTTGACGGCTCTGGAGGGCGAGGCCATCACCAGCGAGGACATGCTGGCACGTGACGTGGCGACCACCGACGCGCCGGTCAGCGTGATCCGTCGTCCTGACCTGCTCACGCTGTTCGACACCGCACCCGACCTCAGTGGCGCAGACATCGACATCGCCCCGTACGTACGCGACGCCGATGACCTGGATGTACAGCTTGGCTGGGCGGAGTGGACACCCGCCGACGACAACGGTCGGCCTCCGGCGGAGGCCAAACCGCCGGAGGCGAGACTGCGCTGTCGGGTGCCGCTGGGGGAGCTACGCAAGCTCGCGAAGAGCAAGAAGGTCTGGCGGTACGAACAGACGGCGGGCCAGTGGTCGCAGGTGAGCGACCGGGCACCAGCTCGACCCGGTGAGGTGCTGGTGATGGCAGCTAAGGACGGCGGTTACGACCTCCGGACCGGTTTCGACCCGCGGATCAGCGCGCCGGTGGCCGGTTGTCCCAGGTTGGGAGTACTGCCGGACCCCGCCCGCGGCGCCGACCCGGCCTCCGGTGCCGAGGATGCCTACCGGCAGGACGATGCGAGTGTCGCCCAACGTCAATGGGTGACCCTGCAGCGACACAGCGACGACGTCCGCGATGCCGCCCGGCACCTGCTTGACGCTGTCGATCCGGCGTTGCCGCCGAGCGTGCGGGAAGCCATCGTTGTCGCGGCGTACGCCCACGACGCCGGAAAGAGCCACGAGATATGGCAGGACGCTCTGTGCAGCCTCGCCCGCCCCGATGAACGCGAACGCATCGCCGCCGGGCGGCCGTGGGCCAAGTCAGCGGGCGAAGGCCGGCTCGTGTTCGCCGGCGGGGTGAGCTTCCGGCATGAGCTGGCTTCCCTGCTCCTGCTGGACGGACCGCTGCGAGGACTGCTCGACGGCATCGACGACCCGGATCTGGTGCGCTACCTGGTACTGGCGCACCACGGCAAGCTGCGGCTGCAGGTACGCGGGCCCGACGACACCGACGAGAAGACGCTGCTCGGTCTTAAACGCGACAGCGTCGTCACCGTTCCGGCCCTGCTTGGTGAGGCCGGCGGCGAGCTGACTGTCGACATTGAACAGTTCGGGCTCGGGGGAGAACGCTCGTGGACGCGTACCGCGCTAGGGCTGCGTGACCGGTACGGCCCGTTCGTACTCGCCTACCTGGAGACCCTGGTACGCGTTGCCGACTGGCGGGCCAGCGCGAATCCGGCCCAGGCGCCGCATGATTCGAAGGAGGGCCAATGACCCAGCACAATCTGACCGGACTCAGACCTCAGCCGCTGGCGTCATACCTGGCTGGCTTAGGATTGATCCGGGTTCTCGGTGAGCAGGCCGATCCGGACCTGACTGCGGCGTGGACCGATAACAGTCTCGTGGTCAAGACCATTGTGGACGATATAGCAATCTGGCTCGCCGAACGGTACATACCTACTCCTGTTTTGAGCCCATGGAACGAGGGCAGTGGCTTTGGCGCCAAAGACAAGGCGCCCAAGAGTGCCCTCGCATCGCTGGCCGCGAACGCCTCGCCCAGACTCGATGCCTTCCGCGCTGCGAACGCCGCAGCCAGTGTCGTCGGTACGACTTTCAGGTCGGATGTTGGATGGACCAAGGAGCGTGCGGTACGAGAGTTCCGTAACCGATGCCCGGAGTCCGTGCTGGCTTGGATCGATGCTGCGGTCGTGCTTGCCGGGGACCAGACGTTGTTTCCGCCGCTGCTGGGCACCGGTGGCAATGATGGGCGGCTCGATTTTTCAACGAACTTCCATCAACGTCTCCTGGAGCTGCTCGACGCCGCGCCGGAGTCGGTACGGCGCAGCCAAACGCTGGCTCGGGACCTGCTCGATGGGACTCAGGTCGAACGCCTCAGCCCCGGTGCAGTCGGCCAGTTCGACCCGGCTGGGGCTGGTGGGCCCAACTCCTCTCCCTTCGGCGCGTCCGACTCGGTGGTCAACCCGTGGTGCTTCGTGCTGCTTGTTGAGGGTGCGTTGTTGTTCGCCTCGACCGCGGTTCGGCGTCATCAGCACGGGGTTGGTCGGGCGGCGATGCCGTTCACGTCGTTGCCTTCCTCCGAGGGTTCGGCGAGCGGAGCGCGCGGGGAGACCTCGCGCGGCGAGCTGTGGGCTCCGTTGTGGAGCAGGCCCTTTACCCTGGCCGAGATTCGCCAGCTTTTCGCCGAGGCGCGGGCCTCGTGGCGGGGCCGACCGGCCCAGCGGTCGGTCGAGTTCTACGCAGCCACGCGTACCTTGGGGGTGTCTCGCGGTATCACCGCGTTCACCCGGTACGGCCTGCATCAACGCAACGGTTTGGCGTTCGCCGCCGTTCCGATCGAGCGGGTCATTGTCACCAACCGCCCCGAGGTGGCGCTCGCCGCACGCCTGGAGGAATGGGTCTCGTGGGCGCGGCGTGGCGAGGCGAGCACCGCGGTCTCGCAGCAGATCCGCCGGTTCGATGCCGCGCATCTCGCCTTCGCCCGCGACGGAGGCCCGGTGGCGCTAGGCCACCTGCTCGCTGCCGTGACGGATCTGGAGATGGCGGTGGGACGCAGCGGCCGAGCTCGTGCCGCGGTTCAGGCGCGCCGTCCCCCGCATGCTGAGGACTTCCTGCACTGGCTGCAGTCTGTGGAGTCCCCCGAGCTGAGGATCGCTGCCGGCATCGCCTCATGTAAGACGATCGGCGGCGCGTCGCCGGCCCGCACCATGCGCCAGATCCTGCTGCCCGTGGACCCGGGTAGGCCCAAGCCAGAGTGGCGGGAGACCCCGCTCGTCGCCGGCTTGGGCATACGACCCTTGCGTGCGGTGCTTGCCGACGTGTTGACGTGGCGGGCGCGGACCGCCGCCGACGAAGCGTCCGGCAACGGGGAACGAGCGATACTGGGGGTACTGACGTTCCGGAGCGAGCTGTCAGTGCCGGACGCGGACGCGCACGCCTTCGCAACTTCAGGGACTCTGGACGACGCGCGCATCGACCTGTGGCTGCGGGCATGTCTCGCCCTGGACTGGGGACGCGTCCGGCACCACTGGGCCGATGTGGGACCGCCCGCACGACCCATACCGTTGCTCGGCCTCCTCCATCCTTTCGCCAACGGCTTGGCGCCGACGCGTGGCGAATCCGGCTCGCCACGCCTCGGCCTCGGTCCGGACTGGCCAGCCCGCCTGAAGGCCGGTCAGCTCCGCGGCGTACATGACGACGCCGTGCGGCGGCTCCGCCAAGCCGGATGGCAAGCCGCCGCCGCACCCGAGCTACCGGCTACCGACGACGCCGGCATCTACATCGCGGCGGCGCTGGTGCCGCGATGCCAGCAACCGCAACGCGTTCTTCGCCGCCATCTCGCTGTCCCACCTGCTGCCAACAACGAACCGACCAACGAATCCGAGGAGATGTCATGACCGTCGAACCCACCACCAGGCGCAGCGTGCTCGTCGCGGAGCTTCGTCCGATCGTCGGGCAGCGGTTCCAACCGACCGGCTTCCCCGACCTCGGCGCGGCCGAGTTCGATTCTGGCCAGGGACGGGCGCTGCTCGTGGAGTCCGCGCAGTCGATGGCCAACAGGCTGGAGGCCACGACCTGGGACGAGGCTCGGGCCGACCAAGTCCCGCAGCTTGCCGGCGTGCCATACGTCAAGGTGGTCGACAGTGCGGGAGAGTTCCTGTCGTCGAGCCGGCTTGAGGCGCACCGGCTTGCCTCCGCATATGTCATGGAGGGCAAGCTCGACGGTGTCAAGGGCGAGGCATGGCTGGCCGAGCGCCTGGGCCTGCGCAAGGGGCGCCCGCTCGACCATCGCGCCGTAGCGCGGACATGCTTCGCACTGGATCCGCTGTCGCTGGTCCATGGGGTGTTCTTCGCCCGCAAGGCGTGGCCGTGGCAACCGAAGATCGCCCGCGCGGTGACCAGCTTCATCGAGGCGTACGACGTACGCCCAGTGGTCAGCGGTGGGGTCAAGCGCGACGTGGTCCACAACGAAGTGGAACAGGGACGCGGCACCGCCGGATCGTCGCGTACTTCTCCATCGATCGCGCACAGCTGCACTCCTATGGGCTGTCCGAGGCCGGTACCGCCCTGCTGGAGGCGTTGGTCGACTTCGAGGTCGCCACGCTGCTCGACGAAGGGCTGCGCCTGCGTACCGCCTGTGATCTACAGGTCGTCGATGTCCAGGGAGACCGGCCGGACGTCGCCGAGGCAGCCAAGCGGATCGGCGTCCTGGCCGGTGAGTGCAAGGCCGAGCTGGGTCCGGTCACAACGGTCACCTGGTCCCCCGAAGGACGGTCGAAGTCATGAGCGTCCTCCTAGCCGTCCGGTTCCCGCTCGGCCGATATCACGCCACCGCCTGGGACCGAAGTGTCAACGAGGGTGCCGTAGAGTGGCCGCCCTCGCCGTGGCGACTACTTCGTGCCTTGGTCGCCACGTGGTACACCCGGTGGCCACAGCTGCCGGCTCCAGCCCTCGACGAGCTTCTCGACCTGCTTGGAAGCCTGCCACAGTACTGGACGGCACCGGCGCGGCCCGCGCACACCCGTCACTACCTGCCCGACACCGATCACAAGACGGGCGAGACCGGCGCCACGGACCTGACCCTGGATTCCTACCTGTCGCTTTCCGCAGCCGGCGACCATCTGCTTGTCCGCTGGGATGTCGAGCTGACCGGCGAGCAGCGTGGCGTGTTGGCGAAGCTGGCGGAGCTGGTTCCCTATCTTGGCCGCGCCGAGTCGGTGTGCGAGATCAGGCTGCTCGACACCGATCTGCAGCCCGACGAGACGTGGTGGCGCCCGGGCGCCGTGGGCGCAGAAACGGCACGGTTGCTGGCACCGGTACGCCCGATCCGGCGCCCCGTTCTGGAACTGACCACAGTGGAGGTACGCCGGGCGCGGCGGACCGTCCCACTGGACACGACATGGGTGACGTATGCCCGTACGTCCGTCGATGCTGCCGACGTACCGCCCCCACGACGCCAAACGTCAGAGGTCACCGCGATCCGGTTCGCGGTAGTGTCGCAGGCTCCGCTCAAGGCCACCCATGGCGTGCTCCTCGCTGACGAGGTGCACCGCCAGGTCACCCGCAGGCTTGACGGTGGCCGATCCGAGCTGTTTGGCCATGCGGGTGCCGCAACCAACCATAGCCACGCCCACTGGGTACCGATCGCCAGCGGCGCGGACCGCGGAGCAACCGTCGTGGGGCTCGTCGTGTGGGTCCCTGCAAGACTCACCGCCGACGAAGTCGCTGCGATTGTCGGCGTCCGGGCAGCGTCTGGTCAGCGCGGCGGTCGCGGCGACAGCGAAGGGTACGAGATCAAGGGCTTCCCCAAGACCACCCTGCTGCTCCAGGCGGTCGGACCGGTGAAGCAGGTGGCCGCCGAGCTGTACGGTCCGGCTCGCATGTGGCGGAGCCTCACGCCATACCTTCCGGTCCGGCATCCGAAACGCGGCTCACTGGACGACTACCTCGCCGCCGACGTCCGGAAGGAACTGGCCTATCGAGGCAAGGCCCCCGACGTGGCGGTTGCCCGGATCAGTCCGCAGGAGTCGTTGTCGGACCGGTGGGCGCTGGAGTTTCGCCGCTACCGCGCGGACGAGCGCCTGCACCAGGCACGGCGAGGTCTCGGGCTGCGGCTGACCTTTGCCGAGGAGATGTCCGGTCCCTTGCTCCTAGGCCAGCTCAGCCACTTCGGGTACGGCATCTTTGTGCCCGACCAGGAAGCGGCGCCATGAATCCGGTAGTCCCGGACCTCGTACCGGCCCGCATGCTCAACGAGTACGTGTACTGTCCGCGGCTGTTCTTTCTGGAGTGGGTGGACTCGCTGTGGGCCTCCAACGCCGATGTTGCTGAAGGGCTACGCCGCCACCGGAGGGTCGACTCCGGCGGCGGCGCCGCCCCGCTGCCCTCTGAAGGAACGTTGACCGCGGCCCGATCCGTGGAGCTGGCCAGCGAACGGCTGGGAATCTCGGCCGAGCTCGACCTGGTCGAAGGGGTCGCCCGGGGCGTAGTGCCGGTGGACACAAAGAAAGGTCGACCGAAGGCCGACGGCACCCCGTGGGAGGCCGATGCCGTCCAAGTCTGCGCCCAGGTGCTCCTTCTTCGAGAGCACGGATACGAGTGCCCCCACGGCCAGGTCTTCTACGCCGAGACCCGGCAGCGGGTGGTCGTTGAACCTACCGACGAGCTGATCGCCCGAACGCTTTCCGTGCTCGACCAAGCCCGAACCGTCGCAGCGCAGCTGAGACCACCGCCACCGCTGCAGAGCAGTCCCAAGTGTTCTCGGTGTTCTCTGGTCGGCATCTGCCTGCCCGACGAGACCAACGTCCTCAACGGACGCCGTGAAAGACCGGCTCGACGTCTGATCGCCTCCGATCCAGACGCGCGGCCACTCTACGTGACCGAGCCCGGATCGGTGATAGGTCAGGACGGCGGGCGGCTGGTGGTCTCCAAGAATCGCCAAGAGCTGGCCAGCATTCGCCTGATCGATGTGCTCCACGTCAGCGCGTACGGTAACGTTCAGCTGACCGCGCAGGCGATGCGTACCCTCTTCGAGCGCGACATTGATGTGTTCCACTTCTCGTACGGCGGCTGGTTACTCGGCCTCACGACCGGACTGCCCGCGAAGAACGTCATGCTGCGGATTCGCCAGGCAACGGCCGCCGCCCGTGGCGATCTGGCCGCACCGCGACGAATGATCGCCGGAAAGATCCGCAACAGCCGCGTCCTGCTTCGTCGCAACGTCGGCGACGCAGCGGCCGCCACCGTGGCTCAACTCGCGGACCTCGCGGCTCAAGCCGAGTCAACGCCCAGTGCTGCAACTCTTCTTGGAATTGAGGGCGCGGCGGCGCGGCTGTACTTCCAGGCGTTTCCGCGCATGACCTCGCGCGCCAGCGACCTTCCCGGACCGAACTTCACCGGTCTCCGGAACCGTCGTCCGCCGACAGACGCGGTCAACTGCCTGCTGTCGTTCTGCTATGGGCTGCTGGTCAAGGAGCTCGTAGCTTCCTGCCTCGCCGTCGGGTTCGACCCGTACATCGGCATTCTCCACCGACCACGCTTCGGCCGGCCGGCGCTCGCCCTTGACCTTGCTGAGGAGTTTCGGCCGTTGTTGGCCGACTCGGTAGCCATCACGCTCATCAACAACAGGGAGATCGCCGCGTCCGACTTCCTGGTACGCGCGGGCGCGGTCAACCTCACTCCCGACGGGCGCAAGACAGTGATCCGCGCCTGGGAACGGCGGATGTCCACGCAAATGCGTCATCCGCTGTTCGGCTACACGGTCAGCTACAGGCGCGCCGTTGAGCTGCAGTCCCGCGTTCTCGCCGCCTGCTTAAACGGTGAGCTGCCACGCTACGAACCGCTGGTCACCCGGTAGAACCCGATGGCCAGACGTCGGTACCTGGTCGCCTACGACATCCGCGACGACAAGCGGCTCCACAGTATCGCGACCTGCATGGAGGGCTACGGCTATCGCATTCAATACTCTGTGTTCATATGTGACCTATCCGACCACGAGGCCGTCCTGATGCGCGGCGACGTGGAGACACGGATGAAGACGTCCGAGGACAGCGTCATGGTGGTAGACCTCGGCAATCCCGAGGACATAGCCCGCTTCCTCTTCATAGGCCCTCATGCACCGCTGCCTGCAGCCGACGCCACTGTCATCTAGTTGATCACGCGAGAGCCCAGGCGCAAACAGGTCTCCGCATGCGTGCTCGCGCCCTGCTCAGGCCCGGTATCGTTACTTGAAAACTCCACCGAGAATCTGGATGTCGCAAGTGCCGTGGCTAGGCGCTCGCAAGGCGCCAGGTCTCCGCAGCTCGCACGGCTTGCATTTCGCGAGCCGTCGCCCCGCTCATCGCGAGCGGGCTCCATTGCGGCCATATCATGCGGGACCATCCGGCGCACTGGACCGAGTCGCCCCGCTCATCGCGAGCGGGCTCCATTGCGGCGCACTCGCGTTCCACCGCGCCGATGAGGTAGCCGCCCGGTCGCCCCGCTCATCGCGAGCGGGCTCCATTGCGGCCCGCAGGGCTGGAGCCTGCCCGCGTCCGGGCCCTTGGGTCGCCCCGCTCATCGCGAGCGGGCTCCATTGCGGCGCGTTGATCTGGGTGATCTCTGCGGCGTCTTTCTGGTCGTCGCCCCGCTCATCGCGAGCGGGCTCCATTGCGGCCACTCCAGCACGGCCAACGTGAACGCATCAGCGGTCGCCCCGCTCATCGCGAGCGGGCTCCATTGCGGCGTCCATCCGGCAGGACAGCTCAAGGTCGGTGACCTTGGTCGCCCCGCTCATCGCGAGCGGGCTCCATTGCGGCGATGGTTGCGCGCCGACGAAGAGCAGGTTCGGCCGGGTCGCCCCGCTCATCGCGAGCGGGCTCCATTGCGGCACGAGCTGCGCCGCTGGCGCACCTGGTGCGCCGTCATGGTCGCCCCGCTCATCGCGAGCGGGCTCCATTGCGGCACCCGCTCATACCCGGCGTCGACCACGGCCTTGCCGGTCGCCCCGCTCATCGCGAGCGGGCTCCATTGCGGCGATCTCGACCTGAGCCACACAGGTCATCCCGGCCCGGTCGCCCCGCTCATCGCGAGCGGGCTCCATTGCGGCTGCGCCGTGCCGATCACCAGCATGACCCGTAAGACGAGTCGCCCCGCTCATCGCGAGCGGGCTCCATTGCGGCCCCAGAGTGACGCCGGGGCAGTAACGCTGCGTGACAGTCGCCCCGCTCATCGCGAGCGGGCTCCATTGCGGCTCGGCGATCGAGTCGCGGTCCTCGCCGCGCTTCAGGTCGCCCCGCTCATCGCGAGCGGGCTCCATTGCGGCGTCAGTACGTAGTCGTCAAGCTGGATGTGGTGGGTCGTCGCCCCGCTCATCGCGAGCGGGCTCCATTGCGGCACCCGCCCGGTGCCGGCCGACGCGCTGACCCGGCTGGTCGCCCCGCTCATCGCGAGCGGGCTCCATTGCGGCCCCGAGGTGGTGCTCGTCTGCGAGACGGGTGGCAGGTCGCCCCGCTCATCGCGAGCGGGCTCCATTGCGGCGCACAGCGAGCCCACCGGCACCGGCTGAGGTGCGGGGTCGCCCCGCTCATCGCGAGCGGGCTCCATTGCGGCCCGCTGCCGTTGCCGCTGGCGTTGCCGTTGCCTACGAGTCGCCCCGCTCATCGCGAGCGGGCTCCATTGCGGCACGGACGTTCCTCCAGTCGCACGGTACCCAACTCGTCGCCCCGCTCATCGCGAGCGGGCTCCATTGCGGCGTGTCGCCGGCGTACGCCTCGACGAGGTCGTGGCAGTCGCCCCGCTCATCGCGAGCGGGCTCCATTGCGGCTCGACTGGGCGGTCCGCACCGGCCAGGGGCGGGTGCGTCGCCCCGCTCATCGCGAGCGGGCTCCATTGCGGCGTCCGGCCCGGCCGCAGAGACTACCAAGGCACCCGGGTCGCCCCGCTCATCGCGAGCGGGCTCCATTGCGGCACATGGACGCAGAGCAGATCCGCTGGCTGAACAACCTTGTCGCCCCGCTCATCGCGAGCGGGCTCCATTGCGGCCGCAACCATCCGAGGAGCCCGCAATGATCCCCACGATGTCGCCCCGCTCATCGCGAGCGGGCTCCATTGCGGCACCTCGCCAACTCCGAGCCGCGCCTTCGACCTGGTGGTCGCCCCGCTCATCGCGAGCGGGCTCCATTGCGGCGCGCCAGAAGTGGCAGGGCTCGCCGGCTAGGGCGCGGTCGCCCCGCTCATCGCGAGCGGGCTCCATTGCGGCCGGGCCGGTGGCGTCACCAGCGTGCACGTCGAGGTCGGGTCGCCCCGCTCATCGCGAGCGGGCTCCATTGCGGCTGGCGGACGGTGCGTGACCTCATCACTGCGCCGTTCATGTCGCCCCGCTCATCGCGAGCGGGCTCCATTGCGGCGCCCAGATGTGCATGAAGGGTGCCCGGGTTCACGCGTCGCCCCGCTCATCGCGAGCGGGCTCCATTGCGGCACCTCGCTCGACCCAACAGTGATGGGCGCAGGCGCTAGTCGCCCCGCTCATCGCGAGCGGGCTCCATTGCGGCGAGACGGGGGCGCTGGGCGGTTGGAACACCGGCGTGTCGCCCCGCTCATCGCGAGCGGGCTCCATTGCGGCGCCATGTTATGCGCGATCAGCCGCCATCCCTGCGCGGGCGTCGCCCCGCTCATCGCGAGCGGGCTCCATTGCGGCGAGAGCAGCGATGCGACCGTGGACCTTCACCACAGGTCGCCCCGCTCATCGCGAGCGGGCTCCATTGCGGCTTCAGTCCCACGTGTCCCACACACCTGGAGGGTGTGGGTCGCCCCGCTCATCGCGAGCGGGCTCCATTGCGGCAGCTCCTCGCCGCCGGGATGGGTGTCGACACCGGCGGCGGGTCGCCCCGCTCATCGCGAGCGGGCTCCATTGCGGCCAAGTGACGATCGCGAATGCCCGACGGGAGTTCCGGTCGCCCCGCTCATCGCGAGCGGGCTCCATTGCGGCACGACGACGACCGTCGTGCGTCCGGACAGCCGCCGGTCGCCCCGCTCATCGCGAGCGGGCTCCATTGCGGCGCGCTCGAGCGTCGGGCGAGCCGGCTGTGAACGAGCGTCGCCCCGCTCATCGCGAGCGGGCTCCATTGCGGCATGTACACGCTGGCCAGGTTCGGGGCCGTGCCGATCAGGTCGCCCCGCTCATCGCGAGCGGGCTCCATTGCGGCCTGGGAGCGCCATTCGACGGCCTGGGCATAGGCGAGTCGCCCCGCTCATCGCGAGCGGGCTCCATTGCGGCCTCTCCATACCTGGATGCCACGCCGGCCATGTGCCAGGTCGCCCCGCTCATCGCGAGCGGGCTCCATTGCGGCTTCGACGTTGGTGGGGAACTCGACGATCTGTTTGGGGTCGCCCCGCTCATCGCGAGCGGGCTCCATTGCGGCATCCGATCGGGGCGTGGCGTTCAACGTCCCGAGGCGGGTCGCCCCGCTCATCGCGAGCGGGCTCCATTGCGGCGCGCTGACCTCAGCCAGGTCCGACGGTGGCGCAATGTCGCCCCGCTCATCGCGAGCGGGCTCCATTGCGGCATGCCTGGGTTCACCGAGGCGGTCTACTCGGTCTCGAGTCGCCCCGCTCATCGCGAGCGGGCTCCATTGCGGCCTCGTGGATGATCATCGGTCCCGTCCTCGGTGTCACCGGTCGCCCCGCTCATCGCGAGCGGGCTCCATTGCGGCCTTACGGTGACGTCGAGGGGTTGACTCAGAGTCACCCGGTCGCCCCGCTCATCGCGAGCGGGCTCCATTGCGGCCGGCGGGCCGACCACCGCCCGCACAGGGCCGTCCCGTGTCGCCCCGCTCATCGCGAGCGGGCTCCATTGCGGCGTCCGTTCCCGGCGGCTGGCTGCTGGTCATGCCCAGGTCGCCCCGCTCATCGCGAGCGGGCTCCATTGCGGCCGGCGGCTGCAGCGTGCGCATCCGCCGACCGACGAGGTCGCCCCGCTCATCGCGAGCGGGCTCCATTGCGGCACCGGTCGGCCAGACGTGGTGGATCTCGTTGACGTGGTCGCCCCGCTCATCGCGAGCGGGCTCCATTGCGGCCCGCCCAGGACGCGGCCTCCGGCAAGCAGGTCACCGTCGCCCCGCTCATCGCGAGCGGGCTCCATTGCGGCTCGCTCTGGGTTGCAGGACTCGTCACCTGCCGCGGGTCGCCCCGCTCATCGCGAGCGGGCTCCATTGCGGCCTTCACCCGCACCGACGGGGCTGCGGGTCGGACCCCGTCGCCCCGCTCATCGCGAGCGGGCTCCATTGCGGCCTCGGGATGGCGTTCCTGGCCGAGTCGTGGCTGCGGTCGCCCCGCTCATCGCGAGCGGGCTCCATTGCGGCAATGTCGCCGAGCACTCTCGTGCTGATCCCCGAGCGCGGTCGCCCCGCTCATCGCGAGCGGGCTCCATTGCGGCCCGCCGACGGCGACCTTGTCGAAGCGCATGTGACGCGTCGCCCCGCTCATCGCGAGCGGGCTCCATTGCGGCGTCGTCTGGGTACCGTGGCTCCGGGCCGGGCACGTACGTCGCCCCGCTCATCGCGAGCGAGCTCCATTGCGGCGGAGTCAAAGGCCGAGTCCTCGACCTGGCCGGCGAGTCGCCCCGCTCATCGCGAGCGGGCTCCATTGCGGCACCGCGACCACCGCAGCACCAGGCAGGGCAGGAGGAGTCGCCCCGCTCATCGCGAGCGGGCTCCATTGCGGCGTTCACCGCGCTGTACGCGCCGTACCGGCCGTGCCGGTCGCCCCGCTCATCGCGAGCGGGCTCCATTGCGGCGTCGACACCAGAGGGCGGCCGCTGCCCGGCGCCGCGGTCGCCCCGCTCATCGCGAGCGGGCTCCATTGCGGCACCCGCACCGGGTGGTACGTAGCGGGTACGTCGTCGGGTCGCCCCGCTCATCGCGAGCGGGCTCCATTGCGGCATCGGGTTGCCCGCAGACCAGTCCCCTGCCGTGACCGGGTCGCCCCGCTCATCGCGAGCGGGCTCCATTGCGGCATCCACACGATCGGCTCATGCGGGAGCGTTATTCAGAACCCTTGACCGTCCACTGTGAGCGATTCGCGGCGTGTCACTACGCGTGACGGCGGCCGTCCTCCGGTAGATCACCTGGGTTGTGTGGACCAAAGAGATCACCGACGGCCGGCCGCCGCGCGGCG
>WNGB01011497.1_pt1 | contig 16843 bp, 11 predicted proteins | sample 5400681 | NCBI WGS metagenome assembly WNGB01 (sample SAMN13153367, study PRJNA577476) | soil metagenome | isolation source: 115 cm soil or saprolite under grassland replicate 2 | place: USA:California | collected 2016-06-15 | reverse complement strand
GGTCTCCGATCCCGGTGACGGTGGAGGCCGACGCCGTTGACCGATACGCTCCGGAGGTCGAGATCGCCGTGTACTTCTGCGTGCTGGAAGCGCTGCAGAACGTCGGGAAGTATGCCGAGGCATCTCGGGCGGCGGTCCTTTTGCGCGAGAGGGAAGGTGCCCTCGACTTCAACGTCATGGACGATGGTCGAGGGTTCGACAAGGAGACGACGAGGTTCGGGATGGGCTTGCAGAGCATGGCCGACCGTATGGCTGCCATCGGAGGCGGCTTGGACGTCAAAACCAGTCCGGGTCGCGGAACGAACGTGGTCGGCCGCATCCCACTTTCGTAGCGGTCTTCGTCCGACTGTACTCCCGGAGCGGGACTACCACCTGCCGGGGCGGTCCAGTAGAAGCCACGGCCGTGGCACAAGCGGACGCGATCTACCGGCTCGGTCGGCAGTCGACCGGGAACACACTGGCCCTTGCCGCTTGGGGTGCACGCCGCGGGGCCAATGCGGGGCCACGAGGCCTCGCGTACTCGGGACGTGGTGCTGATCTGCGTAGTCCCAACGGGACTTGAACCCGTATCTCCACCTTGAGAGGGTGACCCGGGCCGATTACGTGACCAGGAGCGGAGTCTGAAGAGAGGCTCTGGGCTGGTGTTTCGGTTCCGGGACCGTTTAGGTCGTTACCTCTTGCTTTTCGTCCTGATGCGGGATCAATGCGCGATCAAACCGTTGACGCTGTCATACAAGGAGACACCCCAAGACGATGCCGAATGGCCGTTGTTTCTTCGGCGTCTAGGGGTCTGGCGGTCCGGGATTGAAGGCGATCCACGCAAGGATCGACCAAGGAGGGGAGACCCCCTTTACCGAACGTCGAGCCCGATCGTCAACCTCGTCCCTTGCTCCTCTCGGTGCGAGCCATGATGTGATCTCGGCTGGATCTAGCTGGTGGTGGTGCTCGCCAGTCTCGCCCTCCTAGGTCGGTCCTCCTGCCGTGGACCAAGACGTTTCCGGGCAACGGATCTAGGCCCCTGCCTAGGGCTTAAGGGCACTGGGATCCCCTAGGCTCTGACCGACTGGCTCAACCAGACGACCACCTTCGGCTACGACCCGGCCGGGAACCGGACCTCGATCACCCGCGCGAAAGGGGGTCACCACCACCAGGGGTAACACCCGGCAGTTGGCAACTGCCCTTCGGTTGCTCGAGAGGCAGCGAAACGAATTGGGATTCCAAGCGTACATTCTGTGCGGCAGCGCCGATGCCATAGGTAGCGGGTACCCGGTCAACGGATGAGAGACTCCGAACCTCGGCTCCTAGGCCTGGGGACTGGCGTGTGTTGGTTAGGCATGTGCTGGCCCCCAGGCTCCTCCTCGTCGGCCGTACGTGTACCTCGGCTTAGCGTGCGCTTGGGGATTAGAAGCTCGGTCCCCGACTCACAGGAAGACAGCGGTGACCTCGGTCGAACATGTGGAGGCTCAAGGGCCAGGTGAGGCCGTCAGGTGGGTCTGGGGCCAATGCGGGGCCACTGGTCCTCGGGGCTCGAGAACATGGCCTCTGACCTGCGTAGTCCTGGCTGGACTATGTGTGAACCGCCTGCCGCTCCTTCAGCGGCTCCGGGATCACGGAGTTGCATGAGACGCCGACGCTCATGAACCCTCGATCAAGCCGCTGTAGCGTCAGCGTTCAGCCGAGCGGTCCATCGAAGCGATCGACCGACCTTGGACCCTGTCAGCCGCGGCGACAGGATTGGATGCCCCTACGTTTCGCAAGCGACCACTGACTCGCCATTACGGCAGGCGTCCGTCCCCAGCCCTCCGTCGAGTTCGTCGGTCCCCTCCTCGCCGTCGAGGAAATCGTCGTTCTTCTGACCGTACAAGCGATCGTCATCGAGTCCACCCATGAGCTGGTCAGGGCCGTCGTCAAGGGTACAGATCGCGTCCCCTGCGTCCTGGCCGGGGGTGCCGCCGTAGAGCGCATCGGTGCCGCCACTCCCTCGGATCAAGTCGGCCCCTGACCCTCCGGTCAGGATGTTGGGGCGATCGTCGCCGATCAGGACATCGTCTTGCACGGCGGTGCAGTTCATCACCACGTTCTCGATCGTGCCCGGGCTCAACAGGTCTTGGTCGCTAACACCCGTCGCCGTACCGGCTCCGAGATCGACGATCATCGGCCCGTCAGGTTTTCCTGGCTGAAGCTGGCGGTGTCGGTGCCGAGCCCACCCTGCATGAGATCAGAGCCCACGCCTCCGGCGAGCAGGTCGCTCCCAGCGCCGCCGCGGATGACATCGTTCCCCATTTCGGCGTACAGGCGGTCCCATCCGCGAGCACCGGACAGGTGGTCGTTCCCTTCCCACCCGTACACGACGTCGCGGCCCCGGCGGGCGCAGATCCGGTCGTCTCCTCCATCACCGAAGATGATGTCGTCTCCCGCGCCGCCAACGATCACGTCGTCGCCATTCGTGCCGTTGATCTGGCGGTTCTCGTTCGCGAGGGTGGGCACCACGATCGTCGCCGGGAGCCCGAAGCAGGTGGGCACGGCCAGGGCGGATTCGCCTGCCCACCCAGTCGTGAAGACCGCCAGAGCAGAGAGAGCGACCGCCACCCCCAACGTCCTTCCCATCGGTCCCTCCTCCCGTTCGTGGACCGCACCCTTAGTAAACGGATGAAACGCAGCGAACGTTGCTGGATGATGCTCGGGACTCGAAGACGGACGCCCTGGACCGCCGTCCCGGTTGACACTCCGGTTGACGGACACCCCCGGATTCCCTCGGACGAGGCATCCACCCGGACACCCCCGGACAATCGTTCCCCGAGGTCAGGCACGGTGTCCATTAGGGGGCGAGAGCCTTTGGGATCACCCCCGCAGGCTCTACAGGATCTGTTGAAGCACCGGGCCTGTCTCAGGAAGCCCCTGCTCGGGAGCTCGAGGTCATCGTCTCCACCATCCGCCGATGGCTGAATGGGCGCTCCGAGCCTCGCCACGAAGAGCTTTGGGTCATCGTGGAGACTTGTGGAGCACCGCACCCCTTCCCGCAGGCCAGGAAATACCTCAGGTGACATTCCCGAACACTGGGGCATCATGTCGACCCGTCGCCGGTCCCTCGTTCCGGCGCGTCCGCGTTCTTGACGCGACACGCGACCACGGTATATGGAAGTCTCCTGCCGCGATTAGGGTCGGAGGAAAGCGGGTGATGAAGCGGTTTCTAAGTGCCTTCGCGGACAGACTCCGGGCCAAGGCGGCGATTCGACGGAAACGGGATCTCGAACGGGCTGCAGAGAAGATGAAGACCCGTGAGGAGATGAGGTTTGGGCCCCGTGATTGGCGGGGAGAGGCCATTGACGCCCATGGATTACCCCATGGACACCGGAGCCCTCACGGCCGTGATGGCCGTCGTCTGTGAATGAAGCGGGACCGACCGGCCCGAGTCTCTGCCCGTGGGGATGAGGCGCAGGCTTCTCGTCGTCCCCGCTGAGGACGTCCCCGGCGCGGGCGACCCCTAACCCTGCCAGAGCCGAGACAGAATCCCCTCAGGGGACATTCCCGAACACTGGGGCATCACGGGGTCCAGTTCCTCGACCAGCTGACGGAGTTCCGCCGTGATGCTGTCCGATATCCAGCCGATTGGGCGGCACGTCGAAAGGGTTCATAGCGTCTGACCTGCGTAGTCCCAACGGGATTTGAAGCCGTGTCTCCACCTTGAGAGCGTTACTCGGGCCGTCGCTTGACCTGCGGCGGACGGTGGGAAAGGGCCGCCGACCAGTGGATTCAGTTACCGGTCGATTCCGGTCGTTACCCCTCGATTTCCGATGTCATGCGGGATGGATACTGGATCAGCGGCCGCGCCGAGAGTGCAACCACCTTATGGATGCGTGCTCGGCCATGGCTCTCTCCTCGCATCTGCGCTCGATCTCTCGCGTTTCAGACCGCTCTCACCCCAGACCTCGCGCGCCGATCAGGGTTCGGCCGTCGTCCCACAGCAGGGGCGCGTCAGCCGATCTGCTCGGCCAGGGCGACGATGATGCCCGCGGGGCCGCGGAGGTAGCAGAGCCGGTAGATGCTCTCGAACTGCGCCACCTCGCCGAGGAGTTCGGCGCCGTGAGCGCGAAGGCGCGCGACGGTGTCGTCGATGTCGTCGACGGCGAACATGACGCGATGCAGGCCCAGCGTGTTGGGCGGCGGATTCTTCGGCTCGGCGCCGACCGCCGCGGGGGTGTGGTACTTCGTCAGCTCCAGCTTGCTGTGGCCGTCCCGGGTCCGCATCATTGCGATGTCGCTCCGGATGCCGTCGAGCCCGACGGTGCGGTCCGCCCACAGGCCTTCGATCTGCGCCTTTCCTTCCAGCTCCATGCCGAGCTCGGTAAAGAACGCGACGGCGGCATCCAGGTCTTCGACGACGATGGCGACGTTGTCAATCCGCTGAATGGTCATGTCTCCGAGCATAGACGGCGGCGAGCCGCCAGTGACCGAGCGGATCAAACGCGGGCTCTCAATCACGCCGCGCACGACCATCACAGCGATGGCGTCGACGTTGGCGAACGCACCCCTTACCGTTGCCCTGGACGTCTTACCGACGGCGAGCCGCACGAGGTGGGCATCGTGGTCTCCCGGATCCCGGCATCGCCCGGTCGAACGACGGGTCATGCATGGGCTCGAGAGAGTGCATCCACCCTGACGCCGAGGGCCGCTGCGGGGATGCGCCATGCTCGATGTGACTCGGGATACTGTGCGGTTGAGTCGTCGGTAGTCCCAACGGGGTTCGAACCCGTGTCTCAACCTTGAGAGTGTTCTCGGGGCCGACTTCGCCACCTGCATCGATGCGGGAATTCGGCCTGATAGCTGCGGCTTCGTTGCTTCAGCCGTTCCTGCCGTTTCTTGACGTCTCCTGGTCGTTCGCGGGACGAATGCGGGACGAACGGCGAGCCGAAAGGCGTCGCCTATGAGCTCATGCCCGACCGCGAGCGTCTATGCCCGCATTCCCGCGCCGCTCGCCCTTGAGGGCTTCGGGATGCTCGACTGCGTGGTCCGGGGGCACCGTCGTTCCAGCGAGCCAGAGAACCAATGCTTCGCAGTCAGCTTCGGAGGGCCACCTCGCGAACCGTGTGAGGCTGCGTGCCGGGAGCCGCTGGCGTCCCTATTGCCGGGGCGCCCGGAGGAGACCGGCGCACCAATTCGCTCCGGACTTGGCATTCAGTCGCAGGTATGCGGGTCGGGGAGCACCGGGTTCTCGAGGAAGCTGAGCGCTGTCGCAACGGAGCATTCGCTCGTCTGCAGGGTGACGTGCGTCGCGTCCTTGATCGTCAAGAAGACGCTGTTCGGCCAGTCCGTCTTCGCCAGTTCGGCTTCCTCGAGCGGGGTCTGCAAGTCGATGTCGCCGTTCAGCATCAGCATGGGCACGTCGGGGAACGGTCCGTTGTAGGGCGGTCGCAGATCGAGCGAGAAGTCAGGCTTCGGGTACTCGAGGCAGAAGTCGACGCGCTCCCAGGCGGAGTCGACCCAGCCCTGTTTCGAGAACCACCCGAACACTCCGGAAGGCAGTTCCGCGAGGCCCCGGTCGAAGTCGGCCTGCCGCTTCGAGAGCTTGTCGCCGAGGTCGAACGGCGCGCTGTACTCGTTGCAGGACACCGGGATCTGCAGCGCGGGGGACGAGCCGATCGGGTTCGGAGGCGGTAGCTGGGTCAAGGCTGCGGTCAAGGCAAGCAGCGGCTCGTAGTCGCCCGCCACAGCTCGGTCGATCGCGGTCACGTAGTCGACGAACGCTTCCTGGATTGCGATGATGCTCATCGCCGAGAAGGCCCCTTCGGTAAGCAGCCGGGTGCTGTTCGGGAAGGGCGCCGGCTGCGCGGCGAGGCTCGCGGTGACTTGGCGCACCTGCGCGTCGGCCTCAGCGGGGTCGCACAGCCCCGTTCGTTCGCAGCGAAGGCGAAGGACGCGCTGCATCGCGTCGGTGAAGGAGCGACCCCACGGGTCGAGGTGGAACGGCATGATCGCATCGATCACCGCCCCTTGGACGAGGTCGGGAAACAGAACCGCGTAGGTCTGCACGACCCACGTCCCGTACGACACGCCGAGCAGCGAGGGCTTCGGTAGGTGCAGCGCCCGCCGGATCGCCTCCACGTCCAAGACGCTTGCGACCGTTGTGTAGTCGTTGCGTCGCTCGCCGATCTCGCGCGCGCAACGTGCCACCAGGTCGACCTGCTCCTGGCCGTCAGGCCGCCACTGCGCGCTGTCGACCGCAGGGCAGCTGAGCCGGCTGGACCTGCCGGTGCCGCGGACGTCGACGATCAGCATGTCGCGGTCGGGCAATCCGGCTGCCAGCGCGAGGAAGATGTCGGCGACCTCGGAGATGGAGTCACCGGGGCCCCCCATGAATGGCACGGTCACACCCGATGAGGTGCCGCTCGGGGGCGGGACTGACGCGTACCAGATCTCGAGCGTGCGCCCATCTGGCTTCGCCCAGTCTGCGGGGACGGTCGCGACACCGCAGCGAGTCGTGGCATCGAACGGTTCAGGGCACGCCTCGCTCATCAGCGTGATCGGATGCTTGAGCATCCGCTCGGCGGTCTTCGGCGTCGCCGTTCGACAGCTCGGCGTTGCGGCGAACGGTGCAGGGCACGTCTCGCTCCTAAGCGTCGCCGGCTGTCTCGTCGAGGCGGCGCCGGCGGCGTCGCTCCACGCAAACACGGCGGAAGACACAAGCGCAGCCCATGCCGCGATCAATATCCATCCTCTCGTCCTAACCGTCCACATCAGACCCTCTTCGCGGAACAGCGGGCTACGACGGCTAGGACCCTAGGAATGTTCTGTCGCGGAGTCAACGTCGCAGGTGACTTGCTCGCCCAGCAAATGTCGTCATCCCGCGGAGGAGGCAGCCCAACGCTACCTGCGGCGACGGCCGGATATGGTCCTTGACCTGGCACTTTGCGCGTGTTGTCCCAACGGGAATTGAACCCGTGTCTCCACCTTGAGAGGTTGAGCCCGGCGATCACGTGACCTGCGGCGGAAGCGGAATGAGGCCGTTCACCTGCGGATTCGGTTCCGGGTCGGTTCCGGTCGTTACCCCTCGTTTTTCGATGTCATGCGGGATAGATACGGGATCAACGGCGTGCGGAGTGCTACAACCACCCTTGCATCGGCCTCCGAGTACGGGTGGCTCTACCGCCGCCAGTCGAGCCGTTCGTTTCGAGCTCACTTGGGCCGTGGCGGATCCAGCCCTCGCTGTCTTCACCGCCTGTCATCCAATCGCCGGCGATGCGGCCAGTCGGCCTGGCAGGCTCCGGACCGGATCGCCTGGCTTGCAGGCAGCGGCCGACGGCGGAAGGATGCCTTGGGATGAAGTCAATCCTCCGGGCGACCATTCGGCTGACGACCGGGCTGATCGTGGCGATGTCTTGGGCGGCGCCCGCCGAAGCGGCGCCCGGCGATCTCGACGGCTCCTTCTCGGGCGACGGCTGGGTGCGGACGCTGGAGGTCCGGACCGAGACCAACAACTACCTCCCGAAGGGGGCCGAGGACCTGGCCATCCAACCCGACGGCAAGATCGTGGCCGTGGGGGAGCTGCAGGATGGCGCCTCCAACTGGTACTTCGGCGTGTTCCGGTATCTTCCGGGCGGCGAGCTGGACCCGGGATTCGGATATGGCGGGTGGGTCGCGACCGACCTGGCAAGCTTCGAGTTCGCGCACGCCGTGGCCCTCCAACCGGACGGGAAGATCGTCGTGGCCGGCGAGGGGGACTGCCACCTCGTCGGCTGCTTCGTCCTGGTCCGCTACAACGAGGACGGCAGCCTGGACACCTCGTTCGGCGAGGGAGACGGAGTGGCGCAAACGACGTTCGGCCAGTTCGGCTCCCTGGCTTTCGACGTAGCCACCCAATCGAACGGGAGGATCGTCGCCGCCGGGTTCCGGTTTCGGGGCGCGGACGCCCAGGACGACCAACTGTTCGCGGCGGCCCGCTACCTGCCCGATGGGCAGCTCGATCGGTCGTTCTCCGGCGACGGCAGGGTCTCGCTCGACCTCGGATTCGGCGATGACATCGCTCGAGCTGTCGCGGTCCTCCCTCGCGGGAAGATCCTCGTGGCCGGACAGGGCACCAAGAACCGCGGCCTCACCGAGGACGACTTCGCCGTGGTCCGGCTCCGCCGCGACGGGACGCCGGACGCGACGTTCTCGGGCGACGGGGTGCGCCTGATCAACTTCGGCGCTCGCCGCCACGACATCCCCAACTCGCTCGACGTCCAGCAGGACGGGAAAATTCTCGTGGCCGGGAGTTCCGCGAAGGAACGGGAGGCCGATCCCCGCGTCGCGATCGCTCGATTGGATCCCGACGGCTCGGTGGACGGGAGCTTCGGGGACGGTGGACTGCTGCGGTTCAGGCCGGGCCCTGATGGCGGTTACGCCGGTGCCGTGGTCCAGCATCCCGACGGGCGCATCCTGGTCGCCGGGCGGCGGTTCGTCGACGGCCAGCACGATGCCTCCGATTGGGTGATCTTTCGATATCGGCCCAACGGCTCGCCGGACCCTTCCTTCGGTGAAGGTGGAATGGTGACGACGGAATTTGGGACCGGACCCGACCGCTCCGGAGCGATAGCTGTGCAGACCGACGGACGGATCGTCGTGGGCGGGTGGATCGGCGTGAGCCTGGGCCTAGCCCGATACCTGGCGGCGTAGGAGGGCGTTCGCCCACGGTCGGGCCTCGCGAAGCGGGTGCGTCTGGGCCCAAGCACACTCGCTTCTAGATTCGCGTATGACCGCTGGGCGACTCGCCGGATGCTTGGCCGGCCTCGATGATCTGGATCCGGCGTGTGGTCGCGGTCGCACTGACCCGCCGGAAGGCGAGGCGGAAATACGCCCGCCACCAGCCGGGTGTCAGACTTGAGGGACGGCGTGTTCCGGGACGCGCATCGAGTGGAGGGCGCGCCTGAGCGGGCCAGTGGATCGGGAACAGTTCCGATCGTCGACAGCCACCTGGGCTCGGCTCCGGGCCCCGGGAGGAGTGATGGTCCATGCCAGCTCTGAGGGCTAAACGAGCTTGGGTCGGCTGGAGCTTGTGGCTCCGGTGGGTGGTGGCGAACGTTGCTGGCTTCACAGCGGGCGGAGCAATCGGCGGGGCGACCGCCAGGGCCCTGGAGCTACCGCACGTGGGCGCCACTTCTGCATCGGAAGCGGCGCTCGCCCTGACCATTGCTGCGGGTGCAGCATTGGCTGTGTTGGGGGCGGCTGTCGGGACGACGCAGTGGCTCGCCATTCGAGAAAACGTGGAACACGTTGGGTGGTGGATCCCAGCAACCACCCTCGGGTGGACTCTGGCGGCGCTGGTTGCTGGGGTCCTGTCCGGCATCATGGGCGGGGCGGTGACCGGCGTGGGCCCCGATCGCGGGCTGTGGGGCTACGTCGTGTCGGCCGCGGCGGGCATCCTGGCGATCGGGCTGCTGCCCGTTGCATGTCAATGGGTGGTGCTGCGGAGACGAGTCCATGGGGCCGGCCGCTGGGTGTGGGGTGCTGGCGCAACCTTCTTCCTGGCGGCAGTTGCAGCCTTCGCGGTGGTTAGGTGGGCCTTTGTCAACTTGATCGGATGGCTTCGCCTGGAGGATTTCCCCTCCGCAAAGTCGTTCGTGTTGATGGGTGTGCTGATCGGCCTCCTCTACGGAGCCGTGTCTGGAGCGCTGCTCGTCCGGCTGCTGGGGCATCAGGTCGAGCGCGATCCCGACGAGATCTGAGCTGAGGTCGACGTCGAGGCTCTTATGCCCGTCGCGCATTGCGCGAGATAGCCACTTCCAGACTGACGGCTTCGACCGCGGGGGCGCCAAAGACGCGAAAGCGTGCCGCGATCGGATTCTCCCGGGAGCGCCCTAGGCGAAGAGCTCTCGGTCGCGAATCTTGCTGGGGGTCGTGTAGTCCTCCCGCCACCAGGGCAGCTCGCCCGGCTGCCGTGGAGGCTTGACCAGCACGAGCCGCCTCGCTTTCGTCGCGGCCCGCTGGAGGACCCTGAAGTGGTAGTGGTCGAAGATGCGAAGCGCCTCGACCATGTAGGAGACGGCGATGCGACGGTCCCGGACGAGCAGAAGGTTCTCTCCATTCTCCGTATCGGCCGGTGAAGAGAAGTTGTACGAGCCCAGGTAGACACGGGCCGTCGGGCGGTCGAAATCGATGACGGCGAACTTGTGGTGCATGCGGATCCCGCTTCCACCCGCAGGCTCCTTTGAGAACGGCGGCGGTACGTCGCCCTCCAGCTGCGAGGGATACACGGGCGCGACATTCCCGTCAGGCTTCATGAGATCGAGGCCGCCCACCTCGCGGTCCGATATGCCGTAGACGAAGATCGAGTCGTCCCCGACCACCTCTTTGATCGCTTCCAGGATTGGACCGGTCGTCTGGTACAGGAAGGCGAGCGAGTAGAAGAGGCTCGAGGTGGTCGTCTTGATGTCCTCACCGATTGAGTCAAGGAGCGCGTTGGACGGTGCGTGGGGAGAGAACGCGACCTGCACGTCCACCCCGGCCCGCCCCACCGCCTGCCAGTTCGCTGAGCCAGTGTCTCCGAACGCCGACGGCGGCCGCGACCAGTAGTTGTCAAAGGCCTCGGCGAACGCGGCGACCGGGCTGGCGCCATGTAGCACCATGGCGTTGTTGTTCTGCACGAAGAACCCGCGCCAGCTGAAGTTGGTCGAGCCGGACGCCACCAACTGGACCGAGGGACCGTCGACCACAATCGTCTTGTTGTGTTGCAGGTTCAGCACGTGCTGACGCTTGACGTTAGCGGCCCCTGCCGAGGCGGAGAGCCTGCTCGCGGCCTCCGTCTCCGCCGACGTGGAGTAGCCGTGGTCCTTGCTGTCGTCGATGATCACCTTGAGCCGCGCCTGCAGCTGCTCCAGACGCGACACGATCTCCGGCTCGTTGAGGTCGTATGCGATCACCCTGACTTGGGCATCCGTATCCGCTATGGCTTGGTCCAGCACCTCGAGGATCGCGGTCCGAGCCTCGAAGCCCATCCACGTCAGCGCCTCTTGGGTCTGCGGATAGGTCGGCACGAAATCGAGCCCCTCCTTCGCGCTGGGCGGCAGCAACGTGGGGATAGATTCGGCGCCGTAGCGGTCCACGAACGCCTGGGAGGACACGAAGCCGCGCGTGAAGGCGACGTTGAGCTCTCCCGGGTACGTCTCGCGCCGAAGCTCCAGCGAAGCCTCCTGCGAGTTCCCGTAGCTCAGCGTGTCGGTGCCGTCCATGAAGACGGGGGTCACCCGGTAGGTAAACGCACCAGGGAGTTCGGCGTTGCGCGGGAAATGAACCCAGCGGAACTTCTGGATGGGGGAGAGCCTGGTCGAGAGCTGATTGGGGTTGACGTCGCCCGTCGGCGTTTCGAACGCGAGCCGATTCTTCAGGGAGTAGAACCGGTCCCCATCCGGTTCCCGGTACTCGATCGCGAAGCCGACGAAGTCGTCCGGCGGCGTTCCACCCTTCCAGTTCATGGCCAGCAAGAGCATCCCGTCGCCGCGGTGGAGCTTAAGCGAGAACGGCGCCTGATCGTTGGTGCCGGTCACTTGGAAATCAGAGGAATCAGCGTTCATGCCGGACCCACAGGTTGTTACTCGGCCCTATTCATTGAGCCGACCACGATCGAACCGCATCAAACCGTTGCCGAATCATATGACGCAATGATGACTCCTGTCCGTCGAAACCATGAGGTCTGATCCTCCGAGCAGGTCGACCCAGTAGTCGCATTCGACTGCGGCGCGCGCAATTGACTCGCGTACGGCAACAGCGAGCTGGCCAAGAAACAATGCCTGATCCTTCCGCTGACGCGGCCCTGGTCTCCTCCGCCCACCCGAGGCTCCCTACCTTGGCCACGATGACTCGGCGCCGTACTCAACCCGACGACGATCGCCCTTTACGGGCATAGCGCCAGGCCGCGATCCCGAGAGTCACTCCCCAGACCAAGAACCAGAGGTCCCAGACGAACATGCGCGGACGTCATCGACAACGAGCGGACATTCGTCGCCGGACCGATTCAGCCCCTGCCGAAGGGTGAGCTCCCCTGCGAGCTTCCCGTCGCCACCGAGGTTGTGCAGGCGCACGTCGACGCGGAACCCGTCCGAGGCTTGCAGCTCCTCGATGGTGACGATCCGGTCGAGCGCGACAAGGGAGAACAATCCGCCCACTCCGCTCGATGGATCCTCGAACGCCGCTTCACCGGAGGGTGACACGAGCGCCTTGATCTCCGGCCGAGCCAGCGCCTCGAGTCGATCCGACCGCCGCAGTTCGAACCTGGCAGAGACGGCGGCAGCGAGCTCCGCTCCGTGGATGCCCGGGGCCAGCCGATGGAGGATCCGCAGTCGGCGGGCCGAGGTGATGGGGTCTCCGTCGGCGGCACGTCCTCGATGGACTCATCCACGGGCTCCTCGTCGAGAACGGATGAAATGCCGATGAGTTCACCACCACAAAGGGTCCGGTCGTAACGTGAGCCTCACGGTCTAGATGTTGCTCGTGCAGAAGATGTTCGCTTCCCAAACGTTGCCGGTACCCGCATGGTCGTCGAACGCATCGAGTTCGCCATTCCGGCAGGCGACGTTCCTTCTCATCGTGTTCCCGCTCGAGCCGAACAGGACGGAGAAGCCACGCGCGCCATTGAGCATGGCCTGGTTCGTCTCGAGGAGATTTCGGTTCGACGACTGGATGGTGAACCCATCGTAGCGGTTCTCGTTTGCCTGGTTCATCTCGAAGACGTTGTCGTTCGACCCCTCGAAGATGCGGAACCCATCCTGGCCGTTCCGCACGCTGCTGTTCCCCCGAAACTCGTTGCCCGATGAGGACGGTCCGATGGCAAAGCCGTCAAAATCGGTGTCGGTGTTGCGGGCGATGTTACCTTTGAACACACTGTGATTGACGGTGTCGAGGAGGAAGCCACCACCGTTCCCGATCGCGGAGTTGCCCCGCCACATCATCGCAGATCCCACATGCACCTCGTACCCGAAGAAGCCCTCGTTTCCGACCGCCTCGTTTCCCAGCAAGACCAGGCCGCTGCTCTCCGCGAAGGCGAAGCCCCGCCGGAAGTTCCCCACGGACCGGTTCATCGAAAATGTGTTGTTGTCGCCGCTGCCAGCGAAGCCATTGTCGAGGTTCGCCCTTGCCTCGTTCTTGTCCACGACGTTCGAGCCAGAGTCCGCGAAGCCGAATCCGATAAAGCCGTTTCCCACGCTCACGTTCTGCTGAAGCAGGTTATGCGAGGAGGAGATCAGGTAGAAGCCGCCCGACTCGGTGGATATCCCGTTGGCAATCGCTGCGTTGTTCCTCAGGACGTTGCCCTGCGCCCCCTCGAAGACGAACCCGGTGTTGCCGTTGTCCTTCGACGTGTTCCCATCGAGCACGTTGTTGGAGGAACCGCCCACGCTCAGGACACCCTCGTGCTGGTTGGCGGAGGCGAAATTGCCCTCGAACGTGTTCCCGGAGGCCGACGTGAGGAAGAACCCGCTTTGGAAACCGCTCACCTGGCAACCCGTGATCGTCACGCCGGAGCGGCCATCCAGCAGGATCCCGGCGTCCAGCTCTCCGGGGCCTGACACCGTGTGCCCGGCGCAGTCAAGCGTGACGTTGTCGGCCGCGATCACGATCGAGCCGTGGTGGTCCTCGCTCAGCGTCGTGTTCGAGGTGATGGATAGGGTGCCCGACGACGCGCTTGCAGGGGCACCTGTGAGCGGAACGGCAACGATGATGAAGACCATCGCGACGATACAGAGCTTTCGGACCGTGCGTTTGCTGAATCCCACTTGGATCCCCTCCTCACGCCACGCCAACGACCAATAAGGTCTTGGGATGGATACGTGGGAACCACGAAACGTTTAGGTCTTGCACGAAGATCCCACCCGCTGTGACCGAACCGGTGAGCCTTTGAGCGGCGTGCAAGAAGAATCCGGTTGTCTGAAGAGGCAATCCGGGCGACTTCCGAACGGTGGCGCCTTAAGCGGCTTGTTCCGGACTCCGGATCTCGGCAGCGGGGGTAGGCTCGGACCCTGCTTGAAGGCCGTAGGAGGCTTCGGCGTCGATGTTGGGCTCGGGCAGCCCGAAGTTCCCTCACCCGCCTAAACGAAACGCGGCCGCCGCGTATCCATCTCCCGAGGTGGACGTGCCGCCAAGCCTTGTTTCAGCACGCGCCCCTGAGCTCGCGGACGTGCCGCGCTCGTTCGAGTCGTTCTACGAGGCCGAGTCTCGAACGCTGTTTCGACGGCTGTGGCTCGTGACCGGGAACCGGGCCGAGGCCGAGGAGATCATGCAGGACGCGTTCCTGAAGCTATGGGAGCACTGGGACCGCACCCAGGACTTGGCCGATCCAACCGCGTACCTGTACCGGACGGCGATGAACGTCTTCCGGCGTCGATACCAGCGAGCGATGATGGCCGCCAAGCGCGCGCTGGGTGCCGGGGCCGCGGTCGACGAGTTCGCCATTGCCGACGACCGCCATATCGTCCGAAAGGCCCTCGCGCAGCTCTCACCGCGGCAGCGGGCCGCGCTCGTGCTTACGGAGATGCTGGGCTTCAGTACACAGGAGACGGCGCGCGCGCTCGGCGTTCGAGCGGCGACCGTCCGAGCCCTGGCGTTCCAGGGCCGGGCGGCGCTCAGGAAGACCACGGAGAGCGTCGATGAGTGAGTTCCGCGGGATCCTCGAGCGCGAGTCCAGCACCGTCGACCTGCCGCCCGGCGATTTCGAGCGGTTGCTCCGTCGCCGTGATCGCAAGCAGCGCCGCCGGAAGATCGCGACCGGCGTCGTGGCGCTCATCCTCGCGACCGCCGCCATCGGGGCCGCGATCCGCGCCTTCAGCGGCGCCGAGCGCCAGCTCCCGGCGGGAACGGTAAAGGACATCAACCCCGGAACGGCGGGCTCGGACATCGGGCCGATCGCCAACCTCGACGGCACCTTGTACTTCTCCGCCAACGACGGCAGGCACGGGCTCGAGCTTTGGCGCAGCGACGGGACGAGGGCGGGGTCCGTCCTGGTGAAGGACATCAACCCGGGAGCGGCGGGCGCGAGCAGCGCGCCAGTCGAGATCTTCGACGTCGGAGGAACCTTGTCCTTCGGTGCCGATGACGGCTCCCACGGGTTCGAACTGTGGAAGAGCGACGGGACCGAGGCGGGCACCGTCTTGGTGAAGGACATCAATCCGGGATCGGACTCGTCCGGTCCGTCCTGGTCCACCGCTGCCGGGGATCACTACTACTTCGCTGCCGACGACGGCACGCACGGGCAGGAGCTCTGGCGAAGCGACGGGACCACGGCCGGAACCGTCATGGTCAAGGACATCAACCCCAGCGCCGGAGGCTCGGGCGTCGTGCATCCCGTGGCCGTTGGGAACACCTTGTACTTCCTTGCAGATGACGGCACGCACGGGCAGGAGCTCTGGCGAAGCGACGGGACCGCGGCCGGCACCGTCATGGTCAAGGACATCAACCCCGGAGCGACTGGCACGGGCACCGTGTTCCTCCACGATGTGGGAGGCACCTTGTTCCTCGATGCCGATGACGGCACTCACGGGCACGAGCTGTGGCGAAGCGATGGGACCGTGGCCGGAACTGTCCTGGTCAAGGACATCAACCCCGGGCCCGGATCTTCCTCTCCCGGGCTCGCCGACGGCGGACCCCTGTACTTCGGTGCCGATGACGGCACGCACGGAAGCGAGCTCTGGCGAAGCGACGGGACCGAGGCGGGCACCGTCATGGTGAAGGACATCGTGCCGGGCCCGCGCGGATCGAACCCTTCGTTCCTCCGCGGAGTCGGCGGCACCGTGTTCTTCGATGCCGACGACGTCAAGCACGGGAACGAGCTGTGGAAGAGCGATGGGACGAAGGCGGGGACCGTCCTCGTCAGGGACATCTGGCCGGGCAAGGGCTCGTCCCGCCCCGCCTGGCATCTTTTTATTGGACGGATCTTCTACTTCCGAGCGAACGACGGCGCGCACGGGATTGAGCCGTGGAGGAGCGACGGGACCAAGGCGGGGACCACCCTCGTCGCGGATATCTACCCCGGCACGAGGGGTTCGTTTCCCAAGTTCTTCGCGAATCTTCGGGGAACCGCCTTCGTCGGCGCCAGGAGCCCTTCGACCGGCCGGGAGCTCTGGAGAGGTCCATAGTGCGCCCACCCCCGAGCCTGTGTTCGATCGTCTCGGCGGCACTTGTGCTGGCACTCGGTCCGAGGTTCTCCCTCGGAGAACATCAGGAAAGGCCGGACTCGCGGAGCCCGACGGAGTGCGGCTCGGGCGGGTGCGTCACGGCTCGGTGCCAGGATGCCACCGGTCAGCCGCTCCCACTGCTGGGCGAGGACGACGCCGAAAGCCAGGAGGAAGGAAGACTTGTCCAGTTCCGCGAAGACTGGTGTGGCTAACTGGTTATCCGGGCCCGCGGCCGCGGTTCAGGCCGGACGGGCTGGCTGCCATCTTCGTCGCAAACGCGCTGGGGCAGCGCGCGATCTCGTAGCGGAGGCGGACGGGAATGGAACCCGCCTGCCTGCTTCGCGGGCCAAACCGATTCGAGGTCTCCCTTGGAACGCCTGAGCACCTGCGCTGACGCCTCAGCGGGCAATGCCCGGGCGAAGAGCGCAGACGCGAATCAACTGGTTCTCTGGCAGCCTGCCCGAGCGCTTGAGCCGTGACGGCCCCGTGTGCGCCGCGGGGCCAATGCGGGGCCACTGGCCCGGGCGAACCTTGAACATGCCCCGACCTCGTAGTCCCAACGGGATTTGAACCCGTGTCTCCACCTTGAGAGGGTGGTGTCCTCGGCCACTAGACGATGGGACCTCGCGACGACGCCGGCAGACGAGTCTAACAAGCGGTCTCCGGTGATCTTCACCGTCGGGCATGGGACGCAGTCGATCGAGGAG
>WNGB01030875.1_pt1 | contig 16846 bp, 29 predicted proteins | sample 5400681 | NCBI WGS metagenome assembly WNGB01 (sample SAMN13153367, study PRJNA577476) | soil metagenome | isolation source: 115 cm soil or saprolite under grassland replicate 2 | place: USA:California | collected 2016-06-15 | reverse complement strand
GTATCGTATCCGTGTGATCAGGCGTGATCATAGCCATTTCAACATCTGGTCTACCTTAGCGATGATGTCGCTTTTGAATTTTTCACATTGTTCCGATGTGGGCGGGAACTCCCAAGGTAAAATGACTTCTTCGCGCAGCCGCCATCCATGCGATACTTGCCCTCAACGACCGCCACGACTTCACCCTCCTGCGGCCTCTCTCGAGCGGTGTCCGGGATGATGATCCCGCCGGGCGCCTGCTCGCCCTCCGCGATCCGACGCACGGTCACACGATCGAGCAGGGGTCTGATGTTGGCAGCCATAGTTCTTTGTCCTTAATCCTTTTGATTTACTGGTAAATTGTTCGCGTATGTTACTTCTGCCAAGCTATTGACTACTTTGGGTATCTCTCGGGGTGACGCATTCAGGCTCCGGTCAACTTTCAGGGGCTCCAAATAGCCCATAAACTTTTCCGCGCTCCAGGAGACAAGCGAGATAACCCCCAGCGCAATAGCGAATCCCAGTATCCCACTCCAATCCATACATTCCTCCAGTCAGCGGTTATTAGAGTTATCAGCGAAGAGCGAAAAATGACGCGGTCTGCGGTCTACTTAAGGGCGAAACGGCGCCTTGTTCGCTTGCCTGGCCTTCTCTTGCCGGACACGGTTCTCCTCATCCTTCTTCTTTTGACGTTCGGTTTCTCTTTGGGGAGCTTCCTGATCATCCAGCCGGACGGACTCGACGATTGCAGCCCGGGCCAGCGCATCCAGCCGTTTCGAATACATAACCATCCCAAAAGTAGGCTCGAGGGACAACTGAAAGAGGTTGAACGAGTACTGTGAATCTTCCCAACGCGCAAGGACCTTTTCGCTCCGGTCTGAAATGATCTTTTCGCCGCCGTTATAGAAATAGGTCGAAGAAAGGGTGATCTCGGCGACAGGCCTGGTGGCAGTTCCGTACTTCGCCGAAATGGCTTCGACGATGTCATCAGCCGTTAATCCTGCGATCCGATCCGGATCATAAGTGACTACCATCCGAAAGAGCTCTCCGTTGTAAAAGCTGAAAAGGATATTCTTAGCCGAGTCGGATCCAGGTGAAGAGGAGGGAAAGCTCTGAGCTTCCCAGGTCAGTTCCTGAATCACCGCCGGGCGCCGGTGGATCGCCCTCGCGTCCAACGGTTTCAGATGCGCTTGTTTCGCTATTGCGGGCAGTCCTGTTTCAAATTGGAACTCCCGGTACCTGGAAAGATCTTGTGAATAGATCGAAGACGCTGATAAAACGGCCACAAAAATTGCAATCGAGAGGATACGAACGTTAATCATTTGTTTCTCCTGAGGGGGTTCAGAACATCCTGAATAGACATTGATAACTCCTTGCGCCCGGTAAATTCTTAAATTCCGCACTGATGATCAGCCAGCCTGGAATAAATTGCTGTACAATATTGGACAGTCTCGAAATCAATCTTCGGTCAGCTTGCGAAAGTGATAGCCCACCGCGGCCAGTATCATAGCCTCAGCGAACTTTTCGCGATGCCGGGTAAGGGCGTGGCGTAGGTAGCGCCAGAACTCGCCGCGCGCGCGGTCGCGCACGCCGAGCGCCAGCACAATGCGAAAGAGAGTCACCACGTCGCTGGCAATCCCATTGCGACGCGCCTCGGGCGCGACTGCGACTACCCGCTCCAGGCAATCGAGCGCGCGCTGATAGTATTCGCCGGGGCTGATAGATGGCGCGCATAATCGACTTATAGCCTTCGATGAGACGCGCAGCGTCCATCTTCGGGACGAAGTTCAGCGAGCCATCGGTATTGTTCCCCGTGCTCTCGAGGAGCAATCGCCCTTCGCGCTCGAGCCGCCGCCAGAGCTGAGTGTCGGGCAGCGCCGTCAACAAACCCACCATCGCAAGCGGAATGGCGCTCTCCCGGATAAACTCGATCTGCCGCTCGAAGATGTCATCGGGGTCGTTGTCGAATCCGACGATGAAGCCGGCCATCACCTCCATGCCGTAGCTCTGAATCTTCTTGACCGAATCGAGAAGGTCGCGGCGCATGTTCTGCCCCTTCTGGGCCTCCTTGAGGCTCGCCTCGACCGGGGTCTCGATGCCGAGAAAGACGCGGCGGAAATGAGCGCGCCGCATCCCGTCAAGTAATTCGTCGTCCTCGGCGAGATTCACGCTGGCTTCAGTAATAAAAGAGAAAGGACGCCCGTGACGCTTCGACCAGTCGGCCAATGCAGGCAACAGTTTCTTGACTCGGACGGCTTGAGCGGCTGGATGTTCATATCCACCAGCCGCCGCTCCCACGCGTCAGGCAGTATGGCGGAGATGGTCAAGAGGTCGAGCGGCGGGAAGGCCGAGCGCTTGCCCTCGAACGAGAGCGCATGGCGGAAGCTCCAGTAGGTGTCGGGAAACTCCGGATAAATGAGCAGCGTTTTCATAGCAGGGCTCCTTGTTCATAAGCTCATACGACAAGGTACCGCTTAATCCGGCGTTACGCCACTTCGCTCATACCAATAATGCTACAATGGCAAGCCATCTTCGGGTCAAGGCTAACACAACGATGAACAGGAAAGAACCAAGCATATTGGTCGCCAAGTCGTGCGACAGATTTTTGACTTGCGACAGGCGCCTGATTGGTTACTTCGCGGCTGTCTTCTCCAACATCATCTTGCCCACGATCGCCTCGATTATCACGCCCGTTTCTCAAATCCGGGTCCTTGGGTATGAATTCGAAGCCGATTAGCCCTTGCTCGACCTCTTCGATCGCGATACGCGTAGCCCTCGCGCTTGAACTATTAACAAGCGCAGACGCGCCTTTCAGAAGCTGTTTGGCGCGCTTGGCAGCAATTAACACCTTGAGGAACTTATTATTGCCTATGGCAGACTTCATCATTTTGGCCTCTTACCGCTCTCTTGTTTATCAATGAGCGGCGGTTTCATCATTGGCGTCAAGTTACTCTCTGTCATCATGCGTCTCAGTCAAAACCTAAGCTTTTGGAGTAGCTCATCATGATTACGTTTCTCATCGTCTGTTGCCTGAAGTTGCGCGCGGTACACTTGATTAGTCGTGGCTACTACTTGCTTGAGATTGTCCAAGTGGCCTTGCAATTGATCGTCAATCGGACAAGCGATTTGAATCTGGTCATCTCTGACCATCGGCAATGGTGACAAAGGAGGTTCATTGCCGCGCTTTCCCCATACTCGATTGAAGGTCTCGATCCAGGGGCCCTGCGCGTTACTTGAGAGGCTAAATGTAATGATGAATTGGTCTTTATCTTCTTTGGTTTTGCCTTCTTTGCGCGGCGCTTTAGCCGCGCAATTGCCAACGATTGTGATGTCTGAGAACTGAACTTCGGACATTTTCGCCTTTCGATAGCTTGTGTGGGGCGCTGTTTAAGGTCGAGGGAGGCGCCAGGACGAGCGCGCTTTCCAGGTCACTACTCAATGGATCACGCCCGCTCGAAACGGGAAAGACTTTTAAAAGCACGTCATCTCTCCGCAAGGCGCCGCTTGAGGCTTACCGCGTTGATAACCCCAGGTCATTCATCGACGCTGAATGACCCCGGCGTGAGCCGTTATCGCTACTTCCAGATTCTCGGCTTAGCCTCGTTCACTTTGAGCGTGTGCCCATGCAGGTTGTGACCATTGAATTTCTCTTTAGCCGCGTCAGCCGCCTCTCTCGAATCCATCTCAACGAAACCAAAGCCCTTTGGGCGGCCGGTCTCCCGGTCAACGATCAACTGACACGATTCCACTACGCCGACGGCGCTGAACAGATCGCGAATTTCCGTACTGATAGTCTCTTGCGTGAGATTGCCGACAAATAATTTAACTGACATAAATAATGATCCTTTCTCTGGAATGGTTGGAAGCGCGTTATGGTTTGGTTTGTTCGATGCGTTGTTCGATGCGGGTCGAACTCCCTGCGACGAGTCGCCACCGCCCTTGTCGACGCGCCCACACGTGCAAGTATCGGGTGGGAACCTCGACGACTCTTCCATCTTTGCCTCGGCTTTTGTATGACGAACGCACAATGACCACACCCGTATCTCCGTAGATGTGGACTTGAGTGTCGTCGATCTTAGTGGGCTGAGGCATGGGTTCATCGCTCTCGTCAGATTTCATCCTTGTCAGCAAATCCGCCCCGCTCTCGCCAGACCTCATCCTTACCAGCAAAGCCGCTTTCAGGTTTTCATGTACCACGCCATCGCGAGTCATGAAGAAGTAGTCGTCAGCCATGAGACGGTCGGCCGTTGCCGCGTCCCCCCGCAACCCAGCTTCTACTAACTCATTTTCTAGCTTCATGATCTCTTGCTCGGCCTGGCTATTTGGGATTGCCTGTTTCCGATCCGCCTGCTTGTCATTCGGTTGACCGAGAGCAAGGGACGACACCGCAACTGCCAGCGTACAGATTATGAGGATCTGTTTCATTGGAGAACCCCTTTCAGAAAGATGGTCGTTGGTGACCATTGCCAGTCTGAGAGCTTCTGCAAACATCTCGCGGTGTTGAACGATGGTAAGGCGCAGGCCACAGTATCGGCAGAATTTTTGATCCGTTGATGCTTTTGTTCCACAAGCAGGGCAGTACATGATTATCTTCCTAACCTCAAGCTACCTAAGGGAAACTCTACCCAGCGAGAATCCGTCCACAGCTTCTAATCGTCCCCGCCACAAAACCCTTTTTTCGGAAGGCGGGAGGCCGGCGCCAGATTGGTATATTTGCGCGTCTTTGAGATGAATCATGTGTGGCTTCGATATGGCGGCGCTCCCTTGAAATTCTTTCTGAATTGGATCGTACACATCACCCAGTCTTTTGAACGCCACTTCGATGGTTGAACCTGTTTCACTACTGATATTCCTGAAACCATCTTTGAACTGGCGAGCGAATTCGTCGAAATAGGTCTTCCCCCCGATCATGTCGCCGGAAATGAGAAGGCCGCCTACGCTCAGAGTGATCGGAATACTGGCCGACTCGTCGTTTACGATCGAGACAAGAGATTGAAGAAAGCAGTCCACAGATCTTGATATTGTATTTCGTGATTGAGCTTCCACTATTTCACACATCCTCTAAAGTTGCGGTTCGGCCTATTGCTTGTCGCCGCAGATGGCCCCTTTTTTTCAGTTCACGGGGCGAAGTCGGAAATCGCCGCCGGCTCGGAGTCGCTTGCGCTTCATTTCGGACGGTCAGCGCATTCCCCCGAAAGAGCCTGACCTTCTTGAATATGCCGCGAGTGGGCGGATACGCTCATGCAGGACAATCCTAACAATCATTTCCCGACCACGCGCGTGATTTCCAGGCAATTAAAGTTCTTCTGACAATTAGCTTGGGGGAGACTTCGCAGTTGACAAAGTAAGGACGGTATCAATCACGTGGATGACACCGTTGTCGCATGCGATGTCAATCTTGATCACTCTTGCGTCATTCACTTTGATCCCCTTGTCCGAGGTAATGGCCACGTTCTGCCCATGCACGGTCTTCACTGAAGAGAGCTTCATCACGTCCGCGGCCAGCGCTTTGCCCGGCGTCACGTGGTAAGCGAGCAGTCTCCTCAGCTTGGGAATGTCTTTGAGCAACTCCTTGAGAGCGCCCTCGGGCAACTTGGCAAAGGCCTCGTCGTTCGGCGCAAAGATCGTGAATGGTCCGGGCTTCGAAAGAGTTTCCGCCAAGTCCGCCGCTTTAACCACTGTGACCAAGGTTTTGAGTGAACCGTTCGCGATTGCGGTCTCGATAATCTTCTTCATTTGAAATCTCCTTCTTGGTTCTCTGGTTGATTCGCGGTCGAGGACACTTGTCAATATTATCGTTTGCCAGGAATAATCTTGCCCGCCTTATATTATTGTCTTACTGGCTTTCCGGCGCGCCATGCCTGCTCTCTCTTGAATTTTTCCATTCGGGCGCTGTTTCACTTTTGGTTTTGAGGTCGGGATCGTTGATAAATTCCCGGGCCTTGTTCTTAACAGAGCCCTCGATTGGTTTGCTTTTGCGCTCGTCTTTGTTCCTCCTACGTTGTCTCCTTTAAGTGACCGCGTCCTCGCGGGAGGACCGGTTTGAGCGTTGATTGAACTTTCTGATGATCGACTAGTCCGGGATAAATCGCTGTTCAATATTGGACAACTATTGATCTATATGGGTGGTCCGATACCCGGAGTTAATGATCTGAGCCAGGTAATCAGTGAGCTTCTATTTTGTGCTCGATGCGTATGCTGCGAGGGTCTTGCTTGCCGAGTTTTCGGGCCAGTTGCAATAACGTCTTTCCCAGCCGCTGTTCGCTGTCAGCCGTCACCAGATTGGCGATGACCTGCTGCTGATCGGCGATGCGTATCGCCAAGTACTGCACGAAGCCTTCGAATAATAAGTCGCGCCTTAAACGCGCAAAGAAGCTAGAACAAGGGATTTGTTTTAAGGTCGTTTCTTCCATGGCTGTCGCCGTTTCCAGACGTGCGCCTAACCCGGACAGGCACAGTTCGCCAAAAATATCTCCCGCCGTTTGGATGGCGAGAAGACACTCTTTCCCTTCCGGCGAAAGCATGAGCAGTTTGACCTGTCCGCTTTCGACGAAGTAGATCGTCTCGGCGCGGTCTCCACAAGTGTAGACATGGTCGTGTTTCGCGATCTTGATGGCGCGCGAATCTTGGGTCTCTTGCCGCAACGAATCACGCAATTGTTGCTTGAACCGCTCAGCTTGAGGGGTCTCTTGAATCATGATCGTGTCTCCTTTCGATGTCCACTAGGGATGAAAACGTTCACCCCCATCACTTTTAGATGTATTTCGGGCTGATAGAAGGAACTCTCGCCTCGAGCCTAAACATCGAGAAGCCGGCGCCCAGGCTTATGAGGAGCAGCACTGCGATCACCAGAAAAGACCACGCCAGGCCGATCTCCGACAGTGTTCCAGAATCGCGCCCGCCAACAACTAACAACACAAGTGGCCCGACCACCGCCCCAATAAACATAATGATGAATTTAAGGCTGGAGAACCAATCGCCGGAAGCCACTTTGAAGTACTGCAGGACGTCTTGAATAAACATCGATAACTCCATAGATGAGTAGCTATTGGTTTCGGATAGTCTGGATGGTTCCAGCAGAGGCCGAAGAAGAGAGAACCACGGATTTAACGGATCAAAAACGGATTTTCACGGATTGATCCGTCCTGATCTGTCTTAATCCGTTAAATCCGTGGTTTCTTCTTCTTTTTCTAAACCGCAAGATGTTGGGGTGTCTCACGGCAATTCCCAAAGACTTGAAATTTGAGCGAACGACCGAGATTATCTCGGAGCATTAGCGCCAATAGAAATAGGATGATTTCGTCTCGATTTAGGAGGTGAGCTGTGCGGCTCAGATAGTCTGGATAATTCCAGAAGAGCTGATAAAGAGAGTGAGCTAAGCTCAGTTCTTAATCACCATATGCTTATTAGGTGGCTTTGTCAACTATGGGCCAGGGTCGATTCATCCTCTGACAAGTTGAGACGCGCGCCTAGACTTCGCGATGAACACAGCGATCTCGGCGACGCGAGCCTTTAAAACTATCCGGGGATTCAGGCTCGTTACAACTTGAAAACCAGCGCGCGTTTTCGAGACAAGGCGGATGAGGCGCCGATTGACAGGCCCTCGCATGGGGCATAGGATGGTTAAGAATCGAGTTTGGCTTTCTCCTTTATCAGCCTCTCTGGAATCCTCCAGATCGCCTGAATCGCACGGCCCACTTTCCAGGAAATGTTATGTTCATGAAACTTTACGTCGGTAATCTGGACTATCAGATTTCAAACGACGGTTTAGAACAGTTATTCGCACAATCCGGGAAGATCGAGTCCGCCCGAGTAGTCACCACTATTGTGGGAAATCCGCGCGGTTTCGGCTTTGTTGAGATGTCTTCGCGCGAAGAAGGCGCAGCGGCTATCGCGCAATTAAATGGAAGAGAAATCAATGGCCGCCGGCTTATAGTTAATGAAGAAGAGCCGCCGATGACTCGCGCTGCAGGCGTAAGCTTTGGCGGCAATGGGAGGCGGAAAGAGAAAAGCTACGCCGCGAGCCGTGCGATTAGCTGATATCAAGATTGAAGACGGGTGAGCCGCCAGGCTTTGGATAGTAGGATTGTTCGGCCTCGCGCCCCTTTTTGTCGAGGCGCCCCATAGAACCTACTAACGGCTCCTTACTCAGTTCTCATCAGAATAAATAGTGATCGCCACGCTCGCAGGCCTGTAAAAACTGGGCAAACGCGAGGGGCGCCTGCCTATTCGACTGAAAACCCTGTATAGTAGAAGCGGTATTGCGGCGCAGAACTAACGTAAAGCTTGCTGGGTTGAGCGAAGTGAGGTAACACAATGAAGCTATGTGAATTTTGTATCCGTCAGAATGCGGATGGTAGTTGCGCTGCCGGCCACCGGCCGCCACAGAAGATGCGCTGCGTTGATTTTACGCCCGGCATCGAACGTTTTTGCGCCACGCCGGCGGATTACACGGGGCGCGCGCAGCTTAAACAGATGGCGGTCTTTTTTGGGTTGGCGGGGAAAGAACTCCAGCGTGTGCTGGCGCTCGGAAGTAAAGAGATCAGTAAGCCCGCGACCGGATGACGCTGTAGACTGTCAAGAACAAAACAACTGCAGTCGCTTTCGACCTTCCACAAGATCGCTGCTAGAGGAGCATAGAATAGACCGCAGCTTCTCATTACAAGATGACGGCCTCCCGCCCTCTCGTCGCCCTCCTGCTCTCAGACAAATAACAGTATGACTACGGCGACTGTTTGCAAATCTCTGCTTGGTAGTTCATATCTATTTTGTTCACCCCTTCTCTCACGCGTCAACGTATGCGCCACCTGCCTCTAAAGCTTTAGCGGCGGCGTTACGGAAAGTTCGAGAGCAGGCTAACTTTAACTCCAGAAGCCGTTCTTTTTTTGAAAGTACGATCAAGCGCCTTCGCTGCCACCGTTTCCCGAAAGCACACCTGATTCGAAGCTTCTCTTAATCTCCCGTAAGAGATAAAATCAAGTATCAAAGTTAATAACAGGCTCTAGGCTCCTTTAGCAGCGATATTGTGGAAAGTCGAATTGGCAACCTCGAAGGTTTCTATCTTCGGAGTTCCTGTCAAGCAAAGGTGGCCTCTATGAAATCCGGTCCGGCGGGCGCGAATGTGACCTGAGAAAGCGGCATGGCGCGCATCGGAGGACCCTTGGGCTCATCTGCGCGCCCCTTTTTTGGCCGTCTATCGCCGGCCCCAATCGCCAGCCCGCTCTCTGAGACGGGAGCGGGCTGGCGATTGCGCTTCAGGCGGCGGCCTTCAGCTTTTGCGCGACCGCCGGATGGCGCAACTTCTTGAGCGCTTTGCTTTCGATCTGCCGGATGCGCTCGCGAGTGACCCCGAAGACGTGGCCGATCTCTTCGAGCGTATGCTCCTTGCCGCTCCGGTCGAGGCCGAAACGCATCCTGACAATCCTCTCCTCACGCGGGGTGAGCGTGCTCAGCGCTTCGTCGGAGACCGCGCGCAATTCCGTCGCTTCCATCCGCTCCACCTGGCTCGGGAAGAAGGTGTCCTCGATAAGCTCCTCGAATTTCGAATCGCCTTCGTGGCCGACCGGGGTTTCGAGCGAAATCGGCTCGCTGGAAGCCTCCATGGCGCGGCGGATATTCTCCTGCGGCATGTTCATCCGTCCGGCGATCTCCTCAATCACGGGATCGCGCCCCAATTCCGGCCTCAACGCGCGCGAGACGGAGCGGATTTTGCCAAGCAACTCCGCCACGTGCACCGGCAGGCGAATGACGCGCGATTGATCGGTGATCGCGCGCGTGATGGCTTGCCTGATCCACCACGTCGCATAGGTCGAGAATTTATAGCCGCGCCGCCAATCGAACTTCTCGACCGCCCGCATCAGGCCGATGTTCCCTTCCTGAATCAGGTCGAGGATCTGAAGGCCGCGGTGATGATATTTCCTGGCGATCGAGACGACCAGGCGCAGGTTGGCCTCGGCCATCGCGCGCCTAGCCTCGGCCGCGAAGGCTTCGCCGGCGAGGGCCGCTCGATGCGAACGCCTGATCGCCGCCGCCGACTGATTGGTCTCGAGCTCGATTTGCCGGAGACGCGTTCTTGCGGCGCGCAAACGCCGCTTGACTTCGTTCACGGCCTCCGGTTTCGCGCCGAGCTTCTCCTCCTGCCTGGCGATCTCGCGCTCGAGGGCGCGAATCTCCCCTGCGACCGCGCTGATCGCATTGACCAGTCGTCGCCACGTCTCGTCGCGCAGGCGGAGCCGTGAGACCTCCGCGGCGAGTTCCATGCGCGCGCGCGCGATCCGGCGCTCGAGGCGCAGCGTTTTCTTCGATTTGTGAATACGCGGAAGCGCGCGCTTGTCCTGCAGCTTACGCCACTCTCCTAGCCCACTACGGTAGTGCGCGCGAACTCGCCCGATCCCTTCGAGCGTCAGTCGTAAGCGTTCTTCCGTTCTGTCTTCGCGAGCCTCCGGCTCGGCGCTTTCGACCGGGGCAGATTGATCGGAGAATGTAACGACATCGCGAATGCTGATCGCGCCCGCCGCGAGTTCGTCGCCGATCTTCAGTAGCTCGGCGACGGCGATGGGCGAGCGTGTGACAGCCCGTTGCGCCCGCCGGCCTCCGTTCTCAATGCGTTTGGCTAGTAGGATTTCGCCTTCGCGCGTCAGGAGCGGCGCCTTCCCGATTTCGTTCAGGTACAAACGCGTCGAGTCCGGCGAGGCTGCGTCTTCCGGCGGATTGTCGCGCAAACGATCGACAAGTGAAAAGTCGCTGGTATCAACCTCCGGCGCCTCCATTCTGTTCAGATTCTGTTCCATATTGCGGATCATTGACCTATCTTTCGCGCGAGACTCTGATGGAAGCGCCTCGCGCACAAGCGTTCCACCACTCTTTTCAACCCCTTCTTACCTTTTCTTATCGGGAACTTCCTCGGGGACGATCTGTAGCGTGAGCCGCTCCGTCCGGCGTATCACTTCGAGCGGCGCCCCCTGCCCTATCCGCTCTTCGGTCAACAGTTTGTGCAGATCATCAATGCCAGCCACCGGCCGCCCGGCAAACCCGATGATCAGATCCCCTTCCGACAGGCCGGCTTGTCGCGCCGGGCTATCCGGTTCGAGCGAAATGACTAGGACGCCGCTTTCGACCGGTAAGTTGTAAAAGCGCATGAAGCGTCGAGGCAGCGGCACATTCTGCCCCGCCAGCCCGATGAAGCTGCGACTGTTGACCAAACCACTCGATCCTAGTCTCAGCCCGCATTGATGCTCGCAGGCGCGTTTTCGTGGCGCCACTTTGGCTCACCGAAGGGACACTAGAAATTTAGGTAAAAATCCGTCTCCGGACTTCGATTTGGAAGTGTGGAAGCTGTGGAAGCATTTTTGTGACTTTTTGGCTAAGAAAGATATAAGTGGACTTTTGAGAAGTTGATTCCACAGCTTCCACGCTTCCACATTTTTTTATCAAGTTAAGCGCGCGGTCGGTTTTGAAAACCCAAAAAAAGCCGAACCCTATTAGTCATTTAGTCAATCGGGTTCGGGTTCGGGGCCAAACGAGAAGACGCGGAATCTCCCCAACGGTTTTCGCTCCGAATTGCTGACGCTAACGCCCCAGCGATCTAGGAGCCGAACTTCGTTGAGGTAGGGTCCCGTATCCTCTCAAATACATTCTACTCCTGATCCCCGCAGCTTGTCCGATTTTGAAGACATATGTTTTGGTTAGCAACCCAATGACCGTCACGGCTTCGCCATTTAACGAGAACCAGCCGCGTAAGCCTAATCGCCATCCGGCCCATCTCTTCATCCGACATCCTGCAACCGTGAGCGCCCGGTTCACCCAGATAGAGACTCATCGTCAGTGCGAGAATTTCAGTATCACACGTGTCCGGCTCAAATGGGTCATCGCATTCAAAAAAGTCCTGGCGCTTGAGCAATGGCGGCTCAAGCAAGTTATCGGGGAATGAGCGCAGGAAATCAGGGTGTGTCCCACCTGTCTAACGGGGGATTGCGTCAACCGCCTGCTTTTCATCGAGTTGAGTGAAAACTAGCCTGGCGCGCAGGTCATAACCATTTCAACATCTGGTCGATCTTAGGAATGATGTCGCTTTTGAATTTTTCACCTTGTTCCAATGTGGGCGGGAACGCCCATCGGAGGCGCTGAGAGCGCGTTCCCAAAAACTGAAATTGCGACATTTCGGAGACTGATCATTCAGTACTCCCTCGGGTTCGATACACGACGATTTCCAGAACGCCCTCGCCTTGATCCGAGCCATCCTTACTGTCTCTGGTCACGCGGCGCAACTGGCTTGAGACGATCCGGTTTCCGTCTCGATCGGGATCCGGAGCCTCTCGCCCCGCAGTTTTGTTTTCCGTCGCCTTTCGCAATTCTTGGTTGCGCAGCCGCCTACGCCTCTTCTTCTCTCGCTCTTTGTTTGACCTTGCTTTGTCGCCACTTCTTTTTGACATAATTTTCCTGCGCCCGCCTTGCGCTTCATTTCGGACAACCAGCGCCTATTCCCGCGAAAGAGCCTGACCTTCCTGGATATGCCGCGAGTGGGCGGAAACGCTCACGTAGGGCAGTCCCAGCGATCGTTTCGCGGCCACGCGCGTGATTTCCAGGCAATTAAAGTTCTTCGATTTCAGGTTTGCGATGATCCGCTTGATCGCCTTGCGGGTAGTCTTTTTTTCGTCGGAACCGAAGGCGTTCGTCTCAATCACGCCGGCGATGTAGAAAAAATTCCATCCCGCCTGGCTGATTATTTGATCCAATCCATTGCTATCGAGTTTTTTGACCAGTCTCCATCCATAAGCGTAAGGTTCGCTTTCGAGCAGTAAGGATTCCGGCAAGAGGGCGCCCTCAGTGATCAGAATTGTTCCCGGTTTGATTGTGTCTGCCATTGTTATCCCCTTAGGCTTGCAGTGGCCATGCCATGTGCTCGATGAAACCAATTCGCCATTCCATTCATTTCACCGCGGAGCCAGCGGCTAATCACAAAGGGACAAGGGGACAAGGTATCAAAGGTTTGTTTTTAGATGATTTCCCATGTCCCTTTGTGTCGGGAAAGCTCGATTTGTGACCGCGTTCGGTTACAGCAAGCCATCCTCATTTGAAATCTTCTTCTTGGTTCTCTGGTTGATTCGCGGTCGAGGATGCTTGCCTCCTGCCGCCGTTAGTTAATCGGTCTTGAGGGCGCGCCTTGCAAGGGCGTTATAAACGACCAGGAAAAGCGCCGCGCCGCTGACAGACATGAGCACGCTCCACATGTTCAGCCATGCCGCTCCGGCTATCCCGAACTTATTGATTAGCTCGCCGCCTAACACTGCGCCGATGCCCCCCAACACGATGTTCATGAGGACGTCTTCGCCAGTTTTGTTGAGTAGTTTGTTGGCGATTAACCCCACGATCAGTCCCAGTATGATCCATGTAAGAATTGACATAACCATCTCCTTCACTTTCGTGATCGCTCCGATTTCCGAGTTATCGTTTGCCAGAAATAACCTTGCCCGCCTTCTTTATCGCCTTACCGACTTTTTATCGCGCCTTGCCTGCTTTCTCTTGAATTTTTCCATCCGGGCGCTGGGCTTCATCTTTGGCTTCTAGGTCAGGATCGTTGATCCTTTCCTCGACCTTATTCTTGGCGGCGCCATCGATTTGTTCGCCTTCGCTTTTGCCCTCGTCTTTGTCCCTCATAATGGTCTCCTTTTAGCGATTGCGTTCTTACGGGAGGATCGGGTTGAGCGTTGATTGAACTTTCTGATGATGGGTCAGTTCGGGATAAATCGCTGTCCAATATTGGACAATTTCGGAATGAAAAGCGGCGGGATGGGGGACTGTTTTTGTGCCTGGAAGGGCGCCTGGAAGCATGTCTTCTGCCACTCGAATCTCCATGCTCAGCCATCCTCGGTTAGATACCACATAATCATCGAATCTAATCCAGGCTGCTAGCTATAGCTTGACTCGATGGCCGTCGCTCACCGTTTAAATTGAACCGTCCAAGTGGTCTGATATTTGTTTGCCGCGTCCTGGAATTAATGATTCGAGCCAAGTAATCAGTGAGCTTCTTTTATTTTGTGCTCGATGCGTATGCTGCGAGGGTCTTGCTTGCCGAGTTTTCGGGCCAGTTGCAATAACGTCTTTCCCAGCCGCTGTTCGCTGTCAGCCGTCACCAGATTGGCGATGACCTGCTGCTGATCGGCGATGCGTACCGCCAAGTACTGCACGAAGCCTTCGAATAATAAGTCGCGCCTTAAACTCGCAAAGAAACCGGAACAATGGATTTGTTTTAAGCTCGTCTCTTCCATGGCTATCGCTGTTTCCAGACGTGATCCTAACCTCGACAGGCACAGTTCGCCAAAAATATCTCCCGCCGTGTGGATGGCGAGAAGACATTCTTTCCCTTCCGGCGAAAGCATAAGCAGTTTGATCTGCCCGCTTTCAATGAAGTAGACCGTCTCGGCGCGGTCTCCACAAGTGTAGACATGGTCGTGTTTCGCGATCTTGATGGCGCGCGAATCTTGGGTCTCTTGCCGCAACGAATCACGCAATTGTTGCTTGAACCGCTCGGCTTGAGGAGTCTCTTGAATCATGGTCGTGCATCCTTTCGATGTCCACTGCGGATGAAAACGTTCACCTCCATCACTTTCAGATGTACTTCGGGCTGATAGAAGGAACTCCCGCTTCGCGCCTAAACATCGAGAAGCCGGCGCCCAGGCTTATGAGGAGCAGCAGTGCGATCGCCAGGAAAGACCACGCCAGGCCGGTCTCCGACAGTGTTCCCGTATCGCGCCCGCCAACAACTAACAACACGAGTGGCCCGACCACCGCCCCAATAAACATAATGAGAAATTTAAGGCTGGGGAACCAGTCGCCGGAAACCGCTTTGATGTCCTGCAGATAGTCTTGAACTAACATTGATAACTCCATAGGTTAAGTGAGCTATTGGTTTCGGATAGCCTGGATATTTCCAGCAGAGGCCGAAGAAGAGAGCGAGCTTAGCTCCTTTCTCAGCCGTCTTAAAATTCGAGCAACTGACCGAGATCATCTCGGGGCATTAGCGCCAATAGAAACGGGATGATTTCGTCCTTGATTCGGAAGGTGAGCTGTGTGGTTCAGGTAGTCTGGATAATCCCAGAGGAGCTGATAAAGAGAGTGAGCCAAGCTCAGTTCTCAATTACCTTATGCTTATTGAGTGGCTTTGTCAACTATAGGCCGGAGTCAATTCAGTCTCTAAATCGAAACATCCGTGATTTGTATCTCCCCAGACTTGCAGCGGAGCAGGTCTTATCGATGAGCGCTCGCGAGGCGCCCGCGCCAGCCTGGAAGACATCCAATTGAAATTGATCATGCCAATGTCCGGCGCTGAGTTCCTCGGCGACGCGGATGATCGCGTTGGCCAGTTCCGGTTTGAGCGCGCCGGTTGCCCGATTGGCTTCGGCGGCCGCGTGCTTGATTTCGACATAGGCGGTAATCAACGCGGGATGGATTCGCAAATTGCTGACGCGGAAATTATCCAGCGCCCGCTGCGTTTGCACACCGTAGAGCGCGATCGCCGGGACGCTCATCTCGCCGAGCGGGGCGGTTTCATGGCGGGCATGGACTTCATTTTGACTCATAAAATCCGGGTGGAACGGTAAAGCAATACAGCAATCATCGCACGCGGTAACCCGCCGGGTAATGCAGATGCAGATTCGCTTCAGTCGTGACTTCAATGCGGCGGAAGCCTGAGCCGGTATTCGAGCTGCGATAGGTCACGAGCCACTGGCGGGCGAGTAGGTCGTTAAACTCTCTGAAGTACGGATCGAAGGTCACGAAGTCGGTTCCGGTGAAAAACGCCTCGCCGCCCGTTTCGTCCGCCAGGCGGTTGAGTGAGCCTTGCCCGTAATTGACCGCAATCCGGCTCACGCTCGTCAGCCCGACTGACGGCGCGTAGAAAGTGAAGACCGCGACCCCGCGCCGCTGAGCCTCGCTGATCGCCCGGTCAAGATCCATTGACTGGAAAGGGCTGGCGCCGCGGAACCCGTGCGAGACATCAAGGCCGTCTGACACCAACAGCGCCATCCTCCGCCCCGCCGGTTGCGTGTCGAAGCGGCGCAATGCCTCAACCATTTCCACATATGGGTACTGCTCCGCAGGATTCGCAGCGAATCGGCGGCGCGCGCCAGGTCGGTAGTGAAGTCCTGCGCAACCCTGAAACTCCCGGAGGTGATGTAACCGGTCATCACGCGCGAGCCTTCGGGTAGGCGGCGAATGAATTCCTTGTCCGGCTTGATGACCACGCCCTTGAGTTCGAGTCCGGCAAACAGCCCCTTGCCGCGTGAGTATGAGAGAATCTGAGCATTGAGCTTCAGATCGGTCGCAGCCCCCGCCTGTCTGCCGACCGTCCCGGCGGCCACTGAAGCGTCGCCGCCCAGTGTGAACTGGTCTGACAGCAGACTGTTCAGCCCGTCCTTATTCATGAACAGCATCACGAAGTCTGTTGACTGGGCGCCGATTTGCAACCCGAAGCTGCCGCCCCTCCCGCGTTAGGAGAGTTGAGCAAGGTAATCAGTGCGCTTCTTTTCCTTGATGATGAGAAAGTGATCTGCGTTCGTCTCAATCAGCCCGAGGTTATGAAAGCGCTGCATAAACATGCTGATCCTGGGCCGCGTCGCGCCCACCATCTCCGACAATTCTTCATGCGTGATTTTCGGTTCGATGCGGATGCCGCGCGGATCTTTCTTGCCGAGTTTGCGCGCCAGTTGCAACAACGTCTTGCCCAGTCGTTGTTCGCTATCGACCGTCACCAGATTGGCGATGACCTGCTGTTGATCGGCAATCCGCGCCGCCAGGTACTGCACGAATCCCTCGAATAGCGCGTCGCGGCCTAAACGCGCAAAGAAGTTGGAACAAGGGATTTGTTTTA
>WNGB01006699.1_pt1 | contig 16846 bp, 16 predicted proteins | sample 5400681 | NCBI WGS metagenome assembly WNGB01 (sample SAMN13153367, study PRJNA577476) | soil metagenome | isolation source: 115 cm soil or saprolite under grassland replicate 2 | place: USA:California | collected 2016-06-15 | reverse complement strand
AGAACGCGCACCGCGCGGGCATGAATTCTTGCAGCCCGAAAGAGCGCGCCCAGAATGTAGTTGCGGGCCGGTTCATTGAAACCCTCATTCGGACTCTCGATGATCTTCACTGACCACGGTTCCGCGCGTCCCATCGTGTCGATGATCGCCTGCACGATCACCCGCCCTTGCACGCCCGCCTGACGCAAGAGGTCGGGATAGACGAGGGTCGGACCGGAGAGGAAGGCGGGAAGCACCTCCACGCCCGATTCGGGATACACTTGATCGGAACCCGGCTTGAGCCAGACCGTGAAGGTGTCGGCCGTGCGCGGCGGCGAGCCGACCTTGTTTCCCTTCACTTTCTTGGAGGCGGTGTCCGGGACCTGCGACTGCGCGGCGAGGAGGGATGCCGAGCCGCAGAAGGCGAGGACGACGAGGAGCTTGCGCATGGACAAATGCGGGCTCGGAAATCTCAGTTCAGCCACTTCGCCACCCCTCCGTGATGCGAGCACGTCCCGCGTCGCGACTGGCTGAAGCTGAACGTCCCATCCCTGCATTGCGCAGTCGCACCCGGAGGCGGCTGATTGTCCGGCGCGCGAGTCGGCGAGCGCACGCGGTCGCCTTTCGAGTTTGTGTAGCCGGAGCCCTCTTTGAACGAACCGTTGGGCTGTTGCGACAGGGAAAGCCGAGGCAGATAACCGGCGATCCCGTTGACCGCTATTTGACACCAGCCGTTCCCGCAGATGGAGACCTGTACCGGCGACTCCGCGGCGAGGCGTGCGAGCGACTTCGCGCGCGGGTCGGGTCGGGCGCGGACGGTGACTGCTGCCGTCGTATAGGCGGTGGTGTTGGCGACCTGCGCCTGGACGGCGAGTGCGGAAGCCGACAGACAAACGGCGAGAAGAGCGGAAGCGAGCTTGGGCATGGGGAGCCCTCCCGCCTTAGACTACGGTGCTCTGGGTGTGAGCGCGAGTTGAGCGATGGTTGATGCGCGAGCCCTGAAGGGTCCAACGACAGGGTCGATCGACAGTTGCCGCGGTTTCGTAATTCGCCGATCACCACTCTCCGACGGCCAATGCGCGTCTTTCGACGCCCGGTTCGTGTCCTTCGATGTGCCGTGCGCGTCCTTCAATGCGTCGTGCGCGTCCTTCGGCGGGCGGTGCGCGTCCTCCGAGGGCCAATCACCGTCCATTCTTCCCCGATGAACGTCCTTAAGTGGCCGGTGAGCGTCCATTGTCCCACAAAGAGCGTCCTCAACTGGCCGATGAGAGAGTCTTTTCCTCCGGTGAGCAAGCCATTTCCTCCGGTGAGCGAGCATTGGGCTCCAGTGACCGAGCATTGGGCTCCGGTGAGCGAGCATTGGGCTCCGGTGAGCGAGCATTGGGCTCGAGTGACCGAGGATTGGACTCGAGTGACCGAGGATTGGGCTCGAGTGACCGAAGGTTGGGCTACAGTGTGCGAGGATCGCGCCCCGGCGAGCGAGGATTGGACTCCAGTGAGCGAGCATTTTCACTCAGTGACGGAGCATTTTCCCTCAAGAAGCGAGCACTTTCCCTTAGTGCGCGAGCCCTTTCATCCGCTGAGGGAGCCTCTGCCTACAAATAAGGTCCTAAAGTCGTGGTGAGCATCCATTTTTCCATGGGGAGGGGGTGTAATCCGTGCGCTGAAAGCCTGCCCTGAGCGCAGCGAAGGGCGCCGGCTCGGCGAAGCCGCAGGGTCTACTTCGCGCGTCTCGAATCTATCCCAGGGCTCGAGCCCAATGATCCTCCGCAATGATTGAAAGCGGTAAACCATCTGCTCGGTACCTTATTGCTTTCTCAAGCTTTCGGCCGAACGAGGTATGGACCCAGTCTCTACTGCCGAACGTGCCGATGACAACATAATTCGTCGTTTTAGTAATGTTCGACGCGCAGTGGCCACCTAGATTCTCCACGTGACGTTCGCAATCACTACGTGGGCCGAACGCAAATCGTCCGGTGAAGACGAATAGGGATTCAGGCCACACGATTTCAGGAGGTGGTTTATCCAAGGGCAGCTCGGTCGAGGCGTCGTCGCCGGCGATCATGCCTGCGTTCCCACCCACGAGCGCACCAAGTAGGTCAGCGAGCTCAGTCCTCTCGGTTTCGTCAATTTTCCCATCTGCAAACACTTGTTGAAGTCGCCGATGGATGGCTCGAATAGCCCAATAGTCGTCCGCGTCGGAATGCTTTTGGGTCCATTCGTTAAGTAGCATCGCTTCGTCATCTGTTACCACTCCATCACACAACAATCCTTTGACAAGTCCGAGCATTTCCGAGATGTCACGCTCAGTCCGTCGAGCGCGATTGAACGCAAGATTCAATGGTTGGCCATGCTGGTCTAACCCCATGTGAGCTCCTCGGCATAGTCGATTGCTTTGTTACTCAAGGAGATTCTTAAGATTCTCTGCAAGGTCGCGAAACAAGTCCCAGCGGGCATCCTCGGCTGAATAGGCCAGCCGTTGAGCGACCCAACGAGCTCGAAAGGGTTTTGATGATACGCCGTCGTCAACAGCGTCCTGCTCCAGAGGCTCATATTCAGCGAATCGCGCTCGAAGCGCCGACTCGAAGTTTGTTCCAAAGACGGCGAAATTCGCCGTTACGATCACGTCGTCGCTTGCAATAACTCCGTCTACTTGATCCGCTGGCACTCCGACAGAGTTTAGTGCATCGCGTCTTTTGATGCCCTGTTGATCGTCACCAGCATCATTGTCAAAGACGACAAACACGGGGATTTCAAATGCCGCGAACAATCTCCGCCACCGCGCGAGAGCACCTTTCCCGCCAACAGCAATGAAAGCAACGCCTTCGCGCGTGTTATCAAGCCCACATCGCGCGAGGTAGATGGGGAGAGCCAGGGACTCGGTAGGACCTTCAACAAGAACAACAGCTTTAGCGAAAAATCCTTCGAGTATGTGCGCAGTTGCCCCAGCCTTGTAGAAGGGAAGAATGTTTTCCGGCGTAGCTCCAAGTGCGCCGCTTTCCAGGCATCTCGTAGTCAGCTCCTGCCTTGTCAGTTGAGTAGAAATGGTACGACCATCCGACTTGCTGATAATGCACAAACCCTCTAACCCCTCGACATCGATGAAATGAGGTGAGTGCGAGGTTAATAGGACTTGAAGTCCACCCGCACACATCGATGTCAAACGTCGGGCAAGCCATTGCTGGGCTAAGGGGTGTAGGTGGGCCTCTGGTTCCTCGACGACGAGCACGATACCACCGTGAAATGCTTGGGCGTACGCATACGCGAATGAGACCGCGAGTATCTGCTCCTCTCCGGTCCCCAGTTCTTCGAGGGTGCGTGGCGTTCCTCCTTCTTGGGCATGCAAACGAAGTGCATGAAAGAAATTCGTAGGGTTGTAGGCTTCGAAGTCGACTTCAAGCCTATGTGTCATTGTTCCGATGAAGTCACCAAGCTGCTCTTTGAGTCTGCCTGTGAATTCGGAGAACTCGGGGATTTCAGCGAACTTAGTCTTGATTTGCGCGAATAGCTGCTCGAGATCCTCTCTAGTTTCCTGGACCTCCATCAGCCGATTATGAAATCGATGCATCAACTTACTGAGAAGCGTGGATTTGCTGGTGTAGCTGAGCTGATATCGTAGATTTCGTTCTGCCTCCAACATTATGCAGACGCATGTATCACGATCCGTATTATTGATCCAACCGGACGCCCCGATATACGGAAGCGGCCATCCTACGTACTCTGTTTCCTCAGCGTTGTGAGTCCACGTGACCTTACGGTAACGCCCCCCGAACTGATTGTCTTCAGCGAACTCAGCGAAAATCTTGATTTCTTGATCACGATCGCGTGCGAAGAACTCGTGATCCTCGGGACTGTAGTTGGCGGGCCATATTGGTCCCAAGAGCAATGACAGAGCTTTAACTATGTTGGACTTGCCCGCGTTATTCTCGCCCACCAAAACGACCGGCGCATTTGCCGGAAACTCGATCTGGATCTGATCTCCAATCGATCGGTAGTTCTGAATTGCTAGCTTGGTTAGGCGAGCCATTAGGTGAAGGGACCCTCGCGCGCTCACAAACGGACGGAAGACCGCGCTTCGAAGATTTGACTGATAGAGTTACTGCGCTAGGGCGTTTTTGCGGCATCATAGGGCGGATTTGCGGCAAGCGATGTGCGCTGAAGCGCCGGCTCGGCGAAGGCGCGAGCCCTGAAGGGCTCAAGCCGTCCTTCAGGACGCGCGTAGTGGCCGAGCCGGCCCTTTAGGGCACGGCTTCAAACGACGAGTCGGGTCGTCAGGTCTCGGGGAGAGATTGGAACCGTGGGAGTTGAGAATGTGATCCGTGCGCTGAAAGCCTGCCCTGAGCGCAGCGAAGGGCGCCGGCTAGGCGAAGACGCCAGCCCTGAAGCGCTCACCCCGTCCTTCATGAACAGTTTGTAATCCGTATCGCAATTACTTCGACGCTTTTCGAGACTTGCTCGAAGGCAGCCGCTCAGCCTGCCTCGGAAGAATGTAGACACCTTGAAGGGCGTGCTCTACGACCCTCATGGCGATTAGAAGGACCTCTGTCTTGTGAGGCGTCACTTCGTGAGCAGCTTGGTTTCCCATCAAACGTAGGCTGTGCAGAATCTTCGCACCGGCTTCAGTGATGACGCCTTGCTTTGCCAAGTCCTCGATCCTCTTCTCCAGATTTGAACCCTTCGCGTTTCTGTCAACGCATAGAGTTTCTACAATGGCTCTAATTCCAATCCCCGCGAGAACTGGCAGATTTGCACTCAAAGCGGAGTGGGTTTCGTCATAGATGCGCATCAACTGTACTGGAAGCAGATGACTATCTGACATGGGCGCAGCACCCGCGATGCGAGAAGGGTAAAGCGTCTCGTGATCAACTAGGGTGTAGGTGCTGCCGTCCTCGTCAGACTGCTCAATGTCCTCAGTATTCTGCCAGTTCTGCCGGAAGCTGATGCCTTGACACCCACGACACTCAAGAATCTCGTCAGTGGTCCACCACTGCATGTTTTCGTCCTTGTCGGTCTCACTGACCATATAGAGAACGTCATGCAAAGTGGGCCCATTGCAGTTGGCGCAGGCCACCTTTGTGGGTTTGCCTGGTTTCGTGTGATAGCTTCGTTTGGGTGCCACCAAGCCCTCCATTAGGTCTTAGTCTACGCTTCTATCCTCGGCCGGCGTTTTGATTTCGGCTAGGGCGTTTTCGCGGCACTGTAGGGTGGATTTGCGGCAGAGGGAACGACCCGTGCCGCGGAAACGCCGGCTCGGCGAAGACGCGAGCCCTGAAGGGCTCACCCCGCGTCCATTAGGACGCATGCAGTGGTCGGGGGATCGGATTCGGCTAACCGATTCTCACCGTTGTTGGGGGATGTCGGAACGATGCCAATTAGATTGACCAGATCTGCTTGCCAGCATGAAAAACCGTTATCGGCCCATCCTGGGACACCTTGAGGGTCATGCCCCACTTCGATGCTATTCGAGCGGCGTGAGTTCGCCCCCCACCCTGCAATGTGGCACTCTGATCAAGTTGAAGTATTTGGCCACACGATATGATTGACCCGCTGCGATCGATCGTGGTAAGACCATCAGACGATAGCACGGCAAGAGCTGTATGCGATTTCTGTAAGTCCGAGATCGAACACAAGGTGAACTGCTCGCGTAACGCATCGCCGAGTGCCGACCTGTCGATTGATCCCACCGTGGGTGGAAGCACGGACGAATCATCAGGAATCAGTACCAGGGCGCCTCTTCGAAGGTCCGAGAGGGCGAACATGAGTAGAGAAAGCAGACTGGCTACCGAGGGATCTACTTTGGAGGCGACAAGCAGAGCGGTGAGAAGTTTCTCGTCTCTGGAATGCCAGTGATTAGCGTGCCACCTCAGAGATAGACCAGATCTCCCCCGTACATGTACGTCGTCGTTGTAACCGAGATAAGCTACCCAAGTGCGACCCGGCATCTCACGAACGAGTTCCACGCAGTGAGCGCCACCACAACGTTCAACCATGCTAAAACGTGTGGGATCAACCGAACGAAGTATTCCCAAGACCGACCGTCGATTATCAATGAGGTAAAACGAATTGCGGCCGTCAACGTACCTGTGTGCTGCTGGTAAGTGGAATACCGTTTGGCTAAGTGGAATGACATCGCGAAAAGGGCTGAAGCGGTATTGTGTTTTTGGCAACGCCTCGAGGTAAAGCTCAGGTTGAGAAGAGTACACGATCCCTGAGGTCGCTCGCGCAGTTTCGTAGCGGACAAATGTCAGGTCAGCCAATGCCTGAAGAATGAAGAGATGGCTCCAATAACCGCCAGTTTCCCCCCTTACCAGTTGGGCAACTAGCAGATGCTCAAACGCCAGAAGCGCACCAAGTTTACTTGGTTCATTAACTGACCCCTGCGCCGAACCAGCCAGGACGGTCATGAGCGTTCGAGGGAGTCGAGAAAACAGTTTCCTTTCTGCCTTTGTGAATGGCAGCACCAACCTTTCTATCGCAAACGTCCAGGAAGCAATGCGGCTGATGCTAAGCCAGAAGGAAAAGCCGGAAGGGACGGACAACAAAGCGACCGAGCAGTCATCGGTTACATGCTCGTAGAGTACGGGAATGGGGTGCTCGGGGGGACCTGGCGTAACTGTTACAACAGAACCCGGTAGTAGCCGCTCCAGCATCGTGGCAAGCCCCACGACCCGAATATCTTGATTCACAGGTCAATAAATCTCGAGATCCGTCAACAGGACGATTTCCTTACACTCTCAGTTCAATTGCTGAAAACACCCGCGACTTCGCTTGGGGAAGGAAGGTGGTCCGTCCAAAACGACTGAGTTAGGGCGTTTTTGCGGCACGTTGGGGCGGATTTGCGGCATTCGGCGCGCTGATCTGGAGTGCTCCCCGTCTTTCGGACCAAAGGATATGAGACATATGCTACAGGGTGCCCGAGAGGGGACGTCCGATGCGGGTCAGCCGATTTCACGAGGAGCAGATCGTCCGCCTGCTGCGCGAGCAGGAGTTGAGCGGGCAGACGGTCGCGAGCTTTATTCGGCGTAACGGGATCTCCCGCCACACCTTCTATCGGTGGCGCAAGAAGTATGGCGGCCTCACCGAGACAGGCCATCCGGCTCAAGCGCCTGGAGCGTGAGAATGCCCGCTTGAAGGGGCTGCTCGCCGATCGGGAGCTCGAGCTCGAGGTGCTCAAGGAGATCAACGCAAAAAAATGGAGCGCGTAGCGGTCCGCCGGGCCCAGGTGCGCTACGCGATGACCCGCCACCTGTCCTGCCGCCGGGCGTGTGCGCTGCTGCGCGTGGCGCGCTCGGCCCTGGCCTACGCGGCGCGCCGGCCGGGGCGCGATGCGGCGCTCGTGGCCGAGCTGCAGCGCCTGGCGGCGGCCCATCCCCGCTACGGCTACCGGCGCATGTGGGCGCTGTTGCGCCGGCGCGGGCTCGCCGTCAATCCGAAGCGCGTGCACCGCCTCTGGCGGGGCACCGGGCTCGCGCTGCCGCGGCGCCGGGTGCGGCGGAAGGTCCGGACGGGGGCGCGGGTGCGCCCGCGCGCCGATCGGCCCAACGCCGTGTGGACCTATGACCTCATCCACGATGCTTGCACCGACGGCACGCCCTTCAAGTGCTTGACCGTGGTGGATGAGTTCACCAGGGAGTGCCTGGCCATCACGGTGGCCCGCTCGCTGCCCGGCGATCGCGTCTTGCCGATCCTCGCGCAGCTGGTGGCCCGCCGCGGTGCGCCGCACTATCTGCGCAGCGACAACGGGCCGGAATTCATCGCCCGGCGGATCCAGCGGTGGCTCGCGCGGGAGGGCATCACGACCGCCTACATTGATCCCGGCAAGCCGTGGCAGAATGGGGTGGGCGAGAGCTTTCACAGCCGCTTCCGCGACGAGTGTCTCGACCAGGAGGCGTTCTTTACCGTGCACGAAGCGGCGGTCATCATCGAGCAATACCGCCGCGTCTACAACGAGGCCCGACCGCACTCGAGCCTCCACTACCACACCCCCGCCGAGGTCGCGACGCGCCGTGCCCGACCTCACCGCGAGGAACGATCCCGGCACGGCCAACAGACACCCGTGGCTGTCACATAACCCTGGTCCGAAGAACGGGGGCATCACATGGCCCGCGAGCTCAAGGCCGGCTCGACGAAGACGCGAGCCCTGAAAGGCTCATAGCGTCCTTTCCTACGCGCGTCGTGGCCGAGCCGGCCCTTTAACACAACGGTTCGGGTCGTCGGATCTCGAGGAGAGATAGAACCGTGGAGTTACGATGTGATCCGTGCGCTGAAAGCCTGCCCTGAGCGCTGCGAAGGGCGCCGGCTCGGCGAAGGCGCGAAACCGGCAAGGGGCTTCAGCGGAGATCTCGAACGCTACGTCGTACAGCTGGGCTTGCCACGTCGGTACCCAGTCTACGTCACGTCATCGGGCCACGTCACTCGCCTTCGGTCGTAAAGGACCGAGAGCCTAATAAAACGACGTGAAGTGAAGCTTTCGTATCCAAGCCCCGACGCCATCCAAGTCAGGGGAGATCACCCGGGCTGTCAGCCCCAAACGCGCGAGACCGTAGTCGACCTTGGTGCGAGCCACCTCAGGAATCTTAAGCTGGATGGTATTCGGCAAGTCTAGTGGTGACGTAGGATCGGGCTGGCAGGTGAACACACCTTGCTGCGAGGCTATCCGCGGCGTGACATGCGGCGGTGAGAAAGCTCTCACCTCAGTCAGCTTGAAGGGATCAAGTGTCTGCTCCTCGCCCGCCCTTAGAAAATCGGGATCCGGGTAGCAGTATACGGCCGCTTCTCGTTCGAATGCCTGATGGACAGCAAAGTACAAAGCAACAAGCGGGCTTACTGTCCAATCAAGCAAACGGGTCGGGACTCCGTGATGTTGAGCAAGACTCAGCAGTTCCCAATCGGCCTGTGGATATCTGCCAAGATATTTTACGCATTCAACTCGAAAGACATGAAGCGCTTTCTCTTCGCTGACCAAAAGATCGTCGAGGCCTTTTCCTTTCGCGACCACCGTTGGAAGGTGACGGCCAAGTGCAGGCATCAACTGATGGGCTTTCGCATCAGATACGCCACGAAAGATTGCCCCTTGCAGTGTCTCATCGATTACCGCTGAAGAAAATTCCTCCAATGACGAAACGGTGACAGTCTTCATCAGAGCTCACAGTTTGCAAGTGACTTTCGGGGCGAGAGAGTTAAAGTCTGATGAAATGATCCAGCGGTTTAGTCGGACGGTTTGGTCCGTACGTCAAACGCGGGCTCGGCGAACACGCGAGCCTGAAAGGGCCCCCACCCGCGTAATCTCGGTGGCGTGACGTGCCACGCCGAGTTACACCACACTAGGTGCCTCTAGTATTTGGTCGATTATCACTTTCATGCCGCGAGGTCTGTAATCAGCATCACGCATCGAAGAAATAATGAGATTTCGGAACACTTCGTATCGGACGCCACCCGCGTACTTGCCCGAGAATCTGCTCAGGACGTCACGTCCTCGAAACTTTGAAAGCCATTGAGTGCTTGTTAATTGAGCCTTTGCCTCTTGCGAGTACTGCTGTTCCAATTCCGTGAGCCGTGTCGATGAGATGGATTCGATAGCGGCCTTTTCAAAGCGCTTTCGACTCCGATCGACGGCTTCGCTAATTGCGATGGCGACGTCAGTCCGTGCCGGATCACTTGCAAGGGTAATACTCTCGAGCAGAGTTCGATTTGCGAGCAATCTCAAGCGGTGCGCCACCAACGTCGGGATTGTCTCGGCCGCGCAAGTCCTCAGGGCCGCCAGAACAGACTCCTCATTATGATCCACGGTCTTCGTAACATTAATGTCTTGCAGCGCCTTGAGAACAAACGCGGGTTCCAAAAGATAGTTCTCGATGTGATAGACGTCCCAACGAAACCGTGTTGTGACCCCGAGGATCTCAGGGCCCTCACCGTCGGAGTCCGTAACCGCAAAAAACCGGCCCGGTATTTGCCCCGCTGAGCTGGCCTTATCTAGTATGTCATAAAGATCGGCTACCCTGCGCCTGTTACCCGCCGAAATTGAATTGACCCTCGCCTGAAATTCTGGGAACAGAGTGCCGGTCATGCTGGCATCAAACTCCGAATCATCACCACCTTCAAAAACCACAATCTTTGCACCTGGGCGATATGCAGCCAGATCCCCTACTAGTTCGATGACCAGTCGTTCGACGTCTCGCTTTGCGGAAACTGGGGACGCTTGATTCGAACCCTCGTATTGGCCCGGTGGTTGGAGATGGAACACACTGAAGCCCACCTGTCCCACCGCTTCGCGAATCAGTGTGTCGGAGTGAGTAACGAGCCACAGTTGGTTTCCCAAGGCCCGGCCCAGATGTCGATGATAAAATGTCGCCAAGCCGCTCACGAGTCTCGGGTTTAGATGAAGCTCGGGTTCATCGATCAGAAGCACTGAGTTTTGCGGCGCCGCATTACGCAGCCTGAGATACCCGTATAGGACCTCCTTCTCACCAGCGCTCAGCTCGTCGATGTCGTGCTCGCCTCCGGACGGAGTGCGCACAGGAAACAACATCCCACCGCCCGCCGTTGGCCTCGGGCCGAGGAATTCCTTACCAGGAAAGAACGTTCCAAACAGTTCCTTTAGCGTATCAGATAGGCTGGCATCAGGGGTAAACGGCGATTTCGCTTCCTTGGCCAAGAGATTGCGTACGTAACTTGCTGCCATTTCGCTTTTCAGGTTGGCGTACTTATTCGCGTAGTTGTACAACGCAGCCTGCCTAAGGCGATCCTCGGCAGGTTCAATGTTCAGGTTAATGCCTCCTACAACCTCGCGTCCATAATTGCGGTTGGCTCCGTGGTAATCGATGATGCCAATATGCTGCGGCTCATACTGACTGAACACCAACTCCAACAGAAGGGATCTTGAAGTCACTACCAGCGATCCAGGAGGCGTAATAGCCGCGGCACCGAGGTGCAATGGCTGCTCAATTTCCTCGAGTAGAGCCGGTAACGATTCCTCCACCCGTCGCATCACCTCTGGCTCATGAACCCGAAGATTTGTTGCGAAGGGCGTCCCACCGAGATACCGCCATGTCGCCAGTTCGGGAACCAGGGCTTTCCAAGTGTGATCAGTTAGAAGGCCGCGTGCACTCTTGGTGAGATACGCCTTCTCGCTTTGTGATAAGGAAAACTGGACCCGAATCTGAACAGGCTTGTTGCGGTCCTGAAACATCACGACCCAATTTGTTTCGCGCTGATTGAAACTGATCTGAAACTCACCAAACCAACTCTGCCACTCGTTAGGCTGGTATCCTCCGTACACCGACTTTAGGAGGCGTATCGCGTCAAAGACACATGATTTGCCGCAGCCGTTGGGTCCAGCAATCACCACCGTATCTTGGAGATCGCCAAGAGTAAGGCTGGTTATTGCTCGAAAATTCTCAACGAATAAGGTCTGAATTCGCATAACCCCTCGAGCCAGAAAAAGCGTCTTGAATGCTAGGTCAGTATGCGATTTGGAGGATCAATCGTTAGGGCGTTTTTGCGGCATCGTAGGGTGGATTTGCGGCACTTACCAGACGGGCTTTAGATTCGATTTACGTTTCCTCGAGAATTACGGTCGACCGCACCAAGTCGACGCCGCCCCTTCCACTGACTCCCACTATTTGTCCGTCCACTGTGATATGATCGCCCGGTCGCAAGTGATCGATGGTATGACGATCATCCAAACGAATCGTCACGTGAAAGAACCCGCCTCCAACCGCCCTAATGCCCAAAGAGTAGCAATCATCATCGTCTGAGATGTCTACAAGAGCGCCTGACCACCTTGCCCATTTGCCCCTGTACAGCTGTTCGCCGACTCGCTCAACGTCGAGAGGGGGGAGCTGTGCCAGCGTTTCGATGAGTTCCTTTGGCGATTTCTCACGGACGTACTGACGCAGCTCCGCTGCAACTTTGGCCACGCCCATGTAGTCAGGGTACCCGGTCGAATCGAGTCCCTGTCGCGACCTTCGTCGAACCTCCTGCATGGCTGATACGGATGTCGAGGGGACTCTGGATGATGGAGATTCACTTGAAATTCGGACTTTCGCGGGCTCGACGCCTTCAACCGTCAGATGCTCCTGGCGTCGCTTGTATTTCAGAACGAGGAGGGGCCCAACAACGCCACTAATGAGGGCCGCAACGATGGCCGCGATAGCGGTGTCAGTCATCGATACATAGTAACTGGCTACAAGAAAGCTGTGCAGCTCCTCATCGCGGCGAGCAAATCGCGGACGGCAACATCAGCTCGCTCATCCCCCCACCCCCACCCCCTTCGCATACAACGGAAACTCCTCCGCCATCTCCCGTACCTGCCCCTTCACCCGCTCCACCGTCGCCTCATCCCGCTTCGTCAGCACCTCGTCGATCAGCTCCGCCACCCGCTCCATCTCTTCGACTCCGAAGCCCCGCGTCGTCACCGCCGGTGTGCCGAGCCGAATGCCGCTCGTCACGAACGGCGACTGCGGATCGCCCGGAATCGTGTTCTTGTTCACCGTGATCGCCGCCCGGTCGAGCAACAGCTCGGCATCCTTCCCCGTGATGTTTTTCTTGCGCAGATCGACGAGCATCAGATGGCTGTCCGTCCCGCCCGAGACGATCGCATAGCCGAGCGTGATCAACCGGTTGGCGAGCGCCTGCGCGTTCACCACGACATCCTTCGCGTACTGCCTGAAGTCCGGCTGCGACGCCTCAAGTAGTGCTACAGCCTTCGCCGCAATCACATGCTCGAGCGGGCCACCCTGCGTGCCCGGGAACACCTGCTTGTCCACCGCCTTCGCGTGCTCGGCTTTGCAGAGAATCATCCCGCCACGCGGGCCGCGCAGTGTCTTATGGGTGGTCGTGGTGACGATGTGGGCATGGGGGACGGGGGACGGGTACACCCCTCCTGCGACGAGCCCCGCGAAATGCGCCATATCCACGACCAGCACCGCCCCGACCTCGTCGGCGATCGAACGGAGCGCCGGGAAATCGACGATGCGCGCATACGCGCTGCCGCCGCCGATGATGATGCGCGGCTTCGCCTTCTTCGCGATCTCGCGCACCTCGTCGTAGTCGATCCGCCCCGTCTCCTCGCGGACGTGATACGCGGTCGGCTTGAACAACGTGCCGGAGAAATTGACCGGCGAGCCGTGCGTGAGATGCCCGCCATGCGGCAGCGCCAGCCCGAGCAGCGTGTCACCGAACTTGGCGACGGCGAGATACGCCGCCATGTTCGCCTGCGCCCCCGAATGCGGCTGCACATTCGCATGCTCGGCGCCGAACAGCTGCTTCGCCCGGTCGATCGCGAGCTGCTCGACCTGATCGACAACCTCGCAGCCGCCGTAATAGCGCTTCCCCGGCAACCCCTCGGCGTACTTGTTGGTGAGCGCCGTCCCCATCGCCTCGAGTACGGCGAGCGACACGAAATTCTCGGACGCGATCAGCTCGAGCCCATGCTCCTGCCGCGCGACTTCGCGCCGGATGAGGTCGGCGATCTTGGAATCGACTTCGGACAACGACGCTTGGCGATCACTCATGTCGTACCATTCCCCATTCTCCAGTCCCCGTCATTTATCGATTTTCTCCACCCGGCGTTGATGCCGGCCACCTTCGAAATTCGTATCCAACCACTTATGCAGGATGTTCACGCCCTGCTCTTCACTCACGAACTGCGCCGGCAGCACCAGCAAATTCGAGTCGCCATGCTGCCGGGACAGCTCGGCTACCTGCTCGTTCCATGCCAGCGCCGCACGCACGTGCGGAAAGCGGTTGGCCGCGTACGACATGCCCAAACCTGTACCACAAGTGAGCACTCCGCGCTGCGCTTTGCCCGTGCTTACCGCACTCGCGACCGGCTTGGCATAGTCGGGATAATCATCCGCCGGATCGAGTTTCTTGGGCCCCACGTCAATCGGCTCGTACCCAAGCCTTTTCAGCTCGTCCACGAGCCGATTCTTGAGATTGAACCCCACATGATCCGCACCCACATAGATCTTCTCAGGCATGGCAGTTCCCTGACACCAGACACCTGACACCAGACACCAGTCGTTCAGACAAAGTTCTGTCTCACCTTCGCAATTGCGGCAATGCGCCGTTCAGCCAGCCGATCAGCGGCACGGTACGAAGGTATGCGCTCCTCGGCCGCGATGTCGAACACCATGAGAATCGTGTCGTAGATCTCGCCCGCCTTGTTGCGCGCGCGCTCCATCGTCCACCCCTCGAGCTCGGCGTTGACGTTCACCAACCCGCCGGCGTTGATCACGTAGTCGGGCGCGTACGTGATGCCGCGCTGCTCGAGCAAGTCGCCGTGCCGCTCCTCGGCGAGCTGATTGTTGGCGCCGCCGGCGACGATGGCGACCTTGAGCTGCGGAACGGTCTCGTCGTTGATGATCCCGCCCAGCGCGCAGGGCGCGAAGATGTCCGCCTCGACGCTATAAATCTCGTCGGCACTGACGGGCTGCGCGCGGAAGTCGTCGACCACGGCTTTGAGCTTGGCGGCGTCGATATCGGTCGCGAGCAGCTGCGCCCCTTCCTTATATAGAAGATCGGCCAGGTAATACCCGACGTGGCCGCAGCCCTGGATCGCCACCGTCTTGCCCCGCAGTCCGTCCTCGCCGTAGTGGTGCTTGGCGCACGCCTTGATGCCGCGATACACACCAAAGGCCGTGACGGGAGACGGGTCTCCCGATTTACCGATCAGACCCGTCACATGATCCGTTTCGGCCTTGATGAACTCCATGTCGCCGACCGACGTGCCGACGTCCTCGGCGGTGATGTAGCGGCCGCCCAGCGCCTTCACATGGCGGCCGTGCGCGCGGAAGATCGGCTCGCGATTGCGGATCTTGTTGTCGCCGATGATGACGCTCTTGCCGCCGCCGAGGTTCAAGCCCGCGACCGCGGCCTTGTAGGTCATGCCGCGCGCCAGCCGCAGGCAGTCGATCAGCGCGTCGCGATCGTTCGCGTAATTCCAGAACCGCGTGCCGCCGAGCGCGGGGCCGAGCGTCGTGTCGTGGATGGCGATGATGCCGCGATATCCCGAGGAGGGCTCGTACACGAGCGACACCTGCTCGTGCGCGTGCTCCTCGAGCAGCGCGAACAGCGCCGTCGCCTCTTCCTTCTTCGCGCTAGCGCGTGAGTGTGCGGGCGATGACGACGCGCTGGATTTCACTGGTGCCTTCATAGATCTCGGTGACCTTTGCATCCCGGAAAAGTTTCTCGACGGGGAAATCTCGCATGTATCCGTACCCGCCGAACAGCTGAATCGCCTGCGTCGTGACCCACATCGCCGTTTCGGACGCGAACAGCTTCGTCATGCTGGCGTGGAGCGTGATGTCCTCGCCCGCATCTTTGCGAGCCGCGGCCCGATGCGCCAGCGCCCGCGCCGCTTCCGTGCGTGTGGCCATGTCGGCCAGCTTGAATTGCACCGCCTGGAAGTCCGCGACCCTTTGCTCGAACTGCCTGCGCTCGGCGCAATACTTGATGGAAAGCTCCAGGGCTCTGCGTGCAATGCCGACTCCCTGAGCCCCAATCCCCAGCCTCCCGGCATCGAGGCCTTCCATCGCGTACACGAACCCCATCCCCTCCTCGCCCAGCATCTGCGCCGCAGATACACGCAGATCGTTTAATTCGATTCCCGCTGTATTCGAGGCACGGAGACCCATTTTGTCTTCCGGTTTGCTTGCCTTGTAGCCCTTGGAATCGGTCGGCACGATGAAGGTCGAGATCCCCTTGGCGCCGCGGCGTCGGTCCGGCTGGTCCGTCCGCACCATGATCATCATGAGATCGGCCGTGCCGGCGTTCGTAGCCCAGGCCTTCGAGCCATTGAGTACCCAATGGCCTCCGTCACGAATTGCTTGTGACCTCAGCGATGCGGCGTCAGACCCGGCTTCCGGTTCTGACAGGGCAAATCCCGCCAGCAATTCGCCGCGCGCCATCGGCTTCAGCCAACGCTCTTTCTGCTCCGGCGTGCCGTGCTTCACGAGCATCGTCGTCGGGATGGCGTTGTGAATGCCGATCGAAACGGCAAACGCGGCATCGGCGGCGGAGATCTCTTCCAACGCCATCAAGTAGGTCACGTTGTCGAGACCCATGCCGTCGTACTCTTCCGGCGTGCACATGCCCAGGAAGCCGAGCTTGCCGATCTCGTCGATCACATCGCGCGGGAAATGGCTGGTGCGATCCCACTCGGCCGCGAACGGCTCGATCTTCTCGCGCGCGAACTCGCGCGCAAGCTCGACGACCTGTTCGCGAACGTCAGTCGCGGTATGCATAGAACCCCTGCCCCGATTTCCTGCCGAGCTGTCCTTTGGCGACCATTTGCTCGAGCAGCGGTGCCGGCCGGTACTTCTGCACGTCGAGCCCCTCCTGCAGCACCTTCATGATCGCGAGGCACACGTCGAGACCGATCAAATCGGCGAGCGCCAGGGGACCGAGCGGGTGATTCATGCCGAGCTTCATCACCTGATCGACCGCATCCGCCGTCGCGACGCCCTCGTCCACACAGAAGATCGCTTCGTTGATCATCGGCATCAGCACGCGGTTCGAGACGAAGCCCGGCGCGTCATTCACTTCGACCGCAGTCTTCCCCAGCGCTTGGACGATTTCTACGGTTCGTTTTACGGTGTCGTTCGACGTCTCTGGTCCACGTATTACCTCGACGAGTTTCATGACGGGCACGGGGTTCATGAAATGCATCCCGATGACCCGCTCGGGCCGCTTGGTCACCTTGGCGATTTCGGTGATCGAGATCGACGAGGTGTTGGACGCGAGGATCGCGCCTGTCGGCGCCAACCGATCCAGGTCCTCGAAGATGTCGAACTTGATCTCCGGGTTTTCCGTCGCGGCTTCAACGACAATTTCAGCGTCCTTCGCGGCGTCAAGCGCAGTGCTT
>WNGB01025830.1_pt1 | contig 16848 bp, 13 predicted proteins | sample 5400681 | NCBI WGS metagenome assembly WNGB01 (sample SAMN13153367, study PRJNA577476) | soil metagenome | isolation source: 115 cm soil or saprolite under grassland replicate 2 | place: USA:California | collected 2016-06-15 | reverse complement strand
CGGCAATCAGGCTCGGTGCATCGGAGGCGAACGCGGGCGGCCGCGGCCGCACCGCCATCCTTGCCGACGTTTGCGAGGCGCTGATCGGCGCAGTGTTCGTCGACGGCGGATATCCGGCCGCGGCGGCGCTCATCGAGCGGTTGTGGAGCGAGCGCATGCGTACGCCGGCGCGGCCGCTGCGCGATTCGAAAACCGTGCTGCAAGAGTGGGCACAGGCGCGGGGGCTGCCGACTCCGGCCTATCGCGAGGTCGAGCGCAAGGGTCCCGACCACGATCCGGAATTCCGCGTCACGGTCGAGCTTCCCGACCTGGCGCCGGCCGAGGGACTTGGCCGCTCCAAGCGCGCCGCCGAACAGGCCGCCGCTGCCGCCATGCTGACGCGCGCCGGCGTCAAAGCCGACCGCCTCGATGGTTGACAGGCGAGGCCGTCGCTCGTCCCACGCGTCCTTGCGGGAGCAGGCGGTCGGCGACGTCGCGCCCGCGAACGGGCGAAGCGCAGAACACGCGCGCTGCGGATTTATCGCGCTGATCGGGGCGCCCAATGTCGGCAAATCCACGCTGATCAACGCGCTCGTCGGAACCAAGGTCGCGATCGTATCCCACAAGGTGCAGACGACGCGCGCGTTGCTGCGCGGAATTGCGACCGTGGATGGCTCGCAGCTTGTCTTCATCGACACGCCGGGCATTTTTGCGCCCAAGCGCCGGCTCGACCGAGCCATGGTTACGAATGCCTGGGCGGGGACGCATGATGCCGACATCGCCGGCGTGCTGATCGACGCCAAGCGTGGCCTCGACGAAGAGGCGGGCGCGATCCTCGACCGGCTCGCCGAGGTCGGCCAGCCCAAAATCCTGCTCATCAACAAGATCGATCTGGTGGAGAAATCTGCGCTGCTCGCGATTGCCAAGGCGGCCAACGCGCGCTTGGCCTTCGCCGCGACCTTCATGATCTCGGCGCGCACCGGCGATGGCGTTGCCGACGTCAAGAGCTGGCTCGCTGAACACGTGCCGGAAGGGCCGTGGCACTATCCCGAGGACCAGATCACCGACGCGCCGCTGCGCCAGCTGGCGGCCGAGATCACGCGCGAGAAACTCTATTTGCGGCTGCACCAGGAGCTGCCATATCACTCCACGGTCGAGACCGACATATGGAAGGAACTCAAGGACGGCTCGACCCGAATCGAGCAGACGATCTATGTCGAGCGCGAGAGCCAACGTAAGATCGTGCTTGGCAAGGGCGGCCCCCGGAAGGATAGCGATGCAGTGGACCGACGAAGGCATCGTGCTCGGCAGCAAGCGTCACGGGGAGGCCAATGCCATCCTCGAGCTGATGACGCGCGCGCACGGCCGCCATCTCGGACTGGTGCGGGGAGGGGCGAGCTCGCGGCTGCGGCCGGTGCTGCAGCCGGGCAATCGCGTCAGCTCCACTTGGCGGGCGCGGCTCGACGAGCATCTCGGTCACTACGTGGTCGAAGGCCTCGATGCGCGCGCGGCGTCGTTTCTGCCGGTCCCGCACGCGCTCTACGGCATGACGCATCTCGCCGCGCTCTGCCGGCTGCTGCCCGAGCGCGACCCGCACCCGCAGATCCACGCCGCGCTCGAGGAGGTACTCGACGGCCTGCTCGATCGGCGCCGCGCCGGAGCCGGCGTCGTGCGCTTCGAGTTGCTGCTGCTCGCGGAGCTCGGCTTTGGTCTCGATCTTTCGACCTGCGCGGCGAGCGGGGCAGAGGACGACCTCGTCTACGTGTCGCCGAAATCAGGCCGCGCCGTGTCGCGGCAGGCGGGCGAGCCGTGGAAGGACCGGCTGTTGCTGCTACCGGCGTTTCTGCGCGAGGCGGTCGCCGGCGATCCCTCGCCGCAGGACGTCGCCGATGGCTTCGTGCTGACGGGCTTCTTCCTGGCGCGTCACGTGCTCGAGCCGCGCGGGCTCAGCCTTGCCGACGCGCGCGCGAGCTTCATCGCCGCGCTCGAGCACGACGCTCGCGCGGCAATTGGATGAGGCGAACGAGCCGGGCCGTTGATCGCCCGGCCCGTTGTCCGGTGATTGTTACCACCAGCGGTGATGCCGATGGTGCCGCCACCACCAGTGTCGGTGGTAATAACGGCGCCAATACACCTGATCGACCGCCTGATTGAGGTTGGCAGCGTTGGCGATGGCAGCGCCACTCGCGGGCGCCGCCAAGCTCGGCGACACGCCCACGAGGCCGATGCCCAAGCCGACCAGTGCTGCGATGAAGATTGCACGCATTTTTCTCTCCTTGCGTCCTCAAGAGGCGCCGACCGAGCGCCTCCCATGCTCTGGCGTTTGGCGACCGCGTGCTGCGGTCCGAGGTTCGGCCGGCGGCGCCGCGCGTTCATCCGTCGATCGGCTTGTCGCCAAATCGCCCCGTACCGCGACGACAAACTCCATTGCCTCAAAGCTACGCCCTGCAGTCCGAACAATGCGTGGCTGGATCATTCATCGCTTGTTCATTGCCTGGCCTGGCATTAACTCTTGCGCATGGCTCAGCACCTGATTCCCCCTCGCGACGGCGAGGTCGAGGAGATTGCGCTGCGGGAGGCGTTGGAGGAGCGCTATCTCCAATACGCGCTCTCCACCATCACCGGGCGCGCGCTGCCGGATGCGCGCGACGGGCTCAAGCCCGTTCACCGGCGGCTCTTGTACGCGATGCAGCAGTTGCGTCTCGACCCCGGTGCGGGGTTCAAGAAATGCGCGCGGGTGGTCGGCGACGTCATCGGCAAATTCCATCCGCACGGCGACCAGGCGGTGTACGACGCGCTCGTGCGCCTCGCCCAGGATTTTGCCCAGCGCTATCCGTTGGTCGACGGACAGGGGAACTTCGGCAATGTCGACGGCGATAATCCCGCCGCCATGCGCTACACCGAGGCGCGGCTGACCGAGGTTGCGCATCTCCTGCTCGATGGCATCGAGGAGAATGCGATCGATTTCAGGCCGACCTACGACGGCTCGGAGAACGAGCCGGTGGTGTTGCCGGGCGCGTTTCCAAATCTTCTTGCCAACGGCTCGCAGGGCATCGCGGTCGGGATGGCGACGGCGATCCCGCCCCACAATGCCGCCGAGCTCTGCGACGCGGCGCTCCACCTGATCGATACGCCGAATGCCAGGAGCCGCACGCTGTTGAAATACCTGCCGGGTCCGGATCTGCCGACCGGCGGCGTGATCGTCGATCCGCCCGCGGCCATCATCGAAGCCTACACCACCGGTCGCGGGTCGTTCCGCGTGCGGGCGCGCTGGCACAAGGAAGACACCGGTCGCGGCACCTATCTCATCGTCGTCACCGAAATTCCCTGGCTGGTGCAGAAGGGCCGGCTGGTCGAAAAGCTGGCCGAGCTCATCAACGAGAGGAAGCTGCCGCTGGTCGCCGACGTGCGCGATGAATCGGCCGAGGACATCCGGCTCGTCATCGAGCCGCGCTCGCGCACCGTCGACGCCGGCCTGCTGATGGAATCGCTATTCAAGCTCAGCGAGTTCGAGAGCCGCATTCCTCTCAATATGAACGTGTTGGTGAAAGGACGCATCCCCAGGGTCCTCGGTCTTGCGGAGGCGCTCACCGAGTGGCTTGCCCATCGCCGTGAGGTGCTGCTGCGGCGCTCGCAATTCCGCCTCGGTCAGATCGAGCATCGGCTCGTGGTGCTGGGCGGCTATCTCGTCGCCTACCTCAACCTCGACAAGGTCATCAAGATCATCCGCAACGAGGATGAGCCCAAGCCCGTCTTGATGAAGACCTTCAAGCTCTCCGACGTGCAGGCCGACGCCATCCTCAACATGCGGCTGCGCAACCTGCGCAAACTCGAAGAAATCGAGATCAAGCGGGAGGACAAGGAGCTGCGCGCCGAGCGCAAGTCGCTCAAGGAGCTCATCGGCTCCGAAAAGGAACAGTGGAAAAAGGTCGCCGAGGAGATCAAGTCGGTACGCACGAAGTTCGGGCCCAAGACGGCGCTGGGCAAGCGCCGCACCTCCTTCGCGGAGGCGCCGGAACACGACGAGGCGGCGATCGAGGAGGCGCTCGTCGAGCGCGAGCCGATCACCGTGGTCGTGTCGGAGAAGGGCTGGATCCGTGCGCTGCGGGGCACAGCCACCGATCTGTCGAGCATCGCGTTCAAGGCGGACGACGGGCCGAAATTCGCGTTCCCGGCCGAGACCACGTCGCGGTGTCTGGTGTTCGCCAGCAACGGGCGCTTCTATACTCTCGATGCGGCGAAGCTTCCGGGTGGCCGCGGTCACGGCGAGCCGATCCGTCTTTTCATCGACCTGGAGCAGGAGGCCGATGTGGTGGCTGCTTTCCGCCACCAGGGCGGGCGCAAGTTCCTTCTCGCAAGCGCGCAAGGCCGAGGCTTCGTCGTCCCCGAGGACGAATGCCTTGCCAATACCCGCAAGGGCAAACAGGTGCTCAACGTCACGCCACCCGACGCGGCGCGCGCGATCGCGGTGGTGGAGGGCGAACTCGTCGCGTCGATCGGCGAGAACCGCAAGATGGTGATCTTCCCGCTCGACCAGGTCCCGGACATGACGCGGGGGCGCGGCGTGCGGCTGCAGCGCTACAAGGATGGCGGGCTGTGCGACCTCAAGACCTTCAAGGCGGAGGAGGGGCTCTCGTGGACCGACGCTGCCGGCCGCGCCTTCTCGCTCACGCTCAAGGAGCTTGCTGATTGGCGCGGCAATCGCGCCGATGCCGGACGGTTGGCGCCGAAGGGCTTTCCGCGCACCAACACGTTCAACCAGCCGTCGGCGAACGGCAAGGGCCGGGAGGAGAGGGGATCGAAGGCGTAGGTGGCGCTGCGCTGTTGGTCCGATCCCGTGGGAAGGCTTTTCATCCACCTAGCGGAACCAACGCATTGCCCGTATCGTTTTACAACGCGGCAGCAAAACCCGAGGTGAAGAAAGGGATCGATGGATAAAATCGTAAAACTTAATCATCGCCTCAAAAGACGACCATCTCGACAAACGTCCGTCGTTCGACCCTCGCGCGCCGACGCCGAAGACGCGGTGCGTACGCTCATTCGGTGGGCGGGCGATGATCCCGATCGCGAAGGGCTCGTCGGAACACCTGCTCGCGTTGCTCGTGCATACGAAGAGTGGTTTGCGGGTTATTTCGAGGATCCTCGCGAGTATTTGAAGCGGACCTTTGAAGAAGTCGCCGGCTACGATGAGATTGTTCTGCTGCGCGACATCAGGTTCGAATCTCATTGCGAGCACCATATGGCGCCGATCATCGGCCGTGTTCACGTCGGCTATCTTCCGCGCCAGCGGATTGTGGGAATATCGAAGCTCGTTCGCCTCGTCGACGTCTATTCGAAGCGGCTTCAGGTGCAGGAGAAAATGACGGCGGAGATCGCCGCGTGTCTCGACAGCGTGCTCAAGCCCTTCGGAGTCGGCGTGGTGGTCGAGGCCGCGCATGAATGCATGACCACCAGAGGCGTGCACAAATCCGACGTCACGATGGTGACCAGCTGCATGCTGGGAACATTTCGGACCAAGGCGGCAACTCGCCAGGAGTTTTTGTCGGCGATCAACTTGAAAGGCAGTGCTCCCAGCGGCAATGCCATCCGCTGAGATTGCGCCGACCGCGCAACTTGGGTCCGCGCCCTCTCCATGGGCGCGCGCGCCGAGTGCGCGTGAGCATCACTCACAACACAAAAAGTGCTCCCACGATCTGGCGTGTCCGTGCAGACGGACCTGCTAGCTCGCGACGAATACGATTGATGCTGGCGACTTTTCGAGCACGGCCGCGGCGGTGTCGCCGAAGAACAGCTTGTCGCCCGGGCGGCGGCTCACCCCCATGACGATCAGGTCGTGCCCGCGTTTCTTCACTTCGGCGAGGATCGCCTCGTGCGGCGCCACGTCGGCGTGCACGGCGGTTCGTGTCGTCACGTCGTGGCGGTCGGCCATTTCGACGACATCCCTCATGATCGCCTGCTCCTGCTGGCGGGCGCGAAAGCCACGACGCTTGCGTCCATTACTTACGCTGGTGGTGGCAACGTAGAGCGCCGTGATCGGGCAGTCGCAGGCGCGCGCGATGGCGATTGCGACGTCGGCGGCCCGGCGCGATACCTCGTTTCCCGTCACCGGCACGAGGATGTGCAACGGACTTTGCTGCGGTTGCCTGAGATGATCGCCGTTCCCGGCCACGATTGCGAGCGGCCCCTCGAAGGCTGAAGCGATGCGGCTGACATCCTGATGAAAGCCGCCGTTCTTGACGCGCGTGTTTTCGACGCCCACGACGAGAAGGTCGTATCCTTTTTTTGCCTCTTCCGCGACGGCCTCCCCGCTCGCAGCGTGATGCTTGCGAATCGTGACGTCGACCGGCGCGGGCTCGTCGTCGCTGCTCTGCGCAAGCGTGGTGTCCTCGGCGGCCGCCTTGACGGTTTCCTCGACGCGATCGCGAGGTTCCTTCGTCTTCTCTTGTTTGCTGCCGGTCTTGTCCCCGTCCGACAGCGGCAGGACTGTGATCGGGATGCCGCCCGTTCCGGCCAAGAGTCCCGCAAGGCGCGCCGCGAACTTGCCGTTCGGACTCTGGTCGACTGCGAGCAGCAGGCGTTCGAGATTGAAAACGAAGCCACGGGCCTCGTACTCCTCGCGCTCCAACCGCTGCTTCTCCGCCTTGCTCAGCGGCACGCGCTTTAAGGCCCAGCGCAGCATCGGCGGCATGGCCATGGTGGTCGCAACCGCCATGGTAACGATCATGGTGAAGAGGTCTTGCGTGAGCGCGCCCATCGACAATCCGATCGCGGCGACGATCACCTCGGTCGAGCCGCGTGCGTTCATGCCGCAAGCGAGCGCGAAGGCCTCGCGCCGGGTCAGCCCGCCGAATTCGCCGCCGATGAACGCGCCGGCAAATTTGCCGAAGCTCGCAATCGCGATCAGCCCCAGGGTCATGAGCAAGAGGGTCGCGTCCTTCAGGACGGTAAGGTCGGCAGATAGTCCGGCGATGCCGAAGAAGACCGGCATGAAGAACGCCACGATGAGGCCGCGCAGCTGCTCATCGATGTGCTTGCTGAGAATCGGCGATTCCCCGACTAGTACCCCCGCGACGAAGGCGCCGAGCACTGTGTGCACGCCGATGAAATGCGTGGTCAACGCCATGATTCCCATGATCACCAGAATCATCGTGATCACGGGGAAGTCGCTTTCGAAATTGTCGTTCGTCCAGCGAATCAGGAAATAGACGATCCGGCGCCCGAAGGTGAAGCTCGCGATCAGGAACACGGCGGTCCCCAAGACGCTCTTGGCAACGCTCATGAGGTCGATTGTGCCCGCTTGAGCGAGGCCGAAGATGATTGCGATGATCACCCAGCCGATCGAGTCTTCGCAGATCGCCGAGGCGACGATGATCTGTCCGAGATTGCGCCGGGTGAAGCCCATTTCGCGCACGACCGCCGCGACGATCTTGATCGAGGAAATCGACAAGGCGGTGCCGAGGAAGAGAGAGGTGAGCAGGCGCTGGTCGGGATGCGGCAGCAGCGATTCGGGCATCAGCTGGCCGAGCGCGAAGCCGCAAATGAACGGCACGGCCACACCCGTGACCGAGATGCTCAGCGCCGCTTTGCCGACCGTTCGCACGAGCTTGAGGTCGGTCTCCATCCCGGTCAGCAGCAGCAGCAGGAGAATGCCGAACTGCGCGATGCCATCGAGCATGGCTTTCTGCTCGGGTGCGCTCGGAAAGATGGCGTGCTGCAAGTCGGGCCACAGCGCTCCCAGCACCGAGGGACCGAGAACGATGCCGCCGAGCAACATTCCCATGACCGACGGCTGGCCGATGCGGTTCATGACCTCGCCCAGGAGGCGCCCGACCAGCATCAGCGTGATGAGTTGCGCGAGGAAGATGACGTCCGATGCACCGGCCTTGGTGCCTTCGGCTGCGAAAGATGCTCCCGCGCTCAGCCCCAGCGTGGCGACCGCGCACGGCCCGGCGCGCAAGCACGCGCGCGCCAAGCTGAGGAGGACGGTCGAGCAGGTCATGGACTGAGGCACCCCCGCGCCCTCAATCCGCCGGGGCAGCGAATGTTCCCATTTGCCCCAAGTGCTTCAGCATGCGGGGATTTTTCCAAACCGCCAGGCGATGCGGCGCATTGATGGCCATGCAATTGCAAATTATTTGCAACAAGGTTATGCAGGTGGCGAAGGATTGTCAGCATGGCTGTCTCATCCGTGCCGGAAGGGCGATCATCCTCCTCTCCCGCGCATTCCGAAACCGGCTGGCGGCACAGCCGCAGCACGCCCTCGCTCTCCGAAGTCTTCGGCTCGGTCGCGACGCGGCCCAAGGGGCCGCTGTGGAAGAAGCTCATGGCCTTTCTCGGGCCGGGCTATCTCGTCGCGGTCGGCTACATGGATCCGGGCAATTGGGCGACCTCGCTCGCCGGCCCCGCGCGGTGGCGTGGCCGCTCTGGGTGCTGGCGGAGATCGCCATCTGCGCGACCGACCTCGCCGAAGTGATCGGCACCGCCATCGGCCTCAATCTCCTGTTCGAGATCCCGCTGGAAATCGGTGTCATCATCACCGCGCTCGACGTGTTCCTCATCCTGGCAATGCAGCGCCTCGGGTTCCGCTGGATCGAATCCTTCGTGGTGGCCTTGCTCGGCGTTATCGCCGCCTGCTTTGCCGTGCAGATTGCGCTCGCCCACCCCGACTGGCGCAAGGTGATCCTCGGTTTCGCGCCCACGACTGAAATCGTGACCAATCCCGAAATGCTTTACCTCGCCATCGGCATCATCGGAGCGACGGTGATGCCGCATAACCTCTATCTGCATTCCGGCGTGGTGCAAACCCGCCGGTTCGGCGATACGGTCGAAGACAGACGCGAGGCGATCAAGCTTGCAACGCTCGATTCCACGATCGCGCTGATGTTTGCGCTGCTTATCAACGCCTCAATCCTCATCCTGGCGGCCGCCACCTTTAACAAGGCGGGCAAGACCGACGTCGCCGAACTCGACCAAGCGCACGCGTTTTTGGCGCCGTTGCTCGGCTCCGCGATCGCGCCCACGCTGTTCGGGATCGCGCTCTTGTGTTGCGGGATGAATTCGACCGTGACTGCGACGTTGTCCGGTCAAATCGTGATGGAGGGCTTCATCGACATCCGCTTGCCAGCCTGGGCGCGGCGGCTCACGACCCGCGCGCTCGCCATCGTCCCAGCCGCCATGGTCACGATCTGGTACGGTGAGGCCGGCACGGCGAAGCTCCTGATCCTCAGCCAGGTGGTGTTGGGCCTGGCCTTGCCGTTCTCCGTCGTGCCACTGGTGATGTTCACGGCCGACCGCAGGAAGATGAAGGCGCTGGTTTCGCCGCGCTGGTTCACGGCGCTGGCGGCGCTCGTGGCCGCGATCATCATCGCGCTCAACGTGAAACTGATCGCTGATCAGGTCTTGGGCTAAACGACGACCCAATGCCGAGTCATCAACCGGACGAAGCGCTCTAGCGTTCCACCCGCTTCCAGCCGTCGGGCGTGAGCCGCTGCTGCGGCAGGAAACGGCCCTTGTAGTCCATTTTGCGCGAGCCCTCGACCCAATAGCCGAGGTAGACGTAGGGAAGCCGCATCTCACGCGCGCGTGCGATGTGGTCGAGAATCATGAAGGTGCCGAGCGAGCGCGACGCCTCATCCGAATCGAAGAACGAGTAGACCATGGAGAGCCCGTCGCTGAGCACGTCGGTGAGCGCGACCGCGAGCAGTTCTCCGCTGCCGCGGGCGTTGATGGCGGTGTCGGGACCGCGCCGCCGGTATTCCACCACACGGGTGTCGACGTGGCTGTCCTCCACCATGATGGCGTAATCGAGCACCGTCATATCCGCCATGCCGCCGTCGCGGTGGCGCGCGTCGAGATAGGAGCGGAACACCGAATATTGCTCGGAGGTCGGGACCGAGGCCCGCATTTCGCTGACAAGATCGCGGTTGCGGTCGAGAATGCGCCGCATGCTCCGCGTCGGTCGAAAGTCATCGGCCACCACTCTCACCGAGACGCAGGCGCGGCAGTTCTCGCAGGCCGGCCGATAGGCGATCGACTGGCTGCGGCGGAAACCGCCGTGGGTCAGGAGATCGTTGAGCTCGGCGGCGCGCTCGCCGACGAGATGCGTGAACACCTTGCGCTCCTCCTGGCCCGGCAGATAAGGGCACGGCGAGGGCGCGGTGAGATAGAACTGTGGCGTGTTGCGTGAGTGCTGGGTCACGGCAGTCTCGAACCGGCACCATTCGGTTTGCCGACGTCTCTAGGATCGCGCGCGCCGCGCGTTTCGTCAAATCCCTTGTTCTCAGCGGGGCGCGCGGCGCAATGCGTCGGCACGAAGGCGGTTGTTGATGACGATCGTGCCGACCAGCATGTCGTGCAGAAGCCGGCGGCGGTCGTTGAAGAAGGCCACCAGAAGGATCAGCGGCGTCAGGAACGAGATCGTGAACCAGTAGGCGATCGCATGCACCGCGCCCAGCACGAAATAAGCGGGTGCCCCGTACCAGGTGCGCATTTCGATATCCATTACGCGCATCCCGATGGTTGCGGATGCCGGGCTGCCGAAGGTCAGGCCGTAGTAGCAGATCGCCCAGATCACAGTCGCGGGTGACAACAGCCAGAACAGGACCCAGCCGAGCCCGAGCGTGACGAGACCGAAGATGAAAATGAACACCGCCGCAAACAGCACGGGAATGGCGATGATGATGACATCGATCACGAGTGCGATACAGCGGCGCGCCAACACGCCTTCGAACAGCTCCGGGTTGGCGGCCGGGTCGTAGGCATGGGGCTTGACGTCAATCGACACGCCGATCTTTCTCGGTCCGCCGTCGGTCATGACCAAATGTCCTCGCGGTCTATCCTTGCTATGCTCGATTCCACCAGCGGCCGCAGCATAGATGGTCTTTGCGCGAGAGGCACGGCCATTTGCGAGATGAAGCTCGAGTGCGGCCTTGTGTCCAGGATGCGGTCGAGCGCGCCGTGGTTGGCCGCTGATCCGCCAGGCGGTGGTCCAAAGCGGGCCGCGCCGGCGGCGGGGAGGAGGTGAGGCATGAGCGTCACCATCGCCGACATCGAGGCCGCGCGTCGTACCATCGCGGGCCAGGTGTTGCGCACGCCCATGCTTCCGGCGCCCAAGCTCTCGGCGCTGACTGCTGCCGAGGTCTACGTGAAATACGAAAATCTCCAGGTTACCAACTCGTTCAAGGATCGCGGCGCCCTCAACAAGCTCGCGTCGCTGAGCGCCGCCGAGCGCGGGCGCGGCGTCATCGCCATGTCGGCCGGCAATCATGCGCAGGCGGTCGCCTATCACGCGGCGCGGTTGGCGATCCCGGCGACCATCGTCATGCCGGTGACGACGCCGTTCGTGAAGGTGGAGGCGACGCAGACCCACGGCGCCGAGGTGGTGCTCGACGGCGAAACGGTGGCGGAGGCGCAGGTCCGCGCCGAAACCATCGCCCGCGAGCGCGGCCTGACCTTCGTCCATCCCTATGACGATCCACTGGTGATCGCGGGCCAAGGCACCATCGCGCTCGAAATGCTGGAGGACGCGCCCGGTGTCGACGCGCTGGTGGTTCCCATCGGCGGTGGCGGGCTTATTGCCGGCACCGCGATCGCCGCGCGCGCGCGCAAGCCCGCAATCGAGATCGTCGGGGCTGAGGCCGCGCTCTACCCGTCGTTCTGGAATGCCCTGCACGGCGAAAACCGTCCGCTCGGTGGGGCGACGCTGGCCGAAGGCATCGCGGTGAAGAACGTGGGCGTATTGGCGTTGCCGATCGTGCGCGATCTCGTGTCCGAGATCATCTTGGTCGACGAGGCGCATCTCGAGCGCGCGGTCAATGCCTATCTCACCCTGCAGAAGACCATGGCGGAAGGCGCAGGCGCCGCCGGGCTTGCCGCCATGCTGGTCGAGCCGGAAAAATTCCGCGGCCGCAAGGTCGGGCTGATCCTGTGCGGCGGCAACATCGATGCGCGCATTCTCGCCTCCGTCATGGTGCGCGAGCTCGAACGCGAGAGCCGCATCGTCTCGTTCCGGTTGACCATCCCCGACCAGCCCGGCGTGCTCGGGCAAATCGCCACCCGGCTCGGCCAACTTGGCGCCAACATCCTCGGGGTCGAGCATCGGCGGCTCTTCCTCGATGTGCCGGCGAAGGGCGCCAAGCTCGACGTCACGGTGGAGACGCGCGACCGGGCGCATGGGGAGCAGATCTTCAAGGTGCTCAAGCGCGAGGGCTTCCAGCCGGTGTGGATCGATACCGCGACCATGATGGAGTGACCGAAATGCTTCCGGTTGGCGCTTTCCCGCTTCATGATTTCAGCGTGCGGGCGAATCACCCGCGCCGAGGGTGTTAGATCTTGCGCGAGAAGGAACTTCGCATAGCGCTTGTTTGCTTCGGCGGAATTTCGCTCGCCATCTATATGCACGGCATCAGCAAGGAAATCCTCAAGCTTGTGCGCGCCTCGAGCGCGCTGCATGCGATCGCGGATCGCGCCCAGCGAGCGAAAGCTTCGTTCTTCGACCGCGTCAATCGCAGCGATCCCGAATACGACACCGAGGACGTCTATTTCGAGCTGCTGCGCGAGATCGGGCGCAGCGTCGAGATGCGCGTGGTCGTCGATATCATCGCCGGCGCCTCCGCGGGCGGCATCAACGGCACCATGCTCGCGCGCGCCTTGAGCCATGACCTGCCCATGGATGCGCTGCGCGACCTGTGGCTGGAGAACGCCGATGTCGCGGTCCTGCTTGCGCCCGACGCGCGCGCGGGCGCCTGGAGCAAGTGGTTCATCAAGCCATTCCTCTGGGCGGTTGCCAGGACCCGCAGCTTCCGCCCGATCACGGACATCGAGGTGCGCCAGAAGCTTTCCTTGTTCGTGCGCTCGCGCTGGTTCAAGCCGCCGCTCGACGGGCGCGTGATGTCCGGCCTGATGTACGACGCCGTGACATCCATGGGCGCGGCCAAGAGCCCCCGCGCCTCGCTGCTCCCCTCCGGCCAATCGCTCGACCTGTTCGTCGCGCTGACCGACTATTATGGTTATCAGCAGCTCGTGCAAATTCACGATCCGCCGCTCATCCATGAGCGCGAGCACCATCACATACTGCACTTCGGCTATCGGCGGCACTCGAACGGCGAGGTCGAGAGCGACTTCGGCCTCGACAATGCGCCGGGTCTCGCCTTCGCCGCGCGCGCGACCTCGTCGTTCCCGGGCGCATTTCCGCCCGCGCGAATCGTGGAAATGAACGAGGTGGTGTTCCAAACCACTTGCGCGCCGGCATCGATCCGACCACAGCCTCGTTTCTCGACGGCTCGGTGCTCAACAACAGGCCATTTCAGCAAGCGATTTCGGCGATCTACGGCCGGCCGGCGTTTCGCGAAATCGATCGCCGTCTGGTCTACATCGATCCGCATCCGGCGCCTGCGGTGTTGCCGCGCCAGCACAGAATCCCGGGCTTTTTTGCGACGTTGCGCGGCGCGCTATCGGATATCCCGAGCTCGCAGCCGGTGACCGATGAGCTCACCCACGTGGTCGAATTCAACGATCAGGTGCGGCGGCTGCGGGCGATCGTGGACAGCGCGCGTCCTCAGGTCAGTCAGTTGGTGTCCAAGGTCGTGACCACCACCTTCGATCGGCCGATCTCGACGGACGACGTGCGAGGCTGGCGCGAGCAGGTCAACGGCCACGTCGCACGCGATGCCGGATTTGCCTACCAGGCCTACGTGCGGCTCAAGCTCGCCTCCGTGCGCGCCTTCGGCGCGGAGCTGATCGTCAAGCTGCGGGGCGTGCCGGCGCACTCGCCGTTGTCGCGCGTGGTGGCGGAAATCATCGACGCCTGGGCCCTGCGCAAGGGCATCGTTTACGAGCGGGCCGATAGCGAAGCGCTCGAATTCGAGACCCAGACCGCGGACTATCTTCCTGCTTGGGTGAAGTACCTTCTGGCCTTCGACGTGAAGTACCGCGAGCGGCGCCTGCACTTTTTAATCAAGGGGCAGAACAGGCTTTATCAGCTCATCGGTCAGGATCGTTTCGTCGGTCTCGATCCGCTCGTGGTCGATCGGCTCAAGCGCGAGTTCTATGTTCGTCTCGATGCGCTGCGACGCCGGGAGAATGCCGACTTTTACAGCCGCGAGGTCCGTGACCTAGTGGCGGACACATTTCCGGCCGCGCCCTCGGCCGCGGAGGTCAAGCATCTCGAAGCCTTTGCGGCGAGATTCGTGGAGCAGCACGTCGACGAAATTGATCGGCTGATCGAACGATTGGCCGCCGAGATCGATCTGGATGCGAGCACCCGCGAGCTCGACGATCTGTTGGCGTCGCTCGATCCGGCCGAGTGGCATGCGGATGCGCGACGCGAGGTGCTGGTCAATTATCTCGGCTTTCCATTCTGGGACGTATTGACGTTCCCGATGACGCGTGCGCGCGAGCTGGGCGAGCTCAACGAGATTCTGATCGACCGCATCAGTCCGCAAGATGCCCATACGCTTAGCGGATTCGACGGCATCGAGAGCTTGAAGGGTGTCGGGTTCGGCCATTTCGCCGCGTTTTTGTCGCGCGCCTACCGCGAAAACGATTATCTTCTCGGCCGCCTGCATGCGCTTGATCGGCTCATCGACATCGTATGCGACGCGGCGGGGATCGATCCCAAAATGGATCGGATCGATGTGCTGGCGCTCAAGAAGCGGGGGTTCGCGGCGATTCTCGCCGCCGAGGAACCCCATCTCACCCGCAGCCAGGAGCTCATCGCCCGCTTGCGCCGCTCGATCGGCGAGATCGGCGGTTCGCAGGGGAGGGGAACGAGCTAGCCGTAAGGTTAAGTCACCATCGGCCCCCGCGGTTAACGAGCCGCAGAATGACCAGAAGAACAATCGCACCGATGGTAGCCACGATGATGGCCGAGACGATGCCGGCGCCGAGGTGGATGCCCAACTGGGGCAACAACCAACTGCCGATGAGGGCGCCGATGATTCCGATGCAGATGTCCGCGACGAGGCCGTAGCCGGTGCCTTTGACGATCTGTCCGGCAAGCCATCCCGCGATCAGGCCGACCAACAAGATGACGAGAATCGATTCATTCGACATGCTCATTTCCTCCCATTCGGCGACACGGCGCACCGTGGTCGCAGACCCCAGTCGAGCCACCATACCGAACGCGCGGCGTCGCGGCCAGCCGCCGCGGCGCGTCGTCCACATGACGCCTGAGGTTGGTGGTTATCGCTGCGCGGAGACGATGCCGAGGCAATGCGTGGGCCCGCGGCTCAAGCGCTTGAGGAAGGCGCTAGCTTGCGCTTTTTAACGCCTCCGCAACGCGCGGCGCGAAATAGCTGAGCACGCCGCAGGCGCCCGCGCGCTTGAAGGCGATAAGGCTCTCCATCATCGCCTTCTCGCCGTCGAGCCAGCCGTTCTGCGCCGCCGCCATGATCATCGAATATTCGCCCGACACCTGATAGGCGAAGGTCGGCACGCCGAAGGCGTCCCTCACCCGGCGCAGAATGTCGAGATAGGGCATGCCGGGCTTGACCATCACCATGTCGGCGCCCTCCGCGATATCGAGTTCGACCTCGCGCAGTGCCTCGTCGGTATTGGCCGGGTCCATCTGGTAGGTGCGCTTGTCGCCGATCAGCGTCGCCGCCGAGCCGACCGCGTCGCGGAACGGGCCGTAGAAGGCCGAGGCATATTTGGCCGCATAAGCCATGATCGAGACGTCGGCGAAGCCGGCGCGATCGAGGCCCGTGCGGATCGCCGCGACGCGCCCGTCCATCATGTCGGAAGGCGCGATAATGTCGCAGCCGGCCTCGGCCTCGACCAACGCCTGCTGCACCAGGACCTCCACGGTCTCGTCGTTGAGTATGACGCCGTCGCGCAGCAGGCCGTCATGGCCGTGGCTGGTATAGGGATCGAGGGCGACGTCACAGAGCACCCCGACCTCCGGCACCGCCCGCTTGATGGCTCTTATAGCACGACACACCAGATTGTCCGGATTGAGCGCCTCGCTGCCGTCCTGGTCGCGCCGTTTCAAGTCGGTATGGGGAAAAAGCGCGAGGCATGGAATGGCGAGTTCGGCGGCGCGCTCGGCCTCGCGCACGGCCTCGTCGACCGAGAGCCGCTCGACGCCCGGCATGGAGTCAACCGGCACGCGCGTCTTCGACCCGTCGATGAGGAAGAACGGCCAGATCAGGTCATGCGTGGTCAAGGCGTGCTCGCGCACCAGGCGCCGTGCCCACTCCGCCTTGCGGTTGCGGCGCGGGCGCTTGGCGAGATCGAGTCGGGGCTTGCGCTTGATCTTGGCCTCGACCGGGGCGAGGCGGGCTTCGATCGGACGGCCGTATTTGATGGCCATTGGGGCGCTCCGGATGAAGACGGCTCTTTTTAGCCCCTCCGCGACAGGCCCGCCAGCGGGGCTGCCGTCGCGGACGAGCTATCATTCCGCCGTTGCGCCCGCGAGTTTAACCAGACCACGTCGCGCGGTGTGCCGGCGGGCGCGACCACGCCGGTCCAGGCGTCGTGCGTGAAATCGGGAAATCCGCTTTCAACGAGGGTTGGTACCGTTGGCAGTGCCGGCCATCGCTCGGCGCGCGCAATGCCCAACGCTCGCACCTTACCCTCCTTGACGAGCGGATAGAGTCCGAGCAGCCCATCGATGGTGAAATGCGTCTGTCCGGCCAAGAGATCGGTGATGGAGGCCGCCGAGCCCTTGTAGGGAATGTAAGTGACATCGATGTCGGCCTTCACCTTGAGCAGCGTGCTCAGGAGATGCGGCGGGGTACCGAGCCCGGCGCCGTAATTAAGCTTGCCCGGATTGGCCTTGGCGTATGCGACGAATTCCTGCACGGATTTCGCCGGCACGGACGGCGCCACCACGAAGACGTGCGGCAATAGCGAGACCGAAGCGACCGGAGC
>WNGB01014560.1_pt1 | contig 16849 bp, 8 predicted proteins | sample 5400681 | NCBI WGS metagenome assembly WNGB01 (sample SAMN13153367, study PRJNA577476) | soil metagenome | isolation source: 115 cm soil or saprolite under grassland replicate 2 | place: USA:California | collected 2016-06-15 | reverse complement strand
GTATGGTCGATCAAGTGCTCCAAGAGAGCACGGTCGTTGGGGCGGAGATCCACAAGGGCCATCGTTACGCCCCTCCTGCCGCGGGCGGGTTCAGGAGAGGTTATTGTATTTGTCAAAGAACTTTTTGTAACCTACTTAACAGTCCGACCGGGGTGGCATAACAGCACTCCCGGGGTTGCAGTTCCCCGGCCGACCCGGTGGCTGAACTTGTCGGGGACATCGCCTTGGGTCTGAGGGACGTGACCTCGTGGTCGTGGTCGTCCCCTACCTCACTGACTTCACGGCAGGATGAACGGTTGGCGCTAGGGAGGACAAGCGATGATACACCGGAAACAGACCGCCATTCTCTTCGCCGTGGGCATCGTGCTGGGAGTGAGCAACGGCAGCACCTCTGCCGGCGAGATCAAATATCGCTCGCATCCTCCGATGCGGCCGCTCCCCGTCCCCTCGAAGCGCCCGCTGGACAAGGGGCCGGCCTACTTCGTCGATCCCGGCAAGGGCAACGACAAGCAGAACGGGGCGCAGACAACGCCCTGGAAAACCGTCAGCCATGCGGTCAAGCAGTTAAAGCCCGGCGATACGCTCTACCTGCGCGGTGGGACGTATTACGAGAGCGTCACCGTCGCCGTCTCGGGCACCGCGGAAAAGCCAATCACAATCCGCTCGTTCCCGGGCGAACTTGCGATCCTGGATGGCGGGATTCGCGACTTTTACGAAGACCCGGCCAGCGCCTGGGAACCGTACCCCCAAGGGGGAGAAGGAGAATTCCGCTCGAAGAAGTCCTATGCGTCGGGCGGAGGCTTCGGCAACTTCGGCGACTCGATGGTGCCGTTGCATCGTTACCTGACGTTCAGCGATCTCCGCTCGCAGAACGAACTGGCCCGGCCGGAACTCGGCGGCCGCGCCGACGACCCGACGGGCATTTACGTCGGCCCGGGAGTCCGCCGCGATCCGGCGACCGGCCGTATCCACATTCGGCTGTCGCACACGAAACTGGCCGGCCTCGGCGCGAACCACTACCGCGGCGAAACGGACCCGCGGAAACTGCCGCTGGTGATCGCCGGTTACGACTACGCCCTGCGCATCGTCGGGGCAAAGCATGTTCGCGTGCTGGACATCGTCGTTCGCGGCGCCCAGCGTGCGGCGGTTCTCATTCAGGATGCGGTGGACGTCGAACTGAACGGCATGACGCTCTACGGCAGCGGGGCCGCCCTGATCGTCCACCGTACCGAGAACCTGCGCCTGATCGGCTGCGCCCTGCACGGACACGCGGCGCCGTGGCATTCCCGTTTTCATCATAAGTATCGGGCCAACGCGGGCTATCTGGTCTTCGCCCAGGGCCGCAACTTCGAGTTCGCCTACTGCGAGTTCACCGATCACCACGACGCGCTGCAGATTCACGGCGTCGAGGGGATGCGTTTCCACCATAACTGGGTGGACAACTTCAATGATGACGGCATCGAGGTGGGGCCGCAAAAGGAGCGCGGCAAGACGCTGATTTACCAGAACCTCATCTCACGCTGCCTGAACCCGTTCACGCTCCACGGCAAGAAGCCCCAGCCAGTCAAGACCGAGGAGGGCAGCGGCGTCTACATTTACCGGAACCTCGTCGATCTGCGCCAGGGCACCTATCGCTCGCCGCCCACGAAGCCGGACCCGTCCGGAGCCTTCCTGAATGCCCCGACCACGATGGTCGCCCACGATCACGGAAGCCCCACATGGCCGGTCTATTATGTCTATCAAAATACCTTCCTCCTGCCGGCCAACACGTTCCACAACACGTACGCCTTCGGCTGGGGCTCGCACACGCGAGCGACCCGGCGGCGCGTGTTCAATAACATCTTCGTCCAGGTCGAGGGGCTGCCCGGCATGAACGTCTTCGTGCAGGCGGATGAGGATTTTGAGGCCGACGGCAACCTGCTCTGGGGCGTCAAGGACGGGCCGAAGTTCAAAGGCGATTTGTTCGCGAAATTCCGCCGCTCGCCGCTGTTCGAGGCCAGCAAGAAACGCTATTCGCCGGGCTGGGGCGCCAACGACCTGTTCACCGATCCACAATTCCTGGCCCTGAGCGACGGGAAGCAGCCGAGCGACCTGCGTTTGCAGAAAGCCAGCCCAGGCCGCGGCGCCGGCGTCGCGCTGCCTGCGGAATGGCCTGACCCCCTCCGCCAACCTGGCCGTGCGCGGCCGGACGTGGGCGCCCTACCGCTTGGGGCCGAGCCGTTCCGGGTTGGTCCTGCGTGTGCACCGATCCAGCGGTAACGGACGTGTCAGGTCTGGCGCAGATACCTCGCGACCGCCTCGGGAAAATACTTCAGCACCGACGTGATGGGATTGGCAGCCACCTGCCCCAACCCGCAGATCGATGTCAGATACATCGTCTCCGCCAACTCCCCAATACCGGCCAGCCGTTCGCGCGAACAGGTATCGGCGCGGAGATCCGTGAGGATGTTAACGAGCTGCTGCGACCCCAGGCGGCAGGGCACACACTTGCCGCACGACTCGTTGCGATAGAACTCCACGCAGTTCAGTGCCTGCTCCACCATGTCGGCGCGGTCGCCGTAGACCACGAACGCGGCTCCGAGCATGCCGCGCACCGAGGCCAGCGTCTGCCAGTCGAGCGTCAGATCGAGGATGTCCAGGCCAGCCGCCCCCGCCGGCAAGCGCTCCTTGACGAACTTCTCCGGCAGATCGGCGGCCTTGATGAATGCGGGCAAGAAGCCGCCGGATGGCCCCGACGTGGCAATCGCCTTGAGACGCTGACCGTCGCGCACTCCGCCGGCGGTTTCCAGCACCAGTTCGCGCACCGTCTGCCCCAGCGGCACCTCGTAAGTCCCCGGCCGGTTGACGTCGCCACTGACCGACACAAAACGCAGTCCCGTCGCCCCGTTGACCCCCTGACCGCGATACCACGCCCCGCCGCGCAGCACGATCACCGGCACCCATGCCAGCGTCTCGACATTGTTGATGACCGTCGGCTGGCCGTACAGGCCGTGCGTCACCGGGAACGGCGGCTTGTTGCGCGGCTCGCCGCGGCGATCCTCCATCGCCTCCAGCAGAGCGCTCTCCTCGCCCTGGATGTAGCCGCCGGGACTGATGAAGACCTCCACCGGGAACGACCGCCCCGAGCCGAGCAGCTGCTCGCCGCACACGCCCGCCGCTTCCGCCTGGCGAATTGCCTCGCGGATCGCGTCGATCTCGTCGTGGTACTCGTGGCGAATGTAGACATAGCCGCGCGCGGCGCCGGTCACCAGACCCGCCGTCACCATCCCCTCGATGACGAGATGCGGCACGCGGCGCAGCAATTCGCGATCTTTAAAGGTGCCTGGCTCGCTCTCGTCGGCGTTGCAGATCACGTACTTGACCTCGCCCGGCGCGGAGCGCACCGCGGCCCACTTGCGCGCGGTCGGAAAGCCGGCTCCGCCCATGCCGCGCAGTTCGGCCGTCTCGATCTCGCGCAGCACGGCATCGCTGTCGCCTCCTTCGACCAGCCGCCGGACGACAGCGTAGGTCGGACGACCCTCATACGGATCGATCATCCAGCCGCACCTGGAGCGGTCGGCGTGCTGGCGCGGCAAAGGCCGCTTCGCTAACGCGGTCTCGATCTGTGTGCGAATCTCGGCCTCGGACAGACCGCGATAGACCTGATCATTGATGGATAGCACCGACGGAGCCCTGTCGCACTGGCCCAGGCACGACGCCCCGCTGACTCGGACCTGTCCCGGCGCCAGTTCGCCGGCGAGCGTTGCCAACGTGCGTCGCAACTCCGTGACGCCGCGGAGGTGGCAGACCATGTCGCGGCAGACGCGGACCTCGACGGCGGCCGGCGGCGTCAGGTGGTAGCGCGGATAGAAGCTGGCGAGTTCATGAACGCGGTGCAACGGTTCGTTGAGCCGGGCCGCGAGAGCGCGCAGCTCGTCCGCCGGTAAGTAACCACAGCGATCCTGAATCTCGTTGAGCGCTTGCAGGATCATCCGTTTCTCTCCTAACCTCGCCTCCGGGAGCGCGGGCGTCCCGCCCGCAAGTTCGCTCTCCCCGAAGCGGGCGAGACGCCCGCGCTCCCAGGTCTTCGATGGAGATTCTGGACAAATGTCCAAAAGTGCCCTTGCGTCCACGTACAGAGATTGTTCTAATACTCCATCAATTCCAGTTTAGGGTGGCCACCCTTTTGTGTCTGGGATGGAGCCGACGAGGCTCGAATATCGTTTATCGCCTTCAAGGACAAAGGGAGACTGCGATGAAGACGCGAACTCTGTTCGTCGTGCTGAACGCCGCCGGATTGTTCTGGGTGCTCAGCGGCCGGGAATTGGGGGCGGGCGACAAGAAGGACGGGGACAAGAAACCGTCCTTCGAGGAGATCATGGTGAAGCTCGGCACGCCCGGACCGAACCACAAGCTCCTGGAGCCGCTCATCGGCACCTGGAACTGCAAGGTGAAAATGTATATGGAACCGGGCAAGCCGCCCAGCGAATCGGAAGGGACCATCAAGCGCCAGTGGATCCTCGACGGCCGTTACATCCACGAGAACTATGCGGGTAGTTTTGGCGGAAAACCGTTCAAGGGCCTCGGCCTCGTCGGCTACGACAACTTCAAGAAAAAGTACACGGTGGTCTGGGTCGATTCGATGAGCACAGGCATCATGTTGACGACGGGCACCTACGATGGCAAGAGCAAAACCTTCACCTATCTTAGCAGCGAGGAGAGTGACCCCTATTTCGGAGGTAAAAAGACGAAGGGCCGGGACGTCCTGCGGATCCTCGACGCGGACAACCACGTCCTGGAAATGTACAAGCAAATTGAGGGTGCCCCGGAGTTCAAAATGATGGAGATCTCCTGCACGCGGAAGAAGTAACCCCACGCGCTGGTGGTCCGCTTGCGAGTTCGTCCTCATCTGCTAACAGCCCGTTGAAAAACCCCTCCCCCCGACCCCCTCCCCGCAACGGAGAGGGGGAGCAAAACAAAGTCCTCTTCTGCTCCCCCTCTCCGTTGCGGGGAGGGGGTCGGGGGGAGGGGTTTTGAAACCGCCTCTAACCCGGAAGCGGGCCAACAGCCCCAGGCTCCGACTCAAGGAGACGCTGAGCCGGTGCAGGTCGTTCGCCCTGCCTCACCTTGGCCGGCATTCTCGGCAGAGTCGGGTAGTTGTCCCAATTCCGTGCGATTCGTGGGCGGCACTTCGCTGGCGGCTGACGCCGGGCGCGTCATAATCTGGAAGAGGCAGCTGCTGAATTGCCGACATGGTAAGGTGGAAAGGCGGTGACGATGAGGTAAGTCGGTCTCTGCGGGAGTCGCGGCAGCGGTCCAGGGGCGGCGACGCCGGGCCGCGCCACCCTTCTGCTTGAGGGGACTCCCGAGGTTGCCGCGCAACCTCCGCCGGCAGTTCACGGTCCCGTCGGTGCTGAACTACGTTTCGGGACAAGAGAGGATCACTCGGAGACAGCGACCGCGTTGCCGGCCCTGCGGGGCCTGGGAACCCCCGTCCCTGACGCGACGCCTCGGCCCGTCACCCCTGCCGGCCGGGCGCGCGTCGGGTCTTTTTCCCTCCTGCCCTCATTTCAGCTACATTTGCGACCGCTTGACCCCTGTTGCACTGCCGTTTATCATCGACCCTAAGAAGGTTGGTGCGCTGGCTTATGCTCGGAGGTTTCAACTCATGCGATGGTTCCGACCCGGACTTCTGACCCCAGCCGTGCTGGCAGGTTTGCTGTCAATCCTATCACCAGGAACGGCCTATGCGCAGAAAGCCGCGGCCCCAGTGCCGGTCGAGTTCCCCACCGCGGATTCCGTCACTCTGAAAGGGCACTGGTATCCCAGTGGTCAGGGGAAGGAGGCGCCGGTAGTCCTGCTGCTGCACGCTTTCGGCGAGGACAGCAAGAAGACCGAATGGTTGAACTTGGCCAAGGCCCTCCAGGAGAGAGGGTACGCCGTGCTGCGTTTCGATTTCCGCGGCCACGGCGACAGCGATACGATTTTCCCGGGCATCCCGAACCCGACGATGCCCAAGCTAAGCCAGCCGGGCTTCTGGGACCAGAAGGAGAACCAGGCTGGCCTCCGTACTTTCGTTGCGAGCCCGAAAATCCGCAAGGTGACCACCATCTCTTTCAAGGATTTCAAGCCCGACTACCACCGCATCCTGGCCAACGACATCGCCGCGGCCAAGGTCTTCCTTGACGAGAAGAACGACGCCGGCGAATGCAACACGAGTAATCTGATCCTGATTGGCGTCAAGGAGGGGGCGACGCTCGCTGCTCTCTGGCTCAACGGCGAATATTCCCGCTACCGGATGCTGGGCAAGTTCCAGGTCGTGCCAGCCGCAGGCGGCACTCTGAAAATCCTTGGCGGCCAGCCGGACACCACCGCCGGCTCGGAGGGCAAGTGCGTCACGGCGGCGGTCTGGCTGAGCATAAGTCCGACGCTCGGCGACAAAAACGTCAACCCGGGCTCCATGCTCCGCACAGCGGGCGGGCCGAACAAGGTGCCGATGCTGTTCCTCTATGGCAAGGGCGAGGGCAAGGGAAAACAGGCCTCGGAAGGTGCTCTGAAGACCATCACCAAGGGCAACAACCCAAAGGATTTCCCCTTCACGCTGGCGTACGAGGTTTCCAGCGCTGCCGCCGACAAACTCTCCGGCGTCCAGCTGTTGCAAAAGCCGCTGGGCATGGTCAAGGAGATCACGGGCTATCTCGACAAGGCGCAGGAAGGGAAGAACCCCAAATGGAAGGTGCGGCAGGACAAGACGGACACGTACGCCTGGGTCATTAACGGCCAACCATACCCGTTGGTCTCGCGGCCGAATGGCACGCTGATGCCCCTGTTCAGCCGCTACGTGGCGTTTCTGCACTACCAATGATCTGCGGCGAGCGGAGCGGGTTACGAATCCTTGTGGGGGTGGGAAAAACGAGCGGCGGGGTTTATCCCCGCCGTCTGGGAGTGCCGACGGCGGGGATAAACCCCGCCGCTCGTTTGCGGGCTCGGGTCGAGCCAGGCGGCGCTACGTCGGCTTTGGGGCCGTTTCGCGAACGAACTCCTGAGCCCGGCTGACAAGGGCCTGGCATACCGCCAACGAGGGCCGCACACGCGCGAACTTCGCCAGGTCGCAGCGCGCGAGCAATTCGCCCAGCAACGTCTGATGGGCCGGGGTCAGCGCTGAGGACGCGCTCACCGCGGCCAGGAACTCCGCCGTCGTCTGCCGCTGGGCCGGGATCTGGAAACGCTTCTCCAGATAACGCCGCACCACGCTCGACAGCGCCGTGTGGTAGCGCTCGATCTCAAGTGCGGTCGCCGGCGACTCGGCCGCAAGCCTCTCCAGTTCCTGCAGCGCCCACTGATCCGGCGGCAACGGCGGCCGCCGCGTCGTACCACGTCGTCCCAAGATAATCGCCAGCACCCCCGTCGCCACGCCCCCAAGACCCAGAGCGACCCACAACAGCCACGAGCCACCTGTCTCGACGCGCGGCAACTCTTCGATGGCGGTGATGTCGCGCGCCGCCGACGGCTCGGCGACCTTGATGCGCGTCTGGACATGCACGGTCAGGGGCGGCGTGCGCCATTCGCCATCGTCGATGCGGTAGCGCAGCGACGGCAACGTCAGGGAATGCTTGCCGGGCTGCAGCGGTGTGAGCAGGAACTCCTGCTCCCACACGCGCGCGCCGCCTTCCACCGTCCGCTCCGTTGGCGGCGACTGCGGTTCGAGTGCCAGAAACTCCGTTCCCTTCACCTTGTCGAGAAGTTCTGCCCTGTCGGCGCGCACGGTCAGCTTCACCTCATCGGACAAACGCAGTTCAAGCGGCGGTGCGCCTCCCACTGCGGCGGGCAGCCAGCTGACGGCGAGCAGCACCACGAGCCCGAAGCGCAAGCGCGGGACAAAGAGGCTCATAGCTTCCTCAGGCGACGTTCGCGCAGGCGAAAGAAGCGGATCAGGGCGTCGAGGTGGCCGCCGTCGGTCGAGACCTCGATCAGGTCCACGCGCGCCGACTTGGCCAGGCGGCGCAGCTGCTCGCGGCGTTGCCGGGCGGCCTCGGCGTAGGCGGTGCGAACCTCGCGACTGGAGGTGTCCAGCAGGAAGTGGGCACCCGTTTCGGCGTCCTCCAGCTGCACCAGTCCGACCGCCGGCAATTCCTCTTCGCGCGGGTCGGCGATGGGCACGGCGATGAGGTCGTGTCGCCTGCCGGTGTGCTTGAACGCGCGCTCGTAGCCGGAGTCGAGGAAGTCGCTCATCAGGAAGATGATCGCTCGGCGGTGCAGGACGCGGTTGACGTAGTCGAGGCCCTCGCGAATGCTGGTGCGGCGGCCCTGCGGTTGGAAGAAGAGTACATCGCGGATCAGGCGCAGAACGTGGCGCGTGCCCTTGCGCGGCGGCACGAAACGCTCGACCTTGTCCGTGAAGCCGACGAGCCCGACGCGATCGTTGTTGCTGATGGCGCTGAACGCCAGGACCGCGGCCAACTCGGCGGCGACCTCGCGTTTTTGCTGCAGCCGCGTGCCGAACTGGTTGCTGCCGCTGCAGTCGATCAGCAGCACGACGGTCAGTTCGCGCTCCTCGACGAAGCGTTTGATGAAGGGGTGGCCCATGCGGGCGGTGACGTTCCAGTCGATAGCGCGGATGTCGTCGCCGGGTTGATACTCGCGCACTTCCTCGAAGGCGATGCCGGTGCCCTTGAAGACGCTGCGATACTCGCCGCCGAGGAGATCTTCAACGGCGCGGCGTGCTCGCAGCTGAAGGCGGCGGACCTGGCGAATGACTTCACGGGGGAGCATGTCAGGATGACAAGGTGACAAGGTGACAAGGTGACCAGCAGATAGGATATCATCTCAACCTTCGACCGGGTATGGCCGATTCACCTTGTCACCTTGTCGCCTTGTCGCCTTGTCACCTTGTCATCCTGAGACCCGCTGCTGGAACTCCGGGCTGCCGAGGACCACGGCGACGATCCCCGAGCGCGTGGCGCCCGCCTGGATCGCGGTCAGCCAGGTCGTCAGGTCGTTGCTCGTGGCCTCGCGGCCGAGGATGTCGCGATACAGTTGCGTCAGCCAGCGACGATCTTCCGCCAGGTGCGACTCGGTGCTCTGCATCATTTGCAGCGCCACATCGACGTACGACGCGCCCCCTGCGATCACGCCAAGCCAGTAAGCTTGATCGACCGGGCCGGTGTGCCGGAAGAGCAGGTGCTGATAGACCTTGTCCAGCCAGACGGCCGGCTGGCCGCCCGTGCCCTGCTGATACTCCTGGCTCATCACGATGTTGGCGACAACCTCCGAATGCGAGGCGCCGTTGCCCAGCACGTTGAGCCAGTAACTGAAGTCCTTCGGTCCGGGCGCCCGATTGAGCAAGGTCTGATAAATCTCCGGCAGCCACTTGGAGCCTTCCTTGAAGTGGTATTCGGGGCTCTGCATGATCGCCGCGGTGACGTCCGCGCGCGTGGCGCCCTGCTGCAGCGTGCCGAGCCAGAAACTGTAGTCGCCCGCGCCAGGGGTGCGGTTCAGCAAGCCCTGATAGAGGTTGAACAACCAGGCCTGGTTGGGGTCCGACGGCGGCGTCGGCCAGGGAGCCACCGCCGGCTTTGTCGAATCCGTCGTCGGGGTCGAGTCCGTCGCGGGCAGCGTGGCGCTGACGGTCGTGGAGGGCGTCGTCGAGGCGGCGGGCGTCCCGGGCTGGCTGGCGGTGGCCGAATCGGCGGTGATCGTCAGGCGATAGTTGATGGCGCCGACCGAGACCGTGCGCGCGATCGGGGCCGCGAGCCCCCCGCCGTTGAACGTCACCGTGTAGGTGCCGGGGTCGAGTTGGAGGTTGTAAGCGCCCGAGCCGAAAGTCGTGGTCGAGCCGACACCCTGCACCATGACCGTCACTCCGCCGAGGCCCTCGCCCGCATCGTAAAGGTTATTGTGGTTCGTGTCGTTGTAGACCACGCCGGTCAGGTACGGCCGCGTGTCCGCCAGGGAGCCGGTGTCGATGGTGTAATAGTTCTGGTACGAGCCGCTGCCGTTCTGCACGATGCCGATGCCGACGAGGTTCTGGCCGCGGAAGGTGGCGTCGATGGCGAGCAGGTGGCGGCGGTGGCCGAGGTCCGACTGGCCCTGATCGATGATCAGCGCACGCAGCGCGGCGTCGGGCGTCTGGTAGCCGGCGGCGATACTCTCGCGCCAACTCGTGGCGGGGAAGCCGGCGGCGACGATGCGATCGCCTGGGCCAGCGCCGCTCGGATCGGTGTGGCCGAAGTAATTCTGGGCGTTCATGTCCTGCGAATGCAGCAGCGACGACTGCATCAGGCGCGGGTCGAAGGCCAGCGGTTGCGACGCCGCCACGCCGGACAGATCGAGACCGATCGACGCCCCATAGGCCGCCGGGTTGGCGCGGGCATCATTGAGCCGTTCCAGAAACACTTGCTCGACAGCAGTCGGGTCGTAGGCGGTGGACAGCACCTCACGCGACTCCAGGTGCTCGACTTGGGGGCGATAACGAAGGGGCCGCCGGGGGGAGCGAATCGCTGACAAGGGTGATCTCCTTTGCGTGAATCTCAGGGGATACGCTTTGATGACGGGACGGCAAAGCGAGATCCGGCTCCGAGGAGCGCGGTGGGCCGCTCCGCGAGCGGCCAGACGCTGATTCTATTGAGGGGGTAGCGGTCGAACGCACCGCCCGGAGAAGTGAGGCGAGATCCTTTTCGCCGGACGGCTTCCGGGCTGGACAGACAGGCGCGTGGGGGACGTTGCCGGGCAACTTGCCGCCGCGACGACTGCCGCCGTGGTAGGGACGTACGCCAGGAACTCCGCCGGGCGTCGTCCGCTCGGTTCGTCAGAACTCTAGGTTGCTACGACAGCAAAAGCAAATCGCACAGAAACGCCTTGCACGGCAACAACCATATTTGCGGCAGCACACGCATAGTCGAAGCACACGGCGAATCCAGAAGAGTTTCCCCAGATTTCGCAAGTTACCCGAACCGCAAGTTGTGCAGGAAAAGACGTGGTTTTCGGAAGGAATGACGGCAGATGCGCAGCTGGCGTTCGTTCAGGTCATCGCAGAATACGCGGGTTGTCGGTGCGGCGATGGCAACAAAAAAGCCCACGGGTCGCGACAGGGGGTTCGTAGTTCCGCCTTTAGGCGGAAGTCTGGCGTTCCGCCTAAAGGCGGGACTACGAACCCACGGGTCGCGACAGGGGGTTCGTAGTTCCGCCTTTAGGCGGAAGTCTGGCGTTCCGCCTAAAGGCGGGACTACGAACCCACGGGTCGCGACAGGTGGTTCGTAGTTCCGCCTTTAGGCGGAAGTCTGGCGTTCCGCCTAAAGGCGGGACTACGAACCACGGGCCGCGACCCGTGGGCTGGACTGCCTTGCTCTCACCATCCGACCCGCCTCTCAGCGCGGGATCGGCGGCAACTGACCCAGGAAGATCTGCTCTTCCTCCTCATTGATGATGATGCGGGCGGTCACCAGCACCATCAGGCTCGACGTGTCGCGACCGTAACCGACGTTCTTGAACAGCCGGTTGATGTACGGGATCTTGCTCAGGATCGGCGGCCCGAACTCGTTGCGCGCCTCGGCCAGCGCCTTGAAGCCGCCCAGCAGCACCGTGCCGCCGTCCGGGATCACCACCGTCGTGTTCAGCGAGATCGTGCCGAACGCCGGTTGCTGGAAGAACATCTGGAAGATCCGCGGCTCGATCGACTGGAAGCCGTCGAAGAACAGGTCCGGGACCGCGAACTGGAACGGCACCATGGGCACGTTCGCCGAGACCAGGTTCGATAACTGCGGACTTAAGTTCAAGCGTACAAACCGTCTGTCCGCCGACACCACCGGCGTCACCTGTAACGCCACCTGGATCGGGATGGGCGAGTTCTGCGGCTGGAAGACCAGCTGCGAACCGAACTGCTGCGGCTGGATCGTCGTCAGGAAGAACTGAGCGTCGCCAACCTGTATGAATGCCGTTTGTCCGTTGAACACCGTGATCTTCGGCGCCTGCATGACGTTGGCGCGGCGGTCGCCCTGGGCGGCCTCGATCAGCATGAACACCTGGATGTCGCTCAGGAACGCCAGGCCCAGCGTCAGGCCGCCGTCGGCCCCCAGCGTGCCGGGGTAACCGCCGAAGGGCGGCAGCGAGAAGTCGAAACTGCTGTTCTTCAGCGGAATGCCCAGGTCCGGCGTGAACGTGCCCGCCGGCGTTAAGCCCGAGAAGAACGTGTCCGGCACGAACTTGTTGATGAATCCCGGCGGCCTGAACTGGTTCGTCAAGAGTTGTTGCTCGAAGCGCGTCTGGCCGTTGTTGACGATGTTGATGTCGAAGTCCATGCCGAGCCGCTCGAAGAACGACTCCGAGACCGACACGAGCCGCATCTCGATCGCGACTTCCAGATCTTGCAGGCGGCGCAGGGCGGCCAGCAGGTCGGAAATCTGCTCGATGATGTCCGGCGTCTGGTTGATAACCAGCGCCAGGCCGATCGGGAAGTACTGGATGGTGCCCTTGCCGCCCTGATCGTGCCAGCTTTGCGGCTCGATGGTGTTGGTGATCAGGCGGATGAGCACGTCCTCGATGGTGCTCGGTACCCCCTTGTTGGGCCCCGCGTTGCCGCCGTGGCCCTGGCCGCCCGGCGTGCCGACCGGCTGGCCGTTGGGCAGCATCGCATTGTTGTACATGTTCGGCACGCCGCCGCCGTAGTTCGGCATCTTCTCGTAGTAGCCGTTGAAGATGCGGTGGATGTCGGCCCAGGTCGGCAGCGGATGATTTTCCACCGGCACCACCAGGTCGGCCACCGGGTAGGTGACGACCTTCGACTTGCCCTTGGCTGCATCCTCGGTAGTGATCTGCAGGACCTCATCCTTGACGACGTAGGTCAGGCGGGCCTGCTTGAGCAGCATGTTCAGGATGGACCTGAGCGAGACCTGTTCAACCTCAAGCGACATCTGTTGCGTTCGGTTGATGCCCGCTTCGTCCAGGGCCGCCACGTCCGCGACCACGTTCAGGCCGCTGACCGCCCGTAGGGTGTCAATGACCTTGTCAAGGGGCATGTCCTTGATGTTCAAACTCGTCTTCATCTCCACCACCTTGCGCTCGATGGCCCGCTCGCGCTCCCCGCGGTTGTCGTAGGAGATGCCGTTGCGGAAGCTCTGACGGTTCCGATTTTGCTTGAGAACGTCCGCGTCAAAATCGACTGGGTGACGCAGATCCACCCAGGGACCAGGTTCCTCAGCGTCGTACGTGGCTTTCAGGAAGTAATCCTGCTTGCGCTCCGATTGCGCCTTTTGTTTCTGGACCTCCCGGTGGATCTTGGCCAGGCCGATTGCCATGTCCGCCGCGAGGTTGTCCGGGTCCAGTTCCCGAGCCTGGTATGCAAGTGGCAAAGCCTTGTCGTACCTGCCCTCGCGCATCAGGGCGTTGCACTGCTTGATCAGGCCGTCGATCTCGGTATCCCGTTTCTGCTGGGCAACCACCCGCTGGCGCTCGCGCTCCCTCGCGTCCAGGGGAAAGCGGTCTGCTTCCCGCGTTGCGATAAACTTTGCCTCTTCCTTGAGCTTGCGGAACTGGTCGATCCGGCCCTCGACCTGCCGCTTCAACGCGGCCACCTGGCCGGGCGATAGCTTGCTTTCTTCCAGGCGCTCATTGAACTCCCGGGCAAGGTCCAGGGCGGCGTCATAGTTGCCCGCCTTGACGCGAGCCTGGGCGTTCGTCTGCACCTGCATCCAGTCTGACCGGAGCTGATCGAGCTGAAGTTTCTCCATCGCCTTGAAGCTGGCCATGCTATCCGGCACGCCGCCGGGGCCCTGCGGCTCCTTGCCGCCAGGCGGCATCTCGACGACTGCCCTGCCCACACCGGGGCCGCTCAGCTGCTGATCGGCGACCTGTTGCACGACTGGCTGGCCGGGCTGCAGCTGCGCACTGGAGGAGATTTCACGCAACCGCCCCTGCCGCTGTGGATCCAGCAATTGGATGTCCAGCCCGGCGATGATGGTCCGCGTCAGGGCGAAATCGCGCCGGGCGAAGGCGTCGAGAGCGGCGTCGAACTTGCGGGTCGTCTCCAGACACCTTTGACGTTCCTCCTCAACGTCGAGGGAGTTGAGGAAAGCCCCAGCCTCCGCCTTGAGGTCGTACTGCTTCTCGATGTAGACGGCCTCGGCCAGACGGCGAGCGGCACCCAGCGCCCCATGCTCGCGCTCCAGGCGGGCCTTGTCCAGCTTCGCCAATCCCTCATTACGAAGGTCCGCATTGGGGCCAGTCGGTTGCCCGCCAGCCAATTTCACATCCGGATTGCCCGTGACGCCCGGCGTCGGCGGAGTACCGGAAGCCAACTGCTGCACGCGCTGCAGCGTCGCGGTCGCCGCGTCGATGTGGTGAGCGTCCAGCCGGAACGTGCCGGCCAGCTGCCGGGCGTCGGCCAGGTTCGCCGCGGCGCGCTTCAGCGACAGCGGGTTCTTCGACCCCCCGACCGCCTCGTCCTCGGCGCGGCGCACGAGATCGTGAATGCGCGTCTCCGCCTGCCGCGCGAGGTCGAACAGCGCTCGATCGGGACTGTCCTCGGCGGGCGTGAAGACCACGCCGCCCCGAGCCGCCTCGTCCCCCCACTTGTGAGCGTCGAGGGCCTTCTGGCGAGCGTCCACCAACATGCCGCGCTGCTGCAGAGCACGAGCTTCGGCGAGCAGGGCCTGGGCACGTTGGCGGGCTTCCACCGCGGCCATCGGCGGCGCCTGGTCCGTGGGCCGGTTGCCGCTTTGGCCGGCGGTTTGCTGGCCGGCGCCCTGGTTCGGCCCCTGGGCGACGGTGTTCTGACCATACGGGTCCGGTCCCTCGGAACGCCGCGGCTGTTTCGTCTCGGCAGTGTTGATCTCGATGAGCAACCGATCCGGGCGATCGCCGAACTCCCACATGCTGTACGGCCCATGCAGGATCTTGGCGCGGTAGGCTTTCGCCCTGGCCTCCTGCAGATTGCCGCGCTCAAGCGCCTGCCGCGCCTCGACCAGCAACCGTTTTGCCTCGTCGCGGTCCTTGCGGCCGCGGGCCTTCTGGATGTCGATACGCAGCTTGTCGGGCGAGTCCTCGAACAGTCCCCAGCGCGTCCCGGGCACGGCCGCGGCACGCAGAGACAAACGATCCGCTTCGTCGAGATTGCCTTCCTTGAACAGGATGCGTCCCTCGCGGAGCAAGGCGCGCGGGTCGGCTGCAAGCCCACGGGTTGCAACCCGTGGGCTTGATTCGGGCGGCCGCACCGAAGCTTGCTCGACATGCTGGCTGCCCCCGACGACGGGCTGACCGTTCCCGGTCGGCTGGTAGGGGCTCACAGGAGCCACGGGCGCCCCGGTCGCTCGGGCCTGGATGTCGCCGAGCAACTTGTCGGGCGTGTCGTGCCACCAGGAATAGCCGCCCAGCGAGCGGGCCTGGATGGCGCACTGCTGGGCGCCGCCGAAGTCGCCGCGAGCCAGTGCCTCGCGCCCCTTCCGGAGCACCTGGCCAGCCGGCGAATTGTCCTGATCTGACCCATTGCCCTGCGGCGCCGGGGTGTAGTCGGTGGTACGCTGCAGTTGCCCGGCGGCGGGGCCGGACGCAACCTGCAGGCCGGAGTTCGCCGTTCCCTGACGCGGCATCTCCGGGGCCGGCTTGTTCTCGGGCGCGGCATTCTCTGCAGGCGCGGGGCTGCTGCTGAAGAGCCTGCCGATCGCCCGGAAAGGCGCCGTCAACGGCGATCCTGACTCCTGCTTCTCCGGCGGACGCGGCGGCTCCTGGGCGGCGATCTGCCGTATACGAGCGGCCTGCACGTCGCGCAGCACCTTCGACGGATTGTCGTTCCAGGGCTGCATCCAGTACGGCAGGCCGGTGGCGACCTTCTCCGCCTGACGAGCGAGCGCCTCCGCCTTGTCGAGGTCGCCGCGCTGCAGGGCGCCACGGGCGGCGACGAGCAGCGACTTCGCATCCTCTTTCATCGGCGAGACGTTGCCCGGCGTACTGACGCCCGCGGCGCGCAGCCGGTCGGTCAGCTGCTGGAGGCGATCCTTCTCGGGCGGCGCTAGATACTGGTTAGTGACCAGCGCCCTCGCGAGTGCGGCGGCCTCGCTGACCTGGTTCCGGGCCAGGGCCTCCTCGGCCTGGCGAAGTTGCGCGGAGCCACTGTGCCGCGCGTTCATGGCGATGTTCGTTTGCTTGTACAGATCCTGGTAGTCGCGCTGTTCGGCTTGCGAGAGCTGGCGCGCGTTGTCGTCGATCTGGGCCAGCAGTTGGGCGGCGGTGTCGTAGTCGCCGCGACCGTAGGCCTCGCGGGCCGATAGGAAGATTGTGCGGACGTGCGGCCGCGACACGCCGTCCTGCGCCCGGGCCGCGCTCGGCGGCAGGGCGCCGGCGAGGAGCACGGCACACGGAAAGAGGACAAAGTAAGAGAGCCAATGTCCCCTGGGCCTGGCGCCCCCATCCCCGTAGCGAGCCTGTGTCGTTTCGCCGCGGCGCGGTCGGCGGCACCCCGCCAGCTCTGTGCCGCAGCGGGTCATCGCTGTAAGCCTAGCCACCCTGGCCTCCTTTCCCCATACCCCCTGAACTCCGGCGGTGAGCCGGAGGGCTGTCCTGGCGGCCGCTGTGCTGGCACCGGCGGCCCACGGGCCACCGCGCCGCCGCGCCGGGCGAACCTTCCCCAAAGGTCGCTGCGGCACGGTCGCCGTCAAACCTGAGTACTTTCTTTTCGCTCAAGTAAGGACAGTAGAGCGGCGGGACAATAGCGATGGTCGCGCGACAGGTCAAGGCCATCTGTCCGGAGGGGGTGCCCCTCGCGATTTTGGCGAACGGCCGGCGTAAGCCGGCTGGTAAGTCGAGCGCACCAGCCAGCTTACGCCGGCCGTTCGCCAGTTCTGTCTACTCTTAGCAGCCTGTGGAAAAACCCCTCCCCCGG
>WNGB01006696.1_pt1 | contig 16850 bp, 12 predicted proteins | sample 5400681 | NCBI WGS metagenome assembly WNGB01 (sample SAMN13153367, study PRJNA577476) | soil metagenome | isolation source: 115 cm soil or saprolite under grassland replicate 2 | place: USA:California | collected 2016-06-15 | reverse complement strand
AGTGTCCAGGCCTGATCGGCTACTGGCCCGCGGATGGCGATGCCAAGGATCACGTCGGCACGAACCACGGAATCGCCGACGGAGTGACGTACGCGAGAGGCAAGAAGGGGGAAGCATTCGAGTTCAACGGCACGAGCTCCGTCAGCTCGACAACCGCCCCTGCCCTGTCGCCAACCGGCAGCTTTACGTACGCTTTTTGGATCGAAGTCGCGTCCTGTGCGGTCGATGCCGGAGGAGCGAATGTGGAGTGTTATTTTGTGGATCGAAGCAGTGCGACCAACCCGCTGGTCGATCTCATGGCCACCCAGGGCAAGTTCAGGTTCCTCGTTCGCTACGATGACAGCTCGGGGTTGGGAGGTCCGATCGGTGGAACCATCGAGACCAGCGTTTGGACGCACATCGCGCTGATCCGCGACGCAGGCACGCACTTCTACCTTTACGTGAATGGCCAAAACGTGGCCGACTCGCCCGATACGCGGGGAGATGCAGGCAATCCTGCCCTGACGCCGCCTGCCTTCAAACTGGGACGCCACGTGTTTGGACCTGGATTCAACGGGCTCATCGATGAGTTCAAGATTTATAACAACGCCTTGAACGAGCCGCAGATCCAGTCGCTCGCCACGCTGCAGCCCTGCCAGTAGCCGATTCCACTACCGCGCACCAAAGTGCATCAAGCACTGCAACTACGGCAGCGTGAGCGAACGCGCGGCAAGCGATGGTTGGCTCTCAACTGGGCGCGACACGTCGCGCTCGGAGCTGCATGGGTCCTCACGCTCGCAGCCATGGCGCGCAAGCCGAGGAGACTTTCGTTGTCTGCCTGGTGAGGGCGCGACGGGCGAACCTCATCGAGTACGCCCAGCGAGCTCCGGACCTGTCCGACCAGCGTCGCGATCGTGATCCTCGCAACGCACATGACGCGTGTCAGTCCCGCAAGAATTGTCCACTACGGCTTTCTCTGCATTCGAGGCCAATGACACGAGCGAGCTCCGAGTCTATAGTTCTCTTCGATGAAAATAGCTTCGACATACTTGGGTTGTCTTATGATGATGGTGGGATGTAGCTCTGGCGACGGGTCCGACCCATCCGTACCGGGCGCGACTACGGGATCGGGCGGTGCGACAACGAACTCGGCCAGCGGCACCGAAACGAGTGGGTCGACCACCGCATCTGGGGGCAGCACGGGTGCGAGTGGTGGCGGAAGCTCGGGCGGCGGCGGCACCGTTGGAACGGGCGGCAATGGCGGCGGCGGCTCCGATGCCGGCGTGAGCGACTCCGGTGCGAAAACGGATGCGCCTCGTGACGTCGTGGCAGCCGATGCCCCCTCGAAGGCACGCCAGACCGCGCGGCCGATCGGAATGCCTTATGCGAAGAACGGTTATTGGGAATACCTGCCGCCGGGGTACGGCGACGGCACCGGGCGGCCGTTACTCGTTTTTTGGCACGGCGTCGGCGAAGACGGCAACGGCGGCGCTGCCGATCTGGCCAAAGTGTTGGCCCACGGCCCTCCGAAGCTCATCAACCTGAACCAGTGGCCGGCCGACCGACCTTTCGTCGTGCTTTCGCCGCAGCATGGGTCTTCGGGTTGCCCGACGGCAACGGAGATTCACGATTTCATCACGTTCGCAATGGGCAATTACGTCGTGGACTCGAGCCGCGTGTATTTGACGGGTCTGAGCTGCGGCGCGCTCGGATCATGGAGCTATCTCGGACAATTCCAGGGGCAGCAGGTGGTCGCGGCCGCGCTCATCGCGGGCAATGCTAGTACGGCTTACAATGCAGCGGGATGCGCCTTGCTGAATCAAGTGGCGCTCTGGTCGTTCCACGGCGACGCGGATCAGAGCGTTGCCATCGCTCCCGATACCGCGGGCATGACGAATTTCAGGGCCTGTCCGGCGCCGCACAAGGATGCCAAGTACACCGTTTATCCAGGTGTCGGACACGAGGGCTCCTGGACGATGACCTACGATCTCAGCGCGGGCAACGACATCTACACCTGGATGCTCGCGCAGCACCGTTGACCGAGCCAGCTCGAGCGCTCCACCCAGCCCCGCAAACCCGGGAGTGGTACGAGCGGGGCCATGAGGAGGGACGCTCCCTCGACGCCGCGGAACGAAACGTTGACGAAACGGTTTTGAGGTGGTCGAGGTTGCACCGGGTGCAACCTCGAGTTGTCACTCGCATGATGCAGAAGCGCCGCCGCATGCTCCCGAGAGTCATCCTTGAGCCTTGAGCCTTGAGCTCATAGCGAATCCCGCTGTCACGCTCATCGCGGGCCGAGAAGGCATGAATTGTGCTACGGTCGCCTGCGGCCTTCAGGCCAGTTGCTCAATGGCCGGGGCCAGCACTGCTGTTTCGGAGTCATGGCTGGCACCTATCGGGTTCTTTCGAAGTACCGGTTGGTAGCGCGCCTCGGTAGCGGGGGGATGGCGGAAGTCTACCTAGCCATCGCCGAAGGCCACCGCGGGTTCAACAAACTCCAGGTGCTGAAGGTGCTGCGCTCGGACTTCGGCGGTCAGGAGCGGATCGATTTTTTGAACATGTTCAAAGACGAAGCCCGGCTCGCGGCTCGTCTGAACCATCCCAACATCGTCCAATCGCACGAGACTGGGTCTGAAGATGGGCTCGAGTACATCGCGATGGAGTATCTGGACGGTCAACCACTCAACCGGATCGAGCAACGAGCCTGGTCGACGGAGCGCAATTTTCCAATCGAAATGCGCCTGTTCGTGCTGTGTCAGGTGCTGGACGGGCTGGAATACGCGCACCGGCTCGCCGACTACGATGGCACCCCGCTCAACATCGTTCATCGCGACGTGTCGCCGCAAAACGTGTTCGTCACCTATGCGGGCCCAACCAAGCTGGTTGATTTCGGTATTGCCAAGACCCTCGAGTCCTACAAGACGCGAGCTGGCGTCGTCAAAGGGAAGGTGCCGTACATGGCGCCCGAGCAAGCCCTAGCCGGCCCCATTGATCATAGGACCGACCTTTTTAGCGTGGGTGTTATGCTGTGGGAAGCCGTGGCTCGATGCCGCATGCACGCTGGGACCCCGCCACACCAGATCATGCAGCGCCTCGTCCGGGGCGAGCTTCCCAAGATCCGCGACGCGGTTCCCGATGTTCCGGAGCAGCTCGAAGGAATCATATCGCGGGCGATCGCGCCAAAACCCGAGGATCGCTATCCGGACGCGAGCACGTTTCGCGATGAGCTCGCCGCGTGTTTGGATATGTTTCCGCGTGTCAGCGCGCGCGCGGTCGGCGAGCAAGTTGCATCGCTCTTCGCCGAGGAGCGAAAGCACCTCAGTGAAAGCATTCGCGCCGCCATGATCGAGGTGTCCCAGCGCGAAGCTCAGGACGAACGGCTCGGATCGATGCACCTCGTTCCGATACTGAATATGCCCGCCGCCTCGCCGCGCCCCTCCGCGCCGCCCGGGCCGCCGGCGATGATTCCGAGTTCCGACATGCCCGCCGCGTCGCCCGGAATGCCCCCCTGGGCGCCGAGGTCTTATCACACCACGCCAAGCCCGGTGAACCTCGCTCCGATCGCTCCCGCGCATTCGGCGAGCCGTTTCGCGATCCGTCGCTGGGGAGTGACGGCGCTCGTCGTGGCCGCTGCTGGTGCCGGCTTGTTGGCACTGGCGCTGCACGACTCCGCAAAAAAGCCGGTTCCGAGCGGCGCGCCGAGTGCGGTAGCCGCCAACTTGCTCGCGCCGGCGGCTCCTTCGGTCAATGTAGTCCTGCACGCCCTGCCCGCGGGTGCGACGTTGTTCCTGGACGGCAAGCCGCTGGGCAACAACCCCTATGTCGCACGGCTTCCGAGCGATGACGCCGAGCACCGTCTGGACGTGCAGGCGCCAGGTTTCAACGAGCGCACGACGATGATCCGCCTCGATCGCGACCTGGATCTCGAGCTTCGCCTGTCCGAAGCTCAGGCTTCCGCCGGCGTTGGCAGTCAGCAGAGACAGAACGCGAGCGCTCCCGCCCGCGTCTCTCGCCCGCCGCAGAAGAAGAAGACGGACTCGAACAACGACTATCCCGATTTACCTCCCCTCGATCCCGCACACTCTCCGGCGCCTCCGCTTGACACCACCTCGCCTTGGGAGCTGAATACCGGCCGCAGATCGAACTAACCGCAGTCTCTCTTCTACGGTTCGTCATGAGCAGAGCCAAAGGTTCGTTGGTGAGCGTTCTCGTAGGCGCCCTATTCTTGGTAGGAGCTCCCGCGCTTGCCGGGGACCCGACCACCGAGGCGCGCCTGCATTTCGATCGCGCGCTCCGGCTCTACGAAGAAAGGTATTTCGACGGCGCTCTGGCGGAGCTGAAAAAGGCAAATGAGCTCAAACCTTCCTACAAGCTGCTCTACAACATCGGGCAGGTGCAGCTCGCCATGCATGATTTTGCAGCGGCACTCGGCTCTTATCGCGAGTACTTAGAGAAGGGAGGGGCCGAAATTCCGAGCTCGCGCCGCGATATGGTGGAAAAAGAGATAGCGAAGCTCGAGCAGCGCGTGGTCAAGCTCACGGTCGAGGCGGACGTGCCGAATGCCGAAGTGTTCGTCGACGACACCTCCGTTGGCGTTACTCCGCTGGCGGAACCGGTGTTGGTCAATTCGGGAACCCGTCGTATCACCGTCCGTCACCCCGACGCTTTGCCGCAGAGCCGGCAATTGACCGTGGTCGGCGGTTCGCAAGAGAAGGTCGCATTCACGTTGAGGGCCAAGGTGCCGAGCGCGCCGCCGTCCTCGGGATCGAGCGCGCGCGAGGGGGCGGCTTCGTCCGTGCCGCCCGCGATGCCGGCGGGCAACGCGGGTCTCCCCTCCGAGCCCGGAACTCTGGTTTCCGGGGGGCAGAAGGGCGCGGTGGACGCGGGCGGTGCCGGAAGCAAGGTCCCCTGGCTCACCTGGACGCTGACCGGCGCGTTTGCGGCCGGCGCCGGGGTCGTGGGCGTCATCACGCTGTCCAAAAACTCCTCGCTCTCCGAAGAGCGCGATCGAGTCGGCGCCGACCCGAACAAGCTCGACTCCGACGGTTCTAACGTTCGCCGCTTGGCGATCATCACCGACGGGCTGATCGTAGCGGCCGTCGCCACCGGCGCGCTGAGCCTTTGGCTCACCCTCGATTCCGGTAACAAGAAAGCGCGCGGCTCGGTCGATCATGAGAACGTGGAGGTCGGACTGGGGCTCTCCGGTGTCGCGCTTCGGAGCCGCTTTTGACTTCTTGATCATGATACGGACACGCTGGGACCCAAGTCGCGAACGACAGCTCGGCCGAGCCCGGGGGCAGAGGCTCGTCGTACACGCGCTCCTCGCGTGCTCGCTCGGGGCGACGGGCTGCGACCTCATCGTGAATACCAAGGACACGCAGTGTGACACCGACGCCGACTGCGCCGCGAGGGGCCCGCAATTCGCCGGAACCATGTGCACCTCCAAAAAGGTCTGCGGCCGCGAACCGTGCACGACCAGTCACGAATGCGTCGAGATACTCGGCGAGCCCAGCTATTGCCGTTCGGATCTGACGTGCACGCGGCTTTTTACCGAGGACTGTAAGGCGGTCGTGCCTGCCAAGGCGCTCGACGAGGACGAGTTGATTTTGATCGGCTATATGGGCCCGCTCGTCGGAGAAAACGCGAGTTATGGCCTGCCTACCAAGGAAGGCGCGGAACTGGCCATCGACGAGATTGAGCACAGCGTCCACGGCTTGCTGCCCGTCGACGGCGGAAGCCAACGACATCTGGGCATGCTCGTCTGCGATGACGATCACGATGGTCAGTCGGGCCAACGCCCGGCGCATCATCTGGTGGATGACGTCCAGGTGCCGGCCATCATCGGTCCGGCTTATAGCCGCATTACCGTCGCGGTCACGACGGAAGTCACCATACCTGCCAACGTGCTCGTGATGTCGGCGTCCGCCACGAGCCCGCAGATCAGCACCCTGGACGACCACGACCTGGTCTGGCGCACGGTGCCCTCGGACGCGGTGCAGGCCGAGGCGTTGCGCTGGCTTTTGCCAAACGTCGAAATGGAGCACGGTCTCACGTCGGATTCGGCGAACGTGGCCATGGTAGTCAAGAAGGATAGCTACGGAGAAGGCATCCAGCAGCGCGCCACGAAAGTCTACGATCAGGACGGGGGCGTGGGTACCACGAGCCCTGCCATCAAGCCCACGAAGGTCGTTGCTTATGATGCTCCCACCTCCGGGCGCTTGACAGAGCAGGAAGCCAATCGGGTTGCTGGCCTGGTGATCGGTGATGCTCCGGACATCATCTTCGACTTCGGCACGACCGAATTCGTGACCGACGTGTTGCCCAAGATCGAGATGTCCTGGCCGAATGCAATCTATTTGGTGCCGGAGGGCGGTCGGGTGACGGAGCTCAGCGATTTCGTGAGAACCCAGAAGCCGACGATGAGCCGGCGCGTTCTCGGTACCGCCCCGGGCGCGCGGCGCTCCGCCGGCTACAGGGAATTCGAGGAGCGTTTTCAGGGCACCTTCTCGCACCCGCCCGGCAATCTGGCCGAGTTCGCCTACGATGCCGTGTACCTGATCGCGTACGCGATCGCGATCTCGCACCAACCGCGCCCGACCGGGATCGAGCTCGCGAAAGCGATGAGAAACGTGACACCTCCTTGCGTCGACAATCCCAACCCCAATCCCCCCAAGGTCCCCGCAGGATTTGAAGACATCGCTCGCTACTTCGGCATTGCCGCGAACCTGGGCTGTATCGATTTCGAAGGGGCGAGCGGGCCTCTCGACTTCAACGCCAACGGAGAGGCCGACAGCGACATCGCAACGTGGTGTGTGAGCGCCAGCGGTGACAATCCATTTCCCCAGCTCGACACGTACTACGATGCAGCTATTAAACAGCTCGTCGGAAATATTTTCTCCTGCCAGTGACCGGCCGCGGCCGCCGCCACGGGGTCGAGTGCTGCGTCGACCCCGTATCGTTTTTTTGCGCGCTCTCTTTCTTTTCGCGTTTCACACGGGCGCGAGTTCGCGGCGCTCGACCGCGTCGTGTTGCGTTTCGACGGCACCCTGACGGCTGTCCGCGCCGCGCTTCCAAGGAGCGACACGCCTTCACGACCTTGCAGTTGTCGATAAGCAGGATGGCATAGGATTTCGTGCCGGCGGATCCCGCCGTCCACGCGAACGCTGGCGAAGCGTTGCCGCCCGCGCACGTATCTTCGAGAGGCATCATTCCTCGGTGAATCCTGGATTCGTGAGAGCAAATCCCGGCCGCGCCGTCTGCCTCTCCGGCGGCACCGCCAGTGGACGCAAGTCGGGCTCGTTCCTGACGTCGCTTGCTGCGCGAGTTGGCGGTCAGGCCTTCCGTTGACCGAACGACGGACCGCCAGACGCCAAGAACTCGCTCTCGTCCGGCGATGGCGTTCGGCCGAGCACCTCGTTGCGGTGCGGGAACCTTCCGAAGCGAAGCACGATCTGCGCGTGTTGGACGGCATGCGGCCGAAAATCGGGGTATTCGCGTCCGAGCACTGCTATCTCGCTCGAGAGCTGCTCGAACGTCTCGATCGAGCGGCGCGCGACGTCCCGATCTTCGGCGTGCATCATCGGCATGTAGAAAAACGAACGCTCGATGAATCGTAGCCCTCGGTCATGGCCTCGATCGATGGCCGTTAGGCATACGTCGAGGGCCGCTCGATCGCCGGCGAACGCGTTGGCGGTCCCGCGTCCGATGTTGCGCGTGAATTGGTCGAGCAGGATGACGAGGGCGAGGCACCCCCGCGGCGTTTCCATCCAGCCGCCGAGCTTGCCCTCGAGAGCATCGGCCACCTTGCTTCCAAAGCGCCGTTCGATCTCGTCGTCGATCGCTGCGCCCCCCATCCACCACATCTTCATCTTGGTTCGGTCGACGTCGTCCGGCGCTCGAAGTTCGCCGAACCAGAATCGCAAGATGTCCTCGATCGCCGACTCGCTTTCGCTCATCCCAGCAGCATGCCCCATTCGACCAGCGATGTCTCGAGGATGAGCCCGGATGCAAACGCCCCCTCACTCGGACGAAGACTGTCGCTAATCGCACGCGCGCTCGTCACCTTCCACGCGGTTCGGTACGTTCTGATCGAATCCGCCGCGCAGGACGATCCCGTCGCCAGCGTCGTCGAAAGCGCGGCCGCACCCAGCTCGCGGCCACTAACGAAAACATGTCCCTCGTCGAATGCCGCTGCAAATGGTGTCTCTACGCTTCGCGCAGAGGAAGCCGGACAACACAGCAGACACGAAGTCAGCATGACTGAGATCGCGGACCCGCTCGCGGCAGCGACAGCTGCAGGTGACGCGTTCGGACGGGGCCCTCTTCAAGCGCGCGCCGCACGTGCACGCCCAAGGCGCCCTCGATTTCGTTTCGAAACACGTAGTGCCGCACACCGAGGAAGTCACGGCCCCAAGCGACGATGCGCGACCAAGCGATCCCGCTGAAAAATCGACCGCTCGGTTGCCCCCGTCGCGCGCCGGTGACCCGCCGAGCGACGATTCCCGCGAAGGACCGTAGAAATGCTTGAAACGACTCGCGGCGGCGAGCGCGAACGAGCAAGTGCAGGTGCGAGCCGACATTGGCGAAATCGTAGATCCGAATGCCGAAGCGCTCGGCCATCGCTCGTAGCGCGTCGCGCACCGCGCGCTCGTGCTTGCGAAGGGACCAAGGGGCCACGAGCCCTGCGACTCGTCAGGACGACATGCATGGGCCGGCGCACGCTGACCGGACGCTCGAGCTTGCGACGCCCGCGTCTGACAGAGCCGCCGTGCTCGGTGCGCACGAGCTCGGCATACACATCGGGCGCGAAAAGTGGCCGCTGCACGAATTGAATATAGCGAACGGCTTCTTTCGGGGCAATGTTTATTAGCCGAAAGCGGTGCCGCTGTCCGAGCTAGTGCCAGCGAGGCCCGACGCGCCTCCTCGCGAAGGCGGCACGTCGGATTCCGATCTCGAGGTCTCGGAGCACGAAACAATCGTCACGGCCATCCAGCAGCGGACGAACGCACATAGCCCCATGCTGCCGATGCAGCAAACGCTTGCTCCGCCTCTCACGGAAACGTCAGCATAGAGAGTCGTGCGAGAGCAACGAGAAGGCCACGAGGATCGTGGCTTAGCTCGAGGCGGTTCCCGCTGTAGAAGAAGGTAGCGCCTTCCTCACACGCCAGAGTCCAGAGAGGTCGTCAGGGGCGCCACGAAAGGTAGTACGATAAATTCCAGTAGTCGTCACACACGACGGTCTGGAACGACCGCAGATTGGTCGCTTGCGTCGTTCCCGAAGCGCCGGGCGGCTGCACGTCGACGGTTCGCGTCTCGCCCATGTACACGACGGTTCTTCTTTCGGGAGCTGCCTTGGGAGCAAAGCGAAAGGCGTAGTCGTCGGCCGCCGGACTGCCGCAACCGCGTCCAGCATCCGCGTTGCAACCGAGCGCGATGGCCTCGACGGAATACGCCGAGTCGACGAACGTCGACGGAGACCCTCCATCCCACAAGCCAAGCAGGATCGTGGGGTCACTCCCTCGAGGGTTCGTCATCCCTGCCCATTCGGGCAGACTCGTCACCTCGAGTACGGCGGTGCAGGCGTACCGGCGCCACGGGAAGGAATTCCAGATCTGGTATTCGATCCGAACGAAGGACTCGAGCGAGAGGGGAAGTTCGGCGTCAGCACCTTGTACGTCGAACGTGACGAGAGCATCACTCGGGCAATCGGCTGCCGGAGGGCCGGTGTCGACGGTGAAGGAGAACGCCGAGGAACCGGCATCGGCGATGCGGGAAACGTCGGTGACGACACCCTCGAGCACGCTTGGCGGCGGCTTGAGGAAAGTGGCCGCGTCGAGCCCCCCGGAAAGGCTGGCGCAATCGAGAACGGGTTGTCCTTGCTTTTTCACCTGGAACGCGACTCTGCCATTTGTGGCCATGCAATGACCGCCGTCCAGCCCCGCGCCCTCCGGTGCCGGATGAGCCTGCGATCCCGACGACCGTCGACGTGCCAGCTGTGCCAGATGTGCCACCTGGGCCACCGCCGGCGCCGCCGTCGGATGCGTCGAGACCTCCCGTAGATCCGCCGCACCCGGTCAAGGCAAGGGAGCAGAAGCCAACGTAGACGAGTCGCACTCTCGTCGTAGGAGCAATGATCACGCCACACGGCTGGCTTACATCGCGACCGGTCCGCGGAAGAGGACGACCCGATGGCCGAGCCAGGCTACCATGCGCCGCAATGGCACAATCGAGCTCCGAGCGTTCCGGCGACTTCGCTTCCCTCGGCCTCGCCGAACCGCTGGTCGCTGCGGTCACGGCGCTCGGCTACGAGGAGCCCACGCCCATCCAGCGCGAGGCCATCCCGGTTCTCTTGAGCGGGCGCGACGTGCTCGGGCAAGCGGCGACGGGAACGGGCAAAACGGCCGCGTTCGCTCTGCCGATGCTTCAACGCATTTCGGAGGACGGCGAAGCGCATGAACACACGAAGGGGCTCGTCCTCGTGCCGACGCGCGAGCTCGCCATGCAGGTGGCCGAGGCAATCCACAAGTATGCCAAGGGGGTCGGACTTCGGGTGGTGCCGGTCTACGGTGGGGCTCCGATGGATCTGCAGATCCGCGCGCTCAAGCGTGGGGCCGACATCGTCGTCGCGACCCCCGGCCGGGCGCTCGATCACATCAACCGTCGCACGCTCAAGCTGGCCCAGCTTCGGGTCCTGACGCTGGACGAGGCCGACGAGATGCTCGACATGGGTTTCGCCGAGGATCTGGAGGCGATCCTCGAGTCGACGCCGAGCGAGCGTCAAACGGCGCTCTTTTCGGCGACGATCCCCCCGCGCATCGCGGCGATCGCCGCCCGCCATCTCAAAGACCCCGCGCGTCTGACGATCGCGCGCGAGAAGAGCGCGGCGGGAAAGGTTCCTCGCGTGCGCCAGGTCGCGTACATCGTGGCGCGCGCGCAAAAGCCGCAGGCTCTCGGGCGGGTGCTCGACATGGAGAGCCCTTCTTCGGCGCTCGTCTTCTGCCGGACGCGACTCGAGGTCGACGAGCTGGTCGAAACGCTGAGCGCGCACGGCTACCGCGCGGAAGCGCTGCACGGGGGTATGCAGCAGAGGCAGCGCGATCGGGTGATGCAGCAGTTCCGCGGCGCGAAGCTCGATCTTCTCGTCGCGACCGACGTCGCCGCCCGCGGGCTCGACATCGAACATCTCTCGCACGTGGTGAACTACGACGTCCCTTCGGCGCCCGAAGCCTACGTGCACCGCATCGGGCGGACCGGCCGCATCGGGCGGACGGGCGTCGCCATCACCTTCGCCGAGCCGCGCGAGCATCGTTTGCTGCGAAACATCGAAGCCTTCACCAAGCAAAAAATCGAGGTCGCCACGGTTCCGACGGTCGCCGATCTTCGCTCGCGCCGGCTCGACGTGATGCGGGCGTCGCTCCGCGAGCGTCTCCTCGCGGGAGACTCCGCCGACGTGCGCGTCGTCGTCGAATCGTTGTCGGAAGAGTTCGACGTGATGCAGATTGCCACGGCCGCCGTGAAGATGGCGCTCGAAGCCGATGAGGGCGCGCGCGAGGAGAAGGAAATCCAGGCCGCACCCGGCCAGGCGCCCAGGGCGCATGCGAAACGCGAACCGCAACCGTCCGACGATCGCGCGGTTCGCCCGACTCCCGCTCGGCGCGAGAAAGTCGCGCCCACCGAGATGGCGCGGCTCTACGTCGGCGCCGGACGGGCGGCAGGTCTCCGCCCCGCAGACCTCGTCGGCGCAATCGCGGGCGAAGCCGGCGTCGACTCGCGTGTCATCGGCTCGATCGAGATCGCCGATCGCTTCTCGATCGTCGAAGTTCAGAAGGACCTCGCGAACGACATCATCGCGGCCCTCCGACGCACGAAGATCCGAGGCCGGAAGGTGGCGGTGAACTGGGACCGCGGAAGCGCAAAACGTTCAGCGACCTGATCGAGGATGCCAATCGTGATCTGGCGGAGCGCTCCTGGCTGCGAGCTCTTCCTTCGTGCAATCCGGACCGGGCGGGTCGGCCGCTTCCAGCTTTACCCCTCTGCTCGCGACTTTGCTCATCATCCTTCGTGGTGGCCCTCATCGTAAGCGTTTGCGGGAACGTGGTCCCCAATCTCTGATCGTCCATAGACGGAACGTCGACGACGCTGGCCGGCGTCTCGTCGTCGGCGATGGGGGGGCCGAGGGGCCGGCTGTTGCCGACGACTGCTGCTTAGTCAGCCTGACTGAAGTCGCGGGCCCGCTCGCGGACCCTCTTCGAGCGCGCGCCGCACGTGCACGCCCAAGGCGCCCTCGATTTCATTTCGAAAAACGTAGTGGCGCACGCCGAGGTAGTCGCGTCCCCAAGCGACGACGCGCGACCAAGCGATCCCGCTGAAAAATGGACCGTTCGGTTGCCCCCGTCGCGCGCCGGTGACCCGCCGAGCGACGATTCCCGCAAAGGACCGCAGGAATGCTTGAAACGACTCGCGGCGACGAGCGCGAATGAGCAGGTGCAGGTGCGAGCCGACATTGGCGAAATCGTAGATCCGAATACCGAAGCGCTGCGCCATGGTTCGTAGTGCGTCGCGCACGGCGCGCTCGTGCTTGCGAAGAGACCAAGGCCCGCGAGCCCTGTGACTGGTCAGGACGACATGCATCGGGCGTCGCACGCTGACCGGGCGCTCGAGCTTGCGACGCCCGCGTCGGACGGAGCCGCCGTGTTCGGTTCGCACGAGCTCGGCCTGCACATCGGGCGCGAAGAGTGGCCACTGCATCAATTGAATATAGCAGATCTGTCGCAGGGGGCAATGTTTTAATCGGCGTTAAATGCAAAGTCGAGGAGGTGTTCAGCGACGCGGGACAAAAGCTGCGGCTCCCTGGAGCGCAACGGCGCGCGAAAGTCGAGCTCCGCCGGGCGAGATCCGCCTACACCCGGAATCTCGCCCGACCCGCCGCCCGCTAGCGGGTGCCTCGCACGCTCCGGCCGACGCGCGTCGCCGACCAGACCGAACGGGGTTGCTCACCTACGCGCCAACGCAAATCGCGGTCAGGCAGCGCAGTCTCTCGCCTTGGTCACGTCAGGCGCTGCTGAACCGCCTCCGACGGCGGGCCGCTGCGCACCGGCTGACGCAATCGGCGTCTGCCCCACGCGAGCCGGGCAGTCAGTGCCGTATGCCATCGCAGCGTCCGCCGAGCTTACATCGAACGGGCGAACGAAGGCGGCGTACTCTTGATAGCCCTGCAGCGACTCCGAGCATCGCGCCGCCTGATCGTACGCGCGTGCTCGACCATAGATGGCAATCGATCGACCCCAGGTGTTTGCTCCGAAAAGCCGCTCGGCAGTGCGGAATTCCGAGGCAGCCTGATCGGGTAAAGCCAACATTCCGAGCGCGGTCGCTCGGTTGTAGTGGAGCCATGGATCGTTGCCATTGGCGCGTAGAAAACCGTCGGCGAGTTGAACCGCGCGGGCGTAATGACCGGCGATGAGCGCGTTTGCAACTTGGGTCGAAGGCTGCTCGCCCGATGCTGATGCCGGCCGGTTTGGCTCCGCCATTGCCGGGCCAGCGACAATCGCCACGATGCCGACGAACAGTGTCGTATTCGCACGCATGACATCCGGTGAAGCAAATCTCCGACCAGCCGATGGCAAGATGCGCTGCTTCGCGGGGACGTTCGAAGCGAACCAATCGCGAACGACCGTGGTCACGTCGCAGTCGAAGACGAGGTCATAGCCGCTGGCAGCAAGGACGACGTCCGTCGAGCAGAGGGCGGTCAATGGATCCGCGAGCGCGCTAAAATCGACGTGGACCGTGGGGCCGCTAGAGAGGTCCGCGTACCTGAAGTGAAGGGTGCTTGACGGATCGGGTCGCTCGTCGTTGTCGGAATCGAATCGAACGACAGCTGGATCGTCTTGTCGCCGCTCGCCGGCTGGACGATTCGGAAGCTCGCAAAGAACGAATGGAACGGCCGGCAGACCTTCCCGGCGCAGTCCGGATCCTGACAATCGCGTCCCCCCTGGGCATCGTTGTCCTTCATATCGGTGCAGTTCGTCTCGACGGCCACGCCCGAGATGCACGAGCAGCCCTCTTGGTCGTATTGGCAACCCGATAACGTGGTGTTGGCCAAAGAAGGAAGGGACACGGATTGGGTCGTAGACAACCCGCCTCTGTTGATGGCCAAGCTCAGCGCCGACGTACTCGAAACGCAACGGTCGCCACCGCGCCGAACACAACCTGGACGATCAGGATGAGCACCGGCGCGATAGCGAGAAACTTCAGCGCAACCTCTACTGCAGACCGATGCGAGCGAACGCTTTCGGGATCGCTGAGGATATCGTACAAGCTAGGCTGATAACGGACCGCTCGAGCCGCGAGCACGATCAACGCCGCTAGAATGAGCATTGCGACGAGGTGAGCAGCGCTCAAGAAGAGAGCGGACCTGGCGACGATCCTCCGTGTGAAAACGATGATCGCATTGACGACAGCTGCGGCCGTGCACGCCACGAGCAGAGCGAGCGGACTGGCGGTGACCCAATGTGTGTCGTGCCAATGCACGTCGACTGCATCCGGTAGAACTGTTTGAGCCCACAGGCAAGCGGCGAGCAGTGCCAGCACGGTGAGATTGGCGGCCACGATGTACAAGCGAACAGGACTCATTCATCTCTCATTTTACACCTACCACTTGCCGTCGCGCACGCCGAGGCCACTGGTCACCGCGGTCCACAGCTTCTTGACCGGGCCGACGTCGACCGGATCGTCATCCTGGAGTGGCAGCGTGCTCTTTTTGGCATCGAGATCCTTCACGCTTTTGACGCTCGCGAGGGTAGTCGTCCCGGAGAGCGCGCTGGAGCTGCTCGTCGTAGAGCTCGAACCACGGTAGATGGTGGGCGGCGTAGTCTCGCGCGGTGATCGGCGAGGGGGGCGCCTCCTCGCCGGTGATCTCGCGCCAGATGGACGAGTTGACGATATGCACGAAGAGGCGGGTCGTCCGCGTGGCGTCCCACGTTTCGATCCCGTGCGGGTCAGGATAGATGCTCTGGCTCATCCGTCCGCCCGCGGCGAGACCCATCGCCGCCCCGGAGCACGCCATGGGCATGGCGCGGCCGGCCGCCCTCAGCTTGACGAAATCGGAGCGCGGCGGCTCGTCGGGAAAGCGGCCGGGCTTCGGCTCCACGACCTCGAGCTGCAAGCCGCCGACCGACTCATCGCCGGTGACCTGCCCCTCGACCGAGTAGCCGAGGCCGAGAGGCATCGCCACGAACTGGCGAATGAGGCCCTTCTTGACCGCGATGCCATCGAGCCACGGCTGCGGCGGCGCTACGAGATAGTTTTGCGGATCGGAAGAGAGCGATTCGGTCCAGCGCTCGCCGGTCAACGCGCATACCTTGCCGACTCCCACCTTCACCGCGCGCGGCTTCCAGTACTGGCCGGCAAACGAAATCCACATCGCCTCGCGCTGGTACATCGGGAGGAACACGCCGCCGTGCTCGCGCCACTCGGCCGGCACCTTGTCGGCGTAATCGTCGATGCGCCGGATCGGAAAGCGCCCGAGCCCCGGCGGCAGGGGGTACGTCCTACCGTCGTCGGGGATCCGGAGCGTGCGTAGGAACGAAGTGGCGAGCCCGTCGCCGAGGGTGAGGGTGTCATTTTTGAGCGAGATGCGGTCCATGAGTGCCGTCCTTTCGTGGATGGGACGAGCGCGAGAGGCCGCCGTCACAGGCGTTCGTGAAGGTCGCGGAATTCCGAGCTCGATCGAGACGTTACGAACAATCGAAAGCCGACCTGTGACAAAACCGAGCGGCGATTCGTCGTATACTCGGCGCGTGTCTCAGCAGGGCGTACATCACTGGATTCAGGCGGGCGACCTTCGCCGGGCAGCGGCGTCGCTGGTCGTGTCCTACGGTCAGGACGTGCTCGCGACGTGCATCGCCATGGTGCGCGATCACGCCGTCGCCGAAGACCTCACACAAGAGGTTTTCAGCGACGCGTTCCGCGCGCTCGCGACGTTCCGCGGCGACTCGTCGCCGCGAACGTGGTTGCTCTCGATCGCGCGCAACCGCTGCGTCGACTACCTGCGCGCGCGCAGGCGCGACCCGTGGGGCGGCGCGCTCGATGGAAGTTCGCCCGATCCCGACGAGCACGCCGATCAGGCCGCCTTCGGCAGCGAGTGGTTCGCGGACCGTTCGGTCGTCCTTCGCGCGCTCGACGCGCTCGCCGAAGGGGATCGCGCGCTCATCGTGCTCCGTTTCAAGAACGGGCTGGAATACGAAGAGCTGGCGACGGTGTTCGGGCTGCGCGAGGGCACGGTGCGCATGCGTGTGTCGCGCGCGCTTGTGCGCATGCGGCAAGCGCTCGAAAGCGACGCCGCCTTCGTCGCGTCCGCGTCTCCGTCTTCGCTGCCGAGGGGCGCGATCTCTGCTGCCGCCCCCGCTCCGGGCGCGGCCCGTTCGCGTTTGGCGCGGGGACCCCTACCTCCCGCAGGCGCTGGCCCACCGCCGCCCTCGGATCCGGTCAGTCCGCTCGGCCTCGCGCTCAGGGCGTGTGAACCGGCGACGCTCTCCGAAGCGCTCGCCGCCCGCCTGGGCGCGCTCGTCGAAGCCGTCGAGGCTTGATCTTTGGAGGGGCAAGAGTGGAAATTGGATGGTGGTTTTCACAGCCTCTCGCACGAGTGTACGAGCCCTACCCGCAGCGCCGTCCGATCCAACGAAGGCTTCACGGGTGCGCACCCTGCTGCAGGCGGATGGGAATCGCAACCGCGGCCTGGTCCCCACCGAGCGATTCCGCTCGGCTACCGGATCGTGATAGGTCGCGCGGGGAACGTACGCGGTCGGCGCCTCATCGTTAGCGAGCCACCGCGGATCGGCTCCCCCGCGCTGCCGGGCAGGGCACCCCGTTCTCGG
>WNGB01014860.1_pt1 | contig 16852 bp, 16 predicted proteins | sample 5400681 | NCBI WGS metagenome assembly WNGB01 (sample SAMN13153367, study PRJNA577476) | soil metagenome | isolation source: 115 cm soil or saprolite under grassland replicate 2 | place: USA:California | collected 2016-06-15 | reverse complement strand
GGCTGCTGCGCCGCCTCAGTGCGCGGCGGCACGCCAATGGCGGCGCGCTCTCTCACGGCGACGACCTCGGCGCTGCGGCGGATCAGGTTGTAGCGCAGCCCGGTGTAGAGGTTCACCGGGAACGGCATGTCGGCGTTGAAGTCGATGATCAGCACGACGCGCGTTTCCTTGGTCTGGTTCTTGACCCAATGCTCGCGCGTGTCGTCGAACACCAGCGGCTCGCCTTCCTTCCAGAAGAAGTGGTGGCCGCCGATCTCGATCCAGCATTTCTCCGGCTCGGTCGGCACGATCAGCGGATAGTGGAAGCGGATGACGCCGGCGGCGGAGCCGCGATGGGGCTCGATCTCCGCCCCGCCGGCCAGGATGCTGAACAGCGCGGTATGGACGCCGGGGATGCGCGAGATCGCGTCGTAGGTGTCGGGCACCGCGGCCGTGTTCTCCTTGATCTCGTGTCCCCAGATCTTCAGCAGGAAGGTGCGCCAGGCGCGGCCGGGCACGAACAGGTCGCGCGGATGGACCTCGTGCAGCGCCGGGATCGCCTCGTGATGGCTGAGGAGGTAGTTCAGGTCGGCCTTGATCTTGTCGTGGCTCTTCTTGAGCTCGGCCAGCACCGGGAACGCCCTCAGCGCATCCTCGCCGCCCAGCGGCAGCTTGGGCATGCGGCGCAGGATCATGTCCGACATCTTGAGGTTGAACTTTTCGATGGGCTCCTGCGGAACCCAGATGTGCTTGGTCAGATAGAAGCGGCCCTTGTGGCCGATACTGTTATTCGCGTCTGTTTCCATGACCGTCCTGGCGGGATACCCCCTTGGCGAAGGGACTTTCATATCATCGTCGGGCCGTTTCAAGGCCTGGCTCATGGCTGGGCAGCGCGGCCGACAGTCTCAATTTCCTACGTCAAGCCTCGGAAAACATGTCACAATTCCAAAGCTGGATTAGTATAGACCAAGATGTTCCGCTTTGCCGATGTCCCATTGTCGCTGTCCGGGATGACCAGAATCGCCGGCCGGCGCGTATTTTTGCGCGCCCCGGCCATGGATGACTGGGCCGAATGGGCGGAATTGCGGGCCCGCAGCCGGGCCTTTCTCACACCATGGGAACCGACCTGGCCGGAGGATTCCCTGGGCCGCGACCACTACCGCCGCCGCCTGCGCCAGCAGGCCCGGGAATGGCGATCGGGCGAGGCTTATAGCCTGTTCGTCTTCACCAACGAGGGCCGGCGGCTGGCCGGCGGCATCAACCTCAGCAACGTCCGCCGCGGCGTCGCCCAGGCCGCCTCGGTCGGCTACTGGATGGGCCAGCCCTATGCCGGCCAGGGCCTTATGACCGACGCCTTGCGCGCCACGCTGCCCTTCGTGTTCGACGACTTGAGGCTGCATCGCCTGGAGGCGGCCTGCCTGCCGCACAACGAGCCCTCCAAGGCGGTGCTGGCCAAGGTCGGGTTCCACGAGGAGGGGCTGGCCCGCCAGTACCTCAGGATCAACGGCCAGTGGGCCGACCATCTGTTGTTCGCCCTGCTGCGCGCCGACTACGATGTCCTCCTGAGAGCGGCTCGCTAAACGGCCGTCCCTGGAGGAGCCTTTCATGCGCAACCTGACGCCGACCAGCATCACTCAGGCCTTCGCCGACTATGCCAAGAACGCGCCGTCCGAGCGCACCCGCACCTTGCTGGTCAGCCTGGCCGGCCACCTGCACAGCTTCGTGCGCGAGAACAAGGTCACCCAGGCCGAATGGGGTGCCGCGATCGACGCGCTGACGCGCGCGACCAAGTTCACCGACGACAAGCGCAACGAATACATCCTGTTCTCCGACCTTTTAGGCGTCTCCTCGCTGGTCGACATGATCAACGCCGCGACCACCGGCACGCAGTCGTCGGTGCTGGGGCCGTTCCTCATCGAGGGCGCGCCCGAGCTGCCCAACGGCGGCGACCTGTGGAAGGGCCAGGTCGGCGAGCCGCTGGTGGTGCACGGCCGCATCCGCGATCAGAAGGGCGCGCCGGCCAAGGGCGCGATCCGTGCCCGACGACGGCCCGGCCGGCGACATGCTGCGCGCGCTCGGCCGCAACGCCTGGCGGCCGGCGCATCTGCACATGATCATCAATGCGCCGGGCCACAAGCCGCTGATCACCGAGTTCTTCCCCGAGGACGACAAGTATCTCGACGGCGACGCCGTGTTCGGCGTGCGCGCGGGCCTGGTGCTGCCGTTCAAGAAGGTCGCCGACCGCAAGGAACTGCCGGCCAATCTCGCGGCGCGCGAGACCCTGCCGATGCCGGTGTGGACCGCCACGCTCGATCTCACGTTGCCGTCGGCCTGATGCAGCTTGTCGGCGTTCGCGGTGTCTCGAAGGTCTTTGCAAACGGCGTAAAAGCTCTCGCCGACGTCTCGCTCGATGTTCGGGCTGGAGAATTCCTGAGCGTGCTGGGGCCCTCCGGTTGCGGCAAGTCGACCTTGCTGCGGCTGATCGCGGGCCTCGCCGAACCGACCGAGGGCACGATCGAATGGACGGACGAGGCGGGTAGGGGCGACCTGGGCTTCGTCTTCCAGGAGCCGACCCTGATGCCGTGGGCGACGGCGCTCACCAACGTCGCCTTGCCGCTGAAGCTGCGCGGCATCGCCAAAGGCGAGCGCGAGGCGCGGGCAGCCGAGGCGCTCGACAATGTCGGGCTGAAGGGTTTCGAGCGGGTCTGGCCGCGCGAGCTGTCGGGCGGCATGAAGATGCGCGTGTCGCTGGCCCGCGCCCTGGTGGTCCAGCCCCGGCTGCTGCTGATGGACGAGCCGTTCGCCGCCCTCGACGAGATCACGCGGCATCGCCTGAACGACGATCTCCTGGAGCTGTGGCAGCGCAGCGGCGTCACCATCGTGTTCGTCACGCATTCGGTGTTCGAATCGGTCTTCCTGTCGCAGCGCATCGTGGTGATGACGGCGCGGCCCGGCCGCGTGTCGGCCGAGCTCGCCGTGACGACGCCCCATCCGCGCCGCCAGGCCTTTCGCACCTCGGCGGAGTACGCGGCCTGGTGCCGCCAGGCCTCGTCGCGGCTGGGCGAGGCGATGGCCGCATGACCAGGGCCAAGGTGATCGCGCCGATCGTGCTGGGCGCCCTGATGCTCGCCCTCTTTCCCTACGCCATCATTCTGCAGGTCACGCCGATCGTGGCGATCGCGCCGCTGATCATCGTGTGGGCCAACAATGTCGAGCTGTCGCTCCTGATCTGCGCCTGGCTGGTGGCGTTCTTCCCCATCCTGTCCAACACCATCCTGGGCCTGCGCTCGGTCGATCCCAACCTGCTCGACCTGTTCCAGCTCTATGGCGCCGGCCGCTGGCGCACCCTGGTCGATCTTCGCTTGCCGGCGGCGCTGCCGTACTTCCTGGGTGGGCTCCGTATCTCGGGCGGCCTGGCCTTGATCGGCGCGGTGGTGGCGGAGTTCGTGGCCGGTACCGGCGGCAATGCTTCAGGGCTGGCTTGGCGCATCCTCGAATCGGGTTATCAGCTGAAAATCCCGCGTATGTTCGCGGCCCTGGTGCTGATCTCGGCGACTGGCATCGTCATCTACCTGCTGCTCACTTGGCTCAGCCACCTGCTATTGCGCCGCTGGCACGAGAGCGCGCTCGCGCCGGAACGCTGAGGTTGGCCGCTACTCGGCGTCGCGGGCGGCGGTGAACTGGCTGGCCCATCCCTGCACGAGGTCGATCGGGAAGGGGAACACGATGGTCGAGCTCTTTTCGCCAGCGATCTCGAACAGCGTGGCGAGGTAACGGAGCTGCATGGCCTGCGGCACAGGCGCCAGGATCTGGGCGGCCTCAAACATCTTCTGAGCTGCCTGCTGTTCTCCTTCGGCGTTGATGATCTTGGCGCGGCGGCTGCGTTCGGCCTCGGCCTGGCGGGCGATCGCCCGGATCATGCTGTCGTCGAGGTCGATGCGCTTGATCTCCACGTTGGAGACCTTGATGCCCCAGGCGTCGGTCTGCTTGTCGAGGGTTTCCTGGATGTCGGTGTTGAGCTTGTCGCGTTCGGACAGCATCTCGTCGAGGTCGTGCTTGCCCAGGACCGATCGGAGCGTGGTCTGCGCGAGCTGGCTGGTGGCCTCCTTGTAGGCATTGACCTGGATCACTGCCCTCTCGGAGTCGACGACGCGGAAGTAGATGACGGCGCTCACCTTGACCGAGACATTGTCGCGCGAGATCACGTCCTGGCTCGGGACTTCGTCGACTACGATACGCAGGTCGACCCGCACCATCTGCTGGACGAACGGCACCAGCAGCACGAGGCCCGGCCCCTTGGTGCCGGTGTAGCGGCCCAGCGTGAAGACGACGGCGCGTTCGTATTCGCGCAGGATCTTGATCGCCGATGCCAGGAGCAGCACGGCCAGGGCCACGACAATGGCGATGACGCCGACGGTGATGATCATGCTGCTTCCTCCCGGCTGGCCCGCTGGCCTGCCTACAATGGCTCGACAGTGAGAAGGAGATCCCGGCGGGCGACCACCTTGATCCGTGCGCCGGGCTGCAGGGGGCGGGCGGCACGGGCATTCCAGATTTCGCCCATGACCCGGATCTTGCCGGTTTCACCCTCCCACTCCACCGCCTCGCCCTCGGCGCCGATCATCGCTTCGCTGCCGGTGATGACGCGTTTATGCCGGGATCGCAGAAGCAGGCCCAGCACCAGGATGAGCAGTGCGGCGGTGGCGATGACGGCGGCCACGACTACCGAGAGGGAGATGCCAAAGCCCTCGTCGAACGAACGGAAGGTGATGACCGAGCCGATCGCGAAGGCCGCCATGCCTGCCACGCCGATGACGCCGAACGAACCGATGAAGGCCTCGGCGACCATAAGCGCGACGCCGAGCAGCAGGAGCCCGACGCCGGCATAGTCGACCGGCAGCAGATTGAGGGCGTACAGCGCCAGGAGGAAGCTGATGGTGCCGATCAGCCCGGGTAGCACGGCGCCGGGATTGCTGAGCTCGAAGATCAGTCCGTAGACGCCGAGCAGCAGCAACAGGTAGGCGACGTTGGGGTTGGTGATGACGGAGAGCAGGCGAACACGCCAGTCCGGCGCCATCGTGACGACCTCCAGGTCGGCCGTCGCCAGGCGGTCGGCTTTGCCGGCGACGATCGCGGCCCGGCCGTCGATCTTGCGCAGAAGATCGGGCAGGTCGTCGGCGATCACGTCGATCACCCGCAACTTCAGGGCTTCGGAGGAGGACAGGCTGACCGATTCGCTCACCGCCTCGGCCGCCCAGTCGGCGTTGCGCCCGTGCAACTCGGCAAGGCCGCGGATGTAGGCAACGGCATCGTTGACCGCCTTGCGCGATCCGACGTCCTGCGATGGGCGACTGGGCGTATCGCGGGCCTTGGGCTTGTCGGCTGCTTCATCGTCCTGCCGATCCGGCTTGCCGCCGGGGAACGGCGTTCCACCCAACTGGATGGGCGTGGCCGCCCCGAGATTGGTGCCCGGCGCCATGGCGGCGACGGCGCCGGCGTAGGCGATGTAGGTGCCCGCGCTTGCAGCCCGAGCGCCGCCGGGAGCGACATACACCGCGATTGGCACCAGCGAGGCCAGCATGGCGCGGACGATGTCGCGCATGGACGTGTCGAGGCCGCCCGGTGTGTCGATGCGCAGCACGACGAGACCGGTGTCGTCAGGACTCACGGCTTTGAGCTCGCGCACCACATAATCGGCAACAGCCGGGCCAATCGCGCCGTCGATCTCCAGCACCACGGCGCGACGACTGGCGGCGTCCGGTTGCGCCGCAAGCGCCGTCAATGCCACGCCAGCGAGCAGACCAACCAGCCGCGAAGTGACTGTGAGGCGCAGCCCCATGGGCTGTCTCCACTCGCATGCCGTTGCGTAGGGAGGACTCTTTCACCCCGGATGCGGGCTTTCAATAGGCTGGTTCGGTCGCTGAACCTGCCGTGGCCTACTTCAGGTTGGCGAGAAAATCCGCGACGGGACCTGACCACATCGAGACGCCGTCGGTGCTGCCGGCGAGCATGTGGCCGTCGCTGGCAAAGGCACCGAGCGGCTTGTAGATGCCTCTGCCGCCGGCGGCGGTGTAGGCCTCGAACATGCGTCGCACCAGCCGCGGCTCGAAGAAGCTGTCGTTGGCGGTGGAGATCCACAGTGTTGGCACCCGGGCGGTGGCGCCGTACTTGCCAGCCGCGGTCACCAGCGCATTGGGTGTGCAGTTGCCGATGCTGCCGTCCGGCAGGTGCTGACGGCCGCCGCGGCCGCCAGCGAAGTCGATCATGCCCGACACGCCCGGCGGGTTCTGGCTGGAGAGGGCGAGCGTCGCCCAGCCGCCCGCCGACTGCCCGACCACTATCGAACGGTCGGGCAAGACGTAAGGCTGCTTGCGCACCAGGTCGAGCGCGGCTCTGATGTCGGCGCCACCGTGTAGCCCGGCATTGTAGTAGTCCGGCGTTTCGCAATTGCCGTAGCTCTCGGCCCATTCTCCACCAGTCTCGCCGTAGCCGCGACGCACCGGCAGGACGACGACATAGCGGCGGGTCGCATCACGGTGGCGATCATGCTCGTGCCGTCCGTTGCCGGGATGCGCACGACCTGCTCGCGTGTCACTTGAGCCGACGCCCTGCCGGCAAGGACCAGCGCCAGCAGGGCGAGGAACATCCGCAATCTCATCTTCATGATTTTCCGGACCGCGCGCGTCTCGCGCGCTCATGATCTTGAGCGCGCGAGACGCGCGCGGTCCAGAAGAAGATGCTACCGCCCGCTGCGCCGGGCTTGCTTGCCGCGTCCGCCCGAGCCGGTGCGCACGCCGCGGAAGACGCGGCTGTGCTGCATCTTGCCGAGATGGACGCCGACATTGGCCGACGCGGCCTGGCCCGGCAGCTCGAGTTCGTTCGCCTCCAGGCGGCGGATCTCGTCGCGCACGCGCGCCGCTTCCTCGAATTCGAGGTTGGCGGCGGCGTCGCGCATGCGCTTCTCGAGCTCGGCGATGTGACTGCGCAGATTGTGCCCGATCAGGTGGACGTCGCCCGACACGCCGGTATCGACCGTGTAGTGGTCGCGCTCGGCCGTCGATTGCAGGATTTCGTTGATGTTCTTCTTGATCGAGGCCGGCGTGATGCCGTTCGCCTCGTTGTAGGCGACCTGCTTGGCGCGGCGCCGGTCGGTCTCGGCCATGGCGTACTTGATCGAATCCGTCATCTTGTCGGCATAGAGGATGACGCGGCCGTCGACGTTGCGCGCGGCGCGGCCGATCGTCTGCACCAGCGAGGTCGGCGAGCGCAGGAAGCCCTCCTTGTCGGCGTCGAGGATGGCGACCAGCGCGCATTCGGGGATGTCGAGGCCCTCGCGCAGGAGGTTGATGCCGACCAGCACGTCGAAGGCGCCCAGACGCAGGTCGCGGATGATTTCGATGCGCTCCAGCGTGTCGATGTCGGAATGCAGGTAGCGGCAGCGGATGCCGGCCTCGTGCATGTATTCCACGAGGTCCTCGGCCATGCGCTTGGTCAGCACCGTGACCAGCACGCGCTCGGCCTTCTTTGCGCAGTCCTTGCACTCGGCGATCAGGTCGTCGACCTGCTTCTCGACCGGCCGCACGATCACCGTCGGGTCGATAAGCCCCGTCGGCCGGATGACCTGCTCGATGAAGATGCCCTGCGTGCGCTCCATCTCCCACGGGCCGGGCGTGGCGCTGACGAAGGTCGTCTGCGGCCGCAGCGCCTCCCACTCCTCGAACTTGAGCGGCCGGTTGTCGATCGCCGAGGGCAGCCGGAAGCCGAACTCGGCTAGAACGCTCTTGCGGTTGAAGTCGCCGCGGAACATGCCGCCGATCTGCGGCACCGTGACGTGGCTCTCGTCGACGATCAGCAGCGAACTCTCGGGGAAATACTCGAACAGCGTCGGCGGCGGCTCGCCGGGGCGGCGGCCGGTGAGGTAGCGCGAATAGTTCTCGATGCCGGCGCAGGCGCCAGTCGTCTCCATCATTTCGATGTCGAACAGCGTGCGCTGTTCCAGCCGCTGCGCTTCGAGCAGGCGGCCGGCGCGGTTGAACTCGTCCAGTCGCTGCTTGAGGTCGGTCTTTATCTGCTGGATGGCGTGCTGCATGGTCGGCCGCGGCGTCACGTAGTGGCTGTTGGCGTAGACCACGATGTCCGACAGCGTCGCCGTCTTCTCGCCGGTCAGCGGATCGAATTCGACGATCGATTCGATCTCGTCGCCGAACATCTCCATGCGCCAGGCCTTGTCCTCGTAGTGGGCCGGGAACAGGTCGACGGTGTCGCCGCGCACGCGGAAGGTGCCGCGCTGGAAGGCGTTGTCGTTGCGCTTGTACTGCTGCTCGACGAAGCGGCGCAGCAGGGTGGAGCGGTCGACCTTCTGGCCCTTGTGCAGCCGGAAGGTCATCGACTGGTAGTTCTCCAGCGGCCCGATGCCGTAGATGCAAGACACCGACGCCACGATGATGACGTCGTCGCGCTCCATCAGCGCCCGCGTCGCCGAGTGGCGCATGCGGTCGATCTGCTCGTTGATCGACGAATCCTTCTCGATGAAGGTGTCGGTGCGCGGCACATAGGCTTCAGGCTGGTAATAGTCGTAGTAGGAGACGAAATATTCGACCGCGTTCTCCGGGAAGAACGTCTTCATCTCGCTCCACAGCTGCGCCGCCAGGGTCTTGTTGGGCGCCAGCACCAGCGCCGGCCGGCGGGTCGTGGCAATGACGTTGGCCATGGTGAAGGTCTTGCCCGAGCCGGTGACGCCCAAAAGCACCTGGTTGCGCTCGCCGCCATGCACGCCCTCGATCAGCTGGCGGATCGCCTCGGGCTGATCGCCGGCCGGCTGGTAGTCCGACACCAGCTTGAAGGGCTTGCCGCCGACCGTCTCGGGTCGCCGCTGCACGTACGGCATCAGGAGCGGAACGGTCGAAACCGCGAGATTCTTTGAGGGCATGGCCTGCATTATATGATGCCCAGGTTGCGGTCCGGCAATGCTAGCGTCGCGGCCCGCATGCCCGACCTGTTGGCACTTCCCTTCCTTATTTGCGCAGTCGTGGCCTGCATTGCAGGCATGGTGCGGGGTTTCGCCGGCTTCGGCGCGGCGATGATCATGACGCCGATTTTTTCGGCACTGTATGGGCCGGCAGTCGGTGTCGCGCTTTGCCTGATGCTGGAAATCGCGGTCGCCCTGCCGGTGGTCCCGGGTGTCGTCCGGCTGGTCGACTGGCGTCGCATAGGCCTGCTCCTGCTTGCCGCTGCAGTGGGGGTTCCCCTCGGCAACCTCGTCCTGACGCGCAGCGAACCCGAACCGATGCGCTGGGCAATCTCGGCCATCGTTCTGGGCGCCGTCGTCCTGCTGGCCAGCGGCTGGCGCTTCGTGGGCAAGCCACGTACCGCAACCACCCTGACAGCCGGTGTCAGCAGTGGTTTCCTCAACGGTCTCGCCGGCATGGCCGGCCCGCCCATCGCGTTCTATTACCTCGCGGGTGATGACGCGGCAGCGCGCGTACGTGCCAACCTTACGACCTACTTCGTGTTCGTCGACCTGGTGGCGATCGCCACTTTTGCCTCGCGCGACCTGCTCGGCTGGAACACCGTCATCCTCGCGCTGCTTCTGGCGCCCGCCGTCATGCTGGGCGGCGTGCTAGGCGCGCGGCTGTTTCCCCTGGCCAGCGAGGGTTTTTACCGGCGCCTTGCCCTCGTCCTGCTGGTCGGCGTGGCGATCGGCGCCTTGATCCTGTGAGTGCGAGCGCGTAGCGGGGCAGACATGAAGATCTGGGACAAGATCGTCGAGGCGGTGACGCGATTGGCCAACGGCGAATCGTTCGGTTCGCTGCTCGGCCTCACGTCGCCGCCGGCCGACGACGGCGCCCATCCCGGCCTGCGCCAGATCGCCTTCACCATCGGCGTGATCGCGCTCGGTGCCAAGATGGCGAGTGTCGACGGCGAGGTTTCGGAGGCCGAGGCAGCCGCCTTCCGCGATTTCTTCCAGGTGCCGCCGGGCGAGGAACGCAACGTCGCGCGCTTCTTCAATCTCGCCAAGCGCGATGTCGCGGGTTACGAGACCTACGCCCGCCAGCTCGCGGCGTTGTTCCCCGATGCGCCGGAGATTCTGGAGAACGTACTCGAGGGCCTGTTCGGCATCGCCAAGGCGGACGGGCCGATCGACGTCGACGAGGCCGACTACCTCCTGGAGGTCTCACGCATCTTCGGTCTGAGCAGTGCGCGCTACGAGCGCGCCAAGGCCGCGGCTCTGGGCGTCGTCGAGTGCGAGCCCTGCACCATCCTGGGCATCGATCCCCTGGCGACCGACGAGCAGATCCGCGACGCCTGGCTGCGTCAGGTCAAGGCCAACCATCCCGACCGGCTGATGGCGCAAGGCCTGCCCGAGGAGGCCATCGCGATGGCCAACCGCAAGCTCGCCTTGATCAACGACGCCTACGACCGGCTGCGGCGCGAGCGCGGCCTGGTGCCCGCCTGATCGTGAAGCTGATCGAGCTTCCGTCGCCCAACCATGCGGCGCGCGAGGCGACCGTCGATGTGCTGGTGCTGCACTACACCGAATTGCCGCTCGATGAATCGCTCAAGGTCCTGCGCGACGACCGGCGGCCGCATCGTGTCAGCGCGCACTACGTGCTGGCCGAAGACGGCACGGCCTATCGCCTGGTGCCCGAGGGTCGCGTCGCCTGGCACGCCGGCCGCTCGCATTGGCGCGGCCGCGAGGCGTTGAACGGCACCTCGATCGGCATCGAGATCGTGAACCTGCACGGCGATCGGCGCGACTATCCCGAAGCGCAGATCGCCGCCCTTGTGGAGCTCTGCCGCGACATCATCCGCCGCCATCCCGCCATCGTACCGCGCAACGTCGTCGGCCATTCCGACATCGCGCCCAAGCGCAAGATCGATCCCGGCCTGCGCTTCCCCTGGACGAAGCTCGCAGCCGTGGGCGTTGGCCTGTGGCCGCGTGCCAGCGCCACGCCGATCGAGGGTGATATTCAGGCGGCGTTGCAGCGCTTCGGTTATCCGCCGGCTATCGAGGTGACGACGGCCGATATCGTCGCCTCGTTCCAACGGCGCTTCAGACCGGGTCGGGTCGACGGCATCGCCGACCACGAGACCCGCGCCCTGCTGGCCGACCTCCTTGACCAAGTCAGGCACGAGGCCTAGCTAGAGCCCGCGGGTCAGACGGCTGGATGGCTGCACTGGACGGGCAACCGTCCGGTGAGGAAAGTCCGGGCTCCACGGAGACACGGTGCCGGCTAACGGCCGGCGGGGGCGACCCCAGGGAAAGTGCCACAGAGAACAGACCGCCTGCCCGGTTCGCCGGGACGGCAAGGGTGAAACGGTGGGGTAAGAGCCCACCGCGCGACCGGCAACGGAAGCGGCACGGCAAACCCCACCGGGAGCAAGACCAAATAGGGGCGGCACGCCGGGCAACCGGCAGCGGTGTTTCCGCGTCGCCGCCCGGGTCGGTCGCGCGAGGCGCTCGGCAACGGGCGTCCCAGAGGAATGGCCATCCATCGCCGCAAGGCGAGGACAGAACCCGGCTTACAGGCCGTCTGACCCCACTGCCCCTTGCGCTGCTCCTTGCTCCAATCATGGTATGATCTGGGACACAACCAGTTGGGGGTTGAACCCGAGTCGAAACCGCACATTTAGTGTCTAAGCGCTTCAGATTCCTTGTGGATTCTTGCTCTTCCGCATTGCGTCCCGGAAATTCCCATGCTATCCCATAGCATCCCGTACAACAGGCTGGGGCGTGGGGCACCGGCCGCGGGGAGTGCAGGGGGACTGGGCCGGTGGCCTTTCGGTCCGAAATCCTGATCAAGCTCGACAAGAAGGGCCGGGTCCTGCTGCCCGCCGCCTTCCGGGACGAGCTGCCGGCCGACGACCGCGGTGCCTTCGTGCTCTATCACTCGCCAAACCTGCCGGGCGTGGTGAACGGCAACTCGCGCGCCGGCTTCGACGCCATGCTCGATCGGCTGCGTGCCGAGGCGCTCGGCCCCAAGGGCGCCCTCAAGGTGGCGCTCGACGACGAGGCCTTCGATCCTGCCGGCTACCTGTCCGCATCCGCCCGCACCATCGCCATGGAGCCCGACGGCCGCTTCTCCCTGCCGGCCGAGTTCGCGAGCGTGCTCGAGATCTCCGACGGCGTGATGCTGGTTGGCAAGGGCGACAAGTTCCAGCTCTGGAACCCGGGCCGCTGGCAGGCCCGCCGCGATTCCGATCGCGACAAGATGGCGGCCTTCGTGCGCGGCCTGGCCAATTCAGATTCGAATAGGGGCGACGCATGAGCGAGCGCCACGTTCCCGTGCTGCTGAACGAAGTCGTCGAAGCGCTGCGGCCGCGCGACGGTGGCCGTTACGTCGACGGCACGTTCGGCGCTGGCGGCTATACGGCCGCCATGCTCGATCGCGCCGACTGCCGCGTGTTCGCCATCGACCGTGATCCCGACGCCATCGCCGCTGGCCGTGCGCTGGCCGAACGCTATGCCCCGCGCCTTCGCCTGATCGAAGGCCGCTTTGGCGACATGGCTGAGCTGTTGTCGGCCGAGGGCGTCGACGATGTCGACGGCGTGGCGCTCGATCTCGGCGTGTCGTCGATGCAGTTCGACCAGGCCGATCGCGGCTTCTCGTTCCGCGCCTCCGGCCCGCTCGACATGCGCATGGAGAAGAACGGTCCGTCGGCCGCCGATCTGGTGAACGAGGCCGACGAAGCCGAGCTCGCCGACATCATCTTCCGTTATGGCGAGGAGCGCCGCAGCCGCCGCGTGGCGCGCGCCATCGTCGAGGCGCGCAAGACCAAGCGCATCGAGACAACCGGCGAGCTGGCCGAGATCGTCCGCCGCGCCGTGGGCCCACAGGGCCGCGACGAGAGCGATCCCGCCACCCGCACCTTCCAGGCGCTGCGCATCGCCGTGAACGACGAACTGGGCGAGCTCGAGCGCGGCCTGGCCGCGGCCGAGCAGGTCTTGGCGCCAGGTGGCCGCCTCGCCGTGGTGTCGTTCCATTCGCTGGAAGACCGCGCCGTGAAGGAGTTCGTGCGCGCCCGTGCCGGCCGCACGCCGGGCCCGTCCCGTCACGCGCCGCCGCGCGCCGATGCCGAGGTTGCCAAGCTGCGCGACCTTACGCGCAAGCCGGTGCCGCCGTCGGCTGCCGAGGTCGCTGCCAATCCGCGCGCCCGCTCGGCGCGCCTGCGCGTCGCCGAGAAGGTCGCCATTCGCGAAGGAGGCCGCGCATGATCCATCGCGGACTCGTGTTCTGGTCGATGGCCGCGGTCGCCACCGCGATCGGTCTCTTCACCGTCAAGTACAAGGTGGCGGACCTCGAGGAGAAGATCGACCGCACCAACCAGAAGATCGTCGAGAGCCAGCAGGCCACGCACATCCTGCGGGTCGAATGGGCTCACCTCAACGAGGCAGAGCGCATCGAGAAGCTCGCCATCAAGCATCTCAAGCTCGAGCCCGCCTCGATCAAGCAGGTCGTGCGGCTCGATTCCCTCAAACCACCAGCAGATTCACAGCCCCCGCGTCGCGATCCACCACTCCCTTCCCCCCCACGAACGGGCAACGACGTCCCCTCGTCGAGCTTGCCCGGTGGTGGTCGCGTCGCAGCGGAGGCCGGCAGCCCCTCGCCGGCCTCCGCACCCCCTCCAGGGCGTACGACCGGACCCTCGACGCCCCCTCGACCGGCCTTGATTCAAGAGCCGGCAACAGCGGGTCCGGTTGGCGACGGCCAGAGCGCCGCGGTCTCCATCGATGAGATCCTTTCGCGAAATGAAAAGGATCGTCGATGAAGCTGTGGCGCAAGCGAGCCTCGCCCGACCCGGCCGCCGCGGCAAACGCGGCGGCCGGCGCGCGTTACGGATCGGCGCAGGAGCGGCTCAAGGGCGACGCCCAGGAGACCGCCCGCCAGCGCCTGGTCATCGCATCAGGGCTGTTCGCCGTGATGTTCGTCGCCATCGCGCTGCGCATGGGTTACGTGTCGCTGCTGCGCGATGGTGCGGAGCCGACGCAGCGCGTCGCCGCCCGCGGCGGCTCGATCCAGTCGGAGCGTGCCGATATCGTCGACCGCAATGGCGCCGTGCTGGCAACGTCGGTCCCGGTGATGTCGGCCTTCGTCAATCCGCGGCTGCTGCTCGATCCGCAGGATGCCGCCAAGAAGATCGTCTCGGCGCTGCCCGACCTCAAGTATGACGACATCCGGGCCAAGCTGGAGGAAGACAAGACCTTCGTCTGGGTGAAGCGCGGCTTGAGCCCGCGCGAGCATGATCGCGTCAACCGTCTCGGCATCCCGGGCCTGGAGTTCCAGGCCGAGGAGCGGCGGCTCTATCCGCAGGGCACGGCGGCGGCGCACATCCTGGGCTATGCCAGCGTCGACAATACCGGCCTCGCCGGCGTCGAGCGCTACTTCGACCAGCAGCTCCAGAGCGGCGAGACGCTGCAGCTTGCCATCGACCTACGCCTGCAGCGCCTGATCGAGCGCGAGATCGCCCGCGCGGTCGAGAAATTCTCGGCGATCGGCGCCACCGCCATCGTCATGGACGCGACCAACGGCGAGATCCTCGCCATGGCCTCGCTGCCGACCTACGATCCCAATTCCGCCAAGACCATCACTAACGACGCGCTGTTCAACCGCGCCACGCTCGGCGTCTACGAGCAGGGCTCGACCTTCAAGATCTTCAACACGGCGATGGCGCTCGACACCGGCCGGGTGACGCTGAACTCGGTGTTCGACGCCACCTCGCCGATCAAGATCGACCGCTTCACCATCAACGACGACCATGCCCAGCGCCGGCCGCTCACCGTGCCCGAGCTGTTCAAGTTCTCGTCCAACATCGCTTCGGCCAAGATGGCGGTGGAGATGGGCAGCGACACCCAGCGTGCCTTCTTCGACAAGATCGGCTTCCTGAAGCCGCTCAACACGCAGCTCACCGAGGTGGCGGCGCCGCTCTATCCGCGCAACTGGATGAAGATCAACACCATGACCATCGCCTTCGGGCATGGCATCTCGGTCACGCCGCTCCACCTGGCGACCGGCTCGGCCGCCGTCATCAACGGCGGCACTCTGTATTCGCCCAGCCTGGTCAAGCGCAACGCCGCCAGCGATCCCGGCCGCCGCGTCATCCAGGCCAAGACCTCGGTCATGATGCGCCAGCTCCTGCGGCTGAACGCGGTCGAGGGCACCGGCAAGAACGCCGACGTGCCGGGCTACGAGGTCGGCGGCAAGACCGGCACGGCCGAGAAGGCGTCGCGCGGCGGCTACCGCCAAAAAGCCCTAATCAGCTCGTTCGTTGGGGCGTTCCCGATGAACGATCCGAAGTTCGTCGTCCTGGTGTCGATCGACGAGCCTAAAGGTACGAAGGATACCTATGGCTTTGCGACGGCGGGCTGGGTGGCGGCTCCTTCGGTGAAGGTCATCATCGAGGGGATGGCATCGCTCTACGGCATCCTGCCGGGTGACCTGAAGCAGGGCCTGCCGCCCATCGAGATCGCCTCGACGCCCGTGCCGGCGCCAGTGCAGCCGCCGCAGTTCGTCCCGGCGAGTGCGCGCCATCACCGCGGCGCCCAGGAACAGCGTAAGGCTCTGCCGGTACGGCCCGGCCCCAATCAGGCCGCGGCCGCACCCCAAACGGGAGTGCGTCGCGTTGCTGCTGAGTGACCTCATGCGGGCAAGCTCTTCCCCCGCCGGCCCTTCGGGCCACCTCCCCCATCAGATGGGGGAGGGTCGGGGAGGGGGCCCCGCGCTCGCTGGCTTGACCCTCGACTCGCGCAAGGTCAGGCCGGGCTTCCTTTTCGCCGCCCTCGCCGGCAATCGGCAGGACGGCGCGACCTTCGTCGCCGAGGCAGTGAAGCGCGGCGCGGTCGCGATCCTGGCCGCATCCGACGCCAACCTGCCGCCGCTCGATCCCTCGGTCGTCGTCATCCGTGATGCCAACCCGCGACGGCGCGTGGCGCTGATGGCCGCCGCCTTCGCGGGTGCGCAGCCTGAGTCGATCGCTGCGGTGACCGGCACCAACGGCAAGTCCTCGACCGTCCATTTCGTGCGCCACATCTGGGCGAGCCTTGGTTTCAAAGCGGCGAGCGTCGGCACGCTCGGCATCTTCTCGCCCTTCCTGACCCGCGATGCCGGCCTGACCACGCCCGACCCGGTGCAGCTCCACGAGGATCTGGCGATCCTGGCGCGCCAGGGCGTGACGCATCTCGCCATCGAGGCGTCGAGCCACGGCCTCGACCAGCACCGGCTCGACGGCCTTCGCCTGTCGGCCGCCTGCTTCACCAACCTGACGCACGAGCATCTCGACTATCACGCGTCGATGGAGACCTACTTCGCGGCCAAGGCGCGGCTGTTCGACAGCCTGCTGCCGGAAAGCGGTACGGCGGTGATCAACGCTGACAGCGATCGCGCTCAGGCCCTGATGGCGATCTGCGCACGTCGCGGCATTCGCTGCTGGACCTATGGCGCCAGGGGCCGTGAGTTCCGCCTGCTCAAGGACCGGGCGACGTCAGCCGGCCAGCATCTGGCGGTCGAGATCCTGGGCGAGCTTCACGGCATCGAGCTGCCGCTGGTCGGCGGTTTCCAGGCTTCCAACGCGCTGGGCGCGCTCGCGCTCGCCGTAGCGACCGGCGGCGATGTCGGCCATTCGGTCGAGGCGCTGGGCAATGTCACCGGCGCGCCCGGCCGCCTGCAGCTCGTGGCCCGCCATCGCACCGGTGCCAATGTCTATGTCGACTACGCCCACAAGCCCGAGGCGCTGGAGACCGTGCTCGCGACGCTGCGGCCCTTCGCACACGGCCGGCTGGTCGTGGTGTTCGGCTGCGGCGGCGATCGCGATCGCGCCAAGCGGCCGGTGATGGGCGAGATCGCCACACGGCTTGCCGATCTGACGTTGGTGACCG
>WNGB01006694.1_pt1 | contig 16852 bp, 19 predicted proteins | sample 5400681 | NCBI WGS metagenome assembly WNGB01 (sample SAMN13153367, study PRJNA577476) | soil metagenome | isolation source: 115 cm soil or saprolite under grassland replicate 2 | place: USA:California | collected 2016-06-15 | reverse complement strand
CAGGCCGACGAGCTCGATCTCGGCCCCGACCAGATCGATATCCGATGGCAACAGCTTGAGGTGCGCCAGCGCTGTGTCACGGCTCGCCTTCTCGGGAGGCTCGCTGGCGATGAGGACGTGATAGACGGTCGGATATAGGCCGTTCTTGTCGATGCCGAGGCCGGTCGTGGCATTGCCCTGGGGGTCCAGGTCCACCAGGAGGGTCGATCGTTCGGCGAGGGCGAGCCCCGCCGCGAGGTTCACTGCGGTGGTCGTCTTGCCGACACCGCCCTTCTGGTTGACGACCGCGATGGTCTTAGCTATGCGGCGATCATACAATACTGGGGGTGTTCCACGATTAACACAAGTTGCGGACGTGTTCCACGATTCACATGTCCGGTTTGCGGTAGATGGCAAAGCGGCGGATTCCGCGTCGAGTAGCTACCTCGAGCCACTCTCCAAGGGACAGCGCGATCGCGGTCGGCGGCCCGGACGCTACGGCTACGCCTCCAACCTTCAGGAATCTCAGGGCGAGCGGCAACACGGCGTTCACTGACCCCGCGCACCGGGTGACCACGGCATCGAACCGAAATCCCGGCCGGTCGACCAGGTCTTCGGCCCTGGCATTGAGAACGGCGATCTCCGGCAGGCGGAGCTCCCTGACGGCCGTCGCGAGAAACGAGGCCCGGCGACTTCTGGCCTCCACGAGTGTGACCCTTAGCTTGGGAGCCATGATCTTCAGCGGGATGCCGGGGAACCCAGCGCCCGCACCGACGTCGAGAAGGTCGTGAACGCTTCGGGGCAGCGCCTTCAGGAAGAGCAGGCTGTCCAGGAAGAGGTTCTCGGCGATCCACAGCGGGTCAATCGAGCCGACCAGGCGGTGGACTTTCTGCCATTCAGTCAATAATTCCAGATATTTATGGAATTGCCCGGCCTCTCGGTCGGTCACGGGCCGACCGACGATCTCCTGGGCCCGCCGCCGAACGAGGGAGATGGCTTCGGCGGGGGACGAATCAGGCCCGCGCGGCGTCTTTCGTTTCGCGGGCGGCCCCCGACGTCGGACGGTCCATCAATTTCTGCTGCAGGACCTGGAGCACGTTGGACACGAACCAGTAGAGGACGAGGCCCGACGGCAGGTTCAGGAACATGAACGTGAAGACGAACGGCATGATGAGCATCGCCTTGGCCTGGCGCGGGTCGCCCATCACCGGCGTCATCTTCTGCTGCACGAACATCGACAGGCCCATCAGGATCGGCAGGACGTAGGTCGGGTCATGGCTCGCCAGGTCACACACCCATAGATCCACGCCGAAGAGATGGCCGAAGCAGAGAAACGGCGCGTTTTGAAGCTCGACGGAGACGGACAGCGCCAGGTAGAGGGCATAGAAGATCGGCACCTGCGCGACCATGGGCAGGCACCCGCCCATGGGGTTGACCTTGAACTTGCGATAGAGCTCGAGCGTCTCGCGCTGCAGGCGCTGGGGATCGCCCTTGTACTTGCTGCGGAGCGCGTTGACCTGAGGCTGGAGCGCCTGCATCGCCTTCATCGAGCGCATGCTCTTGACGGTCAGCGGATAGAACAAGACCTTCGAGAGGATCGTGATGAGGATGATGGCGACACCGTAGTTGCCGACGTAGCGATACACCCAGTTCATGAACTTCAGAATGGGCAAGCCGAGCCACTCCATCGGCAGCCCACCCCACTTGCGCGGGACGGGAAACCCCCCGAAGTTCAGTGCGCCCTCGAGCCCGTGCGCCTCGAGGCGCCTCACCTCCTTGGGGCCGATGTAGATCAGGACCCGACCCTCCCAGGCCTGGCCCGGGGCGATCGTCGGCGTCGCGCGCACCCCGATCGTCACCTTGCCGGTCTCGCCGGCCTTCGGGTCGTCGGGCTTGGCCTCACCCGCCGCCGTGAGCCTGAACCCGCCGGCCTTGGGGACGAAGGCGACGAGGTACCACGTGCTGCCGACGCCCATCCAGGTGCCGTCGACGGTGTGGGTGCCCACCGCCGCCAGATTCTCGACGCGCTCGATATGGCCGCCGGTCGACCAGACGATCTCCGTGGCGTGCTGTCCGAGAAACTTCTCCGTCGCGTTCTTCGCCGGCGAATGCGCGATCCAGGGCAGGGAAATCGTCGCGGTCCGCGGCGTGGCGGTCGGATTCTCGACGCGGATCCTCGCATCGATCGTGAAGTCGTTCGCGGCGAAGCCATAGGTCTCGGTGACGCGAAGCTCGCCGTCCCGACCGCGAAGCGGGAGATCCGCCGCCGGGCGCCCCGCGTCGAGCGTCAGGGCGTCGACCGGGGTCTCCATGGGGACGACCTCCGCCGGCCGCTGGTCGGTGCCGACTTGCAGACCGGTCGGGCCGAACTCACCGACGGCGACCATCGGCTTGCCGCCCCGATACTTGAGCGTCCACTCCTGCAGCTTGCCGCCCTCGCTGCTCACGACCGCGTGGTAGAGCGGAGCGTCGACCACCACGGTGCGCTGCGGCGCTCGCGGGCGCTCTCTCGGCGGCCCCGGGGGTTGCGTCGGCACGGGAGCGGCGGGTGCCGGCTGAGGCGCTTCCCGCGGCGGCGCCTGGGCTTGCGCCGGCGGCTTGGCGTCCTGGGGCGGGGGCGTTTCCTGGCTCGACGGAAAGAACAGGACCTGGTAGACGATCAGGAGCCCCGCCATCAGGACAGCCGCCAGAATCGCTCGCTTTTCCATCACTTACGCCGTCCGGCAGCGGGCGGTGGCGGATCGAAGCCGCCCGGATGAAACGGGTGGCAGCGGAGGAGCCGGAGCCCTGCCAGCCAGCCACCTCGAAGCGCGCCGTGCTCGAGGACCGCGAGCCGCGCGTACTCGGAGCAGGTCGGCGCAAAGCGACACGCCGCCCCCACGAACGGCGACAGAATCCGCTGATATCCGACGACGCCCGCGAGCGCGACTCGCGCCAGGACGGTCATCGCCCGGTTCCGGCGGTCGAGAGAGTGACGGCGATCGAGGCCAGCGCGCTCTTGAGCTCGCTGACCAGCGTCTCGAATTCGACCTCGAGTATCCGCTTCTTGCCGATGAGGATCACCGCCACGGTCTCCGGAGCGACACTGCGAGCGGCCCGATAGGCCTCGCGCAACCGTCGACGGATCCGATTCCGATCGACGGCCCGCCTGAGCCGGCGGCTCACGGCGAAACCCACTCGCCGGCCGCTCTCCGACTCTCGCCAGAGCACAAGAAACGACGGTCGCTCGATTCGCGTGCCTCGGTGGAAGAGTGCTTGAAACTCGGCGCTGGTGGTCAGCCGCTCGCTGCGCGGGAGTCGGCCAATCAGACGGTCAGGCGTTTGCGCCCCTTTGCACGTCGTCGCTTCAGCACCTTGCGCCCGCCCTTCGTGCTCATCCGCTCGCGGAAGCCATGCGTCTTCTTCCGGCGGCGTATATTTGGCTGAAACGTGCGCTTCATGACCGTCGTCCCCTTTCCGACCCTCGAGCCGACGTAGTGTAGACACCGTGAACACTCAAGTCAACTCACGAAGGTCTTGCGACCCGCTTTTCGGCTGTGCTACGTTGCGACATTCCTCGCCGCCGCATGGAGCTTTGTCCGATGTCGACCCGCAGACCCGCACCGCCTCAGCGCACCGCTATCCACACCTGTGGATAACCCTGTGTGTAACTCAAAAGGACCGGCGTGTTAGATAACCTTTGGGCGCAGATGCTGCAATCGGCGGGGCGGCGCCTACCGCCCGCGATCGTCGATTCCTGGGTACGGCCGTGCCGCCTGCTGGCGGTCGAGGGAGACCACCTCCGGATCGCCGCACCGAACCAGTTCTCGCGTAACTGGCTCGTGGAGCACCATCTCGACGTGCTCCGAGGCGCCGCCCAGGACTGTATCGGTGGCGACCCGCGGGTTTCGGTCGAGGTCGACGCGTCCCTCGAATCCCGTGCCGGAGACGTTCCGCCCCTGGCCGGCCGTGCCAGTGTCGCTCCCGGGACCATCGAGGGGCTCAATCCGCGCTACACGTTCGACAGCTTCGTCGTCGGCTCGTCCAACCAGTTCGCGCAGGCGGCCTGCCAGGCCGTGGCCGAGCTGCCGTCCCGAGCCTACAACCCGCTGTTCATCTACGGCGGGGTGGGGCTCGGCAAGACCCATCTCCTCCATGCCGTCGGCCATCAGTCGGCCAAGCTCTTCCCCGGCCTCACCGTCGTCTACCTGTCCTCCGAGCGCTTCACCAACGAGCTGATCAACGCGATCCGCTACGACCGGACGGCGGAGTTCCGCGGCCGCTATCGCACGATCGATCTCCTGCTCATCGATGACATCCAGTTCATCTCGGGCAAGGAGCGGACGCAGGAGGAATTCTTCCACACGTTCAACGATCTCTACGAGTCGCGCAAGCAGATCATCGTCTCCAGCGACTGCTCGCCCAAGGACATTCCCGAGATCGAGGAGCGGCTGCGCTCGCGGTTCGAATGGGGTCTCATCGCCGACATCCAGCCCCCGGACTTCGAGACGCGCGTGGCCATCCTCAAGAAGAAGGCGGCCCTCGAGCGCGTGATCCTGCCCGACGACGTCGCGTATCTGATCGCCGGACGCGTGAAGTCCAACATCCGCGAGCTCGAGGGCTCGCTCACGCGCATGATCGCCTTCTGCGCGCTGACCGGCCGGGAGATGACGATCGATCTCGCGCAGGAGGTCCTCGTCGACCTCTGGGGCGAGGACGAGAAGATCATCACGATCGAGCAGGTCCAGCGCAAGGTCTGTGATCTCTTCGGCTTGAAGCCCTCCGACATGAAGGCCAAGACCCGCACGAAGGCCATCGCCTTCCCGCGCCAGGTCGCGATGTATCTCGCCCGCCAGCTCACCCACGCCTCGCTCGCCGAGGTGGGTCGCGCTTTCGGCGGCAAGGACCACACGACCGTGCTCCACGCCGTGGCTAAGATCCAGGGCCTGCTGCAAGACGATCCCAAACTTCGCAAGACCGTCGACGCACTTATCCAGGGGATCCAGTTCTGATCCACACGTCTACCCGGGCGATCCACGGCCTTATCCCCGCCGCCGCGCGAGCCGAAGGCCGCGTCAGCACGTCACTTCCGGCCGTCCCGCGTTGTCCACACCGCTCGACGACTAGTACGACTACTAGCTTTTCAATTTCTCTCTGAAACTGGAGAACACCATGGAAGTCGTTCTCGACCGTGATGCGTTCCTCAAGGGCCTGCAGATGGTGCACAACATCGTGGAGCCGCGGCAGACCCTGCCCATCCTCGCCAACGTCCTCCTCGAGACGGAGACCGAGGCCGTGCGGGTGACCGCCACGGACCTCGAGGTCGGCGCGCGCGTGTCGGTGCCGGCGAAGGTGGGCAAGGGGGGAGCCATCACGGTCGCGGCCCGAAAGCTGAGCGAGATCGTCCGCGAGCTGCCGGCCACCGCCCTCACGCTGAAGGTCGGCGACAACGCGGCGGTGAATCTGCGTTGTGGAGGATCCTCCTATCGCCTCGTGGGCCTCGCCCCGGACGACTTCCCGCCCGTAGTCCCGGCGGCGCCCTCGGCCTGGCTCACGGTCGAGGCCAAGATGCTGCGGGAGATGCTCGCGCAGACCACGTTCGCGATCTCCCACGACGAGAGTCGCTTCGCGCTCAACGGCGTGCTGTTCGTCCTGCAGCCCAAGGAGCTCCGGCTCGTGGCCACCGATGGCCACCGGCTGGCCGTGGCCACGCGGGGCGTGGGGCAGGGGCTCAGCGGGATCACCGGCATCGTGCCCCGCAAGGCCGTCGTGGAGATCGCGCGCGTGCTCGGGTCGAGCGAGGACGTCCAGATCGCGATCACGGAGAATCAGTTCGTCCTCCAGATGCCGAACTTCGTCATGACCGCGCGGCTCATCGAGGGGCAGTTCCCGAACTACGACGCGGTGGTGCCGAAGGCTCATCCCGGCAAGCTCGTGCTGCCGCGGGGGCCCCTGATGGCCGCGCTCCGGCGCGTCTCCGTCATGGCGGAGGAGCGGAACAAGCCGGTGAAGCTCTTGCTGCGCTCCGGCAGCCTGACGCTCTCCGCGGCCAGCCACGATCTCGGGGAGGCGGAGGAGAGCGTGCCCGTCGCCTACACGGGTGAAGAGCTGCCGATGGGCTTCAATTCTCGCTATCTGCTGGAGGCGCTCACACCGATCGAAAAGGACGAGATCGTCTTCGAATTCAAGGACGGTTTGAGCCCGGGAGTGGTGAAAGGCGTCGAGGAAGAAGGGTACTGCTGTGTTATAATGCCCATGCGGATCTAGAGACGATTTTTCTCTGTAGAAATAGGAGTTTACATAGGGTGCAGATCGGATCGGTAGAGCTGATCGACGTCCGCAATTATCGCACCCTTTCCTATCGGCCCTCCTCGCGGCTGAACGTCATCGCCGGGGCCAACGCGCAGGGGAAAAGTAACCTCCTCGAGGCGATCGGTGTCCTGCTGACGGGTCGCTCGTTCCGGACGTCGCGCCTGGCGGAAATCCCTCGGCTGGGCGCCGAGATGGCGTCTCTCGCCGGCGAAGTTCGCCGCGACGACGGCAGCCGCATGGTGCGGCGCACCCTCCGCAAGCGCGACGACGGACTGTGGCAGGGGGCAGGCGAGGACTGCCCGTGGGCGCGCGTCGTCACATTCGGCTGGCAGGATCTGGAGATCGTCAACGGGGTGCCCGCGGTGCGGAGGAATTTTCTCGACGGCTTCGCCGCGCGGCTCTATCCGAGCCACCGCGCCGCCTTCGTGCGCTTCCGCGAGATCCTGACCCGCCGCAATCGCCTGTTGCAGGAGCGGCTGCCGGAGCGCGTCCTGGCCACGCGCCTGGCCCCCTGGGACGAGCAGTTCGCCACCGTGGGCATGGAGCTGATCGGCCGGCGCCGCCGCGCGGCCGCCGCGCTCCAGACGGAGATCGCCCGGGTGTATCCAAGTCTGGCCGGTGACCGCAGAGCACTTTCGGGTGAGCATGAAAAGGTGGAGATCCGCTATCGTGCCGGCATCGGGGAAGCGACGGAGCCGCAGGCGCTCCTGGGCGCGCTCGAGCGCATGCGATCCGCGGAGCTGCGCCGGGGACAGACGCTGATCGGCCCCCATCGCGACGATCTCGCCATCGAGCTGGGAGGCACCGAGGCACGCGCCTTCGGCTCGCGCGGTCAGCAGCGGCTGCTCGCGCTCGCGCTGCGGCTCGCCGAGGTCTTGCCGATCCGGGAGGCGGTGGGCACAGGGCCCCTCCTGCTGCTCGACGACGCGCTGTCGGAGCTCGACGCCCACGTCCGCGACAACGTGGTGCGGGAGATCCAGAGTGCCGAGCAGGTGCTGCTGACCACGGCCGATGCCCTCGACGTCCCGGACGCCGCGCGCTGGATCGTGACGAAGGGAGAAATCGCCGCCGCATGACCGCCGAGACGTACACAGCGAGCGACATCAAGGTCCTGGAGGGCCTGGAGGCCGTCCGCAAGCGGCCCGCGATGTACATCGGCGACACGGGCGCCTACGGGCTGCACCATCTCGTGTACGAGGTGGTCGACAACTCGGTCGACGAGGCGCTGGGCGGCTACTGCGACAGCATCAAGGTCATCCTGCACTCCGACGGCTCCTGCTCGGTCGGGGACAACGGCCGCGGGATCCCCGTCGACACGCACAAGGAGAGCGGCAAGTCCGCCGCCGAGGTCGTGCTCACGGTGCTGCACGCCGGGGGCAAGTTCGAGCACTCCGCCTACAAGGTCTCGGGTGGGCTGCACGGCGTGGGCGTGTCGGTGGTCAACGCGCTCAGCGAATGGCTGGAGCTCGAGATCCGCCGCGGCGGTCGGACGTGGACCCAGCGCTACGAGAACGGCGGTGTGCCCACGGCGCCCCTCGCGCCCGGCGAGCCGACGAAGAAGCACGGCACCATCATCCGCTTCAAGCCCGACCCGACGATCTTCGAGGAAACGTCGCTGTCCTTCGACACGCTCAGCAATCGGCTGCGCGAGATGGCGTTCCTCAACCGCGGGCTCAAGATCGTCATCGAGGACGAACGCGACGAGCGCACGCACGAGTTCCTGTACAAGGGCGGGATCATCGAGTTCGTCAAGCACCTGAATCAGAACAAGACCCCGATCCATCCCAAGGTCCTGTTCTTCGAGGGCAAGCGTGGCGATATCGAGATCGAGGTCGCGCTCCAGTACAACGACGGCTACCAGGAAAACATTTTTTCCTTCGCCAACAACATCAACACGCGCGAGGGCGGGACGCATCTCACCGGGTTCCGCGCGGCGCTCACCGGGCGGATCACGAGCTACGCCGAGGCGAACGGGTTCCTCAAGAGCTTCAAGAGCGGGGTCACCGGCGACGACGTCCGCGAGGGCCTCACCGCGGTCGTCTCCGTGCGCCTGCCCGAGCCCCAGTTCGAGGGGCAGACCAAGGCCAAGCTCGGCAACACCGACGTCAAGGGCCTGGTCCAGCAGATCGTCAACGACAAGCTCGCCGAGGCGTTCGAGGAAGATCCGACCACCGCGCGGAAGATCGTCGACAAGTGCGTCCGGGCGGCCCAGGCCCGCGAGGCGGCGCGCAAGGCGCGCGAGCTGACGCGCAAGGGGGGTCGGGACGACGAGGGTCTCGCGGCCAAGCTCGCCGACTGTTCCGAGCGCGATCCGCAGTACCGCGAGCTGTTCCTGGTCGAGGGCGATTCCGCCGGCGGCTCGGCCAAGCAGGGCCGCGATCGGAAGATCCAGGCCGTGCTCCCGCTCCGCGGCAAGATCATCAACTCGGAGAAGGCGCGCTACGACAAGGTCCTGTCCCACAATGAAATCCGGCTGCTGATCTCGGCGATGGGCACCGGCATCGGGACGGAGGAGTTCGACCTCGCCAAGCTCCGCTATCACAAGATCATCCTGATGACCGACGCCGACGTCGACGGCGCCCACATCCGGACGCTCCTCCTCACGTTCTTCTTCCGCCACATGAACGCGATCATCGACCCCGGGCATCTCTTCATCGCCCAGCCGCCGCTCTTCAAGGTCAAGAAGGGCAAGGTGGAGAAGTACCTCATGAACGAGCGCGAGTTCGAGGACTTCTTCCTCATGGCGTGGGTGGAGACCGCCAGCGTGAAGATCGCCGGCACGAAGGCCCCGGTGACGGGCGCGCCGCTCCAGGAGCTGGTGCGCGCGGCCTCGGAATACCGAGCCCTCTTCGGCAAGATCACCCGCCGCGGGGTGCCGGCGCCGATCCTCGCCGAGCTCCTGCGGACGAAGTTCCGCGGCACCAAGCGGGGCATCGGCCACGACGAGACCGGCCAGGCCATCGTCACCGCGGCCGCCGCCGTCAACGGCTATAACCCGCAGGTCCGGCCCGGCGAGAACGGCGACGGCCATACCGTGAGCATCGCCGGCTCCCCCACCGTCACCTTCAGCACGGCGCTCTTCAAGTCGGCCGATTACTCCGCGCTCTACGAGCAGTGGGAGAAAGTCGCCGCCGTGGCCAAGGGCCCCACGATCATGATCGACGAGGCCGGCAAGGAAACACCGGTGAAGGATCTCGACGGGTTCCTGAAAACGGCCCTCGAGCGGTCGCGCGCGGGTGCCAGCTTCCAGCGCTACAAGGGCCTCGGCGAGATGAACCCCGAGCAGCTCTGGGAGACGACGATGAACCCGGAGACGCGCACGCTGCTCAAGGTCACCCAGGAGGACGCCGTCGGCGCCGACGAGATGTTCACGGTCCTCATGGGCGACGCCGTCGAGCCGCGTCGCGAGTTCATCGAGAAGCACGCCCTCGACGTCGCCAACCTCGACATCTGATGCCGAACGAGCGGCAGGTTCCGGTTCCGATCGAAGAGGAGATGCGGAAGTCCTACCTGGACTACGCCATGTCCGTCATCGTCGGGCGCGCGCTGCCCGACATCCGCGACGGTCTGAAGCCCGTGCACCGTCGCGTGCTCTATGCCATGCAGGAGCTCGGGCTCGTCTGGAACCGGCCCTACAAGAAGTCGGCGCGCGTCGTCGGCGAGGTGCTCGGCAAGTACCATCCCCACGGCGACTCCCCGGTGTACGAAGCCCTCGTCCGCATGGTGCAGGAGTTCTCCCTGCGCTACCCCCTCGTGGACGGGCAGGGGAACTACGGCTCCATCGACGGCGATCCGCCCGCCGCCATGCGCTACACCGAGACGCGGCTGGCCAAGATCGCCCACGAGATGCTCGCCGACATCGACAAGGAGACCGTCGACTTCGTCCCCAACTTCGACGAGTCGCTCGAGGAGCCGGTCGTCCTGCCCTCGCGGGTGCCGAACCTCCTGATCAACGGCTCCTCCGGCATCGCCGTCGGCATGGCCACGAACATCCCCCCCCACAACCTGACCGAGGTCGTCGACGGCCTCGTGATGCTGATCGAGCGCCCCGACACCACGATCGAGCAGCTCATGAAGGTGATCACCGGTCCCGATTTCCCGACGGCCGGCTACATCTACGGCGCGAGCGGCATCCGGGAGGCGTACACGACGGGGCGGGGCAGTCTCACCCTGCGCGCCAAGGCGCACACGGAAACGATGCGGGGCGGGCGCGAGACGATCATCATCACCGAGCTGCCCTACCAGGTGAACAAGGCGACGATGATCGAGAAGATCTCGGAGCTGAGCCGCGAGCGGAAGATCGACGGCATCTCCGAGATCCGCGACGAGTCCAACCGCGAGGGCATCCGGGTCGTGCTGGAGCTCGGCCGCGGCGAGCTCCCGCAGATCATCCTGAACCAGCTCTACAAGCACACGCAGATGCAGACGAGCTTCGGGATCATCATGCTGGCCCTCGTCGACCGGCGACCTCAAGTCGTCAACCTCAAGGAGATGCTGGAGGCGTTCGTCCGCTTTCGGCGGGAGATCGTCACCCGGCGCACGCGCTACGACCTGGCCCGGGCCGAGGAGAAGGCCCACATCCTGGCCGGCCTGCGCAAGGCGGTCGAGCACCTCGACCTGGTCATCCGCCTCATCCGTCAGGCCGAGAGCCCCGACGCCGCCCGCGAGGCGCTGATGAGCCGTCTCGATCTCAGCGAGATCCAGGCCAAGGCGATCCTCGACATGCGTCTGCAGCGCCTGACCCAGCTCGAGCGCCACAAGCTGATCGAGGAGCACGAGCAGACCCTGGCCCTCATCGAGGAGCTGCGCGGCATCCTCGCCTCCGACGCCAAGCTCATGGACATCATCAAGCAGGAGCTGGTCGCCCTGAAGGAGGAGTACGGCGACGGGCGCCGGACCGAGATCCTCGTGGAGACGGCCGATCTGACGATCGAGGACCTGCTCGCCGACGAGGAGATGGTGGTCACCATCACCCGCTCCGGCTACATCAAGCGGACGCACGTGGAGGCGTACCGCAGCCAGCGTCGCGGCGGCAAGGGCGTGACGGGCATGGAGACGAAGGAAGAGGACATCGTGGAGGATCTCTTCATCGCCTCCACGCATTCCTATCTGCTCTTCTTCACGAACCTCGGCAAGGTCCACTGGCTCAAGGTCCACGAGATTCCCGAGGGTGGGCGTCAGGCCAAGGGCAAGGCCATGGTGAACCTGCTCTCGCTCGGTGAGGGCGAGCGCGTCGCCACATGCGTGCCCGTGCGCGACTTCGCCTCCGGCGGCTACGTCCTGTTCGTCACCAAGCAGGGGAAGGTGAAGAAGACGGAGCTGGAGGCCTACTCGCACCCGCGCGCCGGCGGCATCCAGGCCATCAGCCTCGATGACGAGGACGAGGTCATCACGACCCGACGCACGGACGGGCAGCGCGAGGTGATGATCGCCACCAAGCTCGGCATGATCATCCGATTTTCCGAGGAAGAGGTGCGCCCGATGGGCCGCGGCGCCAGCGGCGTACGCGGCATCGACGTCGAGGACGAGGACGCGGTGATCGGCGCCGACGTCGTGCAGGAAGGTGTGACGATCCTCACCGTCACCGAGCGGGGCTTCGGCAAGCGGACGCCGCTCGACGAGTATCGCCTCCAGGGCCGCGCCGGCAAGGGGATCATCGACATCAAGACCGGCGGCCGCAACGGCAACGTGGTGGCGATGCTCCAGGTGCGCGAGGGCGACGACATCCTCGTCGTCACCACCAAGGGCAAGATGATCCGCTTCCACGTCGCCGACGTCTCCGCCCAGGGCCGCAACACCTGGGGGGTCAGGATCATCGATCTCGAGGCCGACGACCGCGTCGGCTCCGTCGCCCGCGTCGCCGCCGAGCAAGCGCCCGTCGAAGCGCCCTAGCCTCGCATGCTCGACCTCAAGCTGATCCGCGATCAGCCCGACGCGGTCGTGCAGCGGCTGTCCACCCGCGGAGAGGGCGCGGCCCAGCTCATCAAGGATCTCCTCGCCAAGGACACCGAGCGCCGGCGGTTGCTCCGCGAGGCGGAAGAGCTGAAGGCGCTTCGGAACCGCGCCTCCGAGGCCATCGGCCAGGCCAAGCGCCGCGGCGAGGACGCCTCCGGCGAGATGGCGCGGATGCGCGAGGTGTCCGATCGCATCAAGGCCCTCGACGCCGAGACCAAGACCCTCGACGAGGACGTCGAGCGCCTGCTGCTCGGCATTCCGAACCTGCCGAATCCGTCGGTGCCGGTGGGCCGCTCCGCCGACGACAACCCCGAGGTCCGGCGGTGGGGGACGCCGCGGACGTTCTCGTTCGATCCCCGCCCGCACGAGGAGATCGGCGAGAAGCTCGGGATCCTCGACTTCGAGCGCGCCGCGAAGATCGCCAAGTCGCGCTTCACGGTGATGTGGGGGCCGGCGGCCCGCCTCGAGCGCGCGCTGACCCAGTTCATGCTCGATCTGCACGTTCGCGAGCACGGGTACACCGAGGTGTGGGTGCCCAACCTCGTCTCCGGCGCCACCATGCTGGGCGTCGGTCAGCTCCCGAAGTTCGAGGACCAGCTCTTCAAGACCGTGGAGCCCGACGACAACCGCACGCTCTACCTGATCCCGACCGCGGAGGTGCCGGTCACCGCGCTCCACAGCGGCGAGTTCCTGCCCGAGGAGTCGCTCCCGCGTCGCTACGTCGCCTACACGCCCTGCTACCGGCGCGAGGCGGGAACTTACGGCCAGGACACGAAGGGGATGCTCCGCCAGCACCAGTTCGACAAGGTCGAGCTGGTCAAGGTGACGACGCCGGCCCAGTCCTACGACGAGCTGGAGTCGATGACGCGCAACGCCGAGGAAGTCCTGCGCCGTCTCGAGCTCCCGTACCGCGTGGTGGAGCTCTGCACCGGCGACATGGGCTTCGCCGCGGCGAAGACCTACGACATCGAGGTCTGGCTGCCCGGCCAGGACAAGTACCGCGAGATCTCGTCCTGCTCGAACTGCGAGGCGTTCCAGGCCCGGCGCGCGGACATTCGCTACCGTCCCGTCGGCGCCCGCCACGCCGAGTACTGCCACACGCTGAACGGCTCCGGGCTCGCCGTCGGCCGGACCCTGATCGCGGTGCTCGAGAACTACCAGGAGGCGGACGGCTCCGTCATCGTCCCGGACGCCCTGCGCCCGTACATGGACGACCTCGCCCGCATCGCCGCCTCGTAGGGGGCGGCCGCGCGCGGCCGCCCTAGATCGCTTCGGAGCGCGTCTGCTCGCCCGTCGGTCTCGCGCCTTCCTCGCCGCTGCGCACCGTCTGACTCCAGGAGCGGAGCGTCGAGCTCGCCGCCTCGCGTGTGCGGTCGAGGCCCGACGAGACCGTCGCTTCCAGCGACTCGAGCGTCTCGGCCGCACGCTGGCGTGCCGTTGACGCGTAATCCCCTCGTGCCTTGTCGCGCAGCCGCATCAGGTCGTCACGCCAGTAGGCTCCGGCGATGGCTCCGGCCACGACTCCCAGGATCAATCCCCACATGGCAGCACCTCACTGTCGTCACGATTGTGGACCACACGTCGCCCTCGTGGTGAGTCCTCGATCTTCCCGTAGGTCCGCTCAGCAACGCGCGTACCAGTGGGCGCTAGGGCCGCGCGGTGGCGAAGGTATCGCACTGGCGCGGATCCCCGGATTCGAAGCCGCGCCTGAACCACCGGACCCGCTGCGCCGAGGTCCCGTGCGTGAACGATTCGGGCGCGACGCGCCCCCGGCTCTGCTGCTGTAGACGGTCGTCGCCGATCGCCGCCGCCGCCCGGAGGGCTTCCTCGAGATCGCCCGCCTCGAGAATCTGACGGCGCTGGGCGTGATGCCCCCACACGCCGGCGAAGCAGTCCGCCTGGAGCTCCTGCTTGACGGAGAGCGCATTGCGGTCGCCCGACCTCGTCCTGTCGCCGGAGGCCTGGACCCGCTCGGTGATCCCGAGCAGCGTCTGGACGTGATGCCCTATCTCGTGCGCGACGACGTACGCTTGTGCGAAATCTCCGGGCGCCCCGAAGCGATCCTTCAGCGCCCGGAAGAATGAGAGATCGAGATAGACCCGGTGGTCGGGCGGACAGTAGAACGGCCCGACGGCGGTGCCGGCGATGCCACACGCCGATCGGACGGCGTCGTCGAAGAGGACGAGCTTGGGCTCGCTGTAGGTCTGTCCCATGTCGCGGAAGAGCGTGCGCCAGGTGTCCTCGGTGTCGGCGAGGACGACGGAGACGAAGTCACGCACAGGATCGGACGCCGGTGATCCGGCGGGGGCTTCGGTCGAGCTATCGGGCGCCCCGCCGCCCTGCAGCAGCACGCTGGGATCGAAGCCGAAGAACAAGGCCAGCAGCAGGAGCACGATCGTCCCCAGGCCGCCGCCCGCGATCCCGAGCGGCACGGACCCACCACGTCGATCCTCGATGTTCTCGCTGCGCCGACCGGTCGACCATCGCATGGCTTGCTCGTCACCTCTGCGTGACGTGACTGCAAACGTCGAACCGTTGCCGTGTAGACAGCGCGAGGCCCCACCGCCGCCTCTCGGCCGGACTCTTGCTAATTCATTTCGGCATGAGCCCGCGAGCCCGTCGCACGCGGGGCGCCAAGCCCGCCCACGACACGCCGCATCTCGGTCCCGATCGCAAGAAAGTCCGGCCTCTCACCCGCAAGCCGGATCCCAAGGGCCACTACGACACCGGAATGCCCGATCCCGACGCCAAGGGCAAGAGTCCATGGGTCGATGAGGGAGGCGAGCACGAGGCCTCGTGAGGAAGGATTAGGCGGGCATGCCGGTGAGCCCGGGCATGCCCGCCGCGGATCGACACATCGGCTACTTCATTTCGACGCTGGTGGCGACGTTCTTACCGTCTTTTTCCTCGTAGGACGCCTTGACCTCGGCGCCTTCCTTGAGGCTGTCGATGGAGACGCCTTCGGCGACCCAGATCTTCGTGCCGTCCTCGAGCATGAAGCTCTTCTCGGTGACGTCGATGCTCTTGATCTTGCCCTGGACGTCTGCCGCCCACGCCGCCCCGGACACCGCCAACAGCACCGCGACCGCTCCGATCAACGCTTTCCGCATCCCGCACCTCCTCGTCGGTCGATAGCAAGATCAACGTACGGACGCTCGCCGTGATCCCGCAAGACCGGAAAACGTTTTCCTGGCTCGTGTAAGGGTTACTTGGTCGTCTTCGATTCCTTCTTCGGCGCCGGCCCGTTGTCCTTCAGCCCCAGCTCGACGCTCACCGAATCCCCCTTCTTGACATTCGCCAGGGCCGCCGGCGGGAAGTGCAGCTTCATCGACCCTTCCGACGTCTTGACGTCGACCCAGCCCTTCTTGCTGTCGACCTTGGTCACCTCGCCATCCATCGTGTGTTTGCCCATCATCTCGCCGGCCGGTGCCTGGGCCGACGCGACACTGGCGCCGAGGAACAGCAGGCCTGTCATCATCGCGAACGCTCGTCGTGTGGTCATCGCACCCCTCCTATGCAGCCTCTCGCCCACGGGCCGGTGAGCAGCAGATCTCCTCGCCGCCGCACGTCGCCCACTCCCGCTCGAAATACTCGGCGTCCTGCCGCGACCGTGGCGTGACGCCCATCACGATGCCGCCTTCGCGCACCCCGCGGTCGTACATCCGCGCACGCTCCTCGGGGATGCCGTAGCCGACCAAGGCGCCGATGAGCGCGCCGATCGCCCCGCCCGTGGCGCCGCCGGTCAGCGCGGCCGCCATCGCGCCCATGGCGATGATCGGCAGGCCCGGCACCGCGATGCCCGACGCCGCCAGCCCGGCGAGTACGGCGCCCAGGCCGCCTCCGGCGACCGCTCCGGCCGCCGCCCCCGCCGCCGCCTTCGTGCCGAGCTCCGTCCGGACGGTCTCGGTTCGTGGGAAATGCCGCTCGCGAGCTTCCTCGGACATGAGCAGGCTCACGTCGTTCTTGCCGTAGCCTCGGCTGGTTACCGTTCCGTATGCGCGCTCGGCGCTGTCCCGATCACGAAACAAGCCGGTCACCAGAATTGGTCGCTCGTCTGCCATTGCTTCCTCCTGGACGTAGGTGTTGCCGTTGTCAGAAGGCAGGAGCAAGCGCGCTGCCACCGGAGCGCGATCGCCTGCCGGAGAGGGCCGGCAGCCTACGGTTTTGTTTGACGTCCATCCCCTCATGTGCCATGATTCAGATCGGTTTTGGGTTCACTCAAGGTTCGTAGCTCGGATTCAGGACAGTGGCACCGAGAGACACGCCGCGCGAGACCCAGTACGCGCGGCGTTTTTGTTTGCCCTCCAATCTCGGAGGTCAACCCCGTCAGGTGACGGGAGCACAGCACGGGGTTCGCCCCGAGGAAAGGTTCGAGTCATGGCACAAGGTCGAGTCAAGTGGTTCAACGATGCGAAGGGCTTCGGGTTCATCACGCAGGAGGGCGGCGAGGACGTCTTCGTCCACTTCAGCGCCATCTCCGCGCAGGGCTTCAAGAGCCTGGCGGAAGGTGATCAGGTGGAGTTCGAGGTCACGCGTGGCCCCAAGGGGCTGCAGGCCGTCAACGTCCGCAAGGCCTGATCGTCTGAGCTGAACCACACGCGACGGCGGCCCGGCCGCCGTCGCGCCT
>WNGB01009657.1_pt1 | contig 16853 bp, 15 predicted proteins | sample 5400681 | NCBI WGS metagenome assembly WNGB01 (sample SAMN13153367, study PRJNA577476) | soil metagenome | isolation source: 115 cm soil or saprolite under grassland replicate 2 | place: USA:California | collected 2016-06-15 | reverse complement strand
AGTTAGACTCGGACGACATGCCTGTGTATGAGTACCGCTGCGAGCAGTGCCAGGAGCGCTTCGAGGAGTTCCTTTCGAGTTCGACGAAGCCGGCGCCTCCGTGCCCCAAGTGCGGCGCCGCGGACCCGACGCGTCTGCTCTCGAGCATCAACACCGAGTGGCAGCCCGGGGATGTCGCCTGGGACCGCGTTGGCCGTAGCTGGGACTAGTCGCATCTAGTCGGGATCTGCGCAGCGCGGTTCGCGATTGACTTGATTCGCATGTCGCCCTCCTGTTGGCTTCCGCCAGGCGATTAAGTCAGACATCCGAGCCGCGGACAAGGAGGGTCGATGCCGTTCGCGCAGATCGATGACGAGGTCCGGCTCTACTACGAGCTCACGGGGCCCGAGGACGGGCCGGTAGTGCTCCAGTTCGGCGGCGGCCTCTTCGGCCGCCACAACTTCGGGCTTGTAAACGACGGCTTCCGGGAGCGCGGGTTCCGGCTGCTGAGCTTCGACGCGCGCGGCTACGGGGCGTCGTCGTGCCCACGCGAGCAGTACACCATCGAGGGCTGGGCCGCGGATGGCGTCGCGCTGCTCGACGCCGTCGGTCTCGAGCGCGTCCTCGTCCACGGCACCTCGATGGGCGGGATGATCGCGATCGCGTTCGTGGCGAAGTACCCGGATCGTGTGCTCGCCGGCTGCGCCGACGTCGCGTTCGCGAAGCCGGACCTGTACCGGCGGACGCTCTTCCGCGTGTGGCGGCGGATGGCCGAGTCGATGCCGTGGGACGAGTTCTCCGACCACGTGACGACGCAGGCGGTCGGCGCGCGGTTCATGGAGAGCCCGGAGGGCGAGGGGATCTTCGAGCTGGTGCGCGCGATCGTCGGGCTTAACGACCCGTACACGGTTCGCCAGGCGTGCCTGGCGATGGAGCAGATGGACCTCTCCGAGCTGGTGCCTGCGATCTCGCGCCCGCTCCTGATGACGAACGGGACCCACGACGTGCTCTGCCCTCCGGACCTAGCGCCCTCGGGCGTGGGCGCGCGGCAGATGGCAGAGCGGAACAAGAACGTCGAGCTCGTCGAGTTCCCCGACATCGGCCACGCCGACCTCGTCGAGTGCCCGCAGGATGCGATCCGCATCGTCACCGACTTCTTCCGCAGGGCCGGGCCGAGCGCCTAGCTGGTCTGGCCGAAGCGCTCGTACCAGTGGCGTGCGATCTCCGCGCGTGTCGCCACCCACACGTCCTCGCGGCTCGAGACGTAGTGCAAGAAGCGGTCGAGCGCCGGCGCACGTCCCGGGCGCCCCACGATCCGGCAATGCAGGCCGACGTTCATCAGTCGCCCGCCCTCCTCGTAGAGCTGGTCGAACGTGTCGATCAGGTACTCGGTGAAATTGTCGGCGGTGACGAAGCCGTTCGGGATCAGGAACTTGAAGTCGTTCGCGTCCAGGGTGTACGGGATGACGAGGTGCCGCCGGCCGCCGACCTCGACCCAGTAAGGGAGCTCGTCCGCATAGGAGTCCGAGTCGTATAGGAAGCCGCCCTCCTCGACCACGAGGCGGCGCGTGCGCTCGGAGGTGCGGCCCGTGTACCAGCCGACCGGCCGCGTCCCGCACAGGCGCTCGATCGCGTCGATCGCGAAGCGCATGTGCTCCCGCTCCTCCTGCTCCGGCACTTCCGCGTAGTCGATCCAGCGCCAGCCGTGGCTCGCGATCTCCCACCCCGCGTCAGCCATCGCCCGTGCCGCCGTGGGGTTCCGCTCGAGCGCCTGCCCGACGGCGTAGACGGTCAGCGGCAGACCGCGCCGCACGAAGATGCGCCGCACGCGCCAGAAGCCCGCGCGGCTGCCGAACTCGAACATGGACTCGGCGTTGAGGTTCCGGCGCCCGGCGGTGGCGGGCGCGCCGACCACCTCGTGCAGGAACGCCTCGGAGGCGGCGTCGCCCTCGAGCGGCGTGCTCTCGCCTCCCTCCTCGTAGTTGAGGACGAACGAGAGCGCGAGCCGCGCGCCGCCCGGCCACCCCGGGTCCGGCGGCTCCGCGCCGTAGCCGACCAGGTCACGCGCCGACGAGATCCTCAACCTCACCGTCGTGCTCGCCGCGGAACGGCGCGCGGCCGACCGGCGGCTCGGCGTCCGAGAGCCTGAGGGGCGACGCGACCTGGCGCACGGTGCCGAGCGTCGGGTGCTCGTACTCCACGATCCGCGCCTCGCCGACCGCGCCCAGGACGTCGTTCACCGCCGCCGACGGGACGCCCGCCTCGCGGAGCACCTCGAGCCATTCCGCCGAGGGCCGCGCGCGGAACGACTCCTCGAGGATTGGACCCAGTTCCTCGCGGTTCCGGTCGCGCGCCCCGAAGTCCGCGAAGCGCGGATCGCTCGCCAGCTCCGGCCGCCCGATCGCCTCGCAGACGCGCACCCAGAACTTCTCCTTCGGCGCCGCGACGACGATCCAGCCGTCCGCCGTCTCGAAGTTCTGGAACGGCACGATCGAGGGGTGCGCCGAATTCGACCGCCGCGGGGGGACGTACCCGCGCGAGGCTGCCCACGTGCCGACGTACATCAGCTCGTGGAGGGCGACGTCGAGCAGCGCCACGTCGCAGTCGCAGCCGGCGCCGTCGCGCCGGGCGCGCCACAGCCCCGCCAGCACCGCCAGGGCGGCTACGTACCCGCCGGAGAGGTCCACCAGCGACAGCCCGCTCTTCGTCGGCGGCCCGTCGGGCTCGCCGGTCAGCGCCATCCACCCGGCGAGCCCCTGCATCATGTAGTCGTAGCCGCCTTCCGATGCGCGCGGGCCGGTCATCCCGAAGCCCGACAGCGAGCAGCACACGATCCGCGGGTTCAGGTGCTTCAGGTCGCCGTACCGGAGCCGCAGCTTCCCGGGCTGGTCGCCCCGCAGGTTCGAGAAGACGACGTCGGAGACGCGGACGAGCCCCTCGAAGCGCTCGCGGCCGGCCTCGAGCCGCAGATCCAGCGAGACGCTCTTCTTATTCCGGTTGAACGTCTCGAAGAAGAGCGAGTCGTCGCCCTCTTGGAAGGGCGGCACGTACCGGCCGACGTCGCCGCCGGACGCCGGGTCCTCGATCTTGATCACCTCTGCCCCGAGGTCGGCGAGCTGGAGCGTCGCCCACGGCCCGGCGCCGAACTGCTCGATCGCGAGCACGCGGATGTCGGCCAGCGGCAGCACCCGTCACCTTGGCGAGCGGGAAACGACAGTCATCGGCGGGCTCGGGGGCCTGTCGCGGCGCGCCAGGCCCGCTCGTAATACGGCCGGAGAAACTCCAGGTGGTCGTACATCTCCCTGCCGGCCGCGGCCTCGTCGCCCTCCTCGATCGCGTCCGCGACTGCACGGTGGTGCTCGTTGATCGCCCGGTGGAAGTCGCGCCCCAGCCTCGAGCGGGAGAGGTGCGTCTGCAGCACCTCGAAGATCGGCTGCGCCGCGATTGCGAGCAGCGTGTTCCCGCACGCCTCGATCACGACCGAGTGGAAGTCGCGGTTGTGGACGAACTGCTCCTGGGTTCCCAGCCTCAGCGGATTGGGGGGAATCGACTGCCGCAGGCGCGCGACGTCCTCCTCGGCTCGCCGCCGTGCCGCGAGCTCCGCCGCCGGCACCTCGAGCAGCTCACGCGCCTCGAGCAGCTCCTCGAGCGTCACGTGCTCGGCGGACGTGAGCCGGCCGAGGCCGGACCGCAGCGAGTTGGAGAGGTGGTCGGCGCTCGGAACGGTGACGAAGCTGCCGCCGCCCGCGCCCTTCGCCGTGCGGATCAGGTTCTCCGCCCCGAGCAGGCGCAGCGCTTCCCGGACGGTCGCACGGCTGACCCCGAACTCCCCCGCGAGCACCATCTCGTTCGAGAGGCGCGCGCCCGGCGGCCGGGCACCCTCGAGGATCTCGGAGCGCAGGCGCGCGGCGACGACCTCGTATGCCTTCAGACGGCCACCCGCGAAGCCGATCACTCGATCGCGAATTCCCGGTTGCCCGCCAGGGAAACCGGCGAGGACGACGGCGGCAGCGGACGTCCGGCGAAGTAGTCGCCCAGCGACCTGCCGTCACGGTGCGCGCGGAGCTCGGCCCGCCGCGCCTCCGTTGCCGCCACGTCGAGCTCGAGCGTCCGCTCGTCGGCGAAGACGACCCCGTAGGCATCGCGCGCGAGCTCGACCGTCGTAAAGTCGTCGAGCACGTCCTCGCGCACCGCCTGCGGATCGCGCTCGAGCGGGTCGCCGTACGCCGCCGCGTTCGGCTCGCGGAACTCGATGAACTCCCCGGCGGAGAAGGGGATTCCCGTCACCTTTGCCGGCAGCACCTCCTCACGCGGCGTGTCCGGATTCTTGCGGCACGAGGCCACAAGCCCGTCCCAGCCGCCGAACACCCCCTGCGGTGGGTCGGTTTGGCGGTCGCCCTCGCACGAGTAGGTGCCGTCGACCAGGAAGCGGTTGCGGCGGATGATCCCGATCCCGCCGCGCCACTTTCCCGGCGCCGCCGGCTCCGGCCGCAGCTCGTACTGGTCACATCGCATCGGGAAGCGCATGTCCAGCTCCTCGATGGGATTGTTGCGCGTGTTCGCCATCAGGTTGTCGACCGAGTCCATCGCGTCCTTGCCGCTCCGGCCGCCGTAGGAGCCCTCATTCACCTCGAGGTAGAGCCAGTACTCACCCGCGCTGTCGTCGAAGCCCGCGTACGCGCAGAAGTGGATGCCGGCGGAGTTGCCGCCCGTCACCTGGTCCGGCAAGGCTTCCGCGAGCGCGAGGTTGACGTTGTCGACCACCCGCTGCGTCTGGCAGAAGCGCGAGAAGCACGCTCGCGGGAAGGTGGGGTTGAAGATCGTCCCCTTCGGCGCGATCACCTGCACCGGCCGGAACACGCCGTCGTTCTGGGGCACGTGCTCGGGGAACGTCACCTCGTCGAGCAGGATCGTGCGGACGGCGTAGTAGCAGCTGACGAGGAGCGAGCCCTCGAACGGCACGTTGTAGCCGGTGGGCACCTCCGGGTGCGAGCCTGTGAGGTCGATCGTGATCTCGTCGCCCTGGACGACCACGCGGGTCTCCACGCGCAGGCGTACGTCGCGGTTGCGGGCGTCGTCGTCGAGCCAGCCGACGACGGGCCCGTAGGTTCCGTCTGGGATCTTCGCGATCTCGCTCCGGAGCATCCGCTCCGAGTAGTCCATCCAGTCATAGGCGGCGCTCAGCACGACGTCGACGCCGTACCGGTGGACGAGCCGCAGGAAGCGTTCCCGGCCGAGCTGGCACGCGGCAAGCATCGCGTTCATGTCTCCGCGGTTCATCGTCTCGGTCCGGACGTTGTCGAAGATCATCCGGTCGAGGTCCTGGTTCAGCTCGCCGCGCCGGTACCAGCGGAGCGCGTTGTACAGCTTCGCCTCGGCGTAGACGTCGAAGGCGTCGGCGTTGATGCCGGGGAACGAGCCGCCGACGTCGAGAACGTGGGCCGTCACGGCGGCGAACCCGAGCAGCTCGCCCTCGTGGAAGATCGGTACTGCAACCGCGACGTCGGGGGAATGCGAGGCGCCGAGGTACGGGTGGTTGTGGACGATGACGTCGCCCTCCTCGATCGTGCCCTCGAGCCGGTGCAGGAACCCGCGGATGTACCAGGGCAGCGAACCGATGTGCATCGGCGTCGAATCCGACTCGCAGAGCTCGCGGCCCTCCGCGTCGAAGATCCCGGCGCCGAGGTCCTCGGACTCGCGGATGATCGACGAGTAGCTCATGCGGAAGAGCACCCCCGCCATCTCCTTCGCGGTCGCGTGGAAGGCGCCGCCGAGCACGCGTAGCGTGATCGGGTCGACCTCGACGCGCTTGCGGGCGGGCGGACCGGGCTGGCGGCCGACCTCGTAATCGATCACGCTCATAGGCCGACCTGTGGCCTATGAGCGGCGGAAGGGGCGTAAGGGGAAACCGCGAGGTTTCCCCATTCTTTCTCCTGAGCCCACGCGGCGATCTCAGCGGCGCGGGGGCTCAGGCGTGTTCTAAGGAAGGGGGCTCGTGGGGGAAACACGGTTTCACCCACGGGAGGGAGCCGAAGGCGAGGGACGCTCATGCCCGGATCGCCTCCTCCTCGTACGCCTCCCGCGTCGCAGGAAGGCCGCTCGCGATGACGATGTTCCCGAAGCGGTCGACGTGCGCAGAGACCCCGGGCGGGATCACCGTCGTCGAGTCGTACTGGTTGACGATCGCGGGGCCGGTGAGCTTATTCCCCGCCTTCAGCGCCGAGCGCTCGTAGTACCGCGTCGGCACCTGCGCGAGCTCGCCGCGGAAGCGGAACCAGGCGTCGCGCTCGTAGCGAAGCGCCTCCTCGGGCGACTCCGGCCCGTGCTCGACCTCCGGCGTCTCGAGCCGCGGCATTAGCCCGATGCCGCGAACCCGGATGTTCGGGACCTCGATGTCGGACTCCTCGAAGCGCCGCGAGTACTCGCGCTCGTGGATGTCGTGGAAGCTCGTGCGGAGCTCCTCGGCCCACTCGTCGTCGATTGCGCCCGACTCGACGTCGACGCGGAGCTCGTAGCCCTGGCCGAGGTAGCGGCAGTCGGCGACGCGTTGGATCAGCATGCTGTCGAGCGGGACGCCGTCCTCCTCGAGCTGGACGCGCGCCTGCTCCTCGAGCTCCTCGAATTGGCGCTGGAGCGCTGCCGGGTCGAGCTTCGAGAGCCTCTGGTAGGCCGTCGATGCGTACTCGTAGACCATGTCCGTCGCGAGCAGGCCCATCGCGGACGTGATCCCTGGGTGCGGCGGAACGAGCACCCACGGCGTCCCCACCTCGAGCGCGATCTGTGCCGCGAACAGCGGGCCTGCACCGCCCTCGGCGACGAGCGCGAAGTCGCGCGGGTCGTAGCCCTTGCGCACCGAGTTCTCCTCGATCGACTGGACCATCGAGTGCGTCAGGATCTGCACGGCGCCCATCGATGCCTCCTCGACGGACATCCCGAGCGCCTGCGCCGGCCCCTGCTCGAACGCGGCGCGCGCGAGCTCGACCTGCAGTGCCATCTGCCCGCCGAGGAACGCCTCCGGCAGCAGCCAGCCGAGGTTGACCAGAGCGTCGGTGGCGGTCGGCTCGGTGCCGCCGCGGCCGTAGGCGGCAGGACCCGGATCGGCGCCCGCCGAACGGGGCCCGACGTGGAAGATGCCGCCTCGGTCGACGTAGGCGATCGAGCCGCCGCCGGCGCCGATCGTGTCGACGTCGACCATCGGGATCATCGCCTGGTAGGGCCCGACCCTGGTGTCGAGGAGGTGCTTCATCCGCAGACGTCCCTCCTGCGCGAGCCCGATGTCGGCCGACGTGCCGCCGACGTCGAGTGTGATCACGTTGTCGTATCCCGCCTGCTTGCCCGCCCAGATGCCGCCGACGACGCCGGCCACGGGGCCGGACATCAGGAGGTTGACCGGCCGCGCGACGGCGCCGTCCGGGGTGGCGACGCCGCTCGCGGACGTCATCAGGTGCAGCTTCGTCCGCATCTCGAGGCCTTCGAGCTGCTCCTCGAGCCGGCGGATGTAGCGCGAGACCTTCGGTCCGATGTAGGCGTTGAGGCAGACCGTCGAGAAGCGCTCGTACTCGCGGTACTGCGGCAGGACGTCCGACGAAACCGAGAGGAACGCCTCCGGGAACTCCTCTCCCACGATCTCGGCCACGCGCTGCTCATGCGCTGGGTTGAGGAAGGAGAAGAGGAAGCACACCGCGACGGCCTCGACGCCGGCCTCCTTCAGCGCGCGAACGCGGTCCCGGGCCCGGTCCTCGTCGAGCGGAACGAGCACGGAGCCGTCCTTCAGGATTCGCTCCGGCACGGTCAGCCGGTGGCGGCGCCTGACGATCGGGTACTGCTGCCACGGCAGATCCTGGTAGTTCGAGAAGTTGAGCGGCTTCTTGTGGCGGGCGATGTGCAGGACGTCGCGATAGCCCTCGGTCGTGATCAGCCCGACGGATGCCCCGTTGTGCTCGATCACGATGTTGGTCGCGATCGTCGTGCCGTGGAAGACCTGGTCGAGCGCCGACGGCGCCTCGCCCGCCTCCTCGGTCAGCTCCCGGAGCCCCTGTACCGTCCCCTTGGAGGGGTCGTCGGGCGTCGTCGGGATCTTGTGGACGAGGATCTTTCCCGACTCGTCGTCGACGTAGATGAGGTCGGTGAACGTGCCGCCGACGTCCACGCCGAGCCGCTTCAATGGACTGCCCCCGGCTTGAGGATGATCTTGCCGAAGTGCTCGCGGCGCTCCATCGTCTCCATTGCCTCGCGCGCCTGGTCGAGCGGGAAGATCTTGTAGACGAGCGGCGTGATCAGTCCGCGGGCAGCAAGGTCGAGCACCTTCTCGACCTCGATCCGGTTGTAGACGAACGAGCCGATGATCTGCTTCTGCGCGCGGAAGAAGGGGATGACGTCGAAGGGCACGACCTCGCCGGAGTGGCCACCGCAGATGACCAGGCGGCCGTCCTTCGCAAGCGAGTCGAGGCCCTTCTGGAAGAGCTCACCGCCGACGTGCTCGAAGACGACGTCGACGCCGCGACCGTCGGTGGCGCGCATCGCCTCGGCGGCGACGTCCTGCGTCCGGTGGTTGATCCCGACGTCGAGGCCGAACTCCTTCGCCCGGGCCAGCTTCTCGTCCGAGCTAGCGTTGCCGATCGTGAAGGCGCCGGCCAGCTTCGCAAGCTGGAGCGCGGCAGAGCCGATGCCGCTACCCACGGCGTTGATCAGCACCGCCTCGCCCGGCTGGAGCTTGCCGCGGGTGAAGAGCATGTGCCACGCGGTGGCGAACGCGATCTGGGTCGCGGCCGCATCCTCGTCCGAGAGTGCGTCCGGGACGCGGATCAGGTGGCGGGCCGGGCACGCGAGCCTCTCCGCGTAGCCTCCCGAGGTCGTGAAGCTGATGAAGCCGGGCGTGAGGCAGAGCGACTCGCGCCCCGTCCTGCAGTAGCGGCATTCGCCGCACGTGTCCATCAGGTAGGGCATCACCCGGTCGCCGACGTCCCAGCCGTCGACTCCGTCGCCTACGGCGGCGATGCGCCCCACGACCTCGACGCCGAGGATGAACGGCGGCTCGACATCGAACCGCGACACGCCCTCGCGAATATCGACGTCGAGGTGGTTGAGCGCGCTCGCGCTGATGTCGATCAGCACCTCCCCCGCCCCCGGCTGCGGGTCGTCCACCTCCTCGACCTGGAGCACGTCCAGCCCGCCGAACTCGTGGAAGAGCACCGCTTTCACCGCAAGACCTCCGCCGTCAGACGATCGATTAGGGCGTTTATGTCTGACTTCCGGCCGCGAGTCAAGCGCGCCCGTTTGACGGTCGCTCGAATGACTGACATAAAGCCCTCAACGGACGAAAGGAGAAGGCCGTGAGCATCGAGCTGCAGGCGGCACCGAAGGTCTGGCAGGGCCGCTTCTACGAGGATTTCGAGGCGGGCGACGTCTTCCGGAGCCGCTTCGGCCGCACGGTCACCGAGTACGACAACCTGCTCTTCACGTGCCTGACCCACAACACGAACTCGATCCACTTCGACCGGCAGCACGCGGAGCGCACGCAGTTCGGGCAGATCCTCGTCAACAGCACCTTCACGCTGGCGCTGATCACGGGCATGACCGTTCCGGACACGAGCGAGAACGCCGCCGCGAACCTGCAGTGGACGGACATCAAGCTGCCGAGCCCGGTCTTCGTCGGCGACACGTTGTGGGCTGAGAGCGAGATCGTCGAGAAGCGCGAATCGAAGTCGAACCCGGACGTCGGCATCGTCACGATGCGCTGCCGCGGCATCAACCAGCGCGGGCAGGTCGTGATCGAGTACCGGCGGACGTTCATGGTCTACAAGCGGACGGCGCCGCAGGCCCAGCGGAGCTTTCCGGGCACGAGCGAGGAGTGGACGGTATGACCGCCGCCGAGCGGCTCGCCGCCTGGGCGCTCGAGCTCGAGCTGGACGCCGTGCCGCCGCCGATCGTCGAGGCGGCGAAGCTGCATGTGCTCGACGTCCTCGGGTGCGGCCTCGCCGCCCACGGGCTCGACGTCGCGACGGAGGGCCGCTCGACGATGGCGGAGCTCGGGGGCGAGCCGGAAGCGTCGGTGATCGGCCTCGACACCCGCTTGCCGGCGGCGAACGCCGCCTTCGCGAACGCGATGCTCTGCCACGGGCTCGACTTCGACGACACGCATTCGGACTCCGTCTCGCACGTCTCGACGGTCGTCGTGCCGGCCGCGCTTGCGCTCGCGGAGGCGCGCAGCGCGAGCGGTCGGGAGCTGCTGACGGCAGTGATCGCCGGCAACGAGGTCGTGACGCGGATCGGCATGGCGAGGCCCGGCGCCTTCCACGAGCGTGGCTTTCACCCGACGGCGATCTGCGGGATCTTCGGCGCGACCGCAGCCGCCGCACGGCTCGGCGGGTTGTCGGCCGGCGGCGCGACGAGCGCGCTGGGGATCGCCGGCAGCATGGCCTCGGGGCTCTTCGCCTACCTCGACGACGCGACGGCGACGAAGCCGGTCCATCCAGCGTGGGCGGCGCACGGCGCGCTGCTCGCGGCAAGGCTCGCCGCCCACGGCGCCGAGGGCCCGCCCGGCGTCCTCGAGGGGCGCTTCGGCGTCTTCCACGCCTTCCTCGACACGAGAATCGACCTCGAGCCGCAGCTCGCCGACCTCGGCGAGCGCTGGGAGACGCCGCGGATCGCGTTCAAGCCCTATCCCGCCTGCCATTTCATCCACGGCTCGCTGGGTGCGACCGAGACGCTCTGCGACGGCGTCGATCCCGGCGAGATCGAGGACGTCGTGGTGATGGTGCCCGAGGCGGGCGTGTCGCTCGTGCTCGAGCCGGCGGTGTCGAAGGTGGCGCCCCGCACCGACTACGAGGGAAAGTTCAGCCTCCAGTACTCGACGGCGGCGATGCTCGTCCACGGCCGTGTCGGCCTGGCGACGTACACGCCCGAGGCGCTCGCCGACCCGCGGGTGCTCGACCTTGCCCGGAAGGTGCGCTACGAGACGAAGGAGTACGCGAGCTATCCGGCGGCCTTCCCGGGCGGCGTCCGGATTCTGCTGCGCGACGGACACATGCTCGAGGCGGACTTCCCGCACCAGCTCGGCGCACCCGGGAACCCGATGAGCCCGCAGCAGGTGCTCGAGAAGTTCCGCGAGAACGCGGCGCTCGCAGGCGGCGGCTTCGACCGGCTCGAGGAGATCCTCGCGCTGGAGGAGGCAGCCGACGTGCGCGGTCTCCTGACGGCGGAGCGCGTCGCTGCATGACGACCTCGGTCGAGCAGCGCGAGGTCGTCGCAACCGCACGGGAGTGGGTCGAGCGCGAGGTCTACCCGGTCGCGTCCGACTACGAGCACGCCGACGAGTTCCCCGCGCCGCTCGTCGAGGACATGAAGGCGCTCGGGCTCTTCGGTGTCACCATCCCGGAGCGGTATGGCGGGCTCGGCCTCGACCTGCTCACCTACTCGCTGATCCAGATCGAGCTCTCGCGCGGCTGGATGTCGCTCTCGGGCGTGCTCAACACGCACTTCATCTCCGCCTGGATGATCGAAACGCACGGGACGGATGAGCAACGGGAGCGGTACCTACCGCGAATGGCGACTGGCGAGCTCCGCTTCGCGTACTCGATGACGGAGCCGCACGCGGGCTCGGACGTCCAGTCGATCCGCACGCGCGCCGTCCGCGAGGGCGACGAGTACGTCATCACCGGCCAGAAGATGTGGGCGACCAACGGGCTGCGAGCGGGCGCGATCATGCTCCTGGCCGTCACCGACTCCGACGCGGAGCCCCGTCACAAGGGCATGACCGCGTTCATCGTCGAGAAGGAGCCGGAGGTCGAGGAGTTGCCGGGACTGCGTATTCCGGGCAAGTTGAGCAAGCTCGGCTACAAGGGCGTCGAGACGACCGAGCTCCTCTTCGACGGCTTCCGGACTCCGCGAGCGAGCGTCCTCGGCGGGGACAACGGTGTGGGTCAGGGCTTCTACCAGTTCATGGGCGGCATCGAGCTCGGCCGCGTCAACATCGCGGCCCGTGCGGTCGGCATCGCCACGCGCGCCTTCGAGGAAGCGATCCGCTACGCGCAGCAACGCGAGACCTTCGGAAAGCCGATCGCCGAGCACCAGGCGGTGCAGCTGAAGCTCGCGCAGATGGCGACGAAGATCGAGGCGGCGAGGCTCCTGACGCTGCAGGCGGCGGAGCGCAAGAGCGCCGGCGACCGCGCCGATCTCGAGGCCGGGATGGCGAAGCTGTTCGCCACGGAGACCGCGCAGGAGGTGGCGCTCGAGGCGATGCGGATCCATGGCGGCTACGGCTACTCGCAGGAGTTCGTGGTCGAGCGGATCTACCGCGACGCGCCGCTCCTGATCATCGGGGAGGGCTCGAACGAGATCCAGCAGCTCTTGATCGCGCGACGCCTGCTCGAGCGCTATCCGGTCTGATGGACTTCTCCGTTCCGGAGGAGCTCGACGAGATCCGCGCGGCAGTCCGCGAGCTGTGCTCGCAGTATCCCGGCGAGTACTGGCGCGCGCTGGAGCCGGATCGCTACCCGGAGGAGTTCGTGCGGGCGCTCACGGAGCACGGGTGGCTCGCAGCGCTTATCCCCGAGGAGTACGGCGGTGCCGGGCTGTCGCTGACGGCGGCGAGCGTGATCCTCGAGGAGGTCAACGCGTCGGGCTGCAACGCGGGCGCCTGCCATGCGCAGATGTACATCATGGGCACGATCCTCCGGCACGGATCGGAGGAGCAGAAGCGGGGGTACCTCCCGAAGATCGCGTCCGGCGAGCTGCGGCTGCAGGCGTTCGGCGTGACCGAGCCGACGGTCGGCTCCGACACGACGCGGATCCAGACGACGGCCGAGCGCGTCGACGGCGGGTACGTCGTCAGGGGGCAGAAGATCTGGACGTCGCGCGCGTTGCACTCCGACCTGATGCTGCTGCTCGCGCGGACGACGCCGCTGGAGCAGGTCGAGAGGCGGACGGAGGGCCTGTCGACGTTCGTCGTCGACATGCGTGCGGCGCAGGACGCCGGAACGATGACGATCCGCCCGATCAGGACGCTGATGAACCACGCGACGACGGAGATCTTCCTCGATGGCGTCGAGGTGCCGGCGGACGCGCTCGTCGGCGAGGAGGGGAAAGGGTTCCGCTACATCCTGGACGGGATGAACGCCGAGCGGATCCTGATCGCAGCGGAGTGCATCGGCGACGGCCGCTGGTTCGTTGGGAAGGCCGCGTCCTATGCGTCCGAGCGCGTCGTCTTCGGGAAGCCGATCGGCGCGAACCAGGGGTCGGAGGCCTCGTGGGCAGCCGCGAACGCCTGTCTCGACACGCACGGCGGGTTCGGCTTCGCCGAGGAGTACGACGTGGAGCGGAAGTTCCGCGAGACGCGGCTCTACACCGTCGCGCCCATCTCGAACAACCTCGTCTTGGCGTTCCTCGGGCAGCACGCCCTCGGCATGCCGAAGTCGTATTAGAGGTTACGCAGCATCGCGCCCCGCCGTGGCGCGGTTGAAGGCGGCGAGCGAGCGTTCGAGCGCCTCCTGCTCGATCCCACGACCGATGAAGACGACCCGCGAGCGGCGATCCTTGTCCGGCCACTCGGGCAGGTGCTCCGGCGGGTGGACCACGTGCTGGACGCCGTTCAGCACAAGCGGCCCCGCCGTCCCGACGTTCAGCAGGCCCTTGACGCGCAGCACGTCCTCGCCGCGGGCCTGCAACAGCATCGTCAGCCAGATGCCGAAGGCGGTCCAGTCGAGCGGCTCGTCGAAAATCAGGCACAGCGCGCGCACCTCATGTCCGTGCGCCGGCGAATCGTCGTAGACGAGGTCGCGCGGATCGCGCTCGCCGCCCCCGAAGAGGGCCGAGGGAGGCACGTCTCCCAAGACGGACTCGATGATCGGCGCGGCCGGATTCAACCGCCGCAGCCGCGCCGACACCGGCGCGGGGTCGGCGAGATCCGTCTTCGTGACGACGAGCCGGTCGGCGACCGCCACCTGGCTCACGGACTCCTCATGGCGGAGTCCGTGCTGCGCGTCGACGGTCGTCACCACGGTCTCGAGCCTGTACTGATGCTTGACGATCGGCGCGGAGAGGAGCGTGTAGACGATGGGGGTCGGGTTCGCGAGCCCCGTCGTCTCGACGACGACACGAGTAAAGGGCGAAATCTCGCCCGCGTCTCGGCGGGCGAGCAGGTCGCGCAGCTCGTCGGCGAGGTCGCCGCGCAACGCGCAGCACAGACAGCCGTTCTGCAGCAGCACCGTCCGCTCGTCGACCCGGCGCAGGAGGTGGTGATCGATCCCGACCTCGCCGAGCTCGTTCACGATCACGGCCGTCTCGCCCATGTCCGGGTGCGCCAGGAGGCGGGAGAGCAGGGTGGTCTTGCCGCTCCCCAGGAACCCGGTGACGAGCACGACGGGGATCTTCACAGCGATGCGACCAGCTCCGGGTCGAGCGGGTCGAGCCTCCGGCCTGCGAGCTCCTCGGCCTTGACCCAGAGAGAACCGAGGTCGGCGACGACGACCGACCGCCCTTTCTCGTCACTGAGAACCCAGATTCGCCCGCCCCAGTCGTCGAGTCGCAACCCGTAGAAGGCGAGCACCTGGTTGATGAGCCGCACCCGGAAGACGCGTCCGCGCCGGCCGCCCTCCTGCTCGGCCCAGTGCTCGTTGAGGAGAACGCCACAGAGCACGCACATCGCCCTTTCGTTCTACCACCGCACGTAATAGGTTCGTCTTGCAAACAACACAAGGAGAGCTGATGAGCAAGGAGATCTTCTGCTCAATTGGCGTCGACGTGGACGCCGTGGCGGGCTGGCTCGGCTCCTACGGGGGCGAGGACTCTCCCGACGACATCTCGCGCGGCGTCTTCGCCGGCGAGGTCGGGTCGCGCCGGCTGCTGAAACTGTTCGACAAATACGGTCTGCGGACGACCTGGTTCATCCCGGGACATTCGATCGAGACGTTCCCCGAGGAGACCGCGCTCGTCGTCGAGGCGGGTCACGAGGTCGGCATGCACGGTTACTCGCACGAGAACCCGATCTCGATGACGCCAGAGCAGGAGGAGGCCGTCCTCGTCAAGTGCATCGGCCTCATCGACCAGGCGTCGGGCCGCCGGCCGACCGGCTACGTCGCGCCGTGGTGGGAGTTCTCGAACGTGACGAACGAGCTCCTGCTCAAGCACGGGATCAAGTACGACCACAGCCTCATGCACCGGGACTTCCACCCGTACTACGTCCGCGTTGGCGACTCCTGGACAAAGATCGACTACTCGAAGCAACCCGAGGAGTGGATGAAGCCACTGGTGCGGGGCGAGGAGACCGACCTGATCGAGATCCCGGCCAGCTGGTACCTCGACGACCTGCCGCCGATGATGTTCATCAAGGCGGCGCCGAACAGCCACGGCTTCGTGAACCCGCGGCACCTCGAGGAGATCTGGCGCGACCAATTCGATTACGTGTACCGCGAGGAGGAATACGCGGTCTTCGGGATGACGATCCACCCCGATGTCTCGGGGCGGCCGCAGGTGATCCTGATGCTCGAGCGCCTGATCGAGTACATCTCGCAGTTCGACGGCGTGCGCTGGGCGACGATGGACGAGATCGCCGACGACTTCGCGCAGCGCTATCCACGCAGCGGCGAGGCGCGGCCGGTCACCACGCACGAGAACCGCGTCGAGGTCTGACACGAAGGACGGGGTGCGGGGCGGTTCCGGCGGCGGGACGCCCCGCAGCTCGGTCCTACACGGCCTCGGCTGCGACCGCCGCGGCGGCGCCGCCCGCGAGCTGCAGCAGCACGCGCGCCTTCGGGCCGGCGAGGTCGCCGGCGAAGACCGCGCCGGCCTCGGCGAGGTCGCGGCCCCCGCCGCGGCCGTACACCGGCTCGACCCGCCCCTCAGCGCAACGCGAGCAGACGATGACCGGCACTCCGGCGGCGACCGCTTCGCGCACGCCCTCGACGACCTGCTCGTTTGCGTTTCCCCGCCCGGTGCCCTCGAGGACGATCGCGCGCGCTCCCGAGGCGACGGCCGTCCGCAGGAAGCGCGCGTCGCTGCCCGCGTGCAGCCGGATTAGGTCGACCGCTGCGAGCTCGTCCGGCACGGGCAGCGGCGGACGGCGCTCGGGCCGCCGCGAGAAGATCACTCGCTCCCCGTCGACGTAGCCGATCGGGCCGTAGCCCGGAGACGCGAAGGCGCGCACGGAGCTCGTGTGCACCTTGCGCACGTCGCGCGCCGCGTGGATCTCCCCGCCGAAGACAATCATCGCGCCGCGCCCGCCCGCACCCGGCGACGCCGCAACGCGGATCGCATCGCGCAGATTGCGCGGCCCGTCGCGGTCGGTCTCGTCGGCCGGTCGCTGGGCGCCGGTAAGCACCACGGGCGGCGCCTCGTCCTGCAGCAGGCGGTCGATCAGGAAGACCGTCTCCTCCATCGTGTCCGTGCCGTGGGTGACGACCGCCGGCGCTCGGTGCTCGAGCACGCGGCGCCCCAGCGACAGCGCGAGCGAGCCGTGCATGTCGAAGCTCGGGACACGGACGAAGTCGTCGAGCTCGAGGGGCGGCGCCTCCGGCCAAGCGAGCGACTCGAGCAGCTCGTCGAGGGTCGTCGCCGGCACGAGCTTGCCCGTCGTGGAGTCGGGGCGCATCGCGATCGTGCCGCCGGTCGAGACGACGACGATCACTGCCAGGCCCGTGGCCGAGCCTCAGTCCGCGGCGCGTGCGGTGCCGGCGTCGAGGCCCTCCGCCACGCCGAACTCCTCCTCGACCTTGTGCACCTTCCGACGCCCGATGAAGCGCAGGCGAACCGCCGCGACAACGAGCAGCAGTACGATCGCGAACAGCGAGACCAGCGTCGTGGCGGTGCCGAGCGCATAGAGGTCGGGACGGATCGCGCCGGTGAAGGTGAGGCCGCCGATCGTCAGCGGCAACGTCTGG
>WNGB01013834.1_pt1 | contig 16855 bp, 13 predicted proteins | sample 5400681 | NCBI WGS metagenome assembly WNGB01 (sample SAMN13153367, study PRJNA577476) | soil metagenome | isolation source: 115 cm soil or saprolite under grassland replicate 2 | place: USA:California | collected 2016-06-15 | reverse complement strand
ACATCCGGTCGGCGCGGCGACCGGATGTCGAGCAACGCCCCATCCGCGGACGTCGTGCCGGCGCGGCGGCCGGAGCATGCGCGCCGATGGTCCTCGCGCGCGCCGTCCTGCTGCAGAGCCCGCCAACCCGATCGCAGCAACCTACCGCACCACCGTTCCCGTGCAGTCAGCACGCGTCCGCATCCCACCAGCGCGCAGGCCACGGACACCCGACGCGACGAGCGCCAGCCTATGTCGGGCCCCCACGCCGGTGCGGCACCCCCGGACCCGACCGCCCGCTCGGCCATCCCGGACCGCCTGGAGCGGCGCTCCCCGCCGACCGCCCGCTGCCCGACCCGCCAGGCCGGTGCGGCCGATCGGACGACGCCGATGCCGTCACCCCAGCCGCCAGACCGGTCCCCAACGACCCGTGCCGCGACCGTAGCACGACCGGATGACAGGAACCTGCGTGTCGTCACCGCTGCCCACTCTGCCGTCAACTGCCGGTACCTCGACGGCACCACTCCGCTTGGCCGCACTGGACGGCGCAGTCCGTCACCTACTGCTCGCGCCGCTGACCGAGCGGGGTTCGTGCCGGCACTCCCGACCGCCGGGGGAAGCGAGGGGAGGTCGCAGCGATCTTTGCCATGATAACGACGAGCCCGACTTGGTCAATCGGTGAGCTCGGGTTGGGGACGACGCCGTCGATCGTGCCACCGAGCTGCTGCAGGGCCCGGGCCGCTTGATCGAGCTCCTCGTTGCCCGGCTTCCCGCGCGGGACGAGCAACCGGGCGCCGAGCCGGAGGAGGGGCATGCCCAGCTCGGCGACCACCGGAAGCGGTGCCAGCGCTCTGGCGGTCGCCATGTCGAACGACCCACGGTCTGGGCCGTGCCCGAACTCCTCCAGCCGCGCGTGCACGACCACCACGTTGCCGAGCCCGAGGTCGGCGGCGGTCGCCGAGACCCAGTCGAGCCGGCGTCGCTGGGCGTCGACCAGGGTGAAGGAGGTCGCGGGGAATGCGAGCGCCAGCGGGAGGCCGGGCAGCCCGGCACCCGAACCGAGGTCGACCCATCGCTCCCCCGCCCCCGGGCGCCGAATCTCCGCCAGGCCGAACGCGTCCTCGAGGTGGCGTTCCCGCAACCTCGAGGACTCCTGTGGCCCGAGGAAGCCCCGCCGGATCGCCACGTGGTAGGCACGTTCCAGCGCCTGCAGGGACTCTGGATCGACCTGGGCCGAAGGCCGGCGTGGTGGCTCCGGTCGCCGCTCCGGGTGTTTCACGTGAAACGTCAGGCCGGGCGGATGACCACGCGGCGATTCGGCTCCTCGCCAAGGCTCTCGGTCCGCGTGCCCTCGATCTCCGCCACCGCGTCGTGGACGATCTTCCGCTCGGCCGGGGACATCGGCCGCAGCTCGTGGTCCTCCCGGGTCTGCAGCACCTGCTGCGCCGCCGTCGTGGCGGCGGCGATCAGGTCCGCTCGGCGACGCGATCGGAAGCCGTTGACATCGAGTAGCACCCGGGCCCGGCGGCGGGTCTGTCGCAGCACGGCGAGGCGGGTCAGCTCCTGCAGCGCGTCAAGGGTCTCGCCGTTGGAGCCGACGAGGGCATCCAGGTCTGGTCCCTCCAGATCGACGTGGCCGCCGATCTCGTCGGTCCAGGTGGCGAGGTCCCCGTCGATGTCCAGGGCGTCCAGGAGACCTTCCAGGAAATCCGCTGCCCGCTCGGTGTCGGCCTCGACCAACTCCGGGTCGAGCGGCTCGTCACGATGCTCGCGCCGCGGTGCCCCGCCCGCCACGGGCGACGCCGAGACGGTGATGGCTGGGGCAAGTGCCGGGGCAGGGTCCAGCGTCCGGATGGGCGCTGCCGCGGCGACGGCGACGACGGGCGGCTCCGACCCCGGTGCCCGTGGCGTCACCCGCACGCGGGCCGGTCGGCCGATGACGCCGAACGTCGTCGGGACCGGCTCCTCGAGCAACTCGACCTCGACCTCGTCTGGGCGAAGGCCGAGTTGCGAGGCGGCGGCGACGACCGCCGCCTCGACGGTCTTAGCGCTTGCCTCGGCGTGGGCCACTCGCCTTGCCCTTTCCCGAGCGGCTCCCCGACCTACGGCTCCCGCCGCCGCTCTGCCGACCGGTGCCTTGCCGCCCGCTCTGCCCCGACCGGTCCTGGCCGCCCTTGCCCGCACCCGCCGATCCGCTCGGCTTGGCTGGCGCGTTACCGCCCGCCGATCCGCTCGGCTTGGCTGGCGCGTTACCGCCCGCCGATCCGCTCGGCTTGGCTGGCGCGTTACCGCCCGCCGATCCGCTCGGCTTGGGTGGCGCCTTGCCGCCCGCCGGCCGGGGCGTTCGGGTGCCGTTGCCGCCCGCGTCCGCACCACGGCCGGTGGAAGCCTTCGACTGGCCTGTGAGAGCCCGGAACAGGCCAAGGGCGCCAAGACCCTTGCGCTGCTGGCCGTCCTCGACCAGCGCCGGTGCGGCGGCGGGCGCCGCGGCCGCGGTGGCCGGGAGCGGGTGGGTGCGCAGCAGCATCCACTGCTGGCCGACGCTCCAGAAGTTGGTCGTCACCCAGTAGATGATCACCGCCAGGGGCACGTTGACGGCGAACACGAAGAACATCAGCGGCATGATCCGCATGAGCATCTGCTGCTGCGGGTTCACCTGGGCGGCCTGCTTGCTCATCAACTGCCGCTGGGAGATGTAGGTGGTGAGCGCCATGACGGTGGTCAGGACGAGGATCGTCAGCCCGGCGGCCGAGAAGATCTTGTCCTGCCACCCGTCAAGGGCCAGCCAGTGTTGCTCGAGCGGGATGCCGAAGAAGGTCTTGTCGCGCAGGACGTTGGGCTCGCCCGCGACTCGGTCGCTGTAGATGACCCGGTACAGGGCAAAGAAGAAGGGCATCTGGACGAGCAGCGGCCAGCAGCCGGCCATCGGGTTGAAGCCGCGCTCCTTGTAGAGCGCCATCATCTCTTCGTTCAGCTTCTGCCGGTCGTTCTTGTGCTTGGCCTGCAGCTTCTTGATCTCGGGCGCCAGCTCCTGCATGACCCGGGTGGAGCGGACCTGCTTGACGGTGAGCGGGATCAGCACGATCCGCACGGCGATGGTCAGCAGGACGATCGAGAACCAGAAGCTCTGGCCGCCGAGGATCGGCTCCACGAGCTGCTGGAAGAAGTTCAGGATGTGGTACAGGAAGTCGCGGAAGCCGTTGAACAGTTCGATCACGAAGTGCCTCTTTCGGGCGGGCCAGCGCTCATCTTCTCACCGTACCCCGTGCGGCCGCGCTTGACCCGACCGGTCGGCGGCGGCACGTAGTCGAATCCCCCCGGGTGGAACGGTTGGCACTTGAGGAGGCGGCGCAGGGCCAGCCAGGAGCCGCGGGCGGCGCCGTGCACCTCGATCGCCGTCCTGGCATAGACCGAGCAGGACGGATGGAAGCGGCAGCGGTTGCCGAGAAACGGGCTGATCCAGCGCTGGTAGGCGCCGATGAGACCCATCAGCAGGGCCACTGGCCGGCTCGGCCGGGTCCCCGCGGTCACCTGCTCGCTCAACCGCCGTTCCCCCCACGCAGGCCGGCCGCGTTCAGCACGTCGCGGAGGTCGCCGGCGACCTCACCGTAGGAGACGTCGGCCACGCTCGGCCGGGCCACCACCACCAGGTCGAGGCCGTCGGGCAGGTCCCTGCCTTCCAGCCGCAGGGCCTCGCGCAGCAGCCGCTTGGCGCGGTTGCGGGCCACGGCCCCGCCCACCTTGCGGCTCACCACGAACCCGGCCCTGGCCGGACCGCCGCCGGTCGCCCGCTTGGCGACGTACAAGACCACCGCGCCATGCGCGTAGGACCGTCCCGTCGAGAAGACCGAACGGAACGCCGCCGGGGAGCTCAGGCGGCTCACCGCCGGCATCTCGGCCCCTCGGGACGCGGCGCCGACGCGGAGGACGCGGATGGATGCCTCATCGCAACCCGCTAGGCCGACAGGCGCGTACGGCCCTTGGCGCGCCTCCGGGCGAGGATCGAGCGGCCGGCGCGGGTCCGCATGCGGATCCGGAACCCGTGGGTCTTGGCGCGCTTACGGGTGTTCGGCTGGAATGTACGCTTCACGACGACGGCTCCTAAACCCGGGTGCGGCGAGGGGCAGGCAAAGACAGGCGCAGAGAACGCGCCGAACCTCGATGGTACGGTTCCTCGGCGAGCAACGTCAACGCGAACCCTTGTCGCCATTGAGATTCCACCGGCCACCCCCTTGAGAGGCCGGGGCCGCCGATGCTATCCTCCGGCCGCCTCCAGTCGGCTGCCCACACGTCTGGCCCGGCTTCCCCGTCACGGCCATCTGCCCTCGCATCGAGGGTTTGTCGTCCCTCCCGGTACCGGTCCTGCTGGGCCACCGCGCCCACAGGGGTCGGTTCTTCCACACCTGTGGATGGGGGTGTGGATATGTAGGTTGCGAGGGGCCCCGGACGGCGCTCAGTGTGTCGCAGCAATGTCGCACACTTGGTGCAGCCGGGACCCGAATGCGGGAAAGGGGCAGGCGGCTGTGGCAGAGGAGCTCCATGACGACGCGGCGGCGATCTGGACGGCTTGCCTCGAGTCGCTCGATGGCGCCGGATCGACCCACAAGGCCTGGCTCGCCCAGACTCGCCCGGTGACCATCGCCGGCGACACCTTCGTCCTGGCCGTCCCCGACGAGTTCGTCAAGGAGTGGGTCGAGCAACGCTACGTCCCCACCGTCGCCGACGCCGCCGCCCGCGTGGCCGGCCGGCGGCTCGACGTCCGGGTCACCGTCCGCCCGCTCGAGGACGTCGGCGAGGAGGAGCCGGCTCGGCCGGTGGTCCCGGTGGTGCCGCTGCCGCCCATCACCGACCGCCCCCAGCTCACCCCCAAATACACCTTCGAGCGGTTCGTCATCGGCTCGTCCAACCGCTTCGCCCACGCGGCCGCGGTGGCGGTGGCCGAAGCGCCGGCCAAGTCCTACAACCCGCTGTTCATCTACGGCGGCGCCGGGCTCGGCAAGACCCACCTGCTCCACGCGATCGGCCACTACGCGGGCAACCTCTACCCCCAGGCCCGCATCCGCTACGTGTCCAGCGAGCAGTTCACCAACGAGTTCATCAACGCGATCCGTGACGACCGCGCCGGAGCGTTCCAGCGCCGCTACCGCGACCGCGACATCCTGCTGATCGACGACATCCAGTTCCTGGAGGGCAAGGAGCGCACCCAGGAGGAGTTCTTCCACACCTTCAACGCCCTCCACAACGCCGACAAGCAGATCGTGATCTCCTCGGACCGGCCGCCGAAGCAGATCGCGACCCTCGAGGACCGCCTGCGCAGCCGCTTCGAGTGGGGCCTGATCACCGACATCCAGCCGCCCGACCTGGAGACCCGCATCGCCATCCTGCGCAAGAAGTCCAGCGCGGACGGTCTCAACGTGCCCGACGACGTGCTGTCGTTCATCGCCTCCAAGGTGCAGTCCAACATCCGCGAGCTCGAGGGCGCGCTGATCCGCGTCACCGCCTTCGCCTCGCTGAACGGCAGCCCGGTCGAGCTGGCGCTGGCCGAGATCGTCCTCAAGGACCTCTTCCCCGACGACGGCAGCCGCGAGGTCTCGGTCCCCCTAATCATGGCCGAGACGGCCAGCTACTTCGGCCTCAGCATCGAAGACCTGACCGGCTCCAACCGCTCCCGGCTGCTGGTCACCGCCAGGCAGATGGCCATGTACCTGACCCGTGAGCTCACCGACCTGTCACTGCCCAAGATCGGCCAGGCCTTCGGGGGGCGCGACCACACCACGGTGATGCACGCCACCCAGAAGATCAGGGGGCTGATGCGGGAGCGCCGCAGCATCTACAACCAGGTGCAGGAACTGACCAACCGGGTCAAGGTCCGGGCGCAGCAGGGACCTTGAGGCGATGCGAGAGCTTGGGGACGAGATGGGGATGGCAGGTCGACAGGCTGGGGACGAACGGCCGTGGGCCGGTGCGGTGGTCGCGGCTGGGGACGAACGCCACCACCGTCCCCAGCCCTCCGGGGACGCCGGTGGCGGCCACATCCTGGGCGGTCCGCACGTCATCCACATTCCCACAGCCCCTATGGTTCTGACGAGGTTCTCTAGCTCTACATCCAGACAACACCAAGCCCCTGGGGAAAGCTCGGGAGGTCGACTGCCTTGAAGTTCACGACAGAGCGCGACAACTTCGCCGATGCGGTGGCGTGGGTCAGCCGGACGGTCTCCACCCGTCCTACCCTGCCCGTGCTCGGCGGCACGCTCCTCGAGCTGGAGGGGAACCGGCTCCGTCTCGCCTCGACCGACCTCGAGCACACCGGCGAGGCGGTGATCGAGGTACGGGGCGAGGCCGACGGGCGCCTGGTCGTCCCCGGCCGCATCTTCGGCGATGTGATCCGCAACCTTCCCGCCGGCCTGGTCGAGGTCGAGGCGGGCGACGGCGGCCTCGATGTGCGCCGCGGCCAGATCACCCACGAGCTCCGCCTGCTCGACGCCGAGGACTTCCCGACCCTGACGCAACCCTCGCTGGAGCATGTCGGCACGGTGAGGGGCGAGGCGCTTGCCGCCGCCGCCGCCCAGGTCGGCCGCGCCGCCTCCCACGACGAGGCCCGCCCGGTCCTGACCGCCGTCCTCTTCGAGGCCAACCCAGGGCAGCTCACCCTGGCGGCGACCGACTCCTACCGCCTTGCCGTGCGCGAGCTCGAGTGGAGCTGGCAGGACCCGGCCATGACGGCGCTGGTCCCCGCACGGGCGCTCACCGAGGCGGCGCGGGCCCTCGCCGGCGAGGCGACGGTCGAGATCGGCGTCGAGCCGCACCAGGTCACCTTCGCCGGCGGTGGCCGGCGGCTCACCTCCCGGCTGGTGGAGGGAGAGTTCCCGAAGTTTCGCAGCCTGATCCCGTCGGGGTACGAGAGCGTGGCCACCATCGACCGGCAGGCGCTGCTGGACGCGCTCAAGCAGGTCACCCCGTACGGCCAGAACAACAACCCGGTGCGACTGACCTTCGAGCGTGAGCGGCTGCAGGTGGACGGCAGCCTTCAGGACGTCGGCCGGGGAGCTGCCGCCGTCGAAGCCAAGTACGAGGGCGAGGCCCTCACGGTGGCGTTCAACCCCGTCTACCTGAGCGACGGGGTCGGCGCGGTCGACGACACCGAGGTGGTCATCGAGGTCAGGGACGGCCTCAAGCCGGCCCTGGTGCACGGCAACGACCGCAAAGGATTTCTGTACCTGCTGATGCCCGTGCGGCTGCCCGGGTAAGTGGGTCCAGCTACCGCCCGCCCGCGCAGCTCGACCTGGCGCGGAACCCTTCGTCGCCGGCGGGACTGAGGTGGGTCCGGGTGCGAGTCGAGAGGTTGGAGGTCATTGACTTCCGCAACCATCCCGCGCTGGTGATCGAGCTGCCGCCCGGGGTGTCGGTGCTGGCCGGGCCGAACGGGGTGGGGAAGACCAACATCCTGGAGGCGATCGGCTACCTGGCCACGCTCGGCTCCCACCGGGCCGGCCAGGACTCCAGCCTGGTCCGGGCCGGGGCGGAGGCGGCCCTGGTCCGGGCGGCGGCGATCCGAGAAGGGCGACGCGTGGAGATCGACCTGGAGATCCGCCCCGGCAGCGGCGTGCGGGGACGGGTCAACGGCGCCACCGTTCCACGGGCCCGCGACCTGCTCGGCGTTGTCCGAGCGACCGTGTTCGCGCCGGAGGACCTCGGGCTGGTGCGCGGCGACCCCGAGGAGCGGCGCCGGTTCCTGGACACCCTCGCCACCCAGCGGCTCCCCCGCTACCTGGGCTGTCGCCAGGACTACGAACGGGTGTTGCGGCAACGCAACACCCTGCTTCGGAGCGCCGCGGGGCGGCTCCCCGCCTCCGGCCTCGCCACCCTCGAGGTGTGGGACGAGAAGCTGGCCACCACCGGCGCCGAGCTCTGGGCCGAGCGCCTGCGGCTGGTGGCGGCGCTGCGGCCGCTGACCGAGCGCGCCTATCAGCGGTTGGCCACCCGCGACGACCAGGTGGACGTGGCCTACCTGTCGTCGGTCGCCGCCGTCGAGGAGCCCGACCCGGACCCCGGCAAGCTCGCCCAGGCGATGCGCGAGCGCCTGCTCGCCGACCGCACCCGCGAACTGGAGCGCGGGCTCACGCTCTCCGGCCCGCATCGCGACGATCTCGCCCTCGCCCTCAGGAGGCTGCCGGCGCGCACCCACGCCTCCCACGGCGAAGCATGGTCGCTGGCGCTGGCATTGCGGCTCGGGGCGCACTGGCTGCTGACCGAGCAGGGGGAGGAGCCGGTGCTCCTGCTCGACGACGTGTTCGCCGAACTGGACCGAGGACGCCGCGAGCGGGTGGCCGAGGTCGCCCGGTCGGCCGAGCAGGCGGTCGTCACCGCGACCCTGGCCGAGGAGCTCCCTGGGCCGGAGACCGCAGTGTTTCACGTGGAACCAGGCTCGGTTCGCCCCAGGGCGCCGGCATGAGGGAGACGCGACGATGACCAGGAGCCGGGACCCGCGGCCGATCGGGGCCGAGCTGGCCGAGGTGCTCCGGGCCCGCGGCTGGGACGGGCGCCTGGCGGCTGCCAAGGTGGTCGCCCGCTGGTCCGAGGTGGTCGGCGACGCCGTCGCCGACCACTGCCGGCCGGGCCGGCTGGAGGACGACGGGACCCTGCTGGTGGTGGCCGACTCGGCCGCCTGGGCGACCCAGCTCGCCTACCTGCAGGGCACCCTGCTCGACCGCCTCGGCGTGGTCTGCGGGCCCGGGCTCGTCAGGCAGGTCCAGGTGCGCACCGACGATCGCCGGCGACGAACCACCTGACCGCTTCAGGCACTTCGACCGGGACGGGTGAAGCGCACGCCGCCTCGCTGTCGCCCCTGCCATGTACCCTCTGACCTGCGCGAACGAACCTCGGACGGGGCCGGTCCATGGTATACTCGTAGGGGATCTTCCCCCTCTCCGCGCACCGCGTTCGCGCGCGTCCGGTTGGGTTACGGGCGCCGCGCCTTCCCGCGCCGCGCCTGTTTCGGGGCTGACTGAGGAGTCGCATGGTCACGAGTTACACCGCCGAAGACATCATCGTGCTCGAAGGGCTGGAGGCGGTCCGCAAGCGCCCGGGGATGTACATCGGGTCGACCGGGCTGCGGGGCCTCCACCACCTCGTCACCGAGGTGGTGGACAACGCCGTCGACGAGGCCCTGGCCGGCTATTGCACCAGGATCGACATCACCCTGACCGCCGACGGCGGCGTCAGGGTGAGCGACGACGGCCGCGGGTTCCCGGTCGACGAGCACCCGGTGGAGCACCGCTCGGCGCTCGAGGTGGTCATGACCACGCTGCACGCCGGCGGCAAGTTCGGCGGCGAGTCCTACGCGGTCTCGGGCGGCCTGCACGGCGTCGGCGTCTCGGTGGTGAATGCGCTCTCCAAGAAGCTCGAGGTCGAGGTGGTCCGCGACGGTCACCGCTACACCCAGAGCTACGAGCGCGGGGTGCCCACCGCGCCGCTCGAGCGGGTCGGGCGGGCCAAGGGCCACGGCTCGACGGTGGCCTTCTGGCCAGACCCCGACATCTTCGAGGAGACCGAGTTCCGCTTCGAGACGCTCTCCAAGCGGATGCGCGAGATGGCCTTCCTCAACGCCGGCCTGCGCATCACCCTGACCGACGAGCGCGGCGAGGGGGCGTCGGAGGTCTACGAGTACGCCGGCGGCATCCGCGACTTCGTCGCCCACATCAACGCCTCCAAGGAACCGGTCCACCCGCAGATCATCTACTTCGAGAGCCAGGCGAACTCCCACTACGTGGAGGTCGCCATGCAATGGAACTCGAGCTACAACGACGCCGTCTCGACCTTCGCCAACACCATCAACACCCACGAGGGCGGCACCCACGAGGAGGGCTTCCGGGCGGCGCTCACCTCCACCGTCAACCGCTACGCGCGGGCCGGCGGGATGCTCAAGGAGAAGGACCCCAACCTCAGCGGCGACGACGTCCGCGAGGGCCTGACCGCGATCGTCTCGGTGAAGCTGCGCGAGCCCCAGTTCGAGGGCCAGACCAAGACCAAGCTCGGCAACACCGACGTGAAGGGCTTCGTGCAGACGGCCACCAACAAGGCCCTCGACGAGTGGTTCGAGGAGCACGGCCCGCACGCCAAGGCGATCGTGGTCAAGTGCATCCAGGCCGCGCGGGCCCGCATGGCGGCCCGCAACGCCCGCGAGCTGACCAGGCGCAAGTCGCTGCTGGAGTCCTCCTCCCTCCCGGGCAAGCTGGCCGACTGCTCCTCGCGCGACCCCCGCCAGGCCGAACTGTTCATCGTGGAGGGCAACTCCGCCGGCGGCTCCGCCAAGGAGGCCCGCAACCGCACCTTCCAGGCCATCCTGCCGATCCGCGGCAAGATCCTGAACGTCGAGAAGGCCCGCCTGGACCAGGCGCTCAAGAACGTCGAGATCCAGTCCATCATCACGGCCATGGGCACCGGAATCGGCGAGGACTTCGACCTCACCAAGGCCCGCTACAACAAGATCGTGATCATGGCCGACGCCGACGTCGACGGCTCCCACATCCGGACGCTGCTGCTCACCTTCCTGTTCCGGTTCCTGCGCGGCCTGGTCGAGTCCGGCTTCGTCTACATCGCCCAGCCGCCGCTGTACAAGATCAAGTACGGCAAGGGCGACAACGACGTCTTCTACGCCTACACCGAGGCCGAGCGCGAGCAGTGGTTCAAGCGCAACCCCAGCCGCGGCAAGAACGTGCGACCGCAGCGGTACAAGGGTCTCGGCGACGCAGCGGTACAAGGGTCTCGGCGAGATGAACGCCGACGAGCTGTGGGAGACGACCATGGACCCGGAGCGGCGCACCCTGCTCCAGGTCGGGCTCGAGGACGCCGCCATCGCCGACGAGATCTTCACCATCCTGATGGGCGAGAACGTGGAGAACCGCCGCAACTTCATCCAGCGCAACGCCAAAGACGTCAGGTTCTTGGATATCTAGGGAATCCTGGGGTGATCACCCTGACCATGGCACAGGCGCTCTTGGGAGGGCCGTGGGGGGGAGCGAGCTCCCCCCCACATCGAACGGGCGCGGAAGTGGTCGACCAATCGAGATCGAAGAGGAGATGCAGCGCTCCTTCCTCGATTACGCCATGAGCGTGATCGTGGCAAGGGCGCTGCCAGACGTGCGCGACGGCCTCAAGCCGGTCCACCGCCGCATCCTGTGGGGCGCCAACGAAGAGGGCGTGCGCCCGCCCAACGGGCGCCGCAAGTCCGCCTACATCGTCGGCTCGGTCCTGGGGAAGTACCACCCCCACAGCGACACCGCCGTGTACGACGCGATGGTCCGGCTCGGCCAGGACTTCGCCTCCCGGTATCCGCTGATCGACGGGCAGGGCAACTTCGGCACCGCCGACGGCGACGAGCCGGCGGCGATGCGCTACACCGAGGCGCGCCTCGGCCCGCTGGCGATGGAGCTGCTGCGCGACATCGACAAGGACACCGTCGACTTCGCGCCCAACTACGACAACGAGGCCCAGGAGCCGGTCGTCCTGCCGGCGCGCTTCCCCAACCTGCTGGCCAACGGGTCGGAGGGCATCGCCGTCGGGATGGCCACCAAGATCCCGCCCCACAACCTGGGCGAGCTGATCGACGCCACCGTGGCGCTGATCGACAACCCGGAGCTGACCAGCGAGGAGCTGCTGCGCTGGGTCAAGGGCCCCGACTTCCCGACCGGCGCGCAGATCATGGGCACGGCCGCGATCCGCGAGGCGTACCTCACCGGGCGGGGCGCCATCCGGGTGCGGTCCAAGGTCCGCATCGAGGAGAACAACCGCGGCGGCCAGCGCCTGGTGGTCACCGAGCTTCCCTACCAGGTCTCCGGCGACCGCCTGCTGATCCGCATCCGCGACCTGGTCCGCGAGGGCAAGCTGAACGGCATCGTCGACATCGCCAACGAGTCCAACAAGGAAGGCACCCGGCTGGTGATCGAGTGCCGCCGCGACGCCGTCCCCCAGGTGGTGCTCAACCAGCTCTACAAGCACACCCAGCTCCAGGACAGCTTCGGGGTGATCATGCTGGCCCTGGTGGACGGCGTGCCCCGGGTGCTCACCCTGGCCGAGATCCTCTCCCACTACGTCGCCCACCAGGTCACCGTGGTGGTGCGCCGCACCCGCTACGAGCTGCGCAAGGCCAAGGAGCGGGCGCACATCCTCGAGGGCCTGCTGATCGCCCTCGACCACCTGGACGAGGTCATCAACCTCATCCGCAACGCCGAGTCGGCCGACGCCGCCCGCCGGCAGCTGATGGAGCGCTTCGCGTTGAGCGAGCTGCAGGCGACCGCCATCCTGGACATGCAGCTGCGCCGCCTGGCCGCGCTGGAGCGCCGCAAGCTCCAGGAGGAGTACGCCGAGCTGCAGGCCAGGATCGCCGAGCTGCAGGCCATCCTCGACGACCCCTCCAAGGTGCGCGGCATCGTCAAGGACGAGCTGCTGGAGGTGCGCCGGCGCTTCGCCGACCAGCGCCGCACCGAGATCCGCCCCGACGAGGGCGAGCTGTCGATCGAGGACCTGATCGCCGCCGAGCCGGTGGTGGTCACGGTCACCAGGACCGGCTACGTGAAGCGGGTGCCGCTCGGCGACTACCGTGCCCAGGGCAGAGGCGGTCGGGGCGTGCGCGGCGCCAACCTCAAAGAGGACGACATCGTCCAGTTCCTGGCCATCACCAACACCCACCACTGGGTGCTGTTCTTCACCAACAAGGGCCGGGTGTACCGGGTGAAGGTGCACGAGCTGCCCGAGGCGGCCAGGAACTCGAGAGGGACGTACGTCGCGAACGTGCCAGGAGCGACCTTCCAGCCCGATGAGAAGATCGCAGCAGTGCTCGACCTGGACGAGTACGACGATGGTAAGTTCCTCGTCTTGGGAACCAGGGACGGGATGGTCAAGAAGACCGCCCTCGCGGAATACGACTCGCCGCGGGTCGGTCTGGCCGCCATCAACTTGCGAGGCGATGATGAGCTCATCGGCGTCAAGCTCACCACCGGCGAGGATGACCTGCTGTTCATCTCCCGCAAGGCCATGGCCGTCCGCTTCAGCGAGAGCCATGTCCGGCCGATGGGTCGACAGACGAGCGGGGTGACCGCCATGCGGCTGCGCCGCGGCGACCAGGTGCTTGCCATGGAGGTGGTCAGAGCGAACGCCGACCTGCTGGTCGTCACGGACGCCGGCTACGGCAAGCGCACCCCGCTCGAGCAGTACCAGCGGAAGGGCCGGGGCATCCAGGGGGTGAAGACCGCCGAGCTGACCGAGGCGCGCGGTTTCCTGGCCGGTGCGCTGGTGGTCCAGGACGAAGACGACATCTTCCTCATCACCGACGCTGGGCAGATCATCCGCACGCGTGTGAACGAGGTCCGCAGGGCCAGCAGGGCCACCCAGGGCGTGCGCATCATGCGGCTCGGGAGGACCAGCGCCAGGGTCGCGGCCGTCGCACCTGTCGTCAAGGACGAGGAGTAACGTCATGACCAGCCAGTACCCGCAGGTGTCGACCCGGGCGATGCCGCGCCCGGCGCCCGCGGCGGCGCCCGCAGTGGACCGCCGGGCGCGGCTGGTCCTGCGCCGGCTCGACCCCTGGTCGGTGCTGAAGTTCTCGGTCCTGTTCTACCTCTGCCTCATGCTGATCAGCCTGCTGGTCTTCGCCATGATCTGGTTCGTGCTGGTCAACATGGGCGTGTTCGAGGAGGTTTCCCGCTTCGCCGGCAACTTCAACCTGGAGTTGACCTTCCCGGCGGGCACGGTGTTCCGCTGGTACATCCTGATCGGGTTGTTCGGCGTGGTGGTCTGGAGCGTGCTCACCATGCTCCTGACCCTGCTGTTCAACCTGGTGAACGACGTGACCGGCGGGATCGAGGTCGTGCTGGCCGAGCGGGAGCACCGGCCGTTCGGCCGCTGACCCCGCCGCCGCCCCGCCCGGCGGCCGGGCGCCGGGGCTGGCGGCGTTCGACCGCCGAGGCGAGCTGGTCGCGGCGCCCCTCCCAGCGCTCGAGCACCTCCTCGATGGCGTCGCGGACCGCCTCGTAGCCCTCGAGCGCCCCCGGGCCCGAGCCACCCCTGCTGCCGCCGCGTTGCGGCGTCTGACGATCCCCCGCCCGTCCGGGCGCCCGCTGCCTGCCCCTGAGCTGCTCGATCTCGTGGTCGAGGTCGCGGGCGAGGCGGCGCAGCTCGAACAGCGCCTGGGTGAGCACGCGCCGGACCGCGGCCAGCTCGCGCGGCCCGGCCGGCTGCCCGGCCGGCACCACCTGCGCCAGGGCACGCGCGGCGGCCAGCTCCTGGCGCCGGAGCTGCTGCTCGTATTCCGCCGCGTCCCGCCGTCGCTCCGCCGCCACGACCCTCACCCCTCGCTCCGCCTCGCACCGCGCCAGCAGCGGTACGGCCACAGCGTAGCCACCCCGACGGCAGTCGAGTACCCCATTTGCCGCCGGGGCGAACCGCTTCGCCACCTGTCACGAAGAGGACTTTCCGTCGGCCGGATCGTCCATATACTCGACGTCATGGCGACATGCCCGAGTTGCGGCAACGGCATCACCCAGCCGATCAACTTCTGCCCGCAGTGCGGCACGCGCCTTGGCGCCGCTCCCCCGTCGGAGGAGTACAAGATCGTCACCGTCGTGTTCTGCGACGTGGTCAAGTCGACGGGGATGGGGCGGCAGCTCGGCCGCCTGCCGATGCAGCGGGTGATGGACCGCTACGGCGAGACCGTGCGCCGGGTGCTGGGCCGCCACGGCGCCAGCATCGGCAAGCGCCACGGCGACGGGTTCATGGCCGCCTTCGGCATCCCGGAGCTGCGCGAGGACGACGCGCTGCGCGCGGTCCGGGCCGCCGGGGAGCTCCGCGCCGCGCTCGCGGAGCTGGCGGCGGAGCTGCGCCGCGACCGCGGCGTGGACCTGAACATCCGCCTGGGCGTGAACACCGGCAGCGTGCTGGTGCGTGACGCCGGCACGATCGAGGAGGAGGTCACCGGCGACGCCGTCAACCTCGCCAAGTACTTCGAGGAGGCCGCCGGCACCGACCAGATCCTCATCGGGGACCAGACCTACCGGCTGGTGGCCGACGCGGTCCGCGCCGAGCCGGCGGGATCGCTGGCGGTGAACGGCCTGCCAGAGCCGCAGCAGGTGTGGCGCCTGCTGGAGGTCCTGCCCGACCGGCCCGGCCGGATCCGGCGGCTGGACGCTCCCATGGTCGGCCGCGGCGTCGAGATGGACCTGCTGCTGCGCGTGTTCGAACGGGTGGTGGCCGAGCAGAGCTGCCACCTGGTCACCGTGCTCGGTTCCGGCGGCGTCGGCAAGTCCCGCCTGGCCGACGAGTTCGTGGGCGGCCTCGGCGAGCGGGCCATCGTGGTGCGCGCCCACTGCCTGGCGTTCGGCGACAGCGTCACCGTCTGGCCGATGGTCGAGATCGTCCGCCAGGCGGCCGGCATCACCTCGGCCGACCCGCCGTCGACCGCACGGGCCCGCCTGGCCGAGCTGGCCGCCGGCGAGGAGCGGGGCGAGCTGCTGATCGAGCGGGTCGCGCAGATGCTCGGCATCGGCCTGGAGGCAGGGCTGCCCGAGGACACGCTCTGGGCGGTGCAGCGGCTGCTCGGCATCCTCGCCAGCCGCCGGCCGCTGGTGGTGGTCATCGACGACCTGCAATGGGCCGACTCGATCCTGCTGGACGCCGTCGAGCACCTCACCGAGCAGTCGCGCGACACGCCGATCATGCTGCTGTGCATCGCCCGGCCCGAGGAGCTGTTCCCGCGCCGCGGCCACTGGCCGGGTGGCAAGGTCAACACGCTGTCGTTCCTGCTGTCGCCGCTGGGCGAGCGGGAAGGCGAGCAGCTGGTGGGCCACCTGCTCGGCGGCAGGGTCGACCCGGCCGCGCAGGCGCACATCAGCGGGTGGGCCCAGGGGTTCCCGCTGATCGTGGAGGAGCTGGTGGCCAACCTCCGCGACGAGGGGCGGCTGCTCCCCGCCGGCGACCGCTGGGTGCTGCGGCCGGAGCCCGATGGCGACCGGCGGGAGCGGCCAGGGGCCGGCGGCGACGAGGAGACCGGGGAACGGCGCGGGCCGTCGGTGCCGACCTCGATCCAGGCGCTGCTGCTGGCCCGCCTGGAGCGGCTGGACGCTCGCGGCCGCGCGATCCTGGAGCCGGCGGCCGTGGTCGGCGAGCAGTTCCACTTCGGCGACGTCCAGGCGCTCTCGGGCGGCAGCTCGGCGGACGTCGACGAGGGCCTGCGGGAGCTGGTCCGGCTGGACCTGATCCGGCCCGACCACGGTCCGGCGTCGGTTCCCCTCCCCTCCGGCAGCGGCGACGGCTACCGGTTCAGGCACACGATGATCCAGGCGGTGGCCTACGAGCGGATGCCGGACGACCGGCGTGCCGAGCTGCATGGCCGGTACTCGGCCTGGCTGGAACGCCAGACCGCCGACCGGTCCAGCCAGTTCGACGAGATGATCGGCCACCATTTCCACCAGGCGTTCCGCTACGCAACCAAGCTGGAGCCGGGCGCCGACCGCACCCTCGAGTTCGCCAGGCGGGCCGGCGAGCGCTACGCGGCCGCGGGCCAGCGGGCGGCGATCCGGGGCGACACCCGGCTGGTGCAGGCGTGGCTGGGCCGCGCCGTGCGGCTGCTGCCCGCCGACCATCCGGTGCGGCTGCGGGCGCTCCCCCCGCTGGCAGAGGCGTTCCAGGTGAGCGGGAGGCTCAACGAGGCGGCGCGGGCCTACCAGGAGCTGACCAGGTCGGCGACGGCCGCCGGCGACGACGGCCTGGCCACCCACGCGAGCATCGGCCGCCTTCGGCTGATGGCGCTGCACGAGCCGGAACGGTTCCTGCGCGAGGGCAGGGACCAGATCGAGCTCGCCATGCCGGTGTTCGAGCGCCTCGG
>WNGB01007306.1_pt1 | contig 16864 bp, 15 predicted proteins | sample 5400681 | NCBI WGS metagenome assembly WNGB01 (sample SAMN13153367, study PRJNA577476) | soil metagenome | isolation source: 115 cm soil or saprolite under grassland replicate 2 | place: USA:California | collected 2016-06-15 | reverse complement strand
AACGAATTCGATAAAATTTTCGTTCCGATCCTCCTTTTTCGATTGGCCTGATTCTTATCCGATCGACATCCAGACGCGGAAAATGCATTCGGGTTTGTCGAAGAAGAAGGTCAGTCCTCATCATTTTAGATGTCGGTATTGCTATGGCTGCCGCTGGCTTTCTTTTCGGTGCGGACAATACAACCCTCAAGGTGACTTTTGGAAGCAATTTCTGCACCCGGCCACAAAATTGTGTCTTCCAGCATCGCTTCCGCTCCAACCCGGCAATCGCGCCCGATGACTGTGCAGCCGCGCAATTGCACGCTTGGATCAACAATCGCTGTCTTGTGGACCGGCATTCGCCAGTCCGGATCGTTCACATAGTGTGGTTGCCACCGTTGGCGGGAAATCGTGCGGTGCACTTCGAAATATCCAGCGCGCGAAGTGATGTTGAACCACGCCCCATCATTCATCACAACGCCACCAATTTTGCCACCCTGGCCGATCCAATCACCGATAATCGGAACGAAAGAGATTTTTCGATGCGGCGGGATCTGCCGAAAAATTTCGCGATTCCAAACCGCGATGTTGGCAAAATCGTAATTGCCGGGCACGCCGTACCTGTTCGATATATCGACGACGCGGTGATCGCGGAAAGCCACGCCCGAAGCCAAACCGGTTTCGCGCAGGGCAAGCGTGACGTCGTTCCCGCGATGAAAATGCTCGTCAATTAAAGGCTGCAGAGCGATGTCTGTCAGAATGTCACCACTGTAGGTGATAAACGGCTCAACGCCGAAGTAGCGCTCTGCATTCTTGATGCCGCCGCCGGTTTCGAGCAGGTCTGGTTCGTGAACCAGCGTCGTCGAGCATCCGCGATAGCCGTTCTTATCAAAAAAGCTTTGGAATGATTCGGGAAGCTTGTGCGTGTTAATCACAAACGTGCTTACTCCGAGCTGGATCAAATGATCGAGCGCGAAAGTGATGAGCGGCTTCTGGAAAATGGGCACAAGCGGTTTGGGCAAATCGTCGGTCAACGGCCGCAACCGTTTGCCGAGTCCCGCGCCAAGAATGAAAGCTTGCGTGATTCTGTTCATCCCGAGACAAGGTTCGGAGGCGGCGGAAAGAACCGTTTAGCGCGAATTGTCCGCCGCTATTTCTTCAAGTAAAGCGTGCGCGTGCCGAAATCGATAATGCCATGGTGCCCTTTGAGAATCTCGGCGCCTAACAACCCAGCGACAGGCGGCGAACCGTCCAACAACCCATCATGAATCACTCCCTCCAGATCGATTACGCCTACTTGATTGCCAATGAGGTCCACTGAGCCGACCGATAACTTGCGAATCCGCGCCACCCGCACGCCACGTTCTTTCAGATTCACCGCAGAAGAACTAAGCGCAGTCTGCTGAGTCGGAATCCGCATTCGCCGAACAAAAGAGCGATGCAGCAACGTGGCGAAAGAACCGGTATCGACCATGAGCCTGGCGCGCTTCCCGTTAATCGAGCCATTAACGTACAAATTGAAACCATCGCTCACTTGAATCGGCACCGCTTCTAACCCACGGCGATCGATACCGGGAGTATCGCCCGCAACATCCGGGTCGACTTTCAGGATGAGTAACTGCCGTTGGCAATCCAGCACCGCTTTGGTGGGGAAGAGAATATCGGCCCCGATAATTCCGTCCGTGTCCGGCTCATGCGGTATTTGCGCAGAATGATGTGATCTACCGAGATCGACTGTGACCACCGGCTCATCGACCAAAGTCAGCGCACCGAGTCGCAACTGACGAGCGATGGCCACATTATTAAACGCGCCATTAATCTGAACGCGTGCGGGCAGATTCGATTTGACCGTGATCGGAGTGAGCCGAAAATAATCGCGACGATGTAAAGCGATCGCGCTCACCGGCGCACCACTATCGACAGTTAACAATGCCGGCTTGCCATTGATAAAAGCGCGCACGAGTAAGTGATTTTGTCGCGAGCGCACGAGCGGCAGTGCTTCAAATTGAGGAGTTGCTCGGGCGGAAGTGGGCTGCTGGGCAGCCTGCAACTCGGCAATGAGTGCCACGGCGGCACACAGGATCGACAAAAACTTCCGTGCGAAGGAAAGATGATCCGGAAACTTCACGCGGCGGAGATTAACATGGTTCTCGCAAGGCGAAAGCGGTTGTTTCGTCAGCGTTCGATTTCCTACTTGGTAATAAGCTGAGCCGTCGCTTCCACCTTCAACGGATGTGGCGCGTCGGGGTGCCAATTCCATACCGCGAGCATGGCGAAAAAGCCGATGACGTACGCAACCGCGACATACCATCCGTGGCGCAACCATTTTCCGACCGAGCGCGCATCGGGGTACATATTCGAGATAGCGACGCCGGCAGATGATCCAAACCAGATCATCGAACCGCCGAAGCCGACCGCGTAAGCGAGAAAGCCCCAATCGTAGCCGCCTTGTTTTATCGCCAGTGCGGTCAGCGGGATGTTGTCGAATACCGAAGACAAAAAACCGAGGCCGAGCGCTGTTTGCCATGACGCGGCCGGCAATTTTTCCACCGGCATCATCGACGCGCAGAGGACGAGTGAAAGCAGGAAAATGGCACCGCGAAACGCGCGCGGCAATACTTCCCAGTCGGGCCGTCGAATCGGCACCGAAACAAAAATCGCCAGCCAAACGGCGACACCGATGAACGGGAATTCGCCTGCTTCGTGCTTGTACAGTGTATTGACGGTGACATTCGCGACAATGGCGAACGCCAGGATCAAGATCACGATTCCAACACGCGCCCAATCGAGAGTCGTATGCACGCGCGGGCGTTTCAGAATGGGAGAAAATTTCTGCTGCTTGATTGAGGCCGGAATTCCGAAGATCAACAACGCAACGCTCGACGCGATCACCGCCTCGAACACGGCGCTTGGCGGGATGCCTGCGATCCACATCATGGTTGTCGTGGTGTCGCCAATCACACTCCAAGCGCCGCCGGCATTCGAAGCAGCCACGATGGCGGCGAGATACCCGATGTGCACTTTTTGGCGCAGAACTCGATGCGCCATGGCGCCGCCGATGAGCGCCGCAGCGATGTTGTCCAAGAAACTGGAAAGAACCCACACCATGACGAGCATGAGGAATGCGCCTTTCCAGTCGTGCGGCAGGATTTTGGGCAGCACTTCCGGCACGAGGCTTTTCTCGAAATGGCTCGAGAGCAGTGCGAAGCCCATGAGCAGACACAGAAGGTTGGCAAGAATTATCCATTCGTGGCCGACATGCGCGATGAACCCGGCAGCGCCTGTGCCGGTTTTGAAGCCCTGTGAAAAGAATCTTGTAGATGACGATTGCCGCGAGACCGATGAGCGCCACGCGCAGCGTATGGTGATGAAAAAGCGCGACGCCCAGCAGAGTTAGCCCGAACAAGACAAAATCGATGGGGACACCGAAGATCATGGGTCTTAGGTCGCAGCCGCGGTGCTGCGCGAGCTCAGTCTTCCTCTTTCGGCGCTTCGGGCGGAGCGCTGAGCAACCGCGCGTACGCCCAGATCGTTGCGCCCCAAACGAGCGCGAGCGAACACGACATGAATAGCCAGCCCCAACCGTTCATGATCGAGATCCTCCTTCCGGCGGGATCCTGCCGTCAATATCCAATCCAGCCGCGCGCCAGCGGCGTTCGCCAATAAAAAGAACCCCGACGAGCAGCACAGTCACCGCAACAATGATCACCAACGTCCAGAGTCCGACCGGGTCGCCAGTGGTTTTCTTGAGCGCCGGCCCCAGATTCTGGACCGCGTAGCCGACCAGCACGACGAGTAAATAGGCGGGCGCGATGTACTTCATCACGAACAGAAAGAATCGGGGAATTTTCATCAGCGCGCCTTGATCAAGTTCCGCGCCGCCATTGCGCAAGCCCCACACCCAGCCGAAACAGATAATCTGTACCGTGGCCACTACGAAAATGCAGAATGAGCCCACCCAAAAATCCATCGTGTCCATGGCGATGGTATCCTTGCTGAACCAGATCACCCACAACGAGCCCAAGGCGCAAATGATCGAGACGTACGTGATCGCCTTTCCGGAGGAAATGCCGAGCGCCTCTTCAAAAAATGCTTTCGCCGGCTGCAACATCGAGATTGAGCTGGTGATCGCCGCGAGGAACAACAGGAAAAACCACGCGAACCCAACCCAGCGCCCGACAAACCCCATTTGCTCAAAGACGACGGGCAGCGTCTGAAATCCAAGGCCAAAGGTGCCACTGACTTCGATCGCACCGAGGAACACGAAGGCGGCCGTGAGCGTGATGAGCCCGCCGAAGCCCACCTCAAACAGTTCGTTTGTCGCACTGGCGGTAAAAGCGGACAGAGCGATATCGTCTTTCTTTTTTAGATACGACGCGTAATTCAAAATCACGCCGAAACCAACCGAGAGACTGAAGAAGATCTGACCGGCGGCTGCGAGCCAGGTATCGAAGTCGGTCAGCTTTGAGAAATTCGGATTCCAAAGCCAGCCTAATCCATTGACGACATTGCGATCCGGCAACGCAGGGTCAGGCGTGCCGAGCGTGAGCACGCGAACGAGCACAATAATGGCCAGCACCGCCATCGCCGGCAACGCAAACCGGCAGAATTTCTCGATGCCGCCACTCAGTCCGCGATAAACAAGAATGATGTTGAGGATCACTACAATGACCCAAAAGAGAGCGCTGATGTGGAGGACACCGTTCGCATTCGTGCCAGTTGTGTCGCCAAAAAATTGCCCGGCTGCCTTGACTTGCTCTGCGACCGGACCGTTCAGGTGCAAGCTGCCGACGAGATAATACCACGAATATTCCAGGCACCACGCTTCGATATAAACGTAGTACATATAAACGACCATCGGGATCAGCACCGAGAGCACACCGAGATAGCGCGCGATACGACCGCGCCCGACCAGCCCAAGAATTGCCGGCCCATTGTGCAAACCTTTCTCGCCGCCGTACCGCGCCATCGCCCATTCCGCCCAGCCGATCGGCAACGCCAGAAATAAAAGCGCGCAGACGTACGGGATCATGAACGCGCCGCCGCCGTGCGCCACCGCCTGCCCGGGAAATCGGAGGAAGTTTCCCAGACCAACAGCGGATCCAGACACCGCGAGGATCACTCCTACGCGCGTGCCCCACTCCATCTGTTTCTTGTCACCTTTGTTCATGGTCGCGTAGAATGAAATAAGACCGCGGAAACTATTCCAAGCAGAAACGCGAACCTTTGCGTTTGGCCTTGCTCCGTCGGGTTGGCTGATGATTAACTCTCCGCCAATGCGAGCGGGTCAAACTGACAAGCGTCCAATGACCCCGGCACCTGAAGCTGACAAATTCGTTAGGGGACTCGGTTTACTCGACTCGACCATGCTCGTCGCGGGTTCGATGATTGGCTCAGGCGTTTTTATTGTTTCGGCCGACATTGCGCGGTTAGTTGGCTCGTCTGGCTGGCTGCTTGTCGTCTGGGCAGTGACCGGCGTGCTCACGATCATCGCTGCTCTAACTTACGGAGAACTGGCCGCGATGATGCCGCGCGCCGGCGGACAATACGTTTATCTGCGCGAAGCATACGGTCCGTTGTGGGGATTTCTCTACGGCTGGACGCTGTTTCTTATCATTCAAACCGGTACGATTGCCGCGGTATCGGTGGCATTCGCGCGTTTCCTTGGCGTGCTCACGCCCGTCATTTCGCCAACGAACTGGATCGTTTCGCCGATTACTCTCTCGAGGAACTACGCCGTCAGTCTTTCGATGCAGCAACTAGTCGCGATCCTCGTGATCGTGTTTTTGACAATCGTGAATACGCGCGGCCTGCAGCTCGGCAAACTCATCCAAAATGTTTTCACCTCAGCGAAAACGTTGTCGCTGCTGGCACTGATCGTTCTCGGCGTGTTTATTGGGCGCAACGCCGATGCGCTTGCGGCCAACTTCACGAACTTGTGGACGCCAGGCGTTGTGTCGCCAATCAAATCTGACCTTTCGTTCGTCCCGTCGGTGTCGGCCACCGGGGGCGTGCTGGGAATGCTGATCGCCGTCTGTGTGGCGCAGGTCGGCTCGCTGTTTTCCGCGGACGCTTGGAACAACGTCACGTTCACTGCCGGCGAGGTGAGAGATCCGCGCCGAAATCTGCCTCTGTCGCTTGCCTTGGGCACCTGTCTGGTGATCGGGCTCTACCTGCTCGCGAATGTCGCTTATCTCTGTGTGCTGCCACTGGAAAAAATTCAGCATGCGGCGGATGACCGCGTCGGCACGGCCGCAATGGCAGTGATGTTCGGCGCCGTTGGCGGAGCGATCATGGCGGTGGCGATTATGATCTCGACCTTTGGATGTTGCAATGGACTGATCCTCGCCGGCGCGCGCGTGTACTACGCGATGGCGCAGGACGGACTGTTTTTTAGATCGACAGGTCGGCTCAACGCGCGACACGTTCCGGCGATGGCGCTGGTGTTGCAAGGCGTGTGGACGGCATTGCTCGTGCTGCCGCGCACACGATTGCGCGATCCAATTACCAACGCGCCAGTGCGCGATTCTGCAGGCGTCGAGCAGTACGGAAATCTTTATGGTATGTTGCTCGATTACGTCGTCTTCGCGGTGCTAATTTTTTATGTACTGACGATCGCCGGCGTGTTTGTGCTCAGACGTACTCGGCCGCAGGCGGAACGACCGTATCGCGCCTTCGGTTATCCACTGCTGCCGGCGTTCTACATCGTCGCGGCCACGGTGATTCTGCTCGTGCTGGCCGTTTACCGCACGCAAACTTCATGGCCCGGTCTGCTGCTCGTGCTCGCCGGTGTGCCGATTTATTTCCTCTGGAGAAAATCACGCCCGGCTTGACTTGCGGGGCTCGCCCCATTTAGCAAGAACAAAACCAACTTCACCATGAATTTATTTCGACGAAAAAGCGTCACGGATCTGCAGGCTGAGGCGCTCACCGACCACAGCCTTAAGCGCGCACTTGGTGCGGTGAATCTTACCGCGCTCGGCATAGGCGCGATCATCGGTACCGGCATCTTCGTGCTCACGGGCACGGTCGCCGCGCAGAATGCCGGGCCGGCCGTGGTGCTTTCATTTGTACTGGCGGGTGTCGCGTCGGTGTTCGCCGCGTTGTGCTACAGCGAATTCGCGTCGCTTGTGCCGATGGCCGGCAGCGCCTACACCTACGGCTACGCTACGCTTGGCGAGCTTTTCGCGTGGATCATCGGCTGGGACTTGATTCTTGAATATGCCGTGGGCGCGATCACTGTTGCCATCGGTTGGTCCGGCTACGTCGTATCGTTCCTCCACGATTTCGGCATCAACATTCCGCCGGCGTTGTCGGCCGCCCGTGGCACTCACTTGATTGATATTCCCGCTGCTCTCGCACCGCTCGTGAGTGCAAAGGTCGGATGGGTCGTAAGCAGCGCATCTTTGCTCGATCAAATCAAGGCCGCGGGAACCGACCCAACAGCGCTCAGCCACGTGATCACGATTCTTAATCTCCCAGCCGTGTTTATCATCTTTGTCGTCACGACCCTGCTCGTCGTTGGCATCAAGGAATCGGCGAACTTCAACAATCTGATCGTGCTCGTAAAAGTCGCCGTAGTGTTGCTGTTCATCTTCGGAGCCGCTCACGCCATCGCGACAGCGAACTGGCATCCGTTCATACCGGCGAACACCGGTCAGTCCGGTCACTTCGGCTGGAGCGGCGTAATGACCGGCGCTGGGATTGTTTTCTTCGCCTACATAGGTTTCGACGCGGTCAGCACCGCGGCACAGGAGGCAAAAAATCCGCAGCGCGATATGCCGATCGCGATTATCGGCTCGCTGCTTGTATGCACCGCGCTTTACATCCTTGTCTCCGCAATTGCGACGGGCGTCGTGCCCTACGGCCTCCTCGATGTGCCCGATCCGATCGCAGTGGCGGCCGACCGCGCCGGGATGGGCTGGATGGGACGCTTGATCAAATTCGGCGCTATCGCCGGTTTGTCGTCGGTTATTCTTGTGATGTTGTTAGGCCAATCGCGCGTTTTTTACAGCATGGCCCGCGATGGTTTGCTGCCGCCATTCGTTAGTCGGGTGCATCCACGCTTCCGCACGCCGTGGCTGACTTCGATCGTAACCGGGATCGGCGTGGCGATCTTTTCCGCCATTTTTAGCGTGCGCGACGCCGGCAGCCTCTGCTCCATTGGCACATTGCTCGCATTTGTCATCGTCTCAGTTGGAATCCTCGTGCTGCGTGTGCGCGAGCCGAATCTGCCGCGCAAATTCAAAACGCCGTGGGTCTGGTTTGTCGCCCCGGCGGGCGCGCTCTCCGCACTCACGCTGATGGCCGCGCTTCCATGGCCGACATGGCGACGGTTGATCGTCTGGTTCATAATCGGCATTGTGATTTACTTCTTTTATGGCGTCCGCAGCAGCAACCTCGCCCAGCCGCCGCGCGTTTGAACGAACATACTCAGCCGCGCGCTCTGTGGATCGACGAGCGCGTCGAGAACGCCTATCTAGGCGGCGCTTGAACTCCAGCTACTTTTCGCCAAATCCGCGTGCAGGGCTAGTCGACACGAATCCGAGGAGCGCCTCGGTGCGTTTGCGCAATGTTTCGGTATCGGCGTGATCGATGAACGTGCGCCGGGCGGCCGCAATTTCGGACAACGAAAGACCCATTGCCCTAAGAATGTCTCGCTCTGTACCGCTTAATTGGTTGTGCTTTTCGTTGTTCAGCGCGCGTTTCTGAAATCGCGAGAGCATTTCAGCCAAAGCGTCACCTTTCGCTGCTCCAAATAAATCGAGAAGCCGCTGAAAACGGAGATGAAATGGAATCGTGGCTAGATCGACATCTCCGTAACGGGTGAAACTGTCGCGTGGCATCGGTACTTCATTGGATGTGGCGATGGAATTCCAAACATACGCCGGTTGATAGTACCCAATCTCAACATGATAACACCCGCTCGGTCGCGAAATTGCGATGGAACAATTGCCCGACAGCGGCTCGACGGCCACCCTCTTTTCTTCGACACCGTCCGCGCGGTACACGCAGAGATGCGCTTGTCGATCCACCGGCACTGTTTTCGCAAAGACCGCCGGCCAATCGATGCTCCAGTAGGTGAAGATTGTGCGAGGGTCGCGGGCGATCGCAAACAGGATCGGCGCGCCATGAACCCGTGGAAGCCCGACGTCCTCGCCGAACTCTATCTCCTGCTCATTATCCGAACGGACAATCGCCTCGCTCGAAACACGGAAACCATCCGCGAATTTCGATTTGCGCATGCGCTGGTTGGGATTTTTCCTCGGCATAGGCATTCCGATTCGCAACTTGGCGCAAATTGGCAAAGGACAAAAGTGAATCTTGGGCTGCTGGATGAAGTTCAACGACGAATGGACACCTGCTTTTGCTACGGCTACAGCGCGGCAAGCCCGCCTTTGCTAAGGCTACTCCGAAAGTTCTTCGCGAGCACACGGCACGGCAGCCCAACAAACACGAATCATCAGATGGTCTTTTCCTCAGCGACCGACGAGAAACCAGAGACTGTTGCACCTTGTTGCAGGCGACCCGCCTTCGCCGGGCTTCGGCGTGACAGGCGGCCTGTCTCTACAGCACTATGAAACCGTACGTCATCGTAAATCCAGTCGCAGGATCGATTGTCGATTTAAGACTTCGGTTAAAACAGCTTCACCGGCTTGATGCACAGGAAGTGCGCGTCACTCAACGCGCGGGGGAAGCAGAGACTCTGGCACAGGAAGCTATTCGCGCTGGATCCGATTACGTTATTGCGGTGGGCGGTGACGGCACGTTGAACGAAGTCATCAACGGAATCGCAAAACCCCATCGGGCTCGCCGGCTTTGCGTGGGAGTGGTGCCACTCGGCACGGCAAATGATTTTGCGCGATCGATTGGGCTCATCAGGGACATCGACGCCAACATTGATATCTTGCGCGCCAAAACAACAGCGACGATCGATCTTGTCCGCATGACCAGCGGACGCAGACGTTACTTTGTGAATGTTTCGGCTGGCGGCTTCAGTGGTGTCGTGGATGAGAAATTAACCCCTGAAATGAAATCAGCCTGGGGTCCGCTGGCATACCTGCGCTCCGCCGCGGCGGCCCTGCCGGAATTGCAAGCCTACCGCACCACGATGATTTTCGACGACGCGGAGGAGCTGGTGATCGACGTTTACAATGTTGTCGTCGCGAATGGACAATTCGCCGGCGGCGGCCTGCCAGTCGCGCCTGAGGCGAATCTCAGCGATGGATTGCTCGACGTTGTGCTCATACCGAAACGTCCGGCAGCAGAAATGGCGGTGCTGGCCGCGGAGATGCTTTTGGGCAAGCACCTCTCCAGCGATTCCGTTACCTTCCGGCGTGCAAGAAAGATCTCAGTCCAGTCACGGCCGGGAATGTGGTTCAATGCGGACGGCGAACTGGTAGGAAATGGGACGGCTGTTTTTCAAATCATTCCTCGCGCGTTAAATTTTGTGGTTGGCAAGTGATGCAGACGAAAATCATCGATATCAATGAATTGGCGCAACGCGCCAGGGAGTCGCGTGCGGCCGGGAAAAAACTTGTCGCCACGAATGGCTGCTTTGATTTGTTGCATGTGGGTCACGTGCGTTACCTGCAGGCTGCACGCGGCCTCGGTGACATGCTAGCTGTCGGGTTAAACGGAGATCATTCAGTCCGCGAGCTGAAGGGAAGTGGACGCCCAATTAATAACGAGGGAGACCGCGCTGAGGTGCTCGCGGCGTTGGAATGCGTCGATTTCGTAACTATTTTTCCAGAGATGCGCGCGACCCAGTTCATTCTCGCTGCACAGCCGGCAATTTATGCAAAGGCAGGTGATTACACATCCGAAACTCTCAACGCGGAGGAGCGCGCTGCATTGCAAAAACTGGGCGCAGAAATTCGCATCATCCCATTTGAAAAAGGTTACTCGACTTCGCTCTTGCTCGAACAACTGCGAAAACCCGGAAAATGAGACGCGTTCCACTTGGCATTCTTGGATCTGGAAAGGGGAGCAATTGCCGCGCAATTCTCGAAAGCATTAGAAGTGGCGCCTTGGCGGCGGCGGTCCGGGTGGTGATCTCAGATGTGTTCGACGCGCCGATCCTCGATATTGCGCGCGAATTTTCGATCCCAAACGCTTACTTGCCGCCAGGCGGGTTTCGCACGCGGTTAGAGCCGCAAGCCGAGGACGACCTTGTGCGAATGCTTCTCGACGCAAGGGTTGAACTGGTAGCTCTCGCCGGATTCATGCGCGTTCTTAAAGCGCCGATGCTGAATGCATTTCCGCGACGCATTATAAATATTCATCCATCGCTTCTGCCAAAATTTCCGGGACTCGAAGCGTGGCGACAGGCGGTGGAGGCCGGAGAAAAGGTGACCGGATGCACCGTCCACTATGTGGATGAGAAGATCGATCATGGCGACGTCATCGCGCAACGCGAAGTGCCGATTTTGCCTGACGATACCCCTGAAAAACTGCATGCTCGGATTCAAATTGCTGAGCACGAATTGTATCCTGCGGTGATCGGGCAGGTCTGCCGGCAATTGTCCAGCGCCTGAATCTGTTTGTGTTCAGGCGCGAAGTTGGCAACTTGCCGCTTTCTGAGAAGCGCCGGCCACAACAAGGTCACTAAATTTGTTCCGCTTTTTGGTCGCGCTCGAGAAGATCGTGCATCGCCTGGACTGGCGTTTTTCCCTCGTAAAGCAAGGCGTAAACTTCGTCAGTGATCGGCGAGTCGAGGTTCAGCTTTCGCGCGCATGCGTAAGCGCTCTCTGTCGTGGGAATTCCTTCCGCTATCATTCGCATCGCGGAAGTAATTTGCTCGATTGTCTGCCCGCGCCCGAGATATTCGCCCACGCGCCGATTGCGGCTGTGCTTGCTAAAACAGGTCGCAATTAAGTCGCCGGCGCCGCTCAGGCCGTAGAACGTCTTGAGGTTTCCGCCCATCGCGGTTCCGAGCCGAATCAGCTCCGCGAGCGAGCGAGTCACCAATGCCGCTTTGGTGTTATCTCCCAAGCCAAGGCCGTCACTCGCGCCGGCGGCGATGGCGAAAACATTTTTCAATGCCCCGCCCAGCTCCACACTGGTGACGTCGTTATTCGTATAGATTCGAAAACGCGAACTGCCGAGAACACTTTGCAGTTCTGCGGCGCATTCGGGATCCTGGCAGGCTGTCACTGTAGCAGTTGGTACATTGCGCACCACTTCGGCGGCAAGATTCGGTCCCGATAAAACTGCCACTTTATGCCCCGGAAAAATCTCAGCGATGATCTCGCTCATGCGCATACCGGTGCCGTGCTCGATTCCTTTTGTGCAACTGAGGAACACAGCTTGATGGTTGCTAAGCGCTCCCTGAAGGCGCATTGCGATTGTACGCAAGACGATCGATGGCGTCACAAAAACGACCAGATCGGCATCCGCGCAATCGCCGAGTTCGTGTGTGATCTTTACCGAATCCGGTAGCTTCAATCCCGGGATATAGTCGCTGTTTTCGCGTGTCTTTAGCATGCGCTCGACCCGTCCCGCGTTGTTCCCCCAAAGATATATTTGTCGCCCATCTTTTCCCCATAACCACGCCAGAGCTGTTCCCCAGCTGCCCGCTCCAATGATGGCGACTTTATCGATCCTCTTCATTTTCGCTTGAATCGCGGTTCGGTACCGCGCAGGAGACGAGAGAGATTCGAACGGTGACGGAAAATCACAACCGCTGCCAGACAAAGGGTGAAATAGAACAGCGCCATTCCGTTGGTATGCCTTGCATGCGTCAGGGCAAGAACCGTCAGCGGCAATAGCACTGCGGTAGTAATCGACGCGATCGAAACATAGCGCGTCACCTCAAATGTAATTACCCAGACTGCGACGCCGATTGCTGCGGCCAAAGGCATCAAGCCGAAGAGCGCCCCAGCGAAAGTGGCAACTCCTTTCCCTCCCTTGAACCCCAGCCAAACCGGAAATACGTGTCCCAAAACGCAACAAGTCGCTCCTACTATTCCGTATATCTGGGTAGTGGTCATTTCGGTTCCAACGTACCGACCTAAGAGGACCGAGGCGCAAACGGCTAGCGTGCCCTTTGCAAAATCCACGACAAAAACAAAATAGCCATAACGCCGGCCGAGCCTTCGTGTGACATTGGTTGCCCCTATGTTTCCGCTTCCGACCTTCCGGATATCGATCCCGGCAATGCGACCCGCAAGGTATCCGGCGGGAATCGATCCGAGCAGGTAACCTAGAAGAGCGACCGCAGCGAACGATAGCATCGCACTTTAGCTTGGAGCCGCAGTTGCTTTGGTCAGAGAGATTTGATCGTCGCCATGCGTCCTACCTTGTTGTAAGCAGTTCTTACTTAGCCAGATAGATATTATTGCAACATCAGCAGGAGTGACCCCGCTAATCCGAGCCGCCTGGCCCAGTGACGTGGGACGAATTGTCGCCAGCTTCTGACGCGTCTCGGAGCGCAAGCCCGCGACCTTCCCGTAGTCCAGTCCGTCCGGGATGGGCCGAGAATTTTGACGGGCAATCGTTCGATTTTGGCTGGCTTGGCGCGCCGCGTAACCCTCGTACTTCCAATCTGTTTCGACTAACTCCCAAATTTCGGCAGGCGCCAGGCTTCGTAATTCTTCCGGTAGGTTCCGCACCGTGAATTCGGGCCTCTTTAGCAGTTGGCTGATGCAAGTACCCTGAAGCTTTGTCTCGGTTGCGACCTGGCGTAGCTGGCTCAGGACATGCAGTTTCCGCTGAAACAGCCTCCAGCGCCGGCTGGATATTAGCCCTGCGTCGAATGCCAGCTTCATCAATCGTTGATCGGCGTTGTCTTGCCGCAGGAACAAGCGGTCCTCGGCACGGCTCGTAAACATTCGATACGGTTCTTCGGTGCCCTTGGTCACAAGATCGTCGATTAAAACTCCAATATACGCCTGATTCCTGTCCAAGACGATTGGCGAGCGCCCCTGCACTTTCAACGCGGCATTCGCTCCGGCAATGAGACCTTGTGCAGCAGCCTCTTCGTAACCTGAGGTGCCATTCACCTGGCCGGCAAAGTAGAGCCCGCTAATTAGCCTCGTCTCCAAAGTGGGAAAAAGCTGAGTTGGCGGGAAAAAATCGTATTCGACAGCGTAACCCGGGCGCATAATCTCAGCTTGTTCCAATGCCGGAATCGAATGCACGAACTCCAGTTGCACCTCATAAGGCAAACTCGTTGAGATTCCGTTTACATAGCATTCCTGGGTATGCCTACCTTCAGGCTCTAAGAACAGCTGGTGAGAAGATTTATCCGCAAATTTCACCACCTTGTCCTCAATTGATGGGCAGTATCGCGGTCCGATTCCCTGTATCCGGCCGGAATATAGAGGCGACCGGTGTAGGTTTGCTCTGATAATGTCATGCGTTTGTGGGGTAGTATGGGTAATCCAACAAGGGAGTTGTTCCACGTGGAACTCACCTTGCTGATTGAAATTCAGACTAAAAATATCATTTGTGAATTTTTCAGTCTCGGCGAAAAAAGCGAAGCGCGGAGGCGGCTCGTCCCCGATCTGAACTTCGCATAGCGAAAAATCAATCGAGCGACCATTGACTCGGCAAGGCGTACCGGTCTTGAATCTTCCTATGCCAAAACCGAGTTGATGAAGACTCTCGCTCAACGCAGAGCTCGCATCTGCCATGCGTCCGCCAGGTTTGCTCTTTTCGCCCACATGCAACAGGCCGCGCAAAAATGTCCCGGCGGTAATCACAATGCTCTTGGCGGCAACTCTGAAACCGAAATCGGTCTCCACTCCGATCGCCTTTCCCGCGTCTGCTAATATCTTCACGACAGTTGCTTGCTTCAGATCCAAGTTTTCGGTGCCCTCCAAAACCGCTTTCATGCGAAATTGATAGGCTTTCTTGTCGCATTGAACCCGTGGCGCACGAACGGAAGGACCTTTGGTCCGGTTAAGCATGCGAAACTGAATTCCAGTAGCGTCTGTGTTCAGCCCCATCGCGCCGCCCATGGCATCAATCTCACGGACAATGTGACCCTTCGCCAAACCTCCGATCGCCGGGTTGCACGACATTTGGCCAATCGTATCCAAATTCTGAGTCAACATGAGGGTCCGGCATCCGATGCGGGCGGCCGCCAATGCCGCCTCAATTCCCGCATGGCCGCTTCCGATCACCACTACGTCGTATTCTTTCAGCCTTTGCATTTCGATCTATGTCCTAATAGCTTAATAATGAATGACTTACGTGGATGATATTCCTTGTTCCACACTAGCCTGCGGATGGTCTGCTTGGCTCTCGGGCATCACCGTTGCATGGGATGCTTGGATTGCCCGGTACGCGATGCGGCCCAAAACGAGCATCAGCAACACCGTTATAACAAAGGCTCCTCCCCAAGTCCAGTACTCAATCACTCGCGGCTGACTTCTGCCGCGCATCAACTTAAGTCCCAGTTGGCCCAGAGTGCCGACGTAGACATACAAAAAGAGCCCTGGAGCTCGGCCAATTGAGGCCCAAAGCATGTAGGTACCAAACCGAATTCGCGTCAGGCCATAAAGATAATTCAGCAGGCTCGTGGGGAAAAGTGGATGTAATTGGCTCAAGATAATGATCTTCCAGCTCTCCCGCTCTACGGCTGGCCCCAAGACGCGGAGGGTTGGGTTCTGTGAAAGCTTGCGCTGGAACCATCGTCGGGCCACCCAGCGGCTCGAAGCAAACGAAATTGCTGCGCCTATCAAGTTACCCGCGAACACCACGAGCAATCCCCACCAGACCCCGAAAAAGAATCCGCCGCCAACGGCGAGGACCCCGCCAGGAAGCACGATCGGAAAAAACTGCGAAAGCACGGCAATCAGCACGATCGCGATCAATAGCGCTCCGAGCTGCCAGCAAATTGCACGGCTGACCTGGGACATCCCGAGATTCTGCGCGCGTCACAGGCTCCGCGCAAATTTTGCCAGCTCGGTGACTACGTAAGACAAAAAACGGCGTGATTAAAACAGCCGCCGGAAAAATGCTCGAGCGCGACGAAAATGATTTTCTCAGCGATGCAGATTTCGCACTTGCCCGCCTGCGGTCGCTCAACTTGCAAGTGGCTCACGAACCTCGTCGCTCGACTGAACCGTAGCGGCTTGCGCGCTCCGTCGACGCGGAATGCCAAGGCTGTCAAAAATTACCCGCGTGGCGTCGGAGCGATTGAGCGTGTAAAAGTGAATGCCTGCCACGGTGTTATCCAAAAGATCGTGACATTGCTCTAAGGCGAAATGAACGCCAACGCGCCTGACCCCTTCAGGATAGGTAACCGGCATGATGCCCGCGATAATGGGGACATGAATGCCAGCGAGTGCACAACGTTCGCGGAAATCGAAGAAGTCGCGATTATCGAAAAATAGCTGCGTGACCATGTAGTCGGCGCCGGCGTCCACCTTCGCTTTAAGATGATCCATTTCCACTAATCGATTCGGCGTCGCGGGATGTCCTTCGGGGAAACCGGCCACGCCGATTCCGAAACCGCGGCGATCTGGATGCGCGCCGGATTCGTTAAATCGGCGAATAAACTTAACCAGATCGATCGAATGTTGAAACGAATCGCGCGATTTATCGTAGGGAATATCGCGCGGCCGATCGCCCCCGAGCGCGAGGACATTTCCAATCGCCGACCTGGCGTATCGAAGCAAAATCGCTTCGATCTCCTCTTCATTGTGGCAGACGCACGTCAGGTGAGGGATCGGGTCCAGTTTCGTTGCGTGTTGAATGCGCTCGACAAGGTCGTGGGTTAAATCCCGCGTTGAACCACCGGCGCCATAGGTGACGCTGACAAAGTTCGGCATGTACGATTCAAGATCGCGAATCGTTTGGTAGAGAACCTCGGCCGCCGCCGGCGTTTTCGGAGGAAAGAACTCAAACGAAAACGTGGGAGAATCCCTCCGAATGA
>WNGB01009229.1_pt1 | contig 16869 bp, 17 predicted proteins | sample 5400681 | NCBI WGS metagenome assembly WNGB01 (sample SAMN13153367, study PRJNA577476) | soil metagenome | isolation source: 115 cm soil or saprolite under grassland replicate 2 | place: USA:California | collected 2016-06-15 | reverse complement strand
GCACTGGCGCGAAATTCGGGGTGCGCCCAGCTCAGCACGACGCTGGAATGCTGATCGACCGACGCGACGAGACCCACGAGGCCCTCCGGACTGACCACGGCCGACAGCGGACGGACCCCTTCGCGCCTGCCGGCCGAAACGACGAAACTGAGCGGATTGGTGGGCTCGGGCTGATGCAGGATTTCCGCGGAGACGTAGCCGCCGCCCAGCCGGGCGCTCAGCCCCAGGAGGCCCCGCAGCCGCGTGTTTTCGCTGCGCAGCTCGGGCAGGAAGGTTGCGGCGAGCGCGACCGAATCGCGCTGCGCCACGACGGCGTCGTAGCGGTAGCGTGCGGCGGCCAGCAGCTCGGTCTGGCGCTGGAGAAAAAGGAAGGGCGCGAGCACGCTCTGCCGCAGTCCCTGCGCGAGCGGGTCACGCCATTGGTCTGGCAGGCTCAACGCGGCAATCGACAGCCCCACGCAGGCGATGAACAACAGCGTGTCGCCCCGGGAAGCATAGCGATCCGTTCCGATCGCCATGCGGCTACGTGGTCAAGACGTTGCGGTATTTCTCGGGCGAGTCGAGGATCCGCCCCGCCCCCCGCACCACGCAGGTCATGGGGTCCTCGTCAAGGTGAATCGGCAGCCCGGTCTCCTGCTGCAACAGCAGGTCGAGTCCACGAATCAATGCACCGCCGCCCGTCATCACGATGCCGCGATCCACGATATCGGAGGCTAGCTCCGGCGGCGTGATCTCGAGCGCGCGCCGCACCGCATCGACGATCTGCTGGATCGGCTCCTGCACGGCCTCGCGGATCTCGCTCGAGTGCACGCGCACGATCTTGGGAATGCCGGAGACGAGGTCGCGGCCCTTCACTTCCATCTCGCGCTCTTCGCCGATCGGCGCCGCCGAGCCGATCTGGATCTTGATCTGCTCCGCGGTGGGCTCGCCGATCAGCAGGTTGTAGTTCTTGCGCATGAACTGCACGATCGCCTGATCCAGCTCGTCGCCGCCGGTGCGGATCGAGGTGTCGGACACGATGCCCGACAAGGCGATGACCGCGATCTCCGTCGTGCCGCCGCCGATGTCGATCACCATGTTGCCGGTGGGCGTCTCAACCGGGAGTCCGACGCCGATCGCCGCCGCCATCGGCTCGGCGACCATGTACACCTCTTTCGCGCCCGCCGACTGCGCCGAGTCGCGCACCGCGCGCTTCTCCACTTCGGTGATGCCGCTGGGCACGCACACGATCACCTTGGGACGGACGCGGAAGAGATGACGGTCGATGATCGTCTTCAGGAAAAAGCGCAGCATCTTCTCGGTCACGTCGAAGTCGGCGATGACGCCGTCCTTGAGCGGCCGCACGGCGAGCACGCCATCGGGCGTGCGGCCGAGCATCCGCTTGGCTTCGAGGCCGATGCCTTTGACCTTGCCGGTGGCTTTTTCGATCGCGACGACGGAGGGTTCGTTCAACACGATCCCTTCGCCGCGGACGTAAACCAGAGTGTTAGCGGTACCGAGATCAACGGCGATTTCGTTCGCCGGGCTCCAGGCACCCATTTTGAAATTCAGCCAGCGTGGTGGCACGTGATCGTCGGTAAAAGAGTGAGGCGGGTTGATGCGAACGGCTCAAGGTAATGAAATGCGTAACCTCAAGCAAGGATGAAGCTTGACGGCTGTTTCGCGTCCGGCTAGGCTTTCGCCCATGCGTCGCGTGACGCCCGACACAATTGCCGTCGTTGACCTCGCGGTGTGCGACCGCTGTGGCCTCTGTTTACCCCTCTGCCCGCCGGAAGCGATCCACCTCGAGCTGAACGCGCTCACGGTCGACGCTGCCGCCTGCACCGGCTGTGAAAAATGCATCGCTCCCTGCCCCGTTAGCGCGCTCGCCATGGCCGCGTATGCCTGATATCGACGTCCTGGTCGTCGGCGCGGGCCCCGCCGGGGCCGTCGCCGCCTGGCAGGCCAAGCAGGCAGCGCCCGAGCTCGACGTCGTGTTGCTGGAACGCGACAGGGCAGTCGGATCCCCCGTACGCTGCGCCGAGGGAGTGGGCGACGCTGGTCTGCGCGAGTTTGCCAATCCCGACGGGTCCGACTGGGCGGCACGGAAAATCACCAAGGTCATCTTCCAGGCGCCAGACGACACGGAGGTGTTGGTCGCCGAGCGGGGTGTCGGCTGGGTTCTCGACCGGACCCGTTTCGATGCGCACCTCGCCGCCGAGGCCGCCGCGGCGGGGGCGCAGGTGCTCGTGGGCGCGGAGGCGACGGGCATGTCGCGCAACGGGGGGGGAAACGCGCGGTGGCATGTGCGCGTGAAAGAGCGTGGCGAGGAGGAGGTGTATCGGGCACGCGTCGTCATCGGCGCCGATGGCGTCGAGACCATGGTCGGCCGCTGGGCAGGACTCGATACCCGCGTGCCCGCCCGCGACATGGAATCGTGCGCGCAATACGTGTTGCAGGGGATCGAATGCGATCCCGACGCGATCTACCTCCAGTTCAGCGCAGCGATCGCTCCCGGCGGATACGCGTGGATCTTTCCCAAAGGTGTGGGCGTCGCGAATGTCGGCCTCGGCCTCGTGGCCCTGAAGACGGATGGGCGCAACGCGCGCCAGTATCTCGATTCCTGGGTCGCGCGACGCTTCCCGACCGCCGCGCGCACCGGCTATACGGTCGGCGGCGTCATCGTGCACACGACAATCAAGAAGAGCTACGCAGCTGGCGTGATGGTCGCCGGCGATGCCGCGCACATGATCAACCCGCTGTCCGGTGGTGGGATCACCAACGCGATGAAGGCGGGACGCCTGGCGGGGTGCACCGCCGCCGCGGCGATTCGTGAGGGTGACACGAGCGAGCGGCGCCTGGCGCGCTATCACCAGACATGGATGGAGCTACTCGGCGAAGACCACCTCAAATACTACCGGATCAAGCAGGCGCTGGAGAGCGTCGATGATGCCTTCTTCAATAGGTTGGCCCGTACGGTGAACAAGATTCCGCGGGAGAAGCGCTCGATCGGCGACCGACGACCGATGACCTGCATCAAAGACGTTCCCACCGCACACCGATTCGCCGCGTGTGCAACCATTTTCCCAAGCGCGCCGAGGACATCGTCTCGCAGACCGAACGGGACATCGCCCAGGTCCCAGCAATACACCGCGACTCGTGGTAGCTGCAACGGATCGCCGTTTCCCTTCACTCCGCCAAAGCCAATTGTGTAGCCCGCTTGACGCGCATGACGGACGACGCGGTCGTCGAGCGCGCCGAATGGGTAGGCGATCGCCTGCCCCGCGTCCGGCCCCAGGCGGGCCGTCAAAACGGTGCGCGAAGCCTCCAGCTCCGCCTCGACGCCTGCGTCATCGAGCCATGTGAGGCGCCGGTGTGTCGCACCGTGCGAGCCAAACTCAAACCCGCGGGCCCGCCAGTGCTCCACGTCCGCCCAGCTCAAATGCCCCAGCCTATTCCAGGTGTAGCGGACGTCCCAGGTATTCGTCTTGCCGATGTAGTCGGTGATCAGAAACGTCGTCGCGGTGAAGCCGAGATCGGCCAGGATCGGATACGCGTGCTCGGCGAGCGATGCGTAGCCGTCGTCGAAGGTCAATAAAAACGTGCGTGGTGCGTCGTGCATCGTGCGTGGTGCGGTGAAATCTGCAAGCGTCACCGTCCGCCATCCTGCTCGTGCCAACGCATTCATTTGCCGCGCAAAGACCGACCGGCCCACGCGCGTGACACCTAGCTCGATCGGGCCGCCGATGCGGTGATAGCAGAGGACAGACACCAGTTACCCCTTCACGTCGTCAGCCAGCAGAGCGAGCAGCCTTGGGCCCACATAGTCCCACTTATCCCCGGTGACCACCCGGACATCCTGTTCCAGCAGCTCATCCGGTGGCTGGGTAGCACGCCAGCGGGCCGCATGCTCTCGCAGACGACGGACCAACGCCGGGCCCGCCTCGAGCGTTGCGGGCTGCCGGACGACTGCCGCGCCGCTCCTGGTAATCTGGGCTTGATGACGGTGCAGCGTTTCGCCCAGGCCGACGTCCCATTCGAAGAAATCGCGATGGTGACTCGGAGGTTGCGCGGTTGACCGGCCGCTGCTACCTCGCCCGGTGATGAAGTAGGAGTCGTGCGAACTCTCCGAGAAGAATAGCATCGCCGGTTGGAGCGTTCCCTTGACACGGTTGCGCAGCACGCCGAACCATCCACACACCGTTTGAGTGGAATCGATGAACCAGCGAGTTGGACGCGAGGGATCCTCCAGCGGCACTTCCATCAGATCGCCGAGAACAACGAGTCCATTTGCAGTCAGCTCCTGCTGCGCCGCATCGAAGAACGAGATGAACTCGTCGGGGATCGACTCGTCGGAGCGCAACGGCCGGTAGCTGACGACTTCGCCGGCCAGCTTCCTCAGCTTCCGTAGGCCCGGCACCAACTCCCGAGCAACCCGCCGATTGGTGAGCGTGATGCGGATATCACGCGCCGCGATCAGCGCCGCCAGTACCGCCGCGCCGATCAAAATGTAGGTTAGCAAAGGCGGATCAGTGCGGCCACAGCCAGGCGAACACCGCACAAGTGACGAGCGCGAAGATCAGGCCGTCAGCCGTGCTTTTGAGCGTCATCGCCCACGCCCGCCGGTACCAGATCGACATCTGCCACAAGGCAAGTGAGTAGCCGAGAAACGCGGTGGTGCCCGCAAAGCGGCAGAGTTGCGTGAACGTCGCACCCGGCGGCAGGGCGGCGCCGGCGATGTAGGCAGCGAACACGCTGACGACGAGGCAGTACGCGAACCACTGCGACAAATTCGCGACCATGGACCCGCTCCACGCCGGCATCACCGTCAGGAGCACCGCGGGACCGCGCTGCATTTTCGCCTTGAACTCCGGCGAGCGCATTTCAGCGGGGTTCGCGGGACGCGGCATCAGGTAATCACCGGGCGGCATGCCAAGCGGGCGCAGCGCATCCAGCACGCGGTCTTCGTTCTGATAGCGGGGATAATCCGACTTATGCCACAGCGGCGTCATGTGAATGATGGAGCTGACGACGAACACCGCTACCGCGGACACGAGGATCGGCAGCCACAGGGCGGACAACGCGGTCATCCAGCCTCCCGATCAGTGCGGGGGGGGGGGAGCGTCTATCGTAGCCTCCAGCACCCTCTCCAGCAATGAGCCCGCGGCGCGCCGCCCGCTCACGACCTCCGTCCCGCCCCCGCCCCCGCTCCAGCGGGCTGCGACAGCTCTTCCAGCGCCGCGAGCACGCCGTCCGCTCCCGGGTTCTTGCCGACGTCCGAGAGATAGCTCCAGCGAATCACGCTATCGCCATCCAGCACGAACAGCGCGCGTTCGGAAAAGCCGTCCTGGGCACGGTACGCACCATACTTGCGGGACACCTCGCCCTTGGGCTCGAAATCTGCGAGCAGCGGGAAGTCGAGATTGCGGGCGTTGGCGTAGGCCTTGTGGCACCACACGCCGTCGACGGAAATGCCGATCAACTGCGCGTCGTAGCGCTGGAACTCGGGCAGCACCTCGTTGAACAGCGCGAGCTCATCCCCGCAGACGGGGCTCCAGTCGGCAGGATAGAACGCGAGAATCACGGGTCGCCCGCGCAACTCGGAGAGGCTGAGCGTTGCGTCGGGACTTTTCTTGAGCGTGAAATCGGGGGCTGTGGTACCGGGCGACAAAACCATAAGCATCTCCTCTCTTCCTAGCTAAAGAATACCTCCTCCACCATCCTTCACAACCTCGCGCTAGCGTAGCACCTCGTCGCCGTCCCGCGCGTGCGACTCCATCTGCCGCTTGACCATCTCGTAGTAAATGCCGCGCGCCCGCATGAGATCTTCGTGCGTGCCACGCTCGAGGACGGCGCCGTTCTCCATGAGCAGGATGAGGTCCGCGCGGCGAATTGTGGAGAGCCGGTGCGCAATCACGAAGGTGGTGCGGTCGGCGAGCAGATCCGCCATCGATGCCTGAATCAGCTGCTCGCTCTCGGTGTCCAGATTGCTGGTCGCCTCGTCGAGAATGAGGATCTGCGGCGACGCGAGGATCGCCCGCGCGATGGCGAGCCGCTGTTGCTGGCCTCCCGACAGCTTCACACCCCGTTCCCCGATCCACGTCTCGTAGCCTTGCGGCAGGCGCACGATGAATTCGTGCGCATTGGCCCGCTGCGCCGCGTCCTCGACCTCGGCGTCGGTCGCATCGTGCCGGCCATACGCGATGTTGTCGCGCACCGAGCCGTCGAACAGGAACACGTCCTGCTGCACGATCGCGAGCAGGTCGCGGTAGCTCCGCAGCTGCAGATCGCGAATGTCGGTCCCATTGAGCCGGATCCGGCCGCGCGTCGGATCATGGAAGCGGGCGACCAGATCCGTCACGGTCGTCTTCCCCGCCCCGCTGCGCCCCACCAGCGCGACCACGGAGCCACCCGGCACGGCCACGTTGAAGTCGCGCACCACCGGCTGCCCTTCGCGGTATTCGAAGACGACGTCGTCGAAGCGCAGTTCGCGCACCAGCGCCGGGGCCGGCCGGGCATTCGGCCGATCCGGCTTGTCGTCCTCCATCGCGAGCACTTCGAACACGCGCTCCATCGCGGCGAGCGAGCGCTGCATCTCCGAGAACGAGTTGACGATGTTCCACACCGGGTTGAGCAGCAGAAACATGTACCACTGAAACGCCATGATATCGCCGACCGTCGCCCGGCCCACGATGTTCAGGTAGCCGCCGAACCACACGATGACCACGCTGATGCCCGCCTCCAGCAGCCCCCACGACGTCCACAGCAGCAGCTCGCGCCGGTGGGCAAACAGCTCTTTGCGCAGCACCGTGTGCCGGCCGAGCATGTAGCTGAGCAGCTCCTGGATCTCCTGCCGGAACGCCCGGACCACGCGGATGCCCGAAAACGTCTCGCCGACGCGGCCATCGACCACCTCCACGTCCTTCCGCACGGAGCGGTAGATGGGCCGAATGCGCCGCGCGAAAATGAGGCTCAGCACCATCACGCCCGGGATGATCGCCATCGCCGTCAACGCGAGCTGCCAGTTGAGGACCATCAGGATGACGATCGCAATGACCAACCGGATGACCGAAATGGCGGGCGACACGATCGCCATCTGCAGCAACCCGGTGGTCGTCTCGACGTCCCCGGTGAGACGGGACAGAATGCCCCCCGTCTTCATCTCCCACAGGCGCGGCAGCGGCAGATGCAACAGGCGCTCGTACAGCGAGCGCCGTAGCGACAGCATGACGCGCACGTTGAGGAGCCGCTGGCGGTAGTCCTTGAACCCGCCGCCCACGTGCGAGAGGATGACCACCAAGAGGAACACCAAGCCGGTGAGGTTCAGCCTGGTCAAACGGGCGGTGTTGTCGAGGCCCTTGTTCAGGATGACGTGGTCGACGATGAACCGGATGAACAGCGGCTCGATCATCTGCAGACCGGCGACCGCCAGGGCGAGCACAAAAACAGCGCCGAGCGCGAAGCGATGCGGTTTTAGCCAGTGCAGGTATTCGCGCAGGTAGGCGCGGCGCGCGCCCGGGCGTCCAGGCGTCGGCGGAGGGGGGGGGCCACCATCCTCTTCGGACTTAGCGTCGAGGCGCCGCTGTTTATAGTCCTCGACGAACTCTGTGTAGCGCTTCCTGGACGAACGAGCGGGGCTCACGAGGGAACGTGAACCCCGCTCGGCACTGGAGTCAACTCTAACTCCCGGGCTGAGAGCCCGGGCTCGGCACTGGGTGCGCCCTGTAAGGGCGCACGTCCGGCCGAGCGCGCCCTCTCAGGGCGCGTTTACTTGTTGAGATCATTAATCGTGGCGATCAACATCCGGACCTTCGCCTGATCGCCCGAGGTTGCGGCGTCCGCGGTGAGCCGCGTGACCACCTGGCTCAGCGCATCGTGCCGCGCCTGCCCCGAAGCCCGCTCGGCCCTGGTCAGCGCGTCACGGGTGACGTTGATCCGTTGCCGGGAGAGTCCGTTGGAGCGCGCCAGCTGATCCAGGTACGCGCGCGCCACCACGAAGCTCGCCGGCCACACCAGCTGCTGCTGGTCCTGTGCGTTCAAGTAATCGAAATGCACCAGCTTCGCCGCGTCGATCTCGTTCTGCGTCAGCAGCGTGTTCGGCGTCAGCTCGAAGATGTCGAGCCCGCGTGCGATCTCGGAGCTGGCGATGTAACCGTTGTACCAGTACGCCGACCACGAACCTGCGCCCACGAGCTTCGTGGAATCCATCGGTCCGCGATCGAAGTAGGCTATCTCCCGGGGGTGCGACGGATCGGTCCAGTCGAACACCGAAACGCCGCCCTGATACCAGCCCTGCGCCATGATGTCCCGGCCAGGAACCGGGATCAGCGTGCCGTTGTGCGCGACGCAGTTCTCGTTCGAGGTCTGCGCGACGGGAAGCTTGTAGTAGCTCTGGAACGTCATCGTGGGGCTCGAAAGCGTGAAGATCGCGTCCGCACCCCACTCGGGTTTGTCGGTCACGCGGCACCGCGGCTGCAAGCCGCCACCCCACTCGTCCGTGAACAGGATCTTGGTGCCGTCGTTGTTGAACGTGGCGGAGTGCCAGAACGAGAAATTCGAATCGGCGACGGCACCGATCCGTGCGGGATTCGCGACGTCGCGAATGTCGAGCAGCAGCCCGTAGCCGCCGCACGCCCCGCCCGCCAGGCCGATCGCCGGATACACGGTGATGTCGTGGCACTGCGTCGGGCCGGGACGTGGACCGGTGCGCGGCGGCCCCTGGACGATGAGATCGACGATCTGTTGCGCATTGGCGCGGAATGTGGCCGTGTCGGCGGCCGTCGGCGTGCCTGTGCCCCCGCGTGCCTTGACGATGCTGTCGAGCCGGAACCTCACGAAGTTCGGCCCGAGGACGATGTCGACGGTATCGCGCTGCCCTTTGATTTTGGCGGTATACCCGCCCGCTGCCCGGGCCGAATCCGCCACGCGTTTCGCCTCGGCGAGGTCCTGCGGTGCGGCTGCATGGGTCGGCGCCTCGGTCAAATCCTGGAAGATGCGGGGTGAGCTGACGATGTGCGCCTGCTCGGGGTGCGCGAGCGGCACCTGAATCACCTCGATCCGGAACAACGCCGTGTTGGGATTGGAGTCGGGCAGTGCGGCCGAGCAGCCGGCCAGCTCATTGGGTGAGCGCACGGGCGCCGAGCCAGACACATAGATGTAGACGTTGTCCGTGTCATTCGGCGACGTCACAACGGTGTGGGTATGCGACCCGCGGCACGTCTGTACGTCGATGATGTGCCGCGGACTGGAGAGATCGGTACCGTCGAAGATCCGGATGCCGCGCAGCCGATCGTGGCTCACCGTGTCCGACACGCCCTGCGTGCCGCAATCGGTCCGTCCGTTCAACGCTTCGCCCGAGACGAACAGGAGATTGCGATACACCGACACGTCACTCTGTGACCCGGGACAGACGAACGCCTTGAACAGCTTCGGCACCTTGGGGTTGGTGATGTCCCACACCTGCAGGCCGTTAAAGTTGCCTTGGATGACGAAATTGCCGCGGAACGTCAGGTCCGAATTGATAAAACGGAAGTCGCCAGGCGTATCGCGGTTGATGAACTCGGGCGAGGGCGGCGTGTTCGACACGAGCCGCATGTTCCAGGCGGCCTCGCCCGCGGTAAACCACCCGGCGCGCAGGCCGATGCGCGGATCGGGCGCCGGCGCCGTCGTGCGTGGCGTGGCGGACGCCACTGGTGTATTCGACTGTGCCCGGCCCGTCGAGGCAACGATGCCGGACGCAGCGAGTGGAAACACGTACAGAATTCGCGAGTTCACTGAGAGCTCCGTTTGAGGGCGTCGAGCATCAGAGTCATGCGATTGATTTCGGTCGTTTGATCGGCATTCACGTCGGAGGCAAACCGGAAGATGGGCCCATCCTGCGCCGCGCCGGGAACCGCGAGCAGCTGCTGCACCATAGTGATCGCGCCTTGATGGTGCTGGATCATGAACGTGAGAAACAGACGGTCGAATTCGGGGCCGCGCGCAGCGTCGAGCTGTTGCATCTGCTCGGGGCTCAGCATCCCCGGCATCAACATCGGATGATCCATCCCCTGCATGATGTGGCCGCGCGGATCGGCCGGCGGAACGTACTCGCCATGCTCGCGCAGCCAGCGCTGCGCGAACGCGATCTCATCGTTCTGCGCGACCACGATGCGCTCACACAACACGCGCACCGACGCGCTGGCATCGTGCGACGGCGCCCACCCCGCCATCTGAATCGCCTGCGCGTGATGGCCGATCATCCCCGCCAGGAAATGCACGTCGGCCGGCGTGTAATTCTTGACGGCAGAGGTCGCCGGAACGCCCGCCTGAGGAGCGGGTGGGGGGGCGACAGTACGCGACGGCGGCGGGTGGCGTTTGGCGCAGGCGGAAACGGTGGCGAGCGCCAGCACAACGAAGACGCTTCTATTCATCTCGGCTTAAAGCTATCCGGAATACGCAGAATGACGAGAACCCACCCGCAGGGTTGAGAAATGAAACACACCGTAGCTTTATGGATGCCCCGCGCCCGCAGTGCCGCCCCTCCGTTAGCCGTGCCTCCGCCGGTCGAGCCGATGCTCGCGAAAATCGCCGACGCCATACCGGGCGGTGACTTTCTGTACGAGCCCAAGTGGGACGGCTTTCGCGCGATCGTATTCCGCGGCCCGGCAAAGGACGACGTGTTCATCCAGAGCCGTGATCTGCGGCCGCTCGATCGCTATTTCCCCGAGCTACACGCCATGTTTCTCGAGCAGCTGCCCAGTGGCGTCGTGGTGGACGGTGAGATCGTGATGCCGACCGCGCACGGGCTCGACTTCGGCGGGTTGCAGATGCGCCTCCATCCCGCCGCCTCGCGGGTCGAGAAGCTCGCGAACGCCACTCCTGCTGCCTTTGTGGCTTTTGACTTGTTGGCAATTGGTAACAGGAGCCTGTTGGAGCTGCCGCAGCAGGAGCGCCGCGCACAGCTCGAGCAGCTGTTCAAGAGCATGCGCAGACCGTTATACCTGACGCCGGTAACTCGCGACCCGAAGCTCGCCGCCGATTGGCTGCAACGCTTCGAAGGCGCGGGGCTGGACGGCGTGATCGCCAAGCCAGCCGGCGGTTCGTATCAGCCCGGCAAGCGCGCGATGTTCAAGGTGAAGCACGTCCGCACCGCCGACTGCGTCGTCGCGGGATTCCGCTGGCACAAGAGTGGGAAGAATGCCGTCGGCTCGCTTTTGCTCGGACTCTATGATGATGAAGGAACGCTGCAACACGTCGGCGTGACATCGGCGTTCACGATGGCGATGCGCAAGCAGCTCGTGAACGAGCTGGCGCCGCTGCGCAAGAATGCGCTAGACAAGCATCCGTGGCGCGAATGGGCCGGCGCGCAGACGGAATCGAGCCGGATGCCGGGTGGCCAAAGCCGCTGGAGCGCCGGCAAGGATCTGTCGTGGGAGCCGCTGCGCATCGAGCGTGTGTGCGAAGTGAAATACGATCACATGGAGGGCGACCGCTTCCGGCACGCGACGGTATTTCAGCGCTGGCGACCCGACAAGAAACCGGGCGCCTGTCGCTACGATCAGCTGGAGGTTACGCCCGCCTACGAGCTGGAGAAGGTGTTCGCGGGGGGGGCGGGGGGGGCCTGAGATCTTCCGGAACGTGCTGCAAGTTGAGCCTGATGCGGTACCATGCCGAAGAACGCCCGCGCATCTGATCGACCAGCACGTCGGCGGGCTCGAGCAGTTTGGCAACCTTGGGATGCCGTTTTTTCCATTTCGCGAGGCCTGCCAGCGCTTCTTTCTTGTCCTTTCCGCGACTGACCTCGATCAGCGGGAATTTCGGAACGCGCCGGGCCTTGGAGGGCTGCACCCGCGGCGGCTCACCGGGTTGCTTGCGATAGTGCGGTGGCCACGGCGCATCGCCCAGCCCGTCCTTCTCTTGTCGTGCGGACAGCTCCAGCAGCTGCTCCAGCGATCCCGCGCTGTTGTCCATCCCCGCATGCCGGTCGCCAATCTGCGCAAATCGCTTCGGCATCGTCCCTAGCGTGAAGTCTGCGGGATCCGCGGCATCCACTTCATCCCAGGACAGCGGCGCCGACACTCGGCCGTCGGGCACGGGCCGCACCGAGTAGGCCGACGCAACGGTCCGATCCTTGGCGTTCTGGTTGTAGTCGACGAACACTCCCTGCCGCTCCTCCTTCCACCACTTGCTGGTCGCGAGTCCCTGGCCGCGACGCTCCACTTCGCGCGCCAGCGCCAGCGCCGCGCGCCGCACTTCGTCGAAACCCCAGCGCCGTTCGATGCGCACGAACAGGTGCATGCCGCGTGAGCCCGATGTCTTGGGCCAGCCGCTCAGGCCGACCTCGTCCAGTACCTCGCGAGCGATCTGCGCCACCTGGCGAACCTGCGGCCATTTGATGCCGGGCACGGGATCGAGGTCCACGCGCAGCTCGTCGGGATGGTCGAGATCGTCGGCGCGCACCGGATGGGGATGCAGCTCCAGGCAAGCGAGATTCGCGAGCCAGGCGAGGGAGGCGGCATCGCGCGGCACAACCTCGTCGGCGGTACGGCCGGACGGAAATCGCAGCGTCACCACCTCGATCCAGGGGGGCCGCGCTTCGGGCGCCCGCTTCTGATAGAAGGAGGGCGCGCCGATCCCGTTGGGAAAACGGACCAGCATGTTGGGCCGCCCGCCCGCGCCGCGCAGTGCGCCCTCGGCCACGGCGAGGTAGTAGTTCACGAGATCGAGCTTGGTGTATTTCGGTTTGGGAAACAGCACTTTGCCCGGGTTCGAGATCGTGACCTCGTGCCCGCCGACGTTGCGTGTGACCGCTGCTTTCCCGGCGGAAGGGTTAATGCTTATCCCTTCGCAGTGTGAAGGCAGCGTTCGATCTCGTCCATGTAGCCGCCGGTCGCCATCTTGGAATAGTCGCCGACAATCCATCCTTCCTTGCCGGCGGCATTGCGCACATGCACCCACCACACCGTTTGCGTCCGGCGCACCAGCGCGACCGTGTCGGTCGGATTGGGCGCCAGCGGTTCGTCGGGATCGTCACCCCAGAATTCATTGGCTTCGATCGCCTGCCCGCGGAACCACCAGACGACCGCGCCTTCTCCGATGTAGTTGAGAACGAACAGCGTGTCTGCAGGCGTAAACCGGATGTCAACAGGCTCCCCCTGCTCGTACACGTAGGTCGAATACGGGTGACGAAACACGACCATCCCGGGGACGTCGACATGGACGTCGGCGCTCAGCGCTGTAAACCGCTCCCCCGGTTGGATCGTGAATACCGGCGCCGCATCGTGTCGCTGGTCTTTCCGGGCCACCACCGTGCTGCACGCCGCCCAGGTGCCGCCACTGGTGCAACCCTCGCCCTGGCATGTGCCTTTCGCGATGTACGGAGTTGGCGGCGGCGTGTTGTTGACGGGACCCCAGTCCCGCTGCTTGCGCGGCGCGGCTGGAGCCGGATTCACCACGGCAATCGCAGATGCAGGAGGAGCTGCGGGAGGCTCTGCCGCCACCGCCGCGAGAGACTCCGCCGTGCTCCATTCCGCACAGACCGGCATCGCGGGGTGGTATTGCAAGCGGACGGTGTCGAGCATGGCGGTGAGGCTGCAGGTCATCGTCGTATTTGCGGCTGCGGTCGCCACCCAACGGTCGCGCAGGAACTGAATGGTCACCCTGACGTCGGATCTGACATTCGGGAGATCCCGCGACCTGAGGACCGACGTGGGACGACCGGAGTCGGCCATCCAAATCGATTCGGCCCGCGCCACGGCCAGGAGGGCGTATCGCATGGCGGCAACAGCTTCCCGGCGGGCGGCAAATCGCTGATACGTGGCGCTGGCCATCACGTCGCCGGTGTCGGCGTTGATCTTATCGAGATCGGATTGGAGTGCGTTGACGCGTTGCGTGAAGGGACGGGCGGCCAGAAGGACGACCGTGACCACCACCGCCGCCGCCACACCATAAGGAATCCAGCGCTTCATGTCTGGCTAGCGCACGTCGATCGTGTCGCTGACGGCCGGATTGGTACCCGAATGGGTTAGGGTGATGATCGACCGACCTATCGAGACCGCCCTGAATCGATAGATCTGCGTCACGCCGGCCGGGACGTACACGTCCGCAGGGACCATCTTCACAAACCGAATCGAGGCTCCAGTGATCGCCGGCGGTGTGTCGTACTCGCCGGGCCCGATCGATTGGAACGAGAGCTCCACCGTTTGCCCAAGTGACGCGGTCAGCGTCCTGTTCGGATGTCCGTTTGCACGGATTCCCAGGCCCGGGCCGATGCCGCACGCAACGCAGGCAACCCCTAGAAGCGAGACGAGAGTTGAACGCATATAGCCTCCGGAAGAGTCTCAATCATACCCGTCAAGGAACTCTACTGTGCCCTTCTCGACGCAGTACTCGGCGCCGACGATCAGCAGCCCGTCGCGTTCAATCCGCCGCTCCAGCAACACAGACCCATGTCGCAGGTGGTCCACAGACGCGCGGATGTTGGCGCGGGTCGCCCGCTCGACCAGGGCGGCACGGTCCTTGGCCGGCGTCCGAAGCAGGGGCTCGATCGCCGGCCGGATGCGGTCGACAATGGCTCTCAGATTGGGCGATTCATGTCCCTGCGGTTGACGCAGCTCATCGAGTGTAGCGGCGATCGCCCCACACTGCGTGTGCCCCAGGACAACCGCGAGCCGGGTCTCGAAGCGGCGATTTCCCTCGCGCAGGCGCGCGAGTGCTTCCTGCGCGGGGATCATTGTCGCGGTACGATGAGGGGAACAAGCTGCCTACGTCAAGCGGAGCCTATTGCGGCGCCAACAGCTTTGCCAGGCTGCGGTCGTGGATACGAGCCAGCAGCAGCTGTGCCGAGATCGCGCCCAGAAGAGCACAGAACATGTCCCACTGCGTGTCCCAGACGTCGCCTTGCGTACCGAGGAAGGCGTCCGCCGCATGACCGCCGGCGAGCGCGGACCACCACTCGAAGAACTCGTAGCACGCGCTGAACGCCAGGCACGTCGCCGTCACGAGGACGAACAGCCAGCGGCCGGGCCGCAGCGGCGAAGTGCGCAGCAGGATCTCGCGGATCAGGATCGCGGGGACGAATCCTTGGACGAAATGGCCGAGCCGGTCATAGTCGTTCCGCGCCAGGCCAAACAGGTTCTGAGCCCAGAAGCCCAGAGGCACGCGGGCGTAGGTGTAGTGGCCGCCGACGATGAGGATGAGCGCATGAAAGGCCAGCAACGTGTACGTCAGTCGCGTCAGGGGAAAACGGCGCGCCGTGAGCACGAGCACCGGGGCCGCGATCAGGATCGGGAAGATCTCGAGCCACCACGTCGTGCGATCGTAGGGCGCGATGCCCGACACGATGAGCGCCGCGCCGACGATTACGGCGAGCGCTCGAAGGTAGCGCATTCTATTTGGCCCGCGTGAGATCGGCCCGGACAAATGGCTTCTTGAGATCGTCCTCGTGACCGACGCCTGCCGTCGGCAGCACGGCGATCATCCAACCGCGCCACAGCCGCCCCTCAATCGGGGTGATCATCGCCGTAAGCGAGTCGCGTTGGCCTTGCCATCCCTGGCCCTCGACGTACGCCACAGGAAAGTCCTGAACACTGAGCCCCGGGGTGCTCTTCACCGACATGACATACGCGTGCGTGGCCGAGTCGTGTTGCAAGCGAAACGCATACTCACTCCCATTGTCGCAAGCGGCAGCGAACGACACGGCTCCATTGGCGGCGGACGCGAGGGTGACGGAGAGCATGCGCCGCCCAGGGGCACTCTTGCCACACCGAGGACCCCCGAACTGGCCGGCGCCCATCACGAAGACGGTCAGGTCCCAATCTCCCGCCAGCTTGCTGAGCGGATCGTCCGTGTGAGCCACCTGCGGCGCGATCGTGATTGCGAGAACGGTCCGGAGTGCGACGTGTCCTGCGGAGCAGCGAGTGAGCATAGATCCCCCATTTCAGCGCAGATCCCGCCCCCAGCGGTACTGGAGGGTGACCGCACACCCCGGCGTCGAGACGGCGATACTGCTTCGGCCCCCGCGTTTGCCCTTGACCGCCGGCGACACGAGCATCCAGAACGATCCATCCGCGGGGACCGGCTTCCTGCCGTCGATCACCTGATCCCCCGATGTCGACACGATGTGGGCCTCGGCGCCACCTTGGAAGCCCGTTCCCGACAACCGAAACCGGTTCCGATCGGTCGACAGGAGCTCCAGCCAGAGCCGACATCCACCCGTCTCCGCCTCCAGAGGGACTGGGAACGCCGTGGCGTACGCCCGCACGCTGTCGTCGTTGGAAATGAGTGCCGCCTTGGCCGGTTCCGAAGGGACGAACGATTCCAGCGGCATCATCAGCGGAAAGGGCATCATGCATCGCCCACCGGCGGGCGGCCGGTTTGCGGAGGCGAGGGTGGACGAATCCGCGCACACGGTGCGCCCGCTGCTGTCGCTCGTCACGCCGCTGAAAACCGGTATCGGCCGCTCCCCGAACGGGAACAGCCACAGCGTGAATAGTCGACCAGCGGGGAGGCCTGTTGCGACCAGCTCATACTCAACGAGTTTCTGGCGTCCCATCGAGTAGCGTGACTTTTCCCGCAGCGCGACCTGCACGCCGGCCGTCGAGCAGGCGGGGTCCCAGCTGCAGGGTTCGCGCCCTTCACCGCGCGGAGCGATTTGGAGCGAGTCTTGTCCACCGGTTGCCGCCGCCTGCGGAGCGACGCCGAAGGTGAACCAGCAGAGAGCGGAGAGGCACAGCCGAAATGGCGAGTGTCGACGTGACATGGTTACGCCTCCCTCCAGGTGGGCGAAGATTGGTTTCTACGGCGACCCCAGCGCCGCAATCCGCTGGTCGGCAAGTGCGGCCCACGCGCTGGTGCCGTACTTCTGTTTGAATGCCCGCCACGCCTGGAGCTCCCGCCCGCGATCGTACG